>Ga0116210_1000025_pt1:0-112500 | contig 137412 bp, 147 predicted proteins | sample TshhotsprinmetaG_FD_94483 | JGI IMG/M metagenome (GOLD analysis project Ga0116210, IMG submission 94483) | Hot spring microbial communities from South Africa to study Microbial Dark Matter (Phase II) - Tshipise hot spring metaG | ecosystem: Environmental > Aquatic > Thermal springs >... | reverse complement strand
AATAGCAAGCTGTTCAGGGGTCTTATATCGTACCTTAACACCTGCTTCTATAGGCCCAAGTGTAGGCTCTCCTGATACCCAGTTCACCATCGTAACTGAAAACCTAGACTTAAATAGCTGATCTTCACATCCGACCACTAACACGTTATTAGCAGCGTCAATCTTAACTACATAGGTAGGTCGCCCAGTAGCAAGTCTCAGCCCATGTCTTTGACCGATTGTATAGAACATAATCCCTTCGTGTTTACCGATGACCCGCCCTTGAGAGTCGACCACCTTCCCCTCCAGAGGTTCTAAATAGCGCTTGAGCAACCTCCTGAAATCAGAAGTGAAACAGAGATCCTGACTCGCCTTTCTATCAGAATTCGGTAATCCGTATTTTCTCGCCAACCCTCTTACCTCGGCTTTAGAATACTCGCCCAGAGGGAATAGCACCCGCCGAAGTCTATCCTGTCTGAGCGTATATAGCATATATGACTGGTCTTTGTTCAGATCCTTACCCTTAAGTAGGCAATAAGTGCCATTGCGTTGCGCTACCCTTACGTAGTGGCCAGTGGCTAGATAATCAAATCCAGAAGAGACGGCATAATCGAGAATAAAGCCGAATTTTATGTGGTAATTACACGCAATGCAAGGATTAGGCGTGCGCCCTTGTACATATTCTCGGCAAAAGTAGTCGATTACGCAATGCTTAAACTCCCTCCTGGCATCGATGATGTGTAGTGGTATATTAAGAACATGGCAGACTCTTTCCACTATAGGGATATGACTAGCAATCTCACGTCCACCAGTTGATTCCCCACAGGTTCCTTCGTCATTAGTCCACAAAATCATCGTCACCCCAACAACTTCATATCCCGACTGTTTCAGGAGCAAAGCTGCTACAGACGAATCAACGCCACCACTTAGAGCAACCAGTACCCGCTGCCTCATCGTATAACCTCTCCTTTTTGTCGCAGCAAATCTACAACCTTTTCCCAAATCACCCCACTAATTTCACCTTTGGGTCGGTTTGCATCGATGACGAGCCAACGTCCCGGCTCTCGAATAGCCAGTTCCAGATACCCCTTCCTCACCCTCTCATGAAAGTCGATATCTTCAGCTTCAAAACGGTCGTATACACTGCCCGACTTCCGTCCCAAACCTTCTACCACTGGCAAATCGAGCAACACCGTCAGGTCCGGCTTCAGGCCTCCGGTGGCAAGCCGGTTCATATAATCAATTATCCCCATATCGAGCCCGCGCCCATAACCCTGATAAGCAACTGTGGAGTCTGCAAACCTATCACAGATAATCGCCTTACCCTGTACCAACCCGGGCATTATAACCTTATCAACCAGTTCGGCACGACAGACGATAAACAGCAACAACTCGCTCAAAGATGTAAGATTACCTCCAGCACCCTCCTTTAATATTCTTCTCAATCTATTACCCAGAGGAGTACCTCCAGGTTCATAAGTCAATTCCGCAGGAATGCCGGAATCTAAAAGCTTCTGCCATAAGATCTTCGCCTGTGTGCTCTTGCCGCACCCCTCGCTGCCCTCAAACGTGACGAACAGGCTCAAGCTTGCCCCCAATTGGCTGGTGATCACACGACCCTGACTCTTCTCTTTGGTTCCTTGCCCACACTATACGAAGTCAGGCTGTGCTGCTCTACAAGCAGATGCTGCAAGCGCCGAATATAGGCGCTCTGAGGACTTAGATCAACGGGCCTTTTACCTTCTTTGACCAGCATAACAGCCCGCTCAGCTTCCCCGAGTGCTGAACTTACTTTTGAATCACCTTTCGTTAGCAGAAAGTCGTCGATAAATTGCCTTAACTGTGTCAGATTATTGCTCTTAACAGCATAGATAGGAACACCGAGCATCTCAGCCTCTCTTATCCTCTGTGGCTTGCGACGATAATAGTTCTTGGTCGTCAGTAGCAGGTCACATTGCGACAGGTCAGTAGTAAACTCTATGTCAACTCCTTTCTCCTTGCTAGCCTCCTGCAATTTAGAGCGGTTCAGTCCAAAAAGGCATAACTTAACCTTTTGCCGCTGAGGCCTGAGCTCCTTCTCTACCAGTCCATGGAAAATCACCCTCTTTTTCTTCACCTCGCCATCCTCACCGAACCATCGAACCTCAGCCTCAAGGGGTCTGCCCCGTAGGATAGTATCCACTGCCTGCCCAACATCAGGGTGGACGACTACCATGTTGCGTTCACGTATCTCAACAACTACATCAAAGGTGGGTGGCGCTTTGCGCTCCAAAATAGACTTCTGAGTACGACGGCGCCTAGCCTCCTCGTCACCTAAAGTCACTGACTGAATTCCACCAACCAGGTCACACAGAGTAGGGTTCATCATCAAGTTCTCAAGCGTGTTACCATGGGCGGTGCCTACAAGCTGTACACCCCGTTCAGCTATCGTTCGAGCCGCCTCAGCTTCTAAACTAGTCCCGATCTCATCGATTATGATCACCTCAGGCATGTGGTTCTCGACCGCCTCGATCATCACGGCGTGTTGCATGCTGGGAGTGGGGACCTGCATGCGCCTAGCATGCCCAATAGCAGGATGCGGTATATCGCCATCCCCGGCGATCTCATTGGAGGTATCGACCACAATGACCCGCTTCCCAACATCATCAGCAAGCACCCTTGCCACTTCACGCAACATAGTAGTCTTACCTACTCCCGGTCGGCCCAGCAACAAAACGCTTTTACCCGATTCGACAAGGTCCTGAATAATCCTCACTGTGCCAAAGACGGCTCTGCCAACTCGGCAAGTCAAGCCAACAATTCGTCCCTCTCGATTTCGTATGGCTGAAATCCGGTGCAAGGTGCGCTCAATCCCAGCACGATTATCACCGCTAAAACTTCCGATGTTTGACACTACATGCTCGATGTCAGTCTCAGTGACTTCAGAATCACTTAAAATCACTTCCCCTTGTGGATAACGGGCTTCAGGTAGACGGCCCAAGTCTAAAACCACCTCCAACAACTCGCTGTTGTCAGGCTGTTCCAATAGAGTTTGGCGAATACGAGATGGCAAAACGTTCAACAAAGCGTCCAGGTCATCCCTGACAACCATTGGCAGGTCTTTTCCACCAATCATGTCTGCTTTTGCTCCCAAGTCTGCTGGATTAATATGTTGGCTATATTTCATGGCACTCATTCATTATTTAAGATCTAATCATATCTAAGAAATATTTGTGAAATCGGATATCCTCAGTCAATTCCGGATGAAAAGAGCAAGCAAGAATCTTATCCTGTCGCACCGCAACAGGAACACCGTTTAATTGGCACAAAACCTCCACACCTTCGCCCACCGCCTCAACCATCGGAGCCCGGATAAAGACTCCACGAAACGGCGGAGCGCCCAATACATCGATATGAAGATCCGCCTCAAAGCTGTCCACCTGCCTTCCATATGCATTACGTCGCACTTCAATGTTCAGGATACCTATGGTGTCCAGCTTAAAATCAACCACCTTTTTAGCCAGCAATATCAAGCCTGCGCAAGTGCCAAACATAGGAAATCCTTGTTGCGCTAGCCTACGCACCTCCTCTAGAAGAGCAAAATCTTTCATCAGTCTGCTAATAGTAGTGCTTTCTCCGCCTGGCAGAACCAAAGCAGCTAAACCATTTATCTGGGATGGCAAACGTATTGGGACAGCTTCAACGCCAAGGGCAGCAAAAGACTCGATGTGTTCAGTAACGGCTCCCTGGAGGGCGAGTACACCAACCTTCAAACTACCACCCTCTGCTGGCAAGAAGTTCTTGCGGTGGAATAGTCTTTATGTCTATCCCAGGCATAGGAACACCTATGCCCTTAGACACCTCCGCAATAATTGCAGGGTCTCTAAAATGAGTTGTTGCTTTAACTATAGCCCTAGCTCTTGCCTCTGGATTGCTTGATTTGAAAATTCCCGACCCGACAAAGACACCGTCAGCACCTAATTGCATCATAAGTGCCGCATCAGCCGGAGTTGCTATGCCACCGGCCGCAAAATTGACCACAGGTAGCTTCCCGGTGCGATGAACCTCCAGCACAAGTTCGAGAGGTGCGCCAAGGTTTTTCGCTTCCGTAGTAAGTTCATCCACAGGTAAAGCTTGCAGCCTTCTAATGCCATCCTGTACCGCTCGCATATGCCTCACCGCCTCAACAATGTTCCCGGTACCGGCTTCGCCTTTCGTCCGGATCATAGCCGCCCCTTCTGCAATGCGACGCAAGGCCTCGCCAAGATCGCGACATCCGCATACAAACGGAACTTTGAAATCATGCTTCCATATGTGGTGACTTTCGTCAGCCGGCGTCAATACTTCAGACTCGTCAATAAAATCAACCCCGAGCGCCTCCAACACCTGAGCTTCGACGAAATGACCAATACGGCATTTCGCCATCACGGGAATGCTAACTGCCTCCATTATGGCAAGGATAACCGAAGGGTCAGCCATACGAGCTACGCCTCCAGCTGCCCTGATATCCGCTGGTACACGCTCCAGTGCCATCACCGCACAAGCACCGGCATCTTCCGCAATCTTCGCTTGCTCTGGCGTCACCACATCCATTATCACGCCGCCTTTCAACATTTGGGCAAGCCCGGCTTTGACTTTCCACGTCCCGGTATCTATCATCTTCTTAACTAACTCCTTCCGCAGAATATTTTACTGCCGTCCCCTAATCAAAGCAACACAGCTATACATATATATCTTATATATCTTACCTTGCTCCAGGTCCTCTACTCTGGTAGCTTTCGTTCCAGCCCTTCTTACATCTATCCCAATTGCTCTTCCTTGCTTGGGGACTTCGTTCGTCCACAAAAACCTGAACGGAGGCCAAAGCATATATCCCCCTAACAGCTTCTGCACCCAACAACAAAAATTATACCACTGACTTCTCGTAAAGTAGAATTTCAGGTAACACGATCCCTGTATGCTATAATGCTAACTCGTGAAGATCCTCGGCATAGATACCTCCTGTGACGATACAGCAGCGGCCGTTGTAGAAGACGGGACCATCGTCCTTTCAAATATTGTTGCCTCACAGGTAGATATCCATCGTCACTACGGAGGCATCGTCCCCGAGGTTGCCTCCCGACAACACCTTCTCAACATATTACCTGTAATAGAAAGCGCTATGAAGAACGCCCGAACCAGCTGGGTAGACATAGATGCTATCGCCGTGACCAGCGGACCAGGCCTGGCGGGGTGCCTGCTGGTTGGAGTCAATGTGGCCAAGTCAATCTCCCTAGCTCATAATCTACCTCTGACCAGCGTTAACCATCTTGAAGGTCACATATATGCAAACTGGTTATCAGGTCAACAGCCCCAGTTTCCCTGCCTTTGTCTCGTTGTTTCAGGCGGGCACAGTGATATTGTCCTTATGAAGAACCATAGCGAATTCGAGAAGCTAGGGCAAACACGAGATGATGCCGCCGGCGAAGCTTTTGATAAGGCGGCCAGAATCCTCGGATTGGGTTACCCTGGCGGTCCTGCTATCGAAGAAGCGGCCAGAGACGCCACACCAACATTCCCCTTGCCCCGCGCCTGGCTCAAAGGAACCGATGATTTTAGCTTCAGTGGGCTGAAAACGGCGCTACTCCACTTGGTTGCCGATAACGACATCACCCTTTTTTTCGTCTCTCAAGCGGCAGCTAGCTTTCAACAGGCAGTGGTCGAGGTGTTATCCGTCAAGACGATCGATGCGGCCAAGAAAACAGGTGCTAAACAGATACTCGTATCTGGCGGGGTCGCCGCCAATAAGGTTTTCCGTCATTACCTAGCGACCAACTCGCCCATCCCCGTCCTATTCCCACCACCCCATCTGTGCACCGATAATGCAGCGATGGTTGCCGCCTGTGGTTATTTCCGTCTTATCAGCGGAAAAATCAGCCATTACAATATAGATGTGTTGCCCAACCTCTCTCTGGACTAGCCAAAGGACAAGAGGCACATTTTCTGGCATGACAATAGGTCTTGAAAAGATGAACCAGCCCCTGGTGCTGACTGGCAGAGAGTTCCAATTCCGGAGGGAACCCAAGCTGCTGTTGCATGTATCTCGTTATCTCGTTATCGACAACCTTTCCATATCTCTGGAAAACAGCAAACGCCTTCTCACTCAGATGCGGCTCAGTGAATACCTCCCCCCAAGCAAACGTGAAAGGCAGGACAACATTCACGACTATTTCAGCGGCCTTTTCTTTGCCTAGCTGGGCTGAATTGCTGGACTTTATTGCTCCAAAATCAATATGGTTTCCCCAGTAGCCTACTCCATCTACCTTCAATCCCTTCTCCAGCCAAGACCGCTCGGCTCCACAAGGTGCCTCTCGCAACAAGCCTAAAATCCCATCCAGCAACCCAGGTCCGTCATACCGGGACAATAGCTCGCTTAACGCACTAATGCGGCGCGGTGGGAAATTGTCAGGTCTCACCCTGTAGAAACGCCACTCTCCCTCATCAAGGATCCTTCTATTGTTGGTAGACCCCCAGATCGCCTCTAGTTCTCTAACTTCACCATCATTACATGTTGCCCAATGTTTAGCCACTCGCTGACTTGGTAGTAGCCCGGCAAAACCGAAAAGCAGTGCTTTTCTCTCCGTGTTGCCCATGTTGTCCTCTAGAACTCCGGCTGGTAACCCGTCGGCTAATTTTTCGAAAGGGACGCTGTTCTGTGCATATCCAAGAGCTCGACTTAGGTATTTGACCAATACCTGAGTGGCTTTATCCCTTGCTAACACATTTTTGATCGAATTCACCCTGGCAAAAAATCTTGCTTCACCCGTCAACGTGGCAATGCTAAGAACGGGTACATGATGGCTATTCGGGCATCTGGGCAAAGCCTCGGCCAGCACCATATGACTATGACCCAGGCGCTGAACTATACTCCCGAGTGCTTGACTCAAAGCTATAGTGGGAACTGTTTTCCCATTTCGGAGCTTTGCTTGCTGATACGTATCATAGTACCACACGACATGTAGAACTACGTTATCAGCCCTGGCATCTCGATTATGCCCATGTCCATACCATTCACTGGAAGCTACGTGAAGCTCCACTTCACCTTCCACAACTCTGCCATCCATCTCAAAAACCGCACCTGTAAAGTCAGGCCCCTCTGCGAAATTCCGCTTACCGGGATAGATGATCTCCACCTTCTCACCAGTATCCGCTATTAGACGGGTTACTAGCTTCTGCTGCCAGATGACAACTATCAACTTCTCAGTAATTTGCCACTTCATATCGCGGTTCCAGTCTCTCGGATCGTTGCCGAATAGCCCTTGGGCGACCATACCCTGTTCTCGTTGATAATGTGTTTCACTTCCCAACCCTTCTTTTCCAGTTCCGCGGCAATAAACCGACGGTGACATCGCCAAGGTAACCTTTCAGCACATACGATGGCACTCACCTTTTCCGAAGCAGCGATCTCAAGCATCTCCATACCTTTATTAAATTCCTCGCTGTTGACAAAAGCCGGGTAACCCCCTCTTCTATAACCGCCGAGCTTGTCCCCAAGGTACAAATATCCAATCCCCTTTTCTGCCAGTAGTCTCGCCAACTCTTGCTGATTAAAATGCTCAAACCGGCTTACAGGAAAACGTCGCACATCGACCACAAGCTCAACCCCATAGCACCTGAGCAACCGAACAAACTCATCGCCGGAACGGATACTTGTCCCCAAGCTGTAAACAGGTCTATGATATGAGCCCATTACCCTTTACAAAAGATTTTTAAACCTTAACGCATCATCAAACATCTCGATATTATTGAACAAAACATATGCATTATCACCTACTAAATTTCTCAAACGGCATAGCTCCTCATCGCTATACTTGTGCCTGTAGTTCGGCCCCCCATGCAGTCTGAAGTATCTTAAGTCACCACACAATGGCAGTCTCTCTAAGGGGTCAACACAATGGATAAGCCCTATCTCCCGACATATAGAACTTATGCTGTCGTCGCTCCAAGCCCCTCTTGGTTCCCAAACAAAAATAAAATCGTTCCGCCCCAACTTCCTAAAGAAAAGCCGCATGCTTTCCATATTTTGCGCGCAGTCCACAAAAGACGCAGGGGTCTGAAAAACCACCACTCGGGCTCCAAGCGGCAGAGCAATCTCTTTGGTCTTCTCCCAAGCTGTTAGAACTTCGGAGGTAGGACGGAAAAACCCGTATTGCTGTGTTTGCATAAGTGGAATTTTCCAACCAAGTCTTCGGTACGTAGGACTCGATGGTGGATGTGTTATCAACTGCCATGCTTTAACGGTGAACTCGAATTCTGCGGGTGCCTCCTTTCGCCAGCTCAATGCACTGTCCACCGGAGGAGGTCTATAAAAGGTTTGCTGCACCTCGACAAGATTAAACAGTTCAAAATACCGCCGTCTCCCTTTCGGGAAACCACAGCAACCCACTTTTATTTGCCCCACAACGCTAGTCACTCCTGTTTTGCTTGATACTTAAATCCGGAACGATCCGCCACAATGTTGAGCAGTGTGACCGTAGCTCCCCTCGGTTTGTAAACGCCACTTTCCCATTCGCTTATCGTCTGTTGGCGGGTACCCAGAATTTTGGCCAGCTCAACCTGAGTCAGCCCCAGATGCCTTCGTAACGCACGGATACTGTATTTGTCCCACTTAGCTTGCCGCTTTTTGCCACCCATTGTATTTGTATTTTACACGGTACCGTGTAAACATTCAATGTACCCTATACCTCGTAGCATAATACAAAATCCTTTAAAAAGATGCAGCCATACACTGTAACCGATGTGCTAAGAGAGCGAAGTAAGCCCCACCCTTGATTTTCCAACAGACCATTGCTATAATTAATTAGCAGTCAATGGTTTAGACTGCTAACTTCGTAGTGTGCAAACGGCTGCAAAGATATCTGCCAGAGAAAGGAGAGCAAATCGGTAGATATGAATTGCAGGGTTTGCGGTATACCTTTCTTCATTGGTAGGACTGTATTCCGTTGTTCCTGTGGCAGCCTTGTCCATAGTTGGTGCTGGGAAAAACATGTACTCGAAGCACACAAACCATCTTTCACCATTGGCACTGTAGATCTCGATGGCAATTTTGCACCATCAAATAAGGAGAAGGACACGCAGTTGCTTGAAAAGCAAGTAGCTCAAACAAGGTAATCTTGAGGAGGTAGCGATGCCGATCTACGAGTATTACTGCCTAAAATGTAACAGGGAGTTCGAATTAATGCGCCCGCTCAGTCAATGCGACTCACCGGGCTTTTGTCCCGCCTGTGGTGAGAAAGGAGAAAAGCTAATCTCCTGCTGTGCCTCAAAGGTCGATTTTTACATTAGACCACCTAGCAAAGCACCATTCCGTGGTAAGAGTGCGACAAAGAAACAGAAGTAACCCTGCGAACTAAAGGGAACGATTGATTAACCGCTTGCTACCAAGCGTTTGAGAGTGCCCATTATGGAGACACCGAGAGATCAGTATTATGCAGATACTAGCGTTATCACTGAAGAGGTGCCTGGAAGTCAGGTGCTTTCCAGTTTGCCTTGCTTTCGCTGCGGGATATGCTGCCATCGCTACCAGCCACGCATTGACCTGGTAGAGACAAGAGTCATAGCTGACGGTCTTGGTATTACTTGGCAGGAATTCGTTGCCAATTATCTCGACAGTCGTTACTTTGGTGAGGAACGATTCCTACTGCGCCAAAACAATGGCGCTTGTGTCTTTCTCGAGCAGATAGACGAGAAGATAGCCGCATGCACGATCCATGTCTTCAAGCCGTCAGTTTGCCGCGATTGGACACCAAGCCTGTTCAGAAAAGAATGTCAGGCAGGCCTAACACAGTTCTGGAAGCTCTGGGTGGATCAAGAGGGTAATTTGCAGGGCAATAAAGATGACGTGGCCCGGTTCTACTCATTTATTAACTCGCTTCGTTAGCTTGCAACATGCACCACATTATGACATGACAGTAAAAACATTAAACGCTACGGAGGTAGCAAATGAAGGTCTGTGTAAAGAAGATCTACTGCTCCAACTGTCGCCGCTTGGTTAGATGCCAGGAACATGCCACCAACGGGGCTATCCATGTAATATGCTCCAGGTGCGGCAAGCTGCTTCGGATATGGAATGGGATAACCTGGAAATCACTGTAGCGCCATGTCAAAGCGTGACTATAAAGAAATAAACGAAGCCTATGCTGTCCTTACCGACCGGGAAAAACGACGTCTATATGATACTTACGGGCACGCCGGCTTGGAAGGTTATACCACTGCCGACATATATAGAGGAGTAGACTTCGATAGCCTTTTCCGGGAATTTGGACTCAGCGATCTGGGTTTCGAATTCGGCAACAGCATATTTGACTCCATATTCGGGACTATACAAGCCGAACGATATCAAAGAAAAGGCGCTGATCTGAAATATGATCTGGAAGTCACTCTCGAAGAGATAGTTAACGGTGCGAATAAACAAATCGAAGTCCAATATACACGACAGTGTAACCTGTGTTTGGGTAGCGGGGCTAGTCCGCAAGGATTAGTCACTTTTGATCGATGCAGGGGTACAGGGCAGATCGTGTTTGAACGGCGATCTGGCTACAGTGTTTTTCGGCAAATCAATGTATGTCCAAGATGTCGGGGCGCAGGCAACATCGTTACCGAACATTGTTCCATCTGTCAAGGAAGGGGTCTTATCTATGAAAACAAAGAGATTCAAATAGAGGTTCCCAAAGGGGCCGATGATGGGTATGTCATAAAGATACGAGGCGAAGGTGAACCGGGAAGGAACGGTGCTGCCCCCGGGGACCTTTACATTGTGCTGAGACTCAAGAAACACCCCAACTTCGAAAGGCGGGGAAATGACCTTTATACGACCAAGGAGATATCCTTTACGCAGGCTGCGCTTGGCGACAGGGTTGAGGTGACAGGATTGTACGGCCCTGTTTGGATCAACATCCCCGAGGGAACCCAGACAGACACAATTTTGCAGATACCAGGCCAGGGGCTCCCCCGCTTTGAGGAGGAAGGTAAAGGCGATTTATTTGTAAGAGTTAAAGTAGTGACCCCTCAAAACTTGAGCCAGAGAGAGAAAGCACTATTGAGGGAGTTCGATAAACTACAGAAGGAAAAGCAAGCTAAACAGGCGAAAATATAGCTTTAAATGATGACAAAAATCTTTGTCCAGATCATCGCCTTCTGCAAAAACCCGAAATCGGAGGCTGCCATTGTAGAAGCTTCCCATTCTAATCAACACTCAGCCCAAGCGCTTAGCACCGAAAAGAACGGCACAGTTAGCCCAGGAGGTTAACTATGGAGCTATCTCCTTTAGCTAAAGAGAAGTTAGCTAAGATCGGCGAGCTGTCACCCGGAGAGAAGGAAAGGTTAAAGATATCCGAGAAGCTGACTCAGCTGCTGGCAGACTATTTCACTAAGAGGATCGATGTAAACAGTCTTTGGCTGGAGCTAAAGAAATGCAAAGAACAAGGACACGAATCAATCATCCGAGAAACACAGATTAGACTGCTTAACGCCATCACGCTTACCAGCAACCAAGCAGATTTCGAACATTGCCGAAATGCGCTATTAGGTTGTGAAACCCTCAAAGAACACAGCAGATACTCTGACCTAGAACATGGCCTGAAAATGCTTGAGTCACTCCGCCTGCAGTACCAACAGGAAAAAGAAAGGGCTTTCAACAATATCAAGCAAAGCATCCAGCAACAGGTCGCAATGGCAGCCCGGCAGGTGCTAAGGCAAAGCAGCAACAGGAATATCTCAATAGACATAAAGGGCTCGGTGGAGGCGACAGCGCGCACAAATCCCCAGTGGAGAAGTTTTCTACTGGAACACGACAGAATTTACGGACAGAAGTTCGACGAGCTGGTAGCAAGGGTAAAAAGACTGCTGTGACCAGCCGCAGTCGCTCTGTCAACTATGACCTCTTTACAAGTCAGGTGTGCTGTGCTAAAATAATTAGCAGTCTAACGCACAGAGTGCTAAAAATAATAACTGAAAGGGGGTAGGAGAAATGGCAACAAAGCTTGAACCATTGGGTGACAGGGTAGTAGTTAAACCCAAGCCCAAAGAGGAAGTCACAAAAGGTGGCATAGTCCTGCCAGACACAGCCAAGGAGAAACCCCAAGAGGGGGAGGTTATCGCAGTTGGACCTGGCAGGCTTACCGACGACGGTAAGAGAATAGCTATGGATGTAAAAGTAGGCGATATAGTTATTTACGCCAAATACGGAGGCACTGAAATAAAAGAGGATGACGAAGAGCTGATCATTCTCAGAGAAAGCGATATCCTGGCCAAAAAGGTGAAATAAATAAGGCAAAAGGAGGTGGTTTAACACATGGCAAAACAGATTATCTACGGTGAAGAAGCGAGACGCGCATTAAAAGCAGGTGTTGATGCACTTGCCAATGCTGTCAAAGTAACCCTTGGTCCCAGAGGGCGCCCTGTAGCCCTGGAGAGAAAGTTCGGTGCGCCCAACGTAATCAATGACGGTGTCTCCATAGCAAAAGATATCGAGCTCCCTGATCCCTTTGAAAACATGGGGGCTCAGCTGGTCAAAGAGGCAGCCACTAAGACCAATGACAAATGCGGTGACGGTACAACTACAGCGACGGTTCTGGCACAGGCCATCATAAGCGAGGGTTTCAAGAACATTGCCGCCGGCGCTGATGCCATGGCGATAAAACGTGGCATCGAAAAGGGTACAGCCGCCATCGTAGAAGAGCTCAAGAAAATGGCAATCCCGGTAACGACTAAGGAGCAGGTTGCCCAAGTAGCCACCATTTCAGCAGCAGACCCTGAAATTGGCAACCTAATTGCCGAAGTAATGGAAAAAGTAGGCAAAGACGGGGTGATCACTGTTGAGGAGTCAAAGGGGCTACAATTTGAGACCGACTATGTAGAGGGTATGGAATTCGACCGCGGATATATCAGCCCCTATTTCATCACCAACCCCGAACTGATGAAGGCGGAACTCGAAGACCCATACATTTTAATCACCGACAAGAAGATCTCAGCGATTTCTGAACTTTTGCCGATCCTCGAGAAAGTACTGCAAGTCTCTAAGAACTTTGTGGTCATCGCAGAGGATGTGGAGGGCGAAGCTCTAGCCACACTGGTAGTCAATAAGCTACGCGGTACCATCAATTGTCTCGCAGTTAAAGCGCCTGGGTTTGGGGACAGGCGGAAGGCAATGCTCGAAGACATAGCAATCCTCACCGGCGGTAAGGTCATATCTGAGGAAGTAGGTAGAAAACTTGATTCAGCCACAGTAGCTGACCTCGGCAGAGCCAGAAAGGTGGTAGCCGACAAAGACAATACCACCATCGTAGAAGGCAAGGGTTCCGAGGAAGCGATTCAAGCCCGCATCAAACAGATAAAGGCGCAGATCGAGGAGACCACTTCGGATTATGACAAAGAAAAGCTGCAGGAACGACTGGCTAAACTGGCCGGTGGGGTAGCAGTCATCAAAGTTGGTGCTGCTACTGAAGTAGAACTTAAAGAAAAGAAGCACCGGGTTGAAGATGCCCTCTCTGCGACCAGAGCTGCTGTAGAGGAAGGTATCCTGCCAGGTGGCGGAGTAGCACTGTTAAATGCTGCACCCGCACTGGATAAGGTAAAAGTGGAGGGCGACGAGGCTGTAGGCATTACCATCTTGAGACGGGCTTTGGAAGAACCACTGCGATGGATTGCTGAAAATGCTGGCCAAGAGGGCTCGGTGGTGATAGACAAGGTCAAGCGCAGCAAGAAGGGTGTAGGCTATGACGCGCTGCGAGACGAGTTCGGGAACATGGTGGCTAAAGGCATCATCGACCCGGTTAAAGTGACCAGAACCGCGCTGGAGAATGCTGCCAGCATCGCAAACATGATCCTCACCACTGAGTCACTGGTGACTGACATTCCAGAGAAGGAAAAGGCTGCCACACCACCTATGCCTGAATACTAATCCGCACTGAACCCCGGGGCTATCCAGAAGGGTAGCTCCGGGGTTTTTAAACACCGAGCACCCTTTCGAACGGGCCAGTATCTCTGATCGGCCCCACCACTGCTAAACTGAAAGCTTCGGTGCTGAAAAGCGTGTGGGCTACTCTTTCTAGATCATCTCTGGTCACCGCCTCTACCAAAGCAATAACATCATCAATGCTAAGTATGCGCTGCATCAGCAACTCCTGCGCCCCGAGCCACCCGGCAACATTTCGACTGTTCTCCAGGCTCAGCAGTAACCTTCCTTTGGCTATCTCCTTAGCTTTGCAGACCTCTGCCTCTGACAGGGTATCTTTAACAGCAAATAACTCATCGATAATTGCCTTAAGTGCAGTTTCCCCTTGCATCGGATCAACACCAGCATGAACTATAAAAGCGCCGGTATCCCTAAAGTGGTCAGCATAACTCTGAATCTCATAAGCAAGTCCCTTCTCTTCCCTTAACTTGAGAAACAACCGGCTGCTCATCCCCTCGCCCAAGACAATACTCAAGAGGTCAACAGCATAACGGTCGGGATCAAAGAATGACACGCCGGGTGCGCCCAAACAAAGCTGGAGCTGCTCCGTTTCCCGAAATTCTATCGCCAGCCGCCTCTGTCTAACACACTCAGCGCCGGAAAAACCATGGGGTGCCTTACCACTCTCCCACTGATAAACCGCCTCGCTAATAACATCCAGCACCAGTTTCTGGTCAATATCACCGGCAATACTCGCCACCGTATTATTAGGTAGGTAATGGTCACGATGAAACTGAATAATTTGCTCCCTGGTCAGAGAACCTATGGTCTCTTTACTTCCAGCAATATCACGGCCCAACGGTATCCCTGGCCAAAGAAGCTCGTCAATCAGCATCGTCACACGTTGCCTGGGTGAATCCAGTGTCATATTTATCTCCTCGATTATCACTTGACGCTCCCGTTCTATATCACCCGCCTCAAGGCGGGGATTACAAATCAGGTCCACCAGGACATCAACAGCCAGAGCCAAGTACTTACTGGGCACCCGGCACCAAAATGATGTCAATTCCTTATCCGTACCACCATTAAGCAAACCACCAACACTCTCTATGGCCTCGCTGATCTCTTTGGCACCCTTTCGTTTTCGTGTCCCTTTGAAACAGAGATGCTCCAAGAAGTGTGCGATACCAGCCTGCGACTCCAGTTCGTATCTGGGTCCAGCGCCCACAAAAAATACTACCGATATCGAGCGCGCGTGCGGCATTTCGCTGCTAATTACACGTAGGCCGTTAGCTAATGTCGTTTTCTGGTACACTATGTCAAGATTCTACCTGTCATTAGTTGCTCCGTCAATTTATCTCACAACCTAGCTACTGAATAGCTCCCGATAATATGGCTTCTAATGTCTCTTCTGGTCGGTCCTGCCAAAATAGTCAATAGCAGCACACACCCAAAGGAAATACAGAAATTCCAGTTTTGTTCTATCAAGACTACCGAGGGTAGTTACCGGTAAAGCTTGTGCAATTTCCTGCTCGTTGAAAATCACAGGCGCCAAAAACATATTTCTCAAGCAGGGGGCAGGAGGCATCCCGTAATAAACGTCACACTTACAATTGACCTTTTGGTCGGCCACTGCTATACTTTATTAAAAATTCCCGGTTTACTGGAGGCGATTACATCATGGAGAAGACTTTAAAACACTCGGTACTGGTTGACATTGTCATACCCAGAAAAGGATTACTCACAGACACTGCTTTAGTATTTGGCTTTGCATTGCTCACAGCTTTATCAGCCCAGCTGAGCTTCTGGATAGGTCCAGTACCTATAACCGGTCAGACTTTTGCAGTTTTACTGGCAGGTGCCGTGCTTGGTAGCGTGCGCGGGGCACTGAGCCAGCTAACTTACCTAGCCATTGGAGCCACGGGTATACCGTTCTGGTTTGCTGCAGGCGGTGTCCCAGGAATAGCACGTTTACTGGGCCCGACAGGAGGGTATTTACTCGGATTTGTCGCCGGGGCTTTCATCACCGGCTGGCTGGCAGAAAAAGGGTGGGATCGCAGTGTTTGGAAGACAGCTTTGGCTATGCTCGCAGGCAACGTTGTAATATACGTGTTCGGGCTGTCACGTTTAGCTTTCTTTGTGCCCAAAAATTCTATCTTACAGGTCGGGCTATATCCCTTCATCGCTGGAGATGCTATCAAACTGGTAGCCGCCTCTTTAGCTTTGCCAGGCAGCTGGCAAATGCTCAAACGCCTTAAGAAGTGATGGGCCTACAATAACAAGAGCCTGTTCTCGAGGTACAGCTTGGAAATTACCTGGCTAGGACACTCCTGCTTCCGACTCAAAGGGAAAGCGGTAAACATCGTCACCGATCCTTGTCCACCGAGCTTAGGCTACTCGATAGGCAAGCTCCCGGCTGACATAGTAACAATAAGCCACCCTCACACTGGCCATACCTTCATACAGACGATCACTGGAGAGTTTAGAGTATTGCAGGGCCCTGGCGAATACGAGCTTAAAAACACCTTTGTCACCGGCATCTCCACCTGGCATGACCAAGTCAAAGGGGAAAATCTGGGTAAGAACACCGTCTACATCCTGGAGATAGACGGGCTAATATTGTGCCACCTTGGCGATATCGGACACCTCCCGTCACCTGAGCTGACGGAGGAAATTGGTGATATTGACATACTGTTCATACCAGTTGGCGGAATATCAACTCTGAGTGGAACGCTGGCTGCTGAGATGGTAAGGCGCCTAACACCCAAACTTGTCATACCCATGCATTACAGGACGCCGGTGTTAACCCGAGATCTGGAGCCCGTCGACAGATTTCTTAAGGAACTGGGATTGAAAGAGACACCCCGTCAACCAAAGCTCTCCGTCACTCGCTCCTCACTTCCCGTGAACACACCACAAGTGATTGTCCTGGAATATTTACATTGAAAGACAATCTTTGACAGCATCTCAGCCACTACCGTAGAATAACGGCGGTTATGAGCCTGGCCAAAAAGCTGTATGACCTACAGCAAACCGACCAAGAGATTCAACGGCAGCAGGAAATCTTGAATGAATTAAGCCATCGGCTCGGCGAAAACACCGCACTACTGCGAGCAAAAGAGGAATTCTCAGCATTGAAATCTTCTCTGGGCCAAAAGGAAAAACAACAGCGTGACCTGGAATGGCAAATCGATGACTTGGAAAACAGCATTAAGCAGCTAACCAGCAAGCTTTACAGCGGTACGGTCAAAAATCCAAAGGAATTGGTGAGTCTAGAGAAAGAAGTCGAGATCCTTAAATCTAGGACCAGACAGGCGGAAGAGGAACTTCTAGAGGTGATGGCTGAGATAGAAAAAATGCGTCGTGAAATGAACAAAAGCCAGGAACTGCTCCAAAAACTGGAAGCTGAATGGCAAGCCGAACACAAAATTCTCAGTGAAAGACACACAGAGATAGAGGGGCAACTTGCCAAACTGGTACAAAAACGAGATACCATCATCTCCCAAATTGATCCTCAGTCGTTGGGAATATACCAAAACCTGAGACTGCGCAAGGGACAAGCTGTGGTGAAGGTAGAACAAGGAAAATGTCAGGGATGCCATATCACCCTACCCGTTAGCGAATGGCACAAAGTTAGAAGCGGCAATCTAGCATACTGCAGCAACTGCGGTAGGATCCTCTTTGTAGGCTAGACAAAATGGGGCCAAAATGCACCTGAAGATATTCACCGACGGCGCCTCTTGGGGAAATCCAGGCCCGGCAGCAATTGGAGTGGTAATCAAAAACGAAAACGACGCAAGCCTGCTCAGAATCGCCCGATATATCGGGAACGCCACCAACAATCAAGCTGAATACAAGGCAGTCATCACAGCACTTCAAGCAGCAAGGAATTTCAAGGCTGAAAGAATCACACTCTATCTCGACTCAGAACTAGTCGCCAAACAGCTGGACAAACGTTACAGAGTAAAGAGCCCGACCCTTTACCCTCTGCACAAAAGGGCTAGCGAACTGCTTTCTAGGTTCACCAATCTCCAAATAGTGAATATCAGAAGCGAAGAAAACTATGCTGCGCACCAGCTAGCCAAGGCAGCTCTTGAGAAGGCTACCAGACATAGTAAATGAAATAAATTTCTAGCTTTCTATCTCCGAGAAGCGATAAACTTTCCTGCCTCCAGCTTCGTTTTGCTTAATGAACCAAGGCAATGAGGCAGCCAAGTCCGTTGATCAGAGATTTCATCCTATTTTGTATCGAACGCCGCGGCATGGAGTGGCCGGCGCTTTATGATGAAATGGCACGCGTAGCGGCACGGCGTCTGTTCCACGGATTGGGCATCGCCGAATTGAAAGAATTTGGGCTCTCGCTGGCACTCGACAGTTTAGACGAGACCCTCGAGATAGTAAAACAGGTTGTAAGTCAGCCCCAAGAGCGCTGACCTTCTTGTTTGCCCCACAAACTGGTAGAATATCTCTAAGCTTCTTGCCTATTCTTTCACAGGAGTGTGAAGAGAAAATGTGGATTAGAAAATTTGCGTTTGCTGCACTGGTCATCTGTTTTGTCCTGACGTCTTGTCTTCAAGGTTGCAGGCCTGCTGCTAAGAACGAAGAGCTGCCGCCCGAATTTGACATCGTAACTGAAGCCTGGCAACTACTACAGCAGGACTACATAGATAAAGACAAACTTGACCCCAAGAAGCTAAGCCAGGGCGCAGTCCGTGGCATGCTAGAAGCACTGGACGACCCTTACAGCACATATGTGGAACCGGAAATCCGGGAGCTGGAGCTATCCGACTTTGAGGGTAAATTCGAAGGTATAGGTGCTGAGATAACCATAAGAGATAAGCAGCTCACGATAGTAACCCCACTCTCCAATTCTCCAGCAGAGAAAGCCGGGCTCAGACCAGGGGACAAGATAGTAAAAATAAACGGTGAACCAACTTCTAAAATGAGCTTGGTCGAAGCTACCTTGAAGATCAGGGGGCCTAAAGGCACCGCGGTCAACCTGACAATCCTTCGCGATGACAATGCGGAACCCTTTGAGGTCCAGATAATTCGCGACGAAATAAAGCTGCAGAGTGTCATCTACGAGATGCGGGATAAAATTGGCTATGTAAAAATAACACGGTTTCAGAAGTCCACAGGCAGGGACTTACGCAACGCGCTCAAAGACATTATCAATAGGAGCGGGCAAGGCGTTGTCCTCGACCTCCGAAACAATCCAGGGGGTGTGCTCGAAGCTGCTGTGGATGTAGCCAGCGAGTTTCTGGCTATGGGCACTGTAGCTCAGGTCATCGACAACAAAGGTAACCAGAGCGTCATACCAGTAAGACCGGGTGGCATCGGTACCAAGTTACATCTCATCGTCTTAGTAAACAACGGTAGCGCCAGCGCCAGTGAAATTGTGGCTGGCGCGCTTCAGGACTACGGAAAAGCTAAACTCGCCGGAAGTAAGACTTTCGGCAAAGGCAGCGTCCAGATGGTAAGAGAACTCAACGACGGGTCAGCTGTACATATCACTGCCTATCGCTGGCTTACTCCACACGGTAAACCAATAGAGGGTGTCGGTTTGTCGCCAGATTTCGCGCTTGACCTTGAGGGAGACCAGCTAGTTGATTGGGCAATCAACTATCTGAATAGTCTTATTAAGAGCGCTTGTATGATAAACGCTTACTTATAAAGAAGGATAGACCAGCTACAGTCCGCACCAGGTGACCAACTTTTCCAAAGGCTCGCGAGAGCTCCTGAATTGATTCACCGGCAGGTCCCAATCAGGATAACCGATGGCTATACCTATGACCAGTTTCTTTGAACGTGGTATGCCAATAACCTCCCGCACCGCATCTGGATACTGAACCAGCGCACCCTCTATGCAGGTACCGAGCCCAAATTCAAGAGCTACCAAGGCTATTGTTTGTGTTACCGCGCCGATGTTAAATAGCGCCCATGGGTCGCCGGCATCTGCCTCTGTGACCACCAATATTACATTCGGGGCATCAAAGGCACGCATCATCTTCAGATACCACTCCCGCCGCCTTTCCCTGTCCTCCCTGGAAAAGCCCAGCAATGGATACAAGGCAGACACTAAAGCCACCCGCCGTTCCCGATAAATCTCCGGTGGTGAAGAAACCACTGGGAAATCAGGATTGGGCTCTACCCCTGCCAGAAATCTATGCTGTAAGGCATCCTTTACTTTTTCAAGCACCTCCCCACCCAAGATAAAAAACTCCCAAGGCTGCGTATTCGATCCTGACGGAGCCCATCTTGCTACATCGATTATCTGCGCCAGGATATCCCTAGCCACAGGGTCTGGCTTATAACCCCTGATGCTCTTTCTAGCTTTGACGGCTTCTATGAGCTGCATCGATTCCCTCCTATTAATCAATCACATCCTTAGTGCTTGGCACCTTGTCACCCAAACGCTCATCGAGCCTAGTAGCCGCACGAAGCGCTCGAGCTAAAGCCTTGAACAAGGCTTCGGCCTTATGATGGTCATCAACGCCGCCCAGTAGCCTGGCATGTACACAGAGCTTCGCCTCCGAGGAGAAAGAAACGAAAAAGTGACGTACTAAATCAGCAGGCATTCTACTGATGTTGTTACCGCTAAAAGACGCTTCAAATACAACATAGCTTCGGCCACCTATATCAATCGCCACTAGGGCCAGAGCATCGTCCATGGGTACAACAGCATCTCCCATTCTTACTATCCCTCGCCTATCACCCAGCGCTCTAACAAAAGCCCGACCTAAACAGATAGCTACATCCTCGACAACATGATGCTGATCAGCACCCGTGGCTGAAAGTTTTATGTCAAATAGACCATGTTGAGCAAGCTGACTCATCATATGGTCAAAGAACCTGATCCCCGTCGCTATTTCAAACTCACCTGTACCATCGAGGTCAAGCTCTACCTTGACAGAGGTTTCTTTGGTCTCCCTTGTTACTTTCGCCTTCCTTTCAACCATATGACCACCTCATATCTCCAGTGGTAAATCTTAACACAGGCCTTCCATGGCAGCAATTAGAGCATCTGTGTGTTCTGGTTTACCAGCACTAATGCGCAGGCAATCCCTTAAACCGGGCACATCGAAGTAGCGAATAAATATGCCACTGCGCTGTAACTCCACATGTATCTTTCTAGCCTCACCGTTAAGCACCCTACAAAGAACAAAGTTAGCCTGAGAAGGATAAACTTTGAGCCAGGTGAAACGACTCAACTTCCTAATCAATCTTTCCTTCTCACTGACTATAGCCTTAATAACGCTGCGGAGATAGTCCATGTCTTTCAATGACTCCAGCGCCGCTACTTGTGCAGCACAGTTTACATTATATGGCTGCTTTATCTTCATAAGGTTTCGGGCAATGTCAACCGGGAAAACCCCATAGCCCACTCTTAGCCCCGCCAAGCCAGCCCACTTGCTAAAGGTCCTTAGAACCACCAGATTAGCATACTGTGTGACCAGATGGGCTACGGTGATACCACTGAATTCATAATAAGCCTCATCGACTACCACCACCACACCACTTTCCAAAAGCTCACGAATCTCGCCTTCTGGCGTAATATTGCCAGAAGGATTATTCGGCGAAGCAACGAAAATAACCTTGGTATCCTCAGTGAGCGCCCTTCTCACCGAAGGCACATCTAATGAGAAGTCTTCCTTTCTGGTGACATTGATCACCGTGCCACCGCACACGCCCGTGCTGAAAGAGTACATGCCGAACGTAGGCGGGCAATTGATGACCACATTACCAGGCTCAAGAAACAGACGCAGTATCAAATCTATAAGCTCGTCGCTACCGCTACCAACAACTATGTGCTCCGAGCCCACGCCCACATACTCAGCAAGTGCTTGGCGTAACTCTCGCTGCTCAGGGTCAGGATAAAGGTGATAATATTTATATTCAGCTAGAGCCCGCTGGACTCTTTCAGAACAACCGTAGGGATTCTCATTACCATCAAGCTTTACGACCTTGTCCGGCGACACTTCTACACGCCGACTGAGGATATCAGTAGGCTCAATAGGTGTGTAACCCTCGATATCTCTAATGTCTTTTCTTATGAGCTCCCACACTTGACGAGACAATCCGCTTCCTGCGTTACAGCATTCTCATCTTCATAGCTCTGGCATGACCAGACAGCCCTTCAGCTTCAGCTATAACTATAGCAACCTCGCTCAGAGACTTCGAGGTCTCGCTATCCAAAGCAATAATATTGGTCACCTTAAGAAAGTCCTCCACGCCCAGCGGTGAGCCAAAACGAGCGCTTCCACCGGTGGGCAATACATGGCTAGGACCGGCGACATAGTCACCCAGCGCCGCCGGGCAATCACCAACAAGAATACAACCAGCATTATGTATCCTGCTAATGTAGCCAGCAGCCCCCTTCACCATCAGTGACACATGTTCCGGTGCACACAAATTGACCAGCTCGATAGCCTCATCCATGCTGTCCACCACTGCTATCACGCCCCTTAAAATTGCCTCGCTGGCAATGGCTTTACGTTCCAGAGATTCCAACTGTCGCTCTATCTCCACGACCACCTCCCTAGCTAACCTCGAGGAAACCGTTATTAGAGCTACAAATGTCCGCACATCATGTTCGGCTTGAGCAAGGAGATCGGCAGCACATAAACTCGGGTTAGCAGTCTCGTCAGCCACTATCACAATTTCACTAGGTCCAGCCAGACTCTCAACTGCGACCGATCCAAAGACCAGTTTCTTTGCCAGCACAACAAAGATGTTCCCGGGGCCACAAATCTTGTCTACTTTAGGAATAGATTCTGTACCAAAGGTTAGAGCTGCAATGGCCTGTGCACCACCAACCCGGAAAATGTGGTCAACATCAGCAATATCAGCTGCCACCAAAGTTATAGGATGTACGGTGCCGTCCCTGTTAGGCGGGGTTGCCATAATGACTTCCCTGACCCCTGCTATTCTAGCCGGGATGGCTGTCATCAACACGGTAGAAGGATAAGAAGCAGTGCCACCCGGCACATAAATGCCTACCCTATCTAGGGGGCTAACTTGCCTTCCCAGACCATTACTCAGAAAAGCGGCAGACAACTTCTCTTTACAGATAACATGAAAGCCCCTTATCCTATCAGCTGCTAGCTGCAGCGCTGATATCAACCTCTTGTCGACTCTTTGGTAAGCCTCGGATATTTCCGCTCTGCTTACCTCCAGCGAATCGAGCACAATCCCATCAAGTTTCCTGGTGTAATCAAGTAAAGCACTGTCACCCCTCTCACAAACGTTCTTAACTATCTCCTCAACCGCCCGTAACTCAGCAGGTTCCTTCGTCCTTTTCCGCTTGCTGCCTGAGGATGAAATGTAACGCCCATACTGCGGGACTTCTCGCCCGAGCAACTTTCTGGCATTCTGAAAACCTGTTACTAGTCTCATCTAGTTACCTTCAATTGCCCGGCTGAAGACCTTTATCAGCTCGACAACCTTTCCCTTTTTCGTCGGGTTCTTAAGGCTGTCCTTATTACCAATAAGACAAGCCATTGACTCGAACAAAGTATCAATTATCTTTAAACCGTGTTCAGCCAGCGTCCTGCCGGTCTGTGTGTTCTCAATGAGCAGATCGGCATCTTCTGGTAGGAAAGCCTCGCTCGCCCCCCAAGTAGGAATCAACCTGTACCTGGAGAAATGATTATCGCGCACATATTTATCAGCAATATTTATATACTCGGAAGCCACTCTCGGCACAGGCAGCTTCCCGTACTGTGCTAGACGTCGCATATCGGCGATATTATTTATGGGTAAGTCCTGGCTAGCCACAGCCACTATTCTAACACGGCCAAAACCCAGATTGAGTAATTTCGTAACCGGACTTGAAGGGAATCGATACATGTGGTCAAGGAACCAGTCCTCACCGGTAATAGCAAGGTCAAAGTTACCATTCGCCACCTGCAACGGCATATCCTGAGGTCTAACAACCTTCACGCCCAACCAGTCAAAAGCAGACCTTGGCCGCCGGTCAAGCACATCAGAGGAATAACCATCCAACTCAAGCCCAGCCCGGCTTAAAAATTCTAAAGCGGGGGCCTGTTGGTGACCGTCCGGTAACGCTAACCAAATCTTAATTGATTCCATACTAGGCCGGAAGCCATTGGCAGTTCTTTTCGTGCCCGGTCTGATATCCAACCATGGCTTGTTCTCCCTACCTAGAGCACTACTAAAAACGCCTACTAGCCAGCCTAAGTCTTTTGTTTCCCAACTAACTTTATTGGCCACGAGAAGGACATTCGTCTGGAGCACGCTCTTCAATGGCACCAAATTCTGGGCGATAATTTCAGCCTCATTCTCGGCCCACAACAATGCGAGGTCGGCGTTTTCCGGCGGATATACTTCAGTAGCACCCCATACCGGAAAAATTTTGAACTTCCGCAATCTGAACTTCAAAGCCATTGCTTCGGCTAGGTTTGGGTACTCGGTAACAATGCGCAAGCTACAGCACTGCTCCACAAGATTCTGAAAATCGCTTACCCCACCAAACTTGCTTGAAGTGGCATAAATAGCACCCCGCCCGTATCCTAAATCCAAAACTTTCAGCAAGGGACTGCTGGGATACTTGCTCACCAGTTCTTCAACCCAATCCGCACCGCATATCCCAAGATCGTAATTACCGATAGCCACCTGGACAGGGATATCTTTCTCCTGAAACACCTTCGCTGAAATGGAAGGGTGACCTTTCGACTTTAGACGATATATCCGCGCCTGCTCACTATAATTCGGAAACTCGACCCCCGCTTCTTTAAGAAAAATAGCGGTAGCTGATAAGAATCTACCTTTGGGCAAAGCAATCCTAATGGAGGTTGGGACAGAGCTATCTAGCAAGCGTCATTCACCTCCTACCACACTGATCACCTGATCAACAGAACGTACCTTCCGCCTTCGCTGACTTTGTCTGTCGACTATTAAGAATTCGCCCGGTTTGTCCCCTACTTTGACCAACCACCGACGCTGTGATGCTGGCCTGAGACCAGTGAAAGCGAACTCGACCAGATAGCCGCGCTTACGAAGCATATCCCCAAGTGCAAACCCGACCTTGATGGCTTCTGGTGTATCCCTTTCACATTTAACTACAACTCCCTGCTTGCTATCCTGTTGCCGCCCTCTTGTAACCAAACTCATCAAAGGGTCCATATATAATGCAAAACCACAGGCCGGCGTACTCTCACCGCCGACAAGCGACAACAGATTGTCATACCTGCCACCACTGCCAACCTTTTGCCCTCGATACAAGAACTGGAAACACACACCTGTATAGTACTCGAAACCTCTTACCGCGGTAATGTCGATCCGGTATCGTATACCTAAGACATCGAGCAATTCAGCTACTTTATCAAACTCTTCAAGTGCTGAGTGTATACTCTGTGGTAAATTCGGCAAAGATTTCAGATTTCTCACAAATGAGGAACGCGTGCCTTTGGACGTCAAAATCAGTGACAAAAATCCTTGCACAGCAGGTTCATTTGACTCCGCTGGAGCCAATGCCTGCCAGTCACCATCAAGCACCCTATCCAGCAGTTTGGCCCTCTCATCCAAATCCAGCTTCAATTCGTTTATCAGAGCCTTGAGTATTCCAGCATGGGAAAGCAGAATTTCAACATCATCCATGCCTAAATTCCGCAGAATTTCAATAGCTAGGGCTATTATCTCCATATCTGCGGCCGGTGGACTACCATTTATAAGCTCAGCCCCACACTGCCAGCGTTCCCTGTTTTCTGTACCTGTCTCCTCGAAGACAAAAACATTAGTAATGTAAAACAACCTGGCCAGTTTCCAGCAAGACGAATTCTCTGCATATAGTCGGGCAATAGGAATAGTCCCATCGGGCCGCAATACCACACGTTCACCACTCCACCCATCCCAATCAAGAAAAGAATAGACACGGCTCAGCATATTCGGAGTAAGCGTACCGGCAGCTGTAAACAGCGACAAGTACTCCAGCGTTGGGGTTCGCACCTCACGATAACCCCAGCTTGAGCACGAGCGACAGAACACACTTTCAATGTGTCGGAATAATTCCAGGTCTTCTGGAAGTAAATCCCTCGCCCCTTTACATCTTTGACTTACAGGCTTTGTCCACATGCTTTACAGGTTCACCTATTCTACACTAACTTTTTTGCTATGTTCAATGTAGCAACTGGCAAACTATTGAAATAACGCGTTGCTACCAGCAAGAGAGTTAAATTATAATTGTGTCGAGATCAGCCAATGGCATTCGCAACGCAACCGCCGGGCAAAACACGCTTGCTGGCCTTATGTACCCTGTTACTCGCCGGCCTGGTTTCCTTTGGCGAAGCAAACACCGGTACTGCACAGCTGGAAGTTCTAAAGGTAGAAGGAACCATCGTGCCAGCAGTAGCCAACTACATCGACCGTGGCATTCGCCAAGCAGAAGCCAAAGGCAGTACCGCCTGCATCATAGAACTGAATACACCCGGCGGACTCCTCGACTCCACAGAAAAAATTGTGACGCGGATCCTAAACGCTAAAGTGCCAATCGTAGTATATGTTTCGCCCAGTGGCAGCTGGGCAGCTTCAGCAGGAACATTTATCACAATAGCAGCCCACATCGCCGCCATGACCCCAGGCACAAGCATCGGAGCAGCCCACCCCGTAGCCATTGGACAGGAGATGCCAGAGGAAATGAAGAAAAAGGCAACCGAGTTTTCTTCTGCCTGGATAAGGAGTGTAGCCCAACTACGGGGTCGCAACCCGGAAGAGGCCGAATTGGCAGTGACTGAAAGCAAGTCCTTTACCCCTTCAGAGGCTCTCGAGGCCGGCCTTATCGACCTTGTGGCTGACGACCTACAAAGCTTAATCAAACAAATAAATGGCAAAAGGGTAACTCTAGCTAATGGCGAGCAAAAAATTATAGAGACTACAAGCTATACCATAAACAGAAATCAGATGAATTTTGCAGAGCGCTTCTTGCACATCATCAGTGACCCAAACATCGCCTACATACTGCTTAGTCTCGCCACCATAGGTCTAATAACCGAAATCTCCAATCCTGGCATGATCTTTCCGGGGGTTTTTGGAGGCATTAGCCTATTTCTTGCCTTCTACTCTTTAGGAGTCCTCAATGCCAACTGGGCCGGTGTACTGCTTATTATGCTCGCTTTTGGTCTGTTTATTGCCGAGCTTTTTACCCCTGCTTTTGGTATACTGACTGCAGGCGGGCTTGTGTCGCTGGTTATCGGTTCTCTCATTCTCTTCAGCGGTGCTTCGCCGCAGATGGAAGTCAACAGAGGGCTAATTGCAGCAGTAACCGTCCTGGTGGGTGCCTTTGTGGTATTCGTCATAGGCGCCGTCGTGCGGGGACAGAGGCGACGTGTAGTAACCGGTCCACAAGCCCTGATCGGGAAGACAGCTACTGTCAAGACAGAACTGGCCCCTAAAGGGACAGTACTAGTAGACGGTGAGCTCTGGACAGCTATAATTGATGAGGATACAGCAAAACCAGGAGAGGAGGTGATAATAGTCGGAGTCGAAGGATTGAAACTCACGGTGACCAAGAAGACTAAGAGGAGGAAAAGATGAACATTTTAGTAATCTCCGCTATCGTTATCTTTGCTATCATAATACTTGCCGCAGCTATAAGGATTGTCAATGAATACGAGCGTGGAGTGGTTTTTCGCCTTGGCAGATATGTTGGCGTAAGAGGTCCGGGACTAATCTTCCTCATACCGTTCATCGAGCGAATGGTAAAGGTAGACCTCCGTGTTGTCACCATGGACGTCCCACGGCAAGAGTGCATCACCCTAGACACTGTGACGGTCAAAGTTGACGCGGTTGTCTATTTCAGAGTAGTAAGACCGGAAGACGCCATACTCAATGTGGAACAATATATCAGGGCTACCTCACTACTTTCACAAACAACTCTCCGCAATGTGGTGGGACAATCAGAACTCGAAGACCTGCTCGCACACCGGGACAAAATTAATGAACGCCTGCAAATACTAATAGACGAGGGGACAGAACCGTGGGGGATCAAGGTCAGTATGGTAGAAATCAGGGACGTCGAGCTACCCGAGACGATGCAACGGGCTATGGCAGCCCAAGCCGAAGCAGAGAGGGAAAGACGGGCGAAAATCATTCACGCTGATGGTGAGTACCAGGCCGCTGAAAAGCTGGCTCAAGCAGCTAGAGTAATAGCAAGTGAACCAGCAGCTCTTCAACTACGCTATTTGCAGACGTTGACCACTATTTCCACTGAGAGAACTAATACCGTGGTCTTTCCTCTTCCGATAGATTTGCTAAAGCCTTGGCTCAGTAAATAGCCACAACTCTGGCTAGATCAGCAGGGGCTATCCCCAATCAAAAGGTGGGTAGCCCCTATTCTTTAACCACCGTAACATCACCAGCCACAATCTCAACAAGGCTACCATCAGCACGTCTCAACAGGAGACTGCCATCCTCGGTTACATCTTCGGCTATTCCCCTCTCCACCTTCTGCTCGCTTCTAATGTTTACCAGCTTACCTAAGGTCTCGAGACGTTCCCGCCATTGTCTATACACAGAACTACAGCCTCCGGCCTGAAGTTCGAGATATAGTTTCTCCAACTCAAAAAGTAAGAGACAGATAAATTCCTCCCTGTCTATCTCCTTTCCAAGCTCGTGTGAAATGCTGGTGGCTATCTCTGCAATCTCAGGAAAAACCGAGGGCTCAAAATTGATGTTTACACCAACGCCCAGAATGACATAGTTAATCTGCTTCCCTGCAGCCTCGCTTTCCACCAAGATGCCACAGACTTTCTTGCCACTGACCAAGACGTCGTTGGGCCATTTTATGGCACATCTCAGACCTGTCATCTCTTCTATAGCCCTCACCACAGCCAGCGCGGCTATCATAACCATACCAGGTAGGTAATCGAGGGGAGGTCTGAGGACAATTGACATGGCAAGGCTACCCTGAGGAGAAAGCCATGACCTACCTGAACGCCCTCTGCCAGCAGTCTGAACATCAGCGATAACAACTGTGCCTTCCGATGCTTCCTCCTTGGCTAACTTTCTGGCTGTCTCCATAGTAGTGGGCAACTCGCTGTACCTGTAACAGCACCGCCCCATGAAACTGGTCTTAAGATTTCTTAAAGACTGTAACCCCATAAGCTTTTTCCTAACAAATAGGCAATACAATTTTTACTGATAGCATATCAGGTGCTGTATAGCGCTGTCTATCTAGTTACTTTGCCCAGGGTCAAATGGTTATCGCACAATCTTGCTAGTTCACCACGAGGCTGATATACTAACCACTGCTGTGGAATACGAAATCATCATCGGGCTCGAGGTCCACGCCCAACTCACCACCAGGAGCAAGATGTTCTGCTCTTGCAGTACTGATTATGCCAGTTCACCTCCTAACACCCATGTCTGTCCTATCTGTTTGGGCATGCCCGGTGTTCTGCCAACCATTAACCGAAGGGCAGTGGAATACACCATAATGACAGCTCTTGCCCTAAACTGCACTATCGCTGAATATGCCAAATTCGACCGCAAAAATTACCCCTATCCTGACCTGATGAAGGGATACCAGATTTCTCAATATGATGCTCCGATTGGCAGAGGAGGGTGGCTAACAATCGAGGTGGGGAATAAAGAAAAAAGGATCGGCATAACTCGCGTACATCTTGAAGAAGACGTCGCTAAGCTGATCCATCTGACAGGACCAGAAGGCAAAAGTTATACTCTTGTCGATGTCAACAGGGCGGGTATACCCCTCATGGAAATCGTTAGTGAACCCGATATAAATTCTCCCGAAGAGGCAAGACAGTACCTTGTCAAGCTGCGCTCTATACTCCAGTACCTCGGGGTATCAACAGGTAACATGGAAGAGGGTAGCTTCAGGTGTGACGCCAACATTAGCATCCGTCCCAAGGGCAGCACCGAGTACCTGCCCAAAGTGGAGGTGAAGAACCTGAACAGCTTTAAAGCCGTATACCGGGCGCTAGAATACGAAGCCAAACGGCAACAGGAAATACTGGAGAAGGGTGGAAAGCTGTCCCAGGAGACACGGGGCTGGGTGGACACCAAAGGGGTAACCGTAAGCCAGAGGAGCAAAGAGTATGCCCACGACTATCGCTACTTTCCCGAGCCCGACCTACCACCGTTAGTCTTCGACAGGGCCTGGATAGAAGAAATAAGGTCCCTCTTGCCTGAACTACCCGATGCCAGGCGCGACCGCTTCATTAACGAGTATGGATTACCTCTTTACGATGCCAGCCTTCTCGTTGAATCTAAAGCGATGGCAGACTATTTCGAAGAATGTATTAGATTAAGCAACCCCAAGACAACCGAGGAGAGACAGAAAAAGGCTAAGACTATAAGCAACTGGCTGCTCGGCGATTGCAGTCGGATGCTCAACGCCACCAACTCCAGTATCGAAAGCTCTAAGGTTACCCCTGCTCATCTCGTCGAACTACTCGCCATAGTGGAGAAAGGGGGTATTACCGGGCCCACCGCAAAAGCAGTATTCGAGGAAATGTTCCTCACTGGCAAAACAGCTAGCGAAATTGTAAATCAAAAAGGTCTGAGCCAGATAAGTGACGTCTCGGAAATAACGAGAATAGTTAACGAAGTGATCACCAACAACAGTCAAGCAGTTGCCGACTATAAGGCGGGTAAAGAGCAAGCTCTCATGTATCTAGTTGGACAAGTGATGAAAGCCAGCAGAGGGAGAGCCAACCCTAATACTGCGAAAGAGACCCTGGTACGAATTTTAGGAGGATAAAATGTCCACTTACCTGCTTATCGCGCAGATTCTAGTAGCTGCAGCTTTGATTGCCGTCATCATGCTTCAGGCAAGAGGCGGGGGACTTGGGGGTATATTCGGTCAGCCAGACACAGTCTACCGAACGCGCCGAGGGGTGGAAAAAAGTCTTTTTCAATTTACCATCGCCCTGACCGTACTCTTTGTGATACTTTCTGTACTAGTTGTCCGGGCTTCCTGATGCAGTTTGATAACATTTGATAACACTAGAGTATGGCTGCGATCATAACTCTTACCACGGACTTCGGCACAGCCGATGCCTATGTCGCTGCCATGAAAGGGGTTATCCTTACCATTAACCCCGAAGCAACAATTGTCGATATTTGCCACTCGATAAAACCCCAGAATATTTTCGAGGCTGCTTTTATAATCAGCACTGCCTATAGCTACTTCCCTGAAGGGACAATACATATAGTCATAGTCGACCCTGGGGTGGGCAGCTCACGGAAAGCTATTATACTGAAGACCCGTTCCGCCTTCTTCTTAGCACCGGACAACGGTGTGCTCAGCTACATAATCGCTGAAACAAGCTCAACCTCTGTGAGTGAATCACTGGACAAAGACCTACGGCTAAAACAGCAAAGGCTCGGCCCAGAGACCACTGCAGTGGCTATAACCAACCCTAAATACTGGAGACAGCCAGTTAGCACAACTTTCCATGGGCGAGATATTTTCGCTCCAGTGGCAGCTCATCTTTCTCTCGGCACGCCATTGAGCAACTTCGGTAGAAAATTAAACCAGATACATGTTTTTCGCATACCTCGCCCCTACCGGGAAGCTTGCGGCAACATAACTGGCCTGATAATACATATAGACCATTTTGGTAACTTGATCACCAACATTAAAAGCACTGATCTACCATCGCGACAAGTAACAATATCAGTAGGCACAAACAGTATAAAAGGGGTTAGTTCTTTTTATGCGCAAGGAAAAGGTCTTATAGCTCTAATAGGAAGCAGCGGCTACCTGGAGGTCTCACTGGTTGGCGGGAGCGCTGCTGAAATTTTAAACGCCAGAGTAGGAGATAAGATCACCATAAACTTAGGATCGGCAGCTTAGTCTACAGCTCATCTAGAAAAAGGACACTTTTTGCCCCAGCAAAACTAATGGGTGCGCCGCCAGACGGTTCCTTTAGCGGTATCCTCGAGCACCACACCCAGCTCCAAAAGGCGAGCGCGTATTTTGTCGGCAAGACTCCAAGCTTTGGTACGGCGTAGCTCGTCGCGCACCTCGATCAACAGCTCGACCAAAGGTTCAGCACTTAGCGCTGACTTCACCGGCTCCTGTAAAGTAAGTCCTAAAATGCCGGCAAGCTCCGCCAGAACGCCCCGCGCCTTGGCTACCCCGACTCCTGCTGCACGTGCTTTGTTGATCTCTCTCGCTAGGTCAAAGAGCACAGCTACGGCTTGGGCCGTGTTAAAATCATCATCCAGGCAATCGATAAACCGCTTTCTAAATAACTCAGCATCCAATTCACCTGTAGCCCCCTCATCTCCTTCGCTTCTCATCGCTTGCCGCAGCCGTTCTACACCAGCTTCGGCCGCTCGTAGCGCTTCCTCGGAATAAGTCAATGGACTGCGGTAGTGGGAACTCAAAACAAACAGCCGCAACGCATCAGGGCTATGCAGTTTAAGCGCATCTTTCACAGTTATCAGGTTCCCCAGCGACTTGCTCATCTTCTCCTCACCAAACTGGAGCAGGCCGTTATGTAGCCAATATCTGACAAAGGGCACCACCCCCGTATAGCTTTCGGATTGCGCTATCTCGTTCTCGTGATGTGGGAAAATAAGGTCCTGTCCGCCACCATGAATATCAATGCCCTCACCCAGATATCTCAACGACATCGCACTGCATTCAATATGCCATCCAGGTCTCCCCTCGCCCCAAGGGCTCGCCCACCAAGGCTCTCCTGGTTTGGCAGCCTTCCATAAAGCGAAGTCAAGCGGAAACTCTTTCTCTCCACCTTCGGCGGAGCCGCGTGCCAGCATATCATCCAGACTCTGATGTGACAGCTTCCCATAATCGGGGAAGCTTTTCACTCTAAAATACACACTGCCTTTGGATACATATGCATGTCCCCTCTTTATCAGGCCTTCTATTATTTCGATCATCTTCGGTATCTCTTCCGTCGCTTTGGGGTAAATATGAGCCCTCTTTATATTCAGCGCATCCATGTCCTCAAAATACTCAGCAATGTACTTCTCCGCTAGCTCCAGCGCTGGAATGCCCAGTTCCCGCGCCCGGTTGATTATCTTGTCATCTATATCAGTGAAGTTCTGTACATGTTTCACCTTGTAGCCTTTGAACTCCAGGTAACGCCTTATGACATCAAAAACTATGTAACTCATCGCATGCCCTATATGGCAATGGTCGTATACAGTTACACCACAAACATACATGGTGACCTCGTTGCCAGCGGGAGAAAATTCCTCTTTGGTTCCAGACAGAGTGTTAAAAACCTTCATGTTCTTCTCCAAAAGGCTTAATTTGTTTCGCGTGCCTCAGACTGTATCGCTCTCAGTTTATATTCCAACTCAGCAATGCGCCTCTCCAGATTCTCCAACCTTTCCCAAACAGGGTCTGGTAATTTCTCAACGGTATCGGTATCTGGATTTCGAATCTCCACTATCCTGCCGGGAACTCCCACCACAGTGGCATTAGCTGGTACCGAGGTTATTACCACTGAGCCAGCACCTATCTTGACATTATCGCCGATAGTGATGGCACCTATGAGCTTTGCCCCGGCACCAACTACCACGTTGTTGCCCAAGGTCGGGTGGCGCTTTGTTTTCATAAGGCTGGTGCCACCCAAAGTAACACCCTGATATAGGGCGACATTGTCGCCTATCTCAGCAGTCTCGCCAATCACCACACCCATACCATGGTCGATAAAAAACCCCTCCCCTATCTTGGCTCCGGGGTGAATCTCGATCCCGGTCAAAAAGCGGCTTATATGAGAAATAAACCTGGGGAAAAACGGAATACGCCAGCACCATAATTTGTGTGCCAGACGGTGAAATTGACGGGCGTGGAAACCCGGATAAGCAAAAATAACTTCCCAAACGCTCCTTACCGCCGGGTCACGCTCGAACACCACCTGTATGTCCTTCTTGATGCTTCTGTAAAGCCCTATCATTTTTCCTCACCAAGTGTTCACTTGGTCTCAGTAACCATCGACACAGCGTAAGCAGCTATACCTTCTCCCCTCCCCACAAAACCTAAACCTTCGTTGGTCGTTGCTTTGACTGTGACCTGCGAAACTCCTATGCCCAGCACCCGACTTATCCGGGCTCTCATTTCGTCAATAAAAGCCGACAACCTGGGGCGTTCGGCAACAACAACCGCATCAATATTGCACACCACCACCCCACTGTGCCTGAGCAGTTTCTCCACCTCTTCTAGTATGACCAAGCTAGAAATATTAGCATACCGGGGATCCTCCGGGGGAAAATAGTTGCCAATATCCTTTAGCCCCGCTGCACCTAGAAGAGAATCGGCAACCGCATGAATCAAAACGTCGGCATCACTATGGCCACCCAATCCCTTTTCAAAAGGTATTTCCACACCGCCAATGACCAGTTTGCGTCCCGGTACCAAAGGATGGACATCATATCCCAGACCTACTCGCATTATCCTCTCCAGCTATGATCTCGGCTAACAGAAAGTCCTCTGGGGTAGTAACCTTAATGTTGCTATAGGATCCCATGTATAGCCTGACAGTATACCCCAGCTTCTCCACCAGTTCAGCATCATCAGTCACATCGTCTTTTACCCTCGCATGGGCCTCAGCTATTATATCAAAGCGAAACACCTGAGGGGTCTGTGCCATCCATACCATGTCACGGGGTAACGTCTTGCGGACAGTCATATCACCATCGCAAAACTTTACCGTGTCCTTAACCGGAACCGCCGCTATAGCTGTGCCGGTTTCTTGCGCAGCTTCCAATCCTCGACGTATCAGCTCTGTTGTCAAAAATGGCCTCGCTCCATCGTGTATGACCACCCAGTGGCATCCCTCTAGCAGGTCCAGCCCTTGTCTGACAGAGTCGCGGCGCCTGGAACCACCAAGACAGAGCCGCGACTTTGACCATCCCCTCCCCACAGCTAGTTTTTCCACAGCATTAAAATTGGCCTTGTTTAAGACAATAACCATCTGGTTGACCAAATCACAAGCCTGACAGACATCCGCCGACCAAGCTATCAAAGGTTTACCTTTCAAAGGCAACAGTGTCTTGTCTACACCCATCCGCCGACTGCTTCCTGCGGCAACGATAATTGCCCCTACCCTTGAAATCATGAGTCTCCCTCACTAGGTTTACTTCTAGGCGTCTTCGATAGTCCTAACCTCAGCGCTTCAGACACAGTAGCTGATCTCAAAATCTCCACCCCGTCTACCGCCAGTTTGGGTGAAACTGCCGGAACGAGACACCGTCTAAAGCCCAGCCTAACGACCTCTCCAACCCGCCTTTCCAGTTGAGGTACAGCACGGAGTTCGCCACTTAACCCAATCTCACCCACGGCCACCAGTTCAGGGAGAACAGTTCTGTCTTTAAAGCTTGAGGAAATAGCTAAAGCGATTCCAAGATCAGCAGCCGGCTCGCTTATCTTTAAGCCACCGACTACACTTGCTATCACATCCTGCCCTGAGAGATTGACCCCAGCACGCCGGGACAGCACCGCCACAATCAGCAGTAGCCGCCCGAAATCAATCCCGTTGGCAATCCGTCTCGGCGGTCCGAAACTAGCGGGGTTCGTCAACGCCTGCACTTCAACTAGTAAAGGGCGGCTCCCCTCAAGCGTGGGCACCACTGCTGACCCAACCATAGCCCCACGCTGCGAAGTCAAAAAGACCTCGGAGGGGTTCGACACCTCCATCAGACCCCGACCGGTCATCTCAAAGACGCCCACTTCATTTGTCGAACCGAAACGGTTCTTTGTACTTCGCAGTATACGATAACTACCCAAAGCCTCGCCTTCAAGGTAAAGTACCGTGTCCACGATATGCTCCAGTGCCCTCGGTCCCGCTATCGCTCCATCCTTAGTCACATGTCCTGTTATAAATACTGGCACACCGCTGCGTTTTGCCCACTGCATAAGCCTTAAGGTGCATTCCCGTATCTGAGCGACACTCCCAGGTGTACCTACCACATCTTCTAAATAGACGGTCTGAATAGAGTCGATAACAGCGAGAGCTGGCGCCAGGTCCTCAAGTTGCCTAAGTATCACCTCAAGACGCGTCTCACAAAGAACAAACAGCCCTTCACCCTCCACCCCCAACCTTTCTGCCCGCAGCTTGATCTGCTGGACAGACTCCTCGCCAGAAACATACAGGACTTTTTTGCCACAACTAGCCATGCCTGAACACACTTGGAGCAATAGCGTGGACTTGCCTATTCCGGGGTCACCGCCGATGAGCACCAGAGAGCCAGGCACCAGCCCATCGCCCAGGACCCTGTTCAGCTCAGCAGTAGGCAACTGTAGCCTGGGCACACCTTCAGTCGTCAAACTGGAGATCGCCTGAGGGGTACTATCACCAAACTTGACCGGCGATATCGAGCCAGTAGCAACAACCTCAGTCTCTATAAAACTATTCCATTCCTGACAGTTGGGACATCGCCCCAACCACTTGGGGCTTTCTTTCCCGCACTGCTGGCAAACAAAAACGGTCTTATACCTGGGCCTACTCACAACCAGTACCCTTGGTACCCGCCAAATACAGTGGACTATAACATACTAACATACATAGATTAAAGGGGACGGGACTGTTACATTAACCAATCCCGTCCCCACTTCAATGACACAAACCACGCCTTCTACTTCAGTGCAGAAACGCTGCTTCAGCTATCAATGCTCCGGTAATTGTTCGGTAGGCGCTTCGCCCATCAGCGCTCCAGCAGTAGCCTTGATCACGATCTTCTCGCCATCGTAATCGACCACCACCGTGTCACCTGGCCTGAATTCACCTCTGAGCAGTGCTTCGGAAAGCTTGTCCTCAACCTCACTCTGGATCACACGGCGCAAAGGCCTGGCTCCGTAGGTGGGGTTGTACCCCTTCTCGCCAAGAAACTCCTTGGCTGAATCGGTAACTTCCAGTTTCATATTCCGGTCAGAAAGCGATTTGGCCACCTGGCTGAGTATCAGGTCAACGATCTGTTTGATATGCTCCTTGGTAAGTGGATGAAAGACTACCACTTCGTCTATTCGGTTCAAAAATTCGGGCAAGAAAGTAGTCTTCAGCTCAGAAAGCACCTTCTCTTTCATCTTTTCATACTCTGCCTGCCGGCTTTCCTCTTCGTCAAACCGCGCCGTAAAGCCAATTGTCATAGCGCCTTTAATGTGCTTGGCACCAACATTGCTGGTCATCACTATGATGCTATTACGGAAATCCACCCTCCTGCCTTTGGCATCGGTCAGGTGACCATCGTCAAAAATTTGAAGCAATATGTTGAAAACATCGGGGTGTGCTTTCTCAATCTCGTCAAGCAGTATCACACAATAGGGCTTACGCCGCACAGCCTCGGTGAGTTGCCCTCCCTCTTCATAGCCTACATATCCTGGAGGTGCCCCAACCAGCCTAGCAACCGTGTGCCTCTCCATAAACTCGGACATATCGAGGCGTATCATCGCATCCTCAGTACCGAACATGAACTCGGCCAGTGCCCGTACCAGTTCGGTTTTGCCAACTCCAGTGGGTCCTAGGAACATAAAACAACCTATCGGCCGACGCGGGTCTTTGAGTCCAGCTCGAGCCCGTCTAACTGCCCGGGATACGATGTTTATCGCCTCGTCCTGTCCGATGATGCGCCGATGCAGAGCCTCTTCCATATTGAGGAGTCTGCTCGTCTCGTCCTGCGTCAAACGCGCCACCGGGACACCAGTCCACATACTGACCACTTCGGCGATGTCTTCAGCAGTCACCACAGGCTTGTCAAGCTCCCGCTCTGTCTGCCATTTCTGTTCCATAGCAGCAATTTTTTCCATCAATTGGACTTCCCTGTCTCGCAATTCAGCAGCATGCTCATAATTCTTCTCTGCAATAGCAGCTTCTTTGTCCCTGCGAACCGCTTCCAAGGCTCGCCGAGCTTCAGTAAGCCCTAAGGGGACTGCGCCTCGCTTGATACGCACCCTAGAAGCTGCTTCGTCCATCACGTCAATAGCCTTGTCTGGCAAAAAGCGGTCAGGGATGTACCGCGCCGAGAGCAAAGCCGCTGCCTGCAATGCCTCATCACTTATGATCAGTTTGTGGTGCTCCTCATATCTTGACTTGATACCGCGGAGGATCTCCAGAGTCTGCTCCACAGTTGGTTCAGCTACTAAAACCGGCTGAAAGCGCCGTTCCAAGGCCGCGTCTTTCTCAATATACTTACGATAGTCGTCCAATGTGGTAGCGCCTATACATTGTATCTCGCCTCGAGACAAAGATGGCTTCAATATGTTTGAAGCATCCACAGCACCCTCAGCAGCACCAGCGCCAACTATTGTGTGTAACTCATCAACAAAGATCAGGCAATTGCCCGCGGTCTTTATCTCTTCAATAACTTTCTTAAGTCTTTCCTCAAACTCACCGCGATACTTTGTCCCGGCAACCAGAGAACCTATATCAAGAGTTACCAAACGCTTCCCTTGCAATGTTTCAGGGACATCCCCGGCCACAATTCTATGCGCCAGCCCCTCCACTATAGCCGTCTTACCGACGCCAGGCTCACCGATAAGTGCCGGATTATTTTTGGTACGCCGACTCAGGATCTGTATGACACGCTCTATTTCTTTTTCTCGGTCTATGATTGGGTCAAGCTTCCCTAATCTCGCGGCATTTGTCAGGTCTATCCCCAACTGGTCCAGCACCGGGGTCTTCACCGTGCCACGCATGGCAGAACGGGAGTGAGCCGTGCCCTGGCTCAATATGGCATTTATCTCCGCCTGTACCTTCTCCAGAGTAATACCAAAACTCTCAAGCACACTTACTGCCGCGCCTTCCCTCTCACGAAGTAAACCGAGTAAAAGGTGCTCAGTACCTATGTAGTTATGGTTCATTCGTCGCGCTTCATCAACAGCCAGCTCAATGACCCGCTTCGCCCTTGGGGTAAGCCCCACTTCGCCTATGGCTGTCCTCTCCCCACGCCCCACCACAAATTCAACAGCCGCCCTTATTTTATTTGGTGGCACACCCAGATTGGTCAATACCCTACTGGCCGCACCCTCCTCCTCGGCAACAAGCCCTAAGAGAATGTGCTCCGTGTCGATGTAATTGTGCCCAAACCTTTGTGCCTCTTCCTGAGCTCTGCTCAAGGCACGACGGGCTCTCTCAGAAAACTTCTCAAACCTGTTAGCCATACTTGGCTCTCACTTGCTGGTAATCATTCCTAGCTACCAAGGCTATCGAATTAAATTATAGGCTGTTCACCACAATGTGTCAAATTGGGGACATTGCAAATAAGATATGCAGCTAAATGAGCAAATTTAAAAGCCCCTGGCAGTGGCATATTTTCCCAAGGAGTTGCCCCCTCAGTATCGTCTGCGCTGAGGTGTTTCACTTCCGTGTTCGGGATGGGAACGGGTGGTTCCACCTCGCTCTGACCACCAGAGGCTAACAACCTTTTATGATAGCCTAAAAAGTCATGGTTGTCAAAACAGCTTTACTTGTATTCGACATCTATTTGACGCAATTTGCCTGCTGAGTTACAATACCGCAATCCGATAACGTAAAAACATGATAGGCAATTCCTCCTGGCTTAATAAAAGACCACGCTTTACATCATGCTACAAAAATCATGCTTGGGATAGGAATAGCAAGAGCTGTACAGTAGCGATTGCCCTATCAACGCAGGTACACCCTACCCCCCGCTGTATTGAACAAGAAGGTTTCCTCAGGGGTAATAGATGTGTGGTTGGCGATAAATGCTCCAGTATTACGAAGCTACTGATAAGGGGATGTAATTGCCACAGCAACCGATGGACAAGGTCGAAAAACTAGTCGACGAGGTTTTACAAGGTTGACTGCAAAATCTCCACAATCAACACCGAGCAAAAGAACATTGCTCGCCCTTCATCCAAATATCTTCTTTCTGGGAATAGTGAGCTTTTTGACCGATGTCAGTAGTGAAATGATATTTACCCTTATGCCCCTTTTCTTAGCCAACATATTGGGGGCTACCACGGTAATCATCGGCTTCATAGAAGGCCTGGCTGACAGCATAGCCTCAGTTTTGAGAGTAGTCAGCGGCTGGCTCAGCGATAGACTGGGGAAGCGAAAGCCTTTGAGTTTTGCGGGCTACGCTATTTCTGCCGTAGCAAAACCCTTCATGTGCCTTGCCAGCACTTGGGCAATGGTTCTGGGCATCAGATTCTCAGATAGATTAGGTAAAGGCATTCGTACCGCCCCCAGAGACGCCTTGGTAGCCGACTCTGCCACGCTGGAAAACAGGGGGAAAGCCTTTGGCTTCCACCGCGCCATGGATACCTCCGGTGCAGTCTGTGGGCTGGTATTCGCCGCCATCGTGGTCTTCCTTACACAAAAAGGCGCCTTAGAACTGGCACAGGACACTTACCAGTTGTTGGTGATCATCGGTGTTATTCCTGCGATACTGGCACTGGTTTTCTTTCTCTTCATAAAAGAGACCAAGAAGGAACAAGCAACGCCTGACAAAGCAGTAGACACGCCAGGAGTTCAAGAGACAAACAAGAAAAACATTTCCACCAAACTCGATGTGCGCTTCAAGGTCTTCTTGCTTATTATCTTTGTTTTTTCCCTGGGAAACTCCAGCGACGCTTTTCTCATTCTACGCGCTCAGAACCTGGGCAATCCTGTTTTCAGCATCCTTGTTATGCTGGTCCTTTTTAATCTCGTCTACGCCCTCATTTCCACACCTGCCGGCACTCTTTCTGACAGACTTGGAAGACGCCGACTTATTCTTTTGGGATGGCTGGCATATGGCATGACCTACTTAGGTTTTGCCGTGGCTAGTAGCGCCTGGCAGGCCTGGTTATTGTTCATGCTATACGGCGTATACTATGGGTTAGCGGAAGGTGTGGTCCGAGCTTTTGTCGCTGACCTTGTGCCAGCAAACAAAAGGGGTACTGCCTACGGATTCTTTCACACCGTAGTCGGGCTTACTCTCCTGCCAGCGAGCATCATCGCCGGGTGGTTATGGCACTCGCTCAGTCCCGCTGCCCCCTTCTACTTCGGTGCTGGCCTGGCACTGCTAGCTATGCTGGGGCTGGCCTTGTTGGTCCGTGAGTGAGCCTTATTCCAGTACTGTGTTATCGATAAGCCTTGTTTTTCCAATCCTGACAGCTAGTGAAACCAGCGCAGGACCATCTATTGCGGACAGCTCCTCAAGCGTCTCAGGATGGGCCACACTAACATAATCGATTTCAGCCAGAGGCTCTTTCCTAATCAAGGACGTCATTGTCTCTCTGATCACCTCAGCGTCCCTTTCGCCACCTCGCCACAAGTTCTCCGCCAGACTCAGAGCCCTGAACAGCACCGTTGCCGCCTGGCGCTCCTGGGGATTAAGATAGACATTACGACTGCTCATCGCCAGACCATCGCTCTCGCGCACTGTGGGCACAACCACGACCTCCACATTCATGTTCAGGTCCGAGACCATTCTCTTGATCACCACCACCTGCTGAGCATCCTTCTGCCCAAAGTATGCCCGTGTCGGCTCTACGATGTTGAACAGTTTGTTAACCACCGTGGCCACTCCTCTGAAATGGCCTGGCCGGCTCTTTCCTTCAAGTCGCTCTGTCACCTTCTCAACAACCACCCAGCTGCTGAAACCCGGCGGATACATTTCCTCGCTGGATGGCATGAATACAACGTCAGTGTTTTCCCCCTCCAACAGGGCCAAGTCACGTGGAATATCTCGTGGATACCTATTGAAGTCCTCTGTAGGGCCAAATTGGGTCGGGTTAACAAAGATGCTCACTACCACTAAGGAGTTCTCCACTCTCGCCCGTTTGACCAGCGCTAGATGCCCATCATGCAGATAACCCATTGTGGGCACAAAACCAACCGTGCCCTGGCTTTGCTTCCGCAAAGCCTTCATTTCGCCGATCGTCCTTACTATCTGCATAGCATTAGGACCGCACCAGACCCTCTAGCAATCTCTCGTCCATCGTCGGACAGTGCTCCAAGGTAGGAAAAACTCCAGTCTTGACTTCGGAGATGTAACTGGCGATAGCGGCCTTGATCTCACCAGCCAGCCTTGCGTACTGTTTGGCATGTCTGGGCACAAAATCGGAATAGAGCCCCAGAAGGTCACTAATCACCTGCACCTGCCCATCGCAGTCAGGTCCAGCGCCAATGCCAATAGTAGGAATGTTCAGTTCCTGTGTGATTACCCTAGCCAGTGGTGCCGGCACCAGCTCTAGGACCACAGCAAAAGCCCCAGCCTGTTCCAGAGCTTTAGCATCATTTAGCAATTTTAGCGCCGCTTCCGGGGTTTTCCCTTGTGCCCTGTGACCACCAAGCTGATGAATGGACTGCGGGGTCAACCCAATATGCCCCATCACCGGGATACCACAATCCACAATCCTTTTTACCGTCTCGGCTACATTCACACCGCCCTCCAGCTTCACCGCTTGGGCCCCACCCTCCTGGATAAACCTCGCTGCATTCCGGAGAGCATCAGATACGCTAGTATGATACGTCATAAAGGGCATATCGCCTATGACCATTGCCTGCTGCGTGCCCCTGACCACTGCCCTAGTATGGTGGATCATATCGTCCATGGTCACAGGTATAGTTGAATCATAACCAAGCACCACCATACCCAAACTATCACCCACCAAGATCAGTGGCACGCCAGCTTCGTCAACAAGCTTGGCGGTAGAATAGTCATAAGCTGTTAGCATGACTATTTTTTCCTTGCGCTGCTTCATCTCCCTGATAGTGTTGACAGTGACTCTCATCTTCCCAACCCTCCTTTATTTTGTCTTAAATTTAATTGTTGGCCCGCAATAGTTTTTCCGGTTCGGTCAGACCACCCTTGACTTCAACAATCCTGTTGGCAGCGTCAACATATACCAGCCGGGGAGCAAGAGTAGCAGCCTCTACCTCGGTAACCTCGTGGTAAGATAGCACAATAACGATGTCTCCCTTTGCCACCAGTCTGGCAGCAGCGCCATTGAGGCAGATCGTGCCCGACCCTCTTTCACCTTCAATTACATAAGTGCTGAACCTGGCACCATTGTTGATGTTTAAAACATCCACCCTCTCATAAGGGAGCAAATCTGCCGCTTCCATGAGGTCCTTATCTATAGTGATGCTTCCCTCATAGTCCACGTTGCACTCGGTAACTCTTGCTCGGTGGATCTTACTCTTGAGCATCGTGCGCATGCTTACCCTCCCTTTTTTCCTAACAGAACTTCCATTTCCTTTGCCCTTGCTTGATCGACCCGCCCTTTGGCTAGGGCTATAGGCACAGTCTGCAATCCCATTTCTTTATACGTACTCAGAATTGAAGGGGCTACCTTCTCCAAAGCGTCTAAGTGCCTTCTTATAGTTCCCAGATCACCCCGGGCAATTGGTCCTGTGAGACAATTGGGTAGACCGACATTGCCAATGTTGTTTAACGTACCCTGCAACAAGGGTAACAATGCCTTAGTCGCCTGTTGCTGAGATACCCCAAAAGTCTGCCACAGGTCTGTAGCCAGCTTTACCAGCGTCACCAGATAGTTGCAGGCAAACACGGCTGCCGCATGGTAAAGGACCTTGTCCTCGGCCCTCAATATTACCGGTTTCCCATTCAGCGCCTCGGCCATTTTCTTAAGCAAACCCCGCAATGGTTCCTCAGCCTCAATGCCGAACACAGAGCCATGTATGTTCTTTATGGCCTGCTCAATACTGGCAAAAGTCTGCAATGGGTGGAACGAGCCAGTAATAGCCCCGGCTCTGTACGCTGGTTCAAGAATGTCCACCGAATGTGCACCACTACAATGCACCACATATTGACCACCACGCCACTGGATCTCCTGAGCCACACGCGCTATAACATCGTCGGGAGTAGTTATGAAGACAAGTTGGGCAGCATCTGCCACCTGCTGCGCCTTTTCATAAACCTTGCAACCATCAACCATCCCGGCCAGCCTTTGTGCGGAGCCAATGCTGCGACTGGACACACCGACAATCCTGTAACCACAGTGCCAAAGACTGAGGGCCAGGGCTGTGCCCGTTGTCCCCGCACCTACGAAACCTAATGTCAGTCCCTCGTTGTAGTCCTTCATGCCACATCCTTCGCCGCTGGTATACCACCCATGCTCTCCGCCTTCTGGATCGCCCTCACTATAGCCTCTGCGACCAACTCCGCTGCCACCGCACCCACCACGGTAACGTCAGCACGTCCACTGCCCAGCGAAAGTGCAAATATGACATCGCCATCATGCATAGTATGGCTAGGCCTTATGCACCGGGCTATACCATCCTGTGCCATTTGAGCTATCTTGTTTGCCTGCTCCTTTGTTAGGGCAGCATTTGTCGCCACCACCCCCAAAGTCGTGTTCTCAGACAGCACTTTACCCCTTACCGCTTGCCCTCCCATCAACAGTTCGATGGTACTCAAGAAACCCTTCCCCCGCTCTAAGTCCCTTGGCCCAGCCAGAAGTCTCCCTGTCCAAGGGTCAACCACATCGCCCACAGCATTCACCACCACAAGAGCACCGATGACCACACCTCCAGCAATCTGCCGGCTAGCCGTGCCCAGTCCGCTCTTGATAGCCCGCTGTATGCCCATGACCTTGCCCACCGTGGCACCCGTGCCAGCGCCCACACACCCCTCAGCCACCACCCCGTCGCTAGCTGCCAGACATGCCTGGTAGCCCTCCTCAGCGCCTGGCCTCCTGAAGGGGTCACCAACATTTAGGTCGAAAATGATGGCCGCTGGCACTATTGGCACCCTGAGCACCGAAGTCTCATGCCCATATCCGCGCTCCTCCAGGAACCGCATTACGCCACCGGCGGCATCCAGCCCGAAAGCGCTGCCACCGCTGAGGATGACTGCCTGCACCTTTTCAACCAGATTGGTCGGGCGAAGCAAATCGGTCTCTCTTGTACCGGGTGCTGAGCCTCTAACATCAACACCTGCTACAGCCCCACTCTCACACAGGACGACCGTGCAACCAGTCATCGCCGTCTTATCGGTATGATGCCCGACCTTTATCCCAGGCACATCGGTTATTGCGTTGAACATGCCGCCCCTCAGAAAAACAAAGCCTTCTCAGCATTCGCCGAGAAGGCTTTTTGGTCTTCCTCTCTTTCCCGTCTCGGTCATTGCTGATCCAAGCGGTCCTGTGACCTAGCTTGATAATGTGCTCACCGCCATTACGGTCGATGGCAGTTATATGTTAACACAGCAGCAACGACCTGTCAACACCGACCCCGGAAAACCAATCGCGAGCCGCTATTCCTACTTCAGCAGCGCATAACCTATCAGCTTGTAAGCAAGTTTGGCCGCAAGAAAAGCGCAATGGTCTGGCCCTTCCCGCGGGCATAGCTCTACCAGGTCGAAACCCACGATATGCCGTCTCCGGGCAACAAGCTTGAGCAGATTCAATACCTGATGCCACTGCATGCCTCCAGGTTCGGGGGTGCTTACTGCCGGCATCACCGAGGGGTCAAAAACGTCCAGGTCTATAGTGATATAGACATGCTGTCCTAAGCCAGCTATGATTTCCTCAGGGTCACCAAGTTTACCCTCTGGCTCCTGAATAAACGAGCACTTGATACCGCTGCGCTCTATAAACTGCTTTTCTTCAAGGCTGAGACTGCGCACGCCCACCTGTACCACAGGACAGCACTCGGATACACGACGCATGACGCAGGCGTGGCCATACCTTGTCCCTAGATATTCGTCGCGGAGATCGGCATGGGCATCTAGCTGCAGAACACTAAGACCAGGAAAGCTCTCTCCCAAAGCACGCACCACACCCAGAGTAACTGAATGCTCACCACCGAGTACTACTACGAACTTTCCCTCTCCAGCCAGCCCCTTTACCACTTGGTAGACAAGCTCTACCATGGCTTCAGGTCCTTCCATCACCGGTTCTATCTCGTTGAGGGTATGAATGCCTATTCTATGTATCTCGGTGTCCGTCTCCAGGTCATATAGTTCCAGATACCGTGAGGTTTCGATAATCGCCTTGGGGCCGTGGCGCGAACCACTATGCCACTCAGAAGTGCCATCGTACGGTACCGGCACAACGACGACCTTAGCCCGTGCACGGTCGCTATAAGGAGGCATCAACCCGGCGAAATTGTGCAATAACTGAGGGAAATCCTGTCCTTCGCCCATTAGCTACCAGAGTGCATGCCAAGAGAGGCATCACCTATCGCCGAAAGCTCCACCCTGTCCCAATCCCTGTTAAGCAGGCGTGTCGAGAATTTTACCAGCTTGAACTGCTCCTGGAAGAACTCTATAGCTGAGTCAGCATCGAAATCCTTGCAGGAAAAAACGTCTATATTTACATAGCACCGCTCGGCAAAAGTATGAACACTGATGTGGCTCTCAGCAATGAAGATGAAACCGGAGACGCCCCAATCTTCCGGCTTGGGACCCTTATAGGTGAGAACAAAGGGCTGAGAGATTTTGGTCATGCCTATCTTGGCAGGATAGGTATCTAGCAGCTCATATATGAACTGTTCGTCCTGCATAATTTTAGGGTCGTTGCCAAAACCATCGATGATCAGGTGCATTCTGCCTCCTCGAGTAAAATTCTGCGCAGTTCAAAGAGGGCTGATATGACCGCCCTCTGTCTTGCTCGTGCACGGTTGCCAAATGACCTCCTCTGAAAACTCCACCGTCCCCTATCGCTATCAACGCCAACAAATATACTTCCTGCGGTGCTATCCTCAACCACTCCTTCCTCAATACCGATAAGGCTGAAACCGATAGACGTCCCCATGGTATTCCTGACAGCACCTGCCATAGCCTCAGCTAACCCCATCTTGGCACCTTCTTTTTCGTCCACAACGTTAAAGTCGACGCCAAAAGCCTTCATGTCCTCTATATTACAGGCGACAAACCCGCCTTTGTAATAATTTGAGCAATCAGGGACATTTGCCATCATACTGGCAAGCAAGCCGCCAGTATACAACTCCGCAGTAGCAATAGTCAACCCCCTCGACACCAACAACGAACCGACGGTACTCTCCAGAGCGTCCGAATCTATCCCCCAAATGTAGTCACCGATTATTCCCCGGATATCAGCTTCTCTCTGCTCGATGAGGCTTCGAGCTTCGTTTTCATTGGTAGCTTTAGCCGTAATACGTAAATATATGCCATCTCTCTTGGCATACGTTGCCAATGTCGGATTTGCGGACGCCAGAAACTTGCTAACCCGTTCATCCACCTCCGCCTCCGTCAAGCCGAAGGTCTTTATTGTCCTGGAAACAATAACCTGACCGCCAGCGATCTGCCTTAACCTGGGAAGCACCTCCTTAGTCCACATCAACTGCATCTCTCCCGGAGGTCCTGGCATGGTAACTATAATTCGACCGTCCTTTTCTATCCACCAACCAGGTGCCGTCCCTCTGGGATTGGGAATAACTTTAGCTGAGGGGATCACTCCTGCCTGTCTGATATTGCTCGGTGGCATTTCCATCCCGTAGCGCCTGAACATCTTCTCAAACCGCTTCACCAGTTCATTATCAATGGTAATTTCCTCGCCCAGAAACTCAGCGATAGCCTCCCTGGTGACATCGTCCTGGGTGGGCCCCAGACCACCGGTCACCAGAATAACATCCGAACGTTGCCAGGCTAATTTCAGGGTGTCGATGATGCGCTTCTGATTGTCGCCCACAGTGGATAGGAAGTGCAAGTCGAGCCCGAGCTGAGGCAGTTCGCTTGCCAAATAAGCGGAGTTTGTATCAGTTATCTCCCCCAGCAACAATTCGGTGCCAACGGTGATTATCTCAGCCTTCATCTTGTGCTTCTCACCGTATGCATCAACACCTTGTTGCGGAGATGCCGAGATACTTCTCTACCAGCGCCATAGCACAATACTTACCGCACATGCTACACGCTGGGCCACTGCTTCTGTACTTATCATGGATCAGTCTGACCTTCTCTGGATCGAGGGCTACCTTTGCCTGGAGTTCCCAGTCCAGGTTCTTTCTGGCGCTGGACATCTTCCGGTCCCAGTCGGCAGCTCCTTTTACTCCGCGGACAATATCGGCAGCATGAGCAGCAATCCTGGAGGCTATCACACCTACCTTCACATCCTCGCTATCCGGCAGAGACAGGTGCTCTGCAGGTGTAACATAGCAGAGAAAGTCCGCACCTGCTGCCGCCGCTATAGCAGCACCAATGGCAGCAGCGATATGGTCATAGCCAGCAGCAATGTCTGTAACCAGAGGACCGAGTACATAGAACGGAGCCCCCCGGCAGAGACTCTTCTCGATTTGCACGTTAGCAGCGATCTGGTCCATCGGTACATGTCCCGGCCCCTCTACCATCACCTGCACACCGGACTCCCTTGCCCGCTCTACCAGCTCACCTAAAATGATAAGCTCCTCAACTTGGGGACGATCAGTAGCATCCGCCAAGCTGCCTGGGCGCATGCCATCGCCAAGGCTCAGAGTTACATCATACTCTCGTGCTATATCAAGGAGCCGCTCGAAATACTCATAAAGCGGGTTCTCCCGGTCATTATGCAACATCCAGCCGATGAGGAACGCTCCGCCCCTAGAGACTACATCAGTAAGCCTCCTCCGCTTCTTCAGTCGTTCGATAGTCGCCAGAGTAACACCGCAATGGACAGTCATAAAGTCCACACCGTCCTTCGCCTGCTGCTCGAGAGCGGCGAAGATGTCGTCCACAGTCATGTTTACTATGGCGCCTCGTCTCTCAATGGCTTCGATCCCGGCCTGATAAATCGGAACGGTGCCCACAGGTAAATGACTAGCTTCGATGATTGCTCTGCGGATGACAGAAATATCTCCCCCCGTGCTCAGGTCCATCACCGTGTCAGCACCAAACTCTATGGCAACACGCAACTTCTCCAGTTCGCTCTCCACCGTCCCATAGTCAGAAGAGGTGCCGATGTTAGCATTGACCTTAACACGCAGCCCCTGTCCAATCCCGCAGGGGATAAGGTTGCGATGGTTCACATTTGCGGGTATGACTATCCTTCCCTCAGCGACATTCCTGAGAACAAATTCTTCATCCACCCCCTCAGCATCTGCTACATGCCTCAGCTGGGGTGATAGAATACCCTGTTTTGCCAGTTCCAGTTGGGTCATTTCCTTCCCGTTTTAGAAATTACGCCTAAATATACCATACAACCTAACTGCCAAACAAGGACTGAGAGACACGCTACCAGTATTTCTGGTTGGGCTCTTTTAGCCCCTCAAGAAGAAAGAATGAAGCTCACCTTCGGGAAGCCAGCATTTGCCTTGCCCTCTCCACTTCGGGAAGACAATTACTGGAGGTAAAACCCGTTGCAGCCCTGGACAACTATACTTATTACACAGCCCGAAGAAGGTACCACAAGCAGAGGACCGAAAGCAAGCACAACTAAGAATTACTGGAGCGGGAGACGGGACTCGAACCCGCGACAACCTGCTTGGAAGGCAGGAACTCTACCACCTGAGTTACTCCCGCACACCGTACTCATTTTAGCTACGAAGGGCATCCCCTGTCAAAACGCAGCAACCGCCTGCCAAGCACCTATCTCGCGCACCAAAGGTTGTTGTCCGCAGAACCTGCTTGGTACAATGAAAAGCGCTTTATCTTAGAATGTTCGCCCAATGAATGCCATTGAAACTCGAAACCTGACCAAAAAGTTCAAAGACATCACTGCCGTAAGCGAGGTCAACCTTCAGGTCAACGAAGGTGAATGCTATGGGTTACTTGGTCCCAATGGTGCCGGCAAGACCACGCTTATTAGAATGGTAACGGCCATGTCACCGCCGACCGCTGGTGAAATATATATCTTCGGTAACAACTTGAAGTCTCATTCACACCAGATAAAAGCCATGCTTGGCGTGGTTCCCCAGACGGACAATCTCGACCCAGACCTCACTGTCATCCAGAACCTGGTTACTTTTGCCCGCTACTTCGATATCCCGAAGAGGGAAGCTATAAAACGTAGTCATGAAGTCTTGAAGCTTTTCCAGTTGGATGAGAGGAAGAACAGCCCTATCAGAGAACTTTCCGGCGGCATGCGCCGCAGACTCCTCATAGCCAGAGGGCTCATCAACTCCCCAAAAATTCTGATCCTCGATGAACCTACTATAGGGCTTGACCCACAGGCAAAACACCTGGTATGGGACAAACTGGTTGAGCTAAAAGCCCTAGGTGTCACGCAGTTACTATGCACACAAAATATGGAGGAGGCAGACTTCCTCTGCGATCGTGTAGCCATAATGCACCAAGGGAGGATAATAGAGACCGACACCCCGAAAGCGCTTTTACACAGACACATAGGTAGTAAAGTTTGGGAGATAGAACTACACCCGAACACCAAAAACAGCGTTGTCCAAATGCTTAAAGAAAAAGGCATCCATCCTGAGATGGCTGGAAACAGGATTTACTTATTCAAGGGAGAGGATTTAGCCGCAATACAAGGAATCATCCCGACACAGCAGGTCAGGAGCCGGCCTCCTACGCTTGAGGACGTGTTCTTCAAACTCACCGGGAGGTACCTCACCGAATGAAGTTTTTCTCACGCCGGTCCATCAGAGTTTGGCAGCGCAACCGAGATGTATTTTTCAGACTGTGGCATGCTGAGACCCCAGCTTTTGTAGCAGAACCAGTGATAATCCTCCTCGCTATGGGCTTGGGTTTAGGTGCTTATGTAGGCTTGGTTGACGGACAGAGGTACATCGAATTCATCACCCCCGGGCTAATAGCAGGCTATGCCATGTTCAGCGCCAGTTTCGAATGCACCTACGGCAGCTTCGTCCGCCTAGAGCACCAGCGCACCTTCGATGCCATCATAGCCACACCGCTGGACATCGAGGATGTATCCGCTGGCGAGATCTTCTGGGGAGCAACCAGGGCAGCCATGACCGGTACTGCTATGCTGGTCATAGCTGCAGCCTTTGGTCTGGTACATTCCCCATATGCCCTGCTGATACCCCTGGTCTGCTTTCTGGAGGGAGTTATGTTCGCTTCCATAGGCCTATTTTTCACCTCCGTCGTCCCCTCCATTTACAGCTTCAACTACTATTTCAGCCTATTCATCACACCCATGTTTTTCTTCAGCGGAGTGTTCTTCCCGCTGTCATCCTTCCCTACGGTAGTACAAAAACTAAGCTGGGTGATCCCGCTAACCCCTGTAGTCCATCTCACCAGGGGACTGGTGAGTGGAAATCTGCATCTCAACCTTCTGCTGCTGGTGCTTGTCGTCCTCGCCTTCACCATTCCCTTCTTCATTCTCTCTATGGTCACCATGAGACGAAGGCTAATAGTCTGATACATACGTTATCGAACGTCCGGCCAGTCCTTTCGCACACCTTGCTAAATCAAGGGATACAAGCTTATATACCTCAGGAACACCCGTTACTTATGTGTTACAGCATTCTCATCTCTAAGCTAGATGAGGTCGAGTTACTAAGCGCCAACCGTGCTCTGCATTACTCTGCAAAGCACAAAAAAGGGAGAACACTGGAAGGAGAGAGCAAGTCCACCAGTACATTCGCATTGTATTGGAGTCAAACGATACCCAAAGCTGTCAGGCCAATGTGGCAGATTTGCGACAGCTCGCACTGCTTCAATTTCCCAACTAGAAGTCAGCAGCAAGTCTGAAAAGGACAACTATTTCCAGTCCACATCTACTATCGCCCCGGATACACACCCTCATAGTTTTCGGGCTATCTCTGCCGCCTGCTCGACCGCTGCCAGTATTTTACCTGGCCTAGCAGCATCTCCAACCACATACATCTCGGGGACTAAGCCCTTCACTGCCCCCGCCAGTTCATTAACAGGCTCAGCCCCGGTGGCTAGCACAACAGTGTCCACTGGAGACAAAATCTGGCTCCCCTGTTCCGTCCTCACCCTCACGCCCTGGTCAGTTATCTCCTCCACAGTCGTCGAGGTCAGTATCTTAATCCCTTTTTCAGCCATCCGCCGACGCAAGAAATAGCGGGCCGCCGGACCTATATCACGGGCAGTATGGCGGAGCATCTCCACTATGGTTACCTGTTTGCCCTGCTGTGCAAGATAATCCGCAGTTTCACAACCCACCAGCCCACCACCGACCACGACCACTTTATCCCCTACCTTCGCACCTTTAAGGACTTCACTGGCAGTGACCACGTTTTTCCGGTTAACACCTGCTATATTGGGGACAAGAGGCTTTGACCCAGTGGCCACTATGAGGACATCCAGCGATATCTTCTTTACTGTGTCCGGCGTGACCGCTTCGCCCAAGTGTACCTCAACCCCCAGTCTCGCTATCTCTTTGACCCGCGACACTACTACTTCTTTGTAAATATCCTTGGTGGGCGGTACCATCGCAATGTTCACCTGACCACCGAGGACATCCTCTTTTTCATAGATGAGCACTTGATGCCCCCACAGAGCTGCAGTCCTCGCCGCTTCCAAGCCAGCCGGTCCGCCACCGACAATCAACACTCTCTTTTGTCTAGTGGCAAGAGGCGCAGCATATTCGGCTTCCCTACCCAGGGCAAGGTTCTGGACACAGGTGATCGATGGCCTACCCCATGTGGCAATGCCCTCGATGCAGCCCTCATTGCAGGAAAGACACTTGACGATGTCGTCTTCCCGGCCCGCAGCAACTTTGTTGGGCCATTCAGGGTCAGCCAGGGACTGCCTGCCGATGGCGACTAGGTCGGCCTTGCCTGAGCTTATTATATCTACAGCGACCTGGGGAGTATGGATACGTCCCACCGCTATGATAGGCACCGAAATGGCCTTTTTGAATGCCGCTGCTGCGTCGGCATTGAACCCCTGCTCCATATCCGGGGGAGCGCTGGTGAAGGCGCTCGATTCCATAACGCCAATGGAAACATGGACGATGTTAACACCTTCCTTTACCAGCCTCTTAGCCATCTCAACGCTTTCAGGCAGTGTCCTGCCATTGGGGACCCGCTCCTCAGCACTTATGCGGAAAGAGATGGGGAAGTCGGCCCCGACCAGTTGCCTTATCCTACGAACTATTTCCACAGGAAAACGCAAGAAGCCTTCAAAGCTACCCCCATACTCATCTGTCCGTTTGTTGGCATAGGCCGACATGAACTGCGAGATAAGATAGCCATGAGCACCGTGCAACTCTACCATATCAAAGCCAGCCTCTCTGGCACGCCTCGCCCCCTGGGCAAATGCCTCCACCAAACTTTTAATCTCTTCGATGGTGAGCTCTCTGGTCGGCTGTCGCCATATAGGATCAGGCACCGGCGAAGGCCCCACAGGCTGCCGCCCACCGATAACAGTCGGCGATGTCACCCTTCCCGGATGATATAGCTGTATGCCTACTTTTGCACCAGCACTGTGCACCCGCTCCACCAGACGTTTCAAGCCGGGAATAAAGTGGTCATCGTATATGCTTAGCTGGTGCCCCATTCCTTTGCCTTCCATCCCATCTACTGCCGTCACCTCCAGAATAATGAGGCCAAAGCCCCCCTTAGCTCTGGCCTCATGGTACCTGATCAGGCGTTCCGAGGCGGTGCCATCCTCGTTGGCAAAACCAGTACCCATCGGCGGCACAACAAGCCTGTTCTTAAGCCGTAGCCCGCTTATCTCTATTGGCTGGAATAACACGGAGTACTCCTTATACATCTCAAATGCCTCCTGTCCACAAGTATCGGCTGACATTGGCCGTGGCTATTGTACTACTTTTCGGCCCAAAATGTGCTCTTGCATACTGGTTACTGCATCCAGCATTCAAGATAAAGGCAGTGTGATAATGATAAATGATAATTGTAAGGTCAGTCTGAGGGGGAAATGGCTGCCGAGCCAGGATTCGAACCTGGGCTAAGGGATCCAAAGTCCCCTGTGCTACCGCTACACAACTCGGCAGCGTGAAATTGGTGCCGAAGGTCGGATTCGAACCGACACGAGGGTCGCCCCTCAACAGTTTTTGAGACTGCCGCGTCTACCATTCCGCCACTTCGGCAGGAAGAAAACTTCTCTCTGTCGAGTACTGAAATTCTACCACTGTGGCCCACATCGGGCAAAGGTATCTACCAGCTAAGGTACATGACCACAGAGCCTGCTACAATATCGTCGGCTGCCAAAGTTCAAGCTTGAAAATAAGAGTCGCTGACCAGAGGTTGCCCTCTCCGCTTTTTTAGGGTCTCCTTGTAAACTTTCTCTCTATTAGCGGTCAGCTCCCGCACAGTTTCCGGAACCTCAGACAGCTTCTCCCTCAACACCTCCCTGCTCCTCGACCCCGACTGTGGGGCAAGGATCACTCCCAAGGCCAGTCCTGCCAGTGCCCCCAGCAGGAACCCGCCGGCAAAACCGAGCGTCGACACCCCCTTACTCATGATTACACCTCACTAGCATAATCGTCGCCCTCTGTCTATTGCATACTATACCAAAGGGCAAACTGGGACAACTATATTATACCAGATAGACTACGTAACCCTTAATCCAAGGGGAACTATACTAAAGGCCGCTCTCGATTGACAATTAAACTATACTAAAGGCCGCTCTCGATTGACAATTACATGTGTCTGACGGATAATGGTATTATCAACCACAGGGAGGTGGAAGATGGATGAGCGGGAAAGTCGCTACTATCACAGTCTCTTCGAAATCGCTGCCACGCTGAATTCCGGGCTTGCATCCGATGAGATCCTTTATAACATCGTCAAGAGTGTTGCTGAAACGCTGGAAGCCAAGGGATGTGCCCTGATGTTGCTCACGCCGGACAAGAGCACTCTACTTCATGCGGCGGCTTACGGCCTCAGCGATCGCTATGTACGAAAGGGGCCGGTTTCGGCGGATAAGAGCATCTCGAAGGCGCTGGAAGGTGAACCGATAGCCGTACTGCACGCCACCGAAGACGAGCGGGTCCAGTACCGTAAGCAGGCAAAGGAAGAGGGGATCGCCTCGATCCTCAGTGTCCCGATGCTGCTCCGGGGAGAGGTGATCGGCGTGGTACGCGTCTACACCGCCGAGCCAAGGCACTTCACTGAGGCCGACATCTACTTCGTCGGTGCAGTAGCCAACTTAGGTGCTATAGCCCTGGAAAATGCCAAGCTGTACGAATCCGTAAAGAAAGACTACGAAGAGCTGAGACTGGAACTGGCACAGTGGACTGCCGCACTCGGCTACGAGTGGATGGCAGAGAAACCAGTAATACCTACCCAAGGCTAAGCGTCTAAGGAGATCGCGGTAGACAAGACCCGTTATTCATCCCGTTAAATGCAATACGAGAATATAGTGGGGCTCTCAGGGGGTAGCAATGATTAGAGTTATCATCGAAAGACATTGTCATCCGGACAAGGTTGCTGAGCTGGAACGTCTCCTTATCGATCTCCGGGCCAAAGCCGTACGCCAGCCAGGTTACGTATCTGGAGAAACACTGCAGTCAGTCGATGACCCGACTCACTGGTTGATTATCAGCACCTGGACCGATACTGAGCAATGGAAAGCATGGGAGGCCAGCCCGGAACGCAAGGAGGATATGGCAAAGGTGGCACCTCTGCTCACTGGGCCGGAAAAGATCACAGTCTTCAAATTCAGCAGACGGGGCACCGCCGCTTCTGCACACACGATCGACAGGTAAAGGAAACAGGCTGGCGAACTCTGAACAAGGTGCCACACCTGAGGAATCCAGTGAGACAACTCCGAAGTGCCGAGGCCCAGAATCGAACTGGGGACACACGGATTTTCAGTCCGTTGCTCTACCGACTGAGCTACCTCGGCGCATAGCCATTGTAAATTCTCCTGCATGCAGTGTCAAGCCACCCAGCTTCAACCTTTGGTTTCGCCACCGGGACTGACCAGCGGTATGCCCGCAGCACATAGCGGGCAATCAGCAGGTTGATAGGTAGGCGTGACAGCCCTCAGGCAGCTAAAGAAAGGGGCGCCAAATTCTTTTTCTTGCTCCGCCCTGTCCACCAGCACCGCAACCCCAATAACATCTCCGCCCGCCTTGGTGACCGCCTCCATAACCTCGGCAATCGAACTGCCCGTGGTCAGTACATCATCCACGACCAGGACTTTTTCTCCTTCCTCTATGGCAAGGCCCCGTCGGAAGACCCTTTTCCCGCCCTCTTTTTCGGCAAAAACGCTCCTCACACCCAGTTGCCTTGCTACCTCGAAGGAAATGATTATACCACCTGTGGTGGGACCGGCAACGACCTGCACACCTTTCCCTCTGAAATGGTCCGCAATGAGCCGGCACAGTCTCTCAGTATAATGCGGGTATTGCAGGACACGAAATTTTTCCCAGTATACCGGCGAATGCAACCCGGAGGTCAGTAAAAAATGCCCTTCGAGTATCGCCCCAGCCGCCTTAAATATCGCCATTACTTCGTCAGACATATTTGCCTTTCGATAACCAGAGGGACAATCAGCCCGGCCTTTCCCTGCAAGTCAGCGTGCTCGATGAGTCTCCACCTCCTTGGGGGCCAGTACGTAACCCATGCCTTGCCTACAATATCCTTGCGACTGACAGTCCAGCCCCTGCGCGAGTCGTAGCTGTTATTACGGTTATCGCCGAGCACGAAATATTCTCCCTCTGGAACCTCCACCGGTAGTAAGAGCTCTTGGGTCCTTCCTGCATAAGGCTCATCCAGGGGGTTGCCGTTGATAAATACGGAGCCATCCTTTATTTCAACAACATCACCAGGCAGCCCTATAACACGCTTTATGTACGGCCGACCAAAATTCCAAGGTGGTCGAAAAACAACTATGTCGCCCCTTTGGGGCTGGTGAAAACGGTAACTCACTTTGTCCACCAGAATATACTCACCTTCCTCAATGGTAGGCCACATGGAAGAATGTTCAACTACAAATGGTTCAACCAGAGTCCTAAATAAGAAAAAAACAGCCAGACCGATTACTACGGGGAGTATGATATCCTTGACAAACTTCATTTTCACCTGATCAACAAGCACTCTTACAATAGTCGCGCCTGTTATTATAAATCACCGATATACCTTCGGGCTACCTTGTAATTAGCTAAACCTCACCAGCTCAACTGACGTTTTATGAGATATAGAAGTATGAAAGCCAGTCAAGTAAGTTATTTATGGTATCATAAAGGAGGAGGGTAAAAACATGAAATGGCTATGGGTACCATCGTGGTGCGTACTACTAGCCGCTTTGGTGGCTGGGGCAGGATGCACAGCACCGGCGACTGATAGCAGCCCGGCTCCCCCTGTATCAGCCTATCTAGAAGCTCCCGATCTCAGCATTCTATATGGTCAGCAACAGGTGGGCATCTGGGTGACCGGCGAAGGAAAAGCATGGGCAACACCTGACATAGTCCAGCTGACGTTGGGAATAGAAACCGAGGCGAAGAGCGTAGCGCAAGCACAAAAGGATGCCGCCGAAGCGATGAACAGGGTCATAAAAGCATTGAGGGACAAAGGGGTGGCAGAAAAAGATATACAGACACAAAGATTTAGCATCCAGCCCGTGCGACAATGGATTGAGAAGGAGAACAGGGAAGAGATCATCGCCTACCGTGTAACAAACATAGTGGTCGCCAAAATACGCGATATAGAAAAGACTGGCAACATTATCGACTCCGTGGCTGAAGCTGGTGGTGACCTGACGCGCATCAGCGACATAAGCTTTTCGGTAGATAACCCCACACCGCTCTACGATCAGGCTAGAGAAAAAGCACTGCAGGACGCTATGAGCAAAGCCCAGCAGATCGCTCGAGTCGCAAACGTAAAGCTGGGCAGACCGATATATATTTCAGAAGGGACAGCATATGCACCCCCAGTGGTAAGGGACTATGCCCTCAAAGCTCTTGAGGCAGCGCCACCTACCCCGATCAGTCCCGGAGAACTGGAGTTCCGCGTCACCGTCCAGATGGTATACAAAATCGACTGAGATCGATCTGCTGGCATAGAATCATCTCATCAAAGCCTATCATCTCACTTCACGGCTACTGCTTGACAAAGGTTAAGGGTTATCATAGAATTCTACCCACAACTGAATACTGTAAAAGGCTGTGAACAGGACTAGTACGCCTGATAAGCGCAGCCACAGAGAGTCAGGGTAGGTGAGAGCTGACGCTGTCGCCAAGGCGGAATGGACCTGGGAGCTGCAGACCGAAAGGTACAGCTCATGCTTTCCGAGTAGGCTCTGACGCACGGGGTAGCGTTATCAGAACCCAGGGCATCTACCCCCTGTGGGGTGTTGCCTGACAAAGAGATGGTCGTTACGACCAAAAAGGGTGGCACCGCGAAGGTTCTAAGCCTCTCGCCCCTTAGGCGAGAGGCTTAGCTTTTAAGGAGGAATGGGCACATGAGCTAAGGACCAAAATGTACAAGGAAATAGAAAGAGTATCATCAGGAAAGTTTCAGACCCTAAAGTCAAAAGGTGACACAAAACAGAAAGGAGGGAGATAAATGAAAGGTAAAGAGATAAAGATTATTCTCACCGAAAAAGAGCTGCCAACATCATGGTACAATGTGCTTGCTGACCTACCTAAGCCCCTGCCACCGATATTGCACCCGGTCACCAAGGAACCTACAATCCTACCTCCACCATTGTTCCCATCGGGTATACGGGAACAGGAATTCAGCACGGAACGCTACATCAAGATCCCTGAAGAGGTGCTGGACATTTACAAACTCTGGAGGCCCACTCCTCTGATCCGGGCATACCGCCTCGAGAAAGCCCTAGATACACCGGCAAGGATATTCTATAAATATGAAGGAGTAAGCCCGGCAGGCAGTCACAAGCTCAACACCGCTGTAGCCCAGGCCTACTACGCCAAAAAAGACGGCATCAAGCGCTTTACCACGGAAACAGGTGCCGGACAGTGGGGCAGTGCTTTATCGCTGGGGTGCGCGTTTTTCGGACTGGAATGCAAAGTCTACATGGTAAAGGTCAGTTACTATCAGAAACCCTACCGCCGCATCCTCATGGAAACCTGGGGGGCGCAGTGCGTGCCCAGTCCCAGCCCCGATACTGAAATAGGGCGTAAAATACTGGCCGAGAACCCCAATTCCCCAGGCAGTCTGGGTATCGCCATCAGCGAAGCTATAGAAGACGCCTTTAAGCGCGACGACACTTACTACTCAATTGGTAGCGTCATCAATTCGGTATTGCTACATCAGACGATCATCGGACAAGAAGCTAAAAAACAAATGGAAAAGGCAGGCTATTATCCGGACATCATAGTTGGCTGTATCGGCGGCGGCAGTAATTTTGCCGGGATGTTCCTGCCTTTTGTCAAGGACAAGCTCGATGGCAAGAAGCCCAACCTGCGTATCATAAACGTTGAACCTACAGCCTGCCCGAGCATCACCAAAGGGCTATATACTTGGGACTATGGTGACGTCGCCGGGCTGGCACCCATAATCAAGATGTACACCCTAGGACACACCTTCATGCCACCGGGCATCCATGCCGGCGGGCTACGGTACCACGGCATGGCACCGATAATCTGCCACCTCCACCGCCTAGGGTTTGTTGAGGCTAAAGCGGTACCCCAGGTAGCAACATTCCAGGCGGGGGTACAATTCGCTCGGACAGAAGGCATAGTGCCAGCTCCTGAGCCAAACCACGCCATTAGGGTGGCTATAGACGAAGCACTGGCTTGCCGCGAATCAGGAGAGAGCAAGACTATACTTATCGCACTGAGCGGTCATGGCCATTTCGACCTGGCTGCATATGATGAATACCTGACAGGCAAGCTGCAGGATTACGTGTACCCTGAGGAAAAAGTTAAGGAAGCACTGGCACATCTCCCCAAGGTGGACTATGTAGAAGCATAAGGGTCAAAACGCTGGGACGCTACAAGCTTGCGGGACAGATATCCTTGAGCGCCCCAGTACAAAGTTTAGCACAAGGAAGTATAGGAGGAGCATGCGCCAGACGTCTGACCGCAATAACCATGCTATGTTTGGCAGTCAGGCAAATTTGGGTAGTTGACAAATGTAACAAATTATGCTATATTAATTATAATCCCGAGTAGTCAAACTTAGAACCAGCAGGAAGGGTGGAGGGAGGTGTACTCTCTGTTCCCTGCCAGAGAACAGAGAGGGAATGGTGGAAAGGGTGGTAGTGCAGGCTGGGGACGAGTGAGGTTACTCGGGAGTACATTTTCTAAAGAGTGTCAACAGGCCCGCTGCCTTTTCCACATTGTTGCATTCCTACTCTCCCCGGCTTAAGGATCGCGGCGTAGTATAGGGACGTCAGCGTATTAACCAAAACACGACGGGTAAGGACAAAGAGCTATCCAGAAGGCAGGAAATGTGCTAAAATGTGTCTTCGACAAGCCGCTAGAACTCCAGCGGCAAGGAGACGTGGCGAAGTATGGAGAAAAGAATAGCCAAACTGGGCAGGTTGAGGAGAGAAGCCACCGGCAATGAGGACACCGGGCGCATCGAGGTCCAGCGCAAGAGGGGCAAACTTACTGCTAGGGAGCGCATCAGCTTGCTTTTCGACCCCGGGACCTTCGAAGAACTTGACCCCTTCGTGCTCCACCGCTGTGCTGACTTTGGGCTTGAACAGCAAAAGCCGCTTGGTGATGCAGTAGTCACGGGATACGGAAAGATCGGCGGGCGTACTGCATTTGTATTTGCACAGGATTTCACCATCTTCGGTGGTTCGCTGTCAAAGGCCGCCTCGGAAAAAATCTGTAAAGTAATGGACCTGGCTGCCAAAACCGGGGCACCGATCATAGGAATTCTGGACTCCGGAGGAGCCCGCATTCAAGAGGGAGTAGATAGCCTTGTTGGCTATGGCGATATCTTTATGCGCAACACCATATACTCCGGCGTAATCCCACAGATCTCCATAATCGCAGGACCCTGTGCCGGCGGTGCTGTCTACTCACCGGCGATAACCGATTTTATCTTCATGGTCAGAGGCGTAGGACAGATGTATATCACCGGTCCAGCAGTCATTAAAGCAGTTACTGGTGAGGAGATCAGCCTCGAGGAGCTGGGGGGCGCCACAGCACATGCCACCAAAAGCGGCAACTGCCACTTCGTAGCTGACAACGAACAACAATGCTTCCAAATGGTTCGTCGTCTGCTCAGCTTTCTGCCCCAGAATAATACGGAAGAGCCACAGTTTATGGATACCGGAGACGATCCAGATCGGATCACCGAAGAGCTTTTGCATATCGTGCCAGACGATCCAAATAAGACATATGACATGAAACAGGTAATATATAAAATTGTGGACAACGCTGACTTCATGGAGGTACATGAGCAATTTGCCCCGAATCTAATAGTGGGCTTTGCCCGCATGGGTGGGCACACCGTTGGCATAGTGGCACAGCAGCCGTCAGTCTACGCTGGGGCCATCGATGTTGACGCTTCGGACAAAGGGGCTAGATTCGTCCGGTTTTGCGACTGTTTTAACATTCCTCTAGTAACCTTGGTCGATGTCCCCGGGTATATGCCAGGTATAGACCAGGAACATCGGGGCATAATTAGACACGGTGCCAAATTTCTCTACGCTTATGCTGAGGCCACTGTACCCAAAATCAGCGTAATAGTCCGTAAAGCCTATGGCGGTGCCTACATTGTCATGAGCAGCAAGAGCCTGCGGGGCGATATAAATTATGCCTGGCCCAGTGCCGAAATCGCCGTCATGGGACCGGAGGGAGCGGTGAACATCATATTCAAAGACTCAATAGCCAAAGCCCAAAACCCCGATGAGGCCAGAGAGAAGCTCATAGCTGAATATCGTGATAAGTTTGCCAACCCCTATATAGCAGCCAGCAAGGGCTATATCGATGATGTCATCGATCCGCGGCTAACCCGACCTAAAATAATAAGGGCGCTAGAAATGCTTCGCGATAAGGCTGATGCTATCCCCCCGAAAAAGCACGGTAATATCCCTCTGTAAACTGTAGTAAACTATGGAGAAAAATAAGCTAGCTGCCATAATCAGTGCCGTCACGGCATATATACAGGAGGAACAGACTGCAATGGCTGCACCGAGGGCAGTTACCCCACCAAAGCTTAGCCCCTGGCGCCTTTTTCATCTGCAGGAAGCAATGCGACGCAGAAATACATTGCACCTCAAAAAGAGCAGGCACTGATGTCACCGAAATCGAGAAGCGAAAACAGAGGAGTATCATATGGGCCCGGTGAAAAAGTCAGATAGAAACCCCTTGAAGATCGTTGATGTTACATTACGCGATGGGCATCAGTCACTGTTTGCCACCAGGGTGCGTACTGAGGACCTTGCGGCTATCGCACCAGCAATGGACAAGGCTGGCTTCTGGTCCATGGAGGTATGGGGCGGCGCTACCTTCGACGTTATGACCAGATTCCTGAACGAAGACCCCTGGGAACGGATCCGCATCCTCAAGAAACTCATGCCCAACACCAAACTACAGATGCTTTTGCGGGGGCAAAACTTAGTCGGCTACAGGAATTATGCGGACGATGTGGTCACCGCTTTTGTACATCACGCTGCCGACTGCGGCATCGACGTCTTTCGCGTGTTTGATGCACTGAACGACGAACGTAATTTCGAAACTGCCTTCAAAGCTATCAAAGATAAGGGTAAACATATTCAAGGCACCCTGTGCTACTCCCTCACCGAGGCTAAACTTGGGGGGCCTGTATATAACCTCGATTATTATGTCAAAAAAGCACTTGTTATTCAGGACATGGGGGCAGATAGTCTCTGCATTAAAGACATGGCTGGCCTCATCGCCCCTAATGATGCTTATGAGCTGGTAAAGGCACTGAAGCAGGTATTAAAGATACCGGTTGACCTGCACAGCCACTTCACCAGCGGTATGGCCTGCATGAGCTATTTGAAGGCAATCGAAGCCGGCGTTGATTTCATAGATACCTGCATCGCCCCTTGGGCGCTGCGCACCGCCCATCCAGCCATCGAACCCATCGTGGTGGCCCTCCATGGCACCCCGAGAGATACAGGAATCGATCTGAAACACCTACTCAAGCTGGGAGAGTACTTTGAATCGATTACGCCTAAATACCGTGACTACTTTGATACGACCAAATTTTCCGTAATCGATACCGGTGTACTCTGGCATCAAATCCCTGGAGGCATGTTCAGCAACATGATAGCACAGCTAAAGGAGGCCAATGCCCTTGACCGTCTATCAGAGGTCTATGCTGAACTCCCCAGGACGAGGAAGGAGCTTGGATACCCACCGCTGGTAACCCCAACCAGCCAGATAGTGGGGGTACAAGCAGTGATGAACGTCCTCTTCGGCAGATATAAGATGGTCGCCAAAGAAACCAAAGATTATGTCTATGGGCTCTACGGCAGGCCTCCGGCACCGATCGACCCCGAAGTGCAGAAGATCGTGCTCAGTGGCTACGAAAGGGGCAACGAGCCGATCACCTGCCGCCCGGCTGATATCCTGGAGCCAGAACTGGAAAAGGCGAAGGAGGCAACTAAAGGCATCGCCAAGGACATTGGCGATGTGCTCATCTATGCCCTCTATCCCACTACCGGAATGCGCTTTTTGAGATGGAAATACGGCCTTGAAACACCACCGCCTGAAACCAAACCGAAGACGCTTGAGGATGTAAAGCGTGAAGATGAACTTATCAAGAAAGCTAAAGCCGGTATACTGATCGAAAAGACAGAAACTAAGGCGCCCGCCAAGGGGCCCTTTGTGCGAACATTCAACGTCTTCATAGGCGATGAGTACTATAAAGTCGAAGTCGAACCCGTAGGTGCTGCAGCAGCACCACCCGTGCCCTCCCCGACGCCTCAACCGGCAATAGTTCAATCTACCACACCACACGCCGCTCCGCCCACGATAGAGAAAAAAGAAGAGCCCGCCAGGGTCGCAATGGCCGCCAATGAGACACCGGTAGTGGCACCAATTCCAGGTACGATTGTACGCTACCTGGTAAAAGAAGGGGATGAGGTCCAGGCCGGGGCAGCAGTCGTGATCCTTGAAGCCATGAAAATGGAAAATGAGATCCTCGCTCCAGTCAGCGGAAAGATAAAGTCAATAAACTTCAAGCCTGGCGACAAGGTCAGTGGCGGTGCTATGCTTGCTGTGATCGTTCAGACATAAATGGGAAAGACACTCAGCGAAAAGATTCTCACCCAGAAGTCCGGCACCGATGCCCGAGCCGGAGATATAGTCATCGCAACTGTGGACTGGGTATTTGTCCAGGACACTACTGGTACACTGACCATAAGGCAGTTTAAAGAAAGTAAACATGCTGGACTTGCCAGCCCGCAGAAGACCGTCATTTTTGTCGACCATGCTGTACCCAGTCCCAATCGTCAGTTCTCAAATGACCACCACTTCCTTCGTCAGTTTGCCCAAGAAACTGGCTGCCTTTTCTTCGAACCTGGAAGCGGCGTTTGCCACCAGCTGGTGGCAGAAAAACTGGCCAGTCCCGGCGAGGTCATCGTCGGTGCCGACTCGCACACGGTGACTGCAGGCGGGCTGGGAGCATTCGCCACTGGCATGGGCTCCTCTGACGTTGCTGTCATTTTCGCCCTGGGTAAGACATGGTTCCGCATCCCGGAATCGTTCAAAATAGAGCTGACCGGTAGATTTCAAAAAGCCGTAGATGCCAAAGACCTGGTGCTTCATCTTATCGGTATGCTGGGTGCAGATGGTGCTACCTACAAAGCTCTCGAGTTCAGCGGTGATGCCGTCTCCCGTATGACCATTCCACAGCGCTTGACCGTAGCCAACATGGCTGTGGAAGCAGGTGCCAAGGTCGGTCTATTCCCCAGCGACGATATCACCAGAGAATACTTACGAAAACAAGGACGGGGCAAAAACTACGTGGCGCTTTATCCCGACAGCGATGCCGCATACGAACAGACAATTGCCATCGACATCAGCAACCTAGAGCCCATGGTAGCTATGCCTCATTCTGTGGACAACGTTGCCCCGGCGCACACGCTGACAGGTATAAAGATCGACCAAGCCTTCATCGGCACCTGCACTAATGGACGCCTAGAGGATATCGCAACAGCTGCCAAGATCCTTGAAGGTAAGCGATGCCATCCCAACGTCAGACTGATAATAGCACCAGCCTCCCGAAAAGTGCTATTAGATGCAATTAAATTGGGATACATCGAAACCCTAGTGAAGGCTGGAGCTATCCTAGTGCCACCCGGCTGTGCCGCTTGCCTCGGGGTGCATCAAGGTGCTTTGGGAGACAGTGAGACCTGCCTCTCCACGGCCAACCGTAATTTCAAAGGTCGAATGGGCAATCCAGAGGCATCAATCTATCTGGCCAGCCCGGCAACAGCCGCAGCTTCGGCCATCACCGGCGAAATTACCGATCCCAGAAGGTTTGTCAAATGAGTAATACATTACTAAAAGGCAAAGCACACAAATTCGGCGATAACATCTCCACAGACCACATAGTACCGGGCAAATACGCATACCTCAGGAGCAACCTCCCCGAGCTAGCTAAACACGTTATGGAAGACGCTGACCCTGAATTTGTCTCGAGGGTGCAGCCAGGCGACTTTATCGTCGCCGGTAAAAATTTTGGACTTGGCTCCAGCCGTGAGCACGCTGCAGTGGTCATCAAGATGTCTGGCGTCAGCGCCATACTGGCAAAATCGGTCGCTAGAATATTCTTCCGCAACGCCATAAATCAGGGGCTTCCTGTGCTAATATGCGACACCGACAAGATCAATGACGGTGACGAAATAGAGGTGGACCTGGTCGCCGGGACAATAACCGACCTTACTTCCGGCGTCAAGCTCACCTTCGGTAAGATCCCCGAAGTTATGCTGAATATTATGAATGAAGGCGGACTCATCCCCTATATTAACAAGTATGGCGATTTCAAGCTATAATATGGTGCAGCTATGACCTACCGCGTGACCCTTCTCCCTGGAGATGGCATAGGACCAGAGATCACCAAGGCTACCGCAAAGGTCCTTGAAGCCACCGGACTCAAGTTTGAATGGGAAGTCCATATCATCGGGCAAGAGGCACAGGACAAGTTCAATTCGCCGCTACCGCAAATTGTCCTTGAATCCATAAGAAAAAACAGAGTGGCATTGAAAGGCCCGGTGACCACGCCGGTCGGTAGCGGCTTTCGTAGCGTAAATGTAGCCTTAAGAAAAAATTTGGACCTGTATGCTTGCCTCCGTCCGTGCAAGACGTATCCCGGAGCGCCCACTCCTTTTCGGAACGTCGATATTATAGTTGTCAGGGAAAACACCGAGGATCTTTATAGCGGCATAGAATTCGCTAAAGGGAGTGAGGAGGCAAACCAGCTAGCACAACTGGTAGCAAGAAGCTCAGGGGAGAAGTTAAAGGAAGACAGCGGGTTCAGTCTTAAGGTAATTTCCGAGACCGCATCCAGACGCATCGTCAAATTCGCCTTCGAGTATGCTCGTGCTAACGGCAGAAAAAAGGTCACCGCCGCTCACAAAGCGAACATCATGAAGTTCTCTGACGGACTCTTCCTCGCCACAGCTCGCGAGGTGGCAAAAGATTACCCTGATATAGAATTTGAAGACGTAGTCATTGATGCTCTGTGCATGAGATTGGTTCGAGACCCTCACCAGTACGATGTCATCGTTCTGCCCAACCTGTACGGCGACATTGTCTCCGACCTTTGCGCTGGGCTCATAGGTGGCCTTGGTCTAGCCCCGGGCGCAAATATCGGTAATAATACCGCAGTATTTGAGCCAACGCATGGCAGCGCCCCGAAATACGCCGGACAAAACAAAGTCAACCCGATGGCAATGATGCTCTCCGCTGTCCTCATGCTCCATCATCTCGGCGAACATGAAACAGCGCTCAGGTTGGAAAAAGCAATAGCCGAAGTTATCCTAGAGGGCAAAACGGTCACCTACGACCTTAAACCTGACCGCAACCAGCCGGCAGCCACCACACTTGAAGTCGCAGATGCCGTTATCGAAAAAATGAAAGCAAAACAATAAGGAGGGCGAAATGCGTTCAAAAGTGACTGTAATTGGTGCTGGAAATGTGGGAGCAACGCTTGCCCAGCGTATCGCCGAAAAAGGATACGCGGATGTAGTGCTTGTGGACATAGTTGAAGGGCTGCCCCAAGGTAAAGGGTTAGACATGCTGCAGAGTGGCCCGATCGTCGGTTCAGATGCAAAGGTTATCGGGACGAATTCCTATGAAGAGACCGCTGGCTCTGATATTGTGGTGATCACCTCTGGTGTTCCCAGAAAACCAGGAATGAGCCGTGATGACCTCGTCCTTACCAATATGAACATTGTAAAGTCGGTCACCGAACAGGCAGTCAAATATTCACCCAACTGTATTATCATCATGGTAGCCAATCCTCTGGACGCGATGACACAGCTAGCCTTCCATGTGAGCAAATTCCCTAGAAACCGTGTCTTCGGTCAGTCGGGCATTCTCGATACCGCTAGGTTCAGGACGTTCATAGCTCAAGAACTAAACGTCTCAGCCCAGGATGTCCATGCCTGCATCCTTGGTGGACATGGCGATACCATGGTAGCTATCCCCAGACTCACAACGGTGGGCAATATCCCTCTGACCGAGCTTTTGCCCAAAGAGAAAATCGATAGCATTGTGGAGCGAACGGTTAAAGGGGGTGGCGAGATAGTTGCCCTGCTAAAAACGGGTAGCGCGTTCTATGCTCCAGCGGCAGCTACCGAGCAAATGGTAGAATCTGTCTTGCTTGACAGAAAAAGGATACTACCTTGCGCCGTGTATCTGGACGGAGAATACGGTATCAAAGGCGTGGTTGTAGGCGTACCGGTTAAACTTGGGAGAGACGGTGTCGAACAGATAATCGAGCTAAAGCTAACGCAGGAAGAGAGCGCTGCCCTTAAGAAATCGGCTGAGGCCGTGCGAGAACTGGTAAAAATTATGAATCTGGAGTAACGCCAATGCGCCAGATAGACTGCAAGACGATAACAAATACCGTCTCCGCCATGTTTTTGGATGCCTGTCTCCACCTGCCGGATGATGTACTTGAGGCATTGAAACGGGCAGCACGGCAAGAAGAATCACCCGTAGCCAGAGACGTACTTGAAAGCATGCTAAAGAATGTAGACATCGCTGCCAGTGAGAGTATCCCTCTGTGCCAGGACACAGGGACGGCAGTGGTGTTTTTGGATATCGGGCAGGATATACAAATAACCGGCGGCAACTTAGAGGAATGTGTAAACGAGGGCGTGCGCCATGCCTATGACAAAGGTTATTTAAGAAAATCGATGGTGAAACAACCATTTTCGGCACGTGTCAACACCAAGGACAACACACCCGCAGTTATTCACACCGAAATCGTCCCCGGAGACAAAATAAAGGTTGTGGTGATGCCAAAAGGGGGCGGCTCGGAAAACTGCTCCAGATTGACAGTGTTGCCCCCGGCCAAAGGCCGTGAGGGCATCATCGACTTCGTTGTGAACCTTGTGGAAGAATCAGGTAGCAATCCCTGCCCGCCAATAATAGTGGGAATTGGTATAGGCGGCACCACCGACAAAGCCATGACAATAGCCAAAAAGGCACTATTGCGCAGAGTCGGAGAGCCCCATCCAGACCCCGAAGTTGCCGAACTGGAAAAAGAAATTTTGAGGCGCATCAACAATCTGGGTATTGGGGCAATGGGTTACGGTGGCAGAATTACTGCGCTGGCGGTTCATGCCGAAGTTTTCCCAGCCCACATCGCCAGCCTTCCTGTAGCTGTCAACATCCAGTGCTGGTGCGCCAGGCGCAAGGAGACAATAATATGACAGGCCTCCAGCACGATGTCATAATCCTAGGCTCAGGCCTTGCCGGGCTAAGAGCAGCAATTGAAGCAGCTAGAAACCCGGAGCTCGATGTTGCTATAGTCTCCAAAGTCCAGCTAATGCGCTCCCACTCCGTCTGTGCTGAGGGAGGCACAGCGGCCGTGATGCAGCCTGAAGAAGGAGACGGCTTCGAACTCCATGCCTGGGACACAGTTAGAGGGGCTGACTTTCTCTGCGACCAAGACGTGGTGATGCGTTTCGTTGAAGAGGCACCGAAAGAAATATTGTTATTGGAACACTGGGGAATCCCTTGGTCACGGCGACCGGATGGCAGGATCGCCCAACGGCCATTCGGAGGGCATTCTTTCGACAGGGCGGTCTTCGCCGCCGACAAAACTGGCTTCGCTGAGATGCAGACGCTCTATGATACCCTGCAAAAGTACAGCAATGTCACCCGCTATGATGAATGCTATGTCACCTCTATTTTCATCAAGGACAGGGTATTCTGCGGTATCGCCGTCTGGGACTTGACCACAGGCGATTTCTTCTTCATTCGGGGTAAGTCACTGGTAATAGCTACCGGCGGTGCCTGCCGTATGTTCGGCTTTACCACCTATTCTCTCACCGCCACAGGCGATGGTATGGCTATGGCTTACCGTGCCGGGCTGCCGATCAAAGACCTGGAATTCGTCCAGTTCCATCCCACCGGGCTGGTGCCCTCAGGAATATTGGTCACTGAAGCCGCCAGAGGGGAAGGGGGCTATCTGCTAAATAACAAAGGCGACAGGTTCATGCAAAAATATGCCCCATCCAGACTCGAGGTGGCACCCCGCGACATCGTCTCTCGTTCAGAAATGACCGAGATCGAGGAGGGGAGAGGATTTCCTGGCCCCGATGGACTTGACTATGTCCACCTCGACCTCCGCCATCTCGGGGCTGCCAAGATTAATGAGCGGTTACCGATGATAAGAGAAGTTGCCATAAAATTCAATTTCATCGACCCCATCTACGAACCTATTCCGGTTCGCCCGGCAGCACACTATTTCATGGGAGGTATCCACACTGATATAGAAGGTGCCACCCCGGTAGAGGGGATATGGGCCGCAGGTGAAGCAGCCTGTATTTCCCTCCACGGTGCCAACCGCCTGGGTTCCAACTCCACTACCGAATGTCTGGTGTGGGGGAAAATCGCAGGAAACAACGCCGCAAAGCATGCTAAAAAGCAGAAGGCACTGCCTCCCACACCAACAGCAACAGACCTTAAGGATGAAGAGGCTCGCATTTTCAGCCGTTTTTCACCGGATAATAAAGAAAGCGCCTATGCCCTACGTAAAGAACTACAAAGGACCATGGACAAGCACGCGGGTGTTTTCCGTGATGCCGAAGGTTTGAACACAGCCCTGAGAAAGATACAGGAGATAAAGCAATGCCTGCCAAATATCAGGGTAATGGATAGAAGCCGTGTGTACAATACCGATTTGCTCAGCGCGCTGGAGGTGGAAAACCTTGTCGATCTGGCAGAAGTCATAACCGTTGGCGCTCTGGCAAGGACAGAGTCCCGCGGCGCCCACTCGCGAAGGGACTTCCCCCAACGCGACGATGTTAACTGGCTCAAACATACGCTGGCTTATTATACCCCCGCGGGTCCACGACTGGAATACATCCCAGTAAAAATCACATTATGGCAGCCGGTAGAAAGAAAGTACTAACCTTGGGGACAGTTATGAAACGAATGCAGCCTCACAAAAGCAACTACTTGGGCATTCTAGGATGGATATGGGGGGGTAACTACAGAATCGAGCGTTACCTTTATACGCTGCACCGGGTCACCGGGCTCGGTATCCTCCTCTTCTCCTTGATCCACCTCTGCGTTACTACGTTTTTCCGCATGCAACAAGACAGTTGGGAAGCTGCCATGACGATATTGCACAACCCGTGGTTCAAACTAGGAGAATACCTGGTGGTTATAGCCTTCGCCTATCACTCCTTGAACGGGTTACGCCTCATCCTTCAGGAATTGGGCTTTGGCATGGGGAAGCCTGTGCCCCCAATATACCCTTACCGCGATTCTCTGCGTAAAAGCCGTCGCTGGTCGATGGCTCTGATAGGAACAGCAGCTGTAATCTCCCTAGTCTTCCTCTACGATTTCATTGTCGGGGGTTAAGATGAAAAACACCTATTTGTGGCTTGCTCAGCTGGTCACTGGAATACTTATAGCGGTTACTCTCGGCATACACATGGTGTGGATGCACCTGGATACCATTCTCAGCGCTCTGGGCATCGACGCTACCGAACCCACTTCTTGGGCGTCCATGATACAGCGCTCCCGCGACATCGGCTGGGTGGTACTGTACATATTTTTACTCGCTTTCGGCCTCTACCACGCATTATACGGACTCCGAAACATCATTTTCGAATCGATACAATCGCGTCGTATCAGACTGGTAGTAACGTGGAGCATACTAGCCTTCGGGATATTAGCCTTCGCCTGGGGTACTTATGTGCCTATAATCCTGCTGAGCAAATAGGAGAACGTGTGTCATGAAAGAGCATGGCCCAAAAGAGATGATTTTCAAGGTCCGGCGCTATGATCCAGAGAGAGACGCCAAACCCCACTTTGACATATTTACTGTCCCCGTAACACGCGGTATAACGGTACTCGACGCACTGCTATACATTAAGGAGAATCTGGACAGTACCCTGGTATTTCGCACTTCATGCCGGATGGCAATATGTGGTTCCTGTGGCATGCTGATTAACAAGCGCCCGCACCTCGCCTGCCACACACAAATAGAAGAACTCAAAGCCAAGACGGTGACCGTTGAACCATTGCCGAACCTGTCAGTTATAAAGGATCTGGTGGTGGACCTTTCCCCACTCTTCGAAAAGCATAAATTAGTCAAGCCCTATATCATCCGTGCTGACACTTCTGAGATGGATAACCCGACCGCTGAATTTTACCAGTCACCTGAAGAACTCGAGAGCTTCTTGCAATTCACATACTGCGTGAAATGTGGTATATGTATCTCTGCCTGCCCTACCTCCGCCACGGATAAACAATTCCTGAACCCCCAAGCTCTAGCCCAGTGCTATCGCTACTGTGCCGACACCAGAGACGACGGCGAACAGGAAAGGCTCTTGTCAGTTGACAGCGAAAACGGCATATGGCACTGTCACCTTGCCGGAGCATGTTCCGACGCCTGTCCCAAAGGGGTCGACCCGGCGCTGGCAATTCAATTGCTCAAAAGACGCCTGGTAGCCCGAGCCACAAATTTGGCAAAGAAGAGGAAACCTGCTCCAACGGTCACACCCCCAACCTATAGTAAACCCAAACTCCCATTTCCACAGTTTACCGTGAACGACAAAACAGCTACCGTGGAGGGATGAAATATGGATGTCATCCGAATTACCACCCCACTTGACGAAAAAACAGCAGAAAAGCTCAGGTCAGGCGATAAAGTGCTGATCACCGGGGTTATATATGCCGCAAGGGACGCGGCCCACAAACGGATGGTGGAGGCACTTGACAAGGCTGAAAAACTTCCTTTCGACATCAAAGACCAGATCGTCTACTACATGGGACCGACACCCGCCAAGCCAGGACAGGTGATCGGTGCTGCTGGGCCCACCACCAGTGGCAGAATGGACAGCTATACCCCACGCCTGCTTGCCGCTGGTCTTCGCGGCATGATCGGAAAAGGCAACAGGTCCCAACAGGTGAAGGACGCCATCAAAAAGTACAAGGCGGTCTATTTCGCCGCCATAGGTGGAGCTGGAGCACTAGCCTCCAAATGCATCAAAAAGGCCGAGACCATAGCCTACGAGGACCTTGGGGCTGAGGCTATCCGCCGCCTGGAGGTAGAAGACTTTCCCGTTACCGTCATCAATGACATTTACGGTGGAGACCTCTATGAAGAGGGTAAAGCCAAATATCGGATAGCCTAGAAACCAGAGGAAAAAAGATAAAAGCTTAGAGCCCTAGTCACAAATCAGCCACTCCCGTGCAATCCCAAAGAGATTACACGTAGCAGCCCGGCAATGCTTTTAGCATCGCAGATCTCTCCCGAGGCAATCATGTAAGGAATGCGCGACAGCGGAATACGGACGATTTCTATCTCTTCAGTGTCCTCAGCCTTCTTGCGGCTGGGCATCAGATGAGTGGCTAGATATAAATGCAAATATTCAGTACAATATCCCGGAGCAGCATAAAATCCCCCCAATCTTTCTATCCGGTTCGGTAGATAACCGATCTCTTCCTGTAGCTCCCGGCGAACACATTCAATCGGTTGCTCGCCCGGCTCAATTCCCCCAGCAGGAATCTCCAGCAAGAACTTATCCACTGCCTTACGGTACTGTCTGACTAAGATGGCTCTATCTTTAGAGTCCAGAACCACCACTGCAACACAATCGCTATGTTCCACTATCTCTCTTGTTGTCTGCTTGCCGCCAGGCTTAAGCACCGTATCAATACGCAAATTGACTGCCCGACCCTCGTATATTCTTTGGCTTGACAATGGTTTTTCCATCTTACCTTCACCCTTTGACATCATCTTCCAGTTCTCTCACTCTGATAAGGTCTAAGTTGATTGCATATCGTCAAACTGATAAATAAGGGCCACTTCGTCACAGTCCGGGAACTTAGGACACCGATAACATTCTGACCACACTTTCCTTGGTAGTTGCATCTTGTCCACACGGCGGAAACTGTGTTTCTCAAAAAACGCCGGCTTATAAGTTAGACAGAACACCGTAGGTATGCCCAGCTCCTTCGCCTCCCTCAGACAGGCCTCTACCAGCATTGAACCCAGCCCCTGGGCTTGTTTGTCCTCACTGACCGCCAGCGACTTTATCTCAGCCAGGTCCGACCAATTAATATGCAGGGCTACGCAGCCGATAACTTCCCCATTTTCACTCCTAATGACAAAGAAGTCCCTAAGGTTCTCATATATCTCGCTCAATGCCCTGGGCAACATCTCACCCCTCTCAGCAAAGCTGTTAACAAGCTCATGAATCCTCTGGACATCGGCTATTCTGGCTTTCTCTACTTTCATCATGCTCGTAACCCGGCACCTCTCAGCTTGGACTCCAGGGAGGCGTAGAAATAATGCGCAGGTTGGATCCTTAAAAAACGCGCCACGTAGGGACTGACGCTGACCCTAACCCCGTCACCATCTTGTAAGGGCAATTCTATCTGTCCATCCAAACTCATCACCGCCTCGTGAGTGGTGTTTACTTTCATCACAACTTTCGATTCAGGCGGCAAAATCAGCGTCCTGTCAAAACAAAAATGGGGGCAGACTGGCTTAAGCACCAGCTCCCTGGCCTGGGGGTGCAGTATAGGACCACCCGCAGCCAGAGAATAGCCTGTGCTACCTGTGGCAGTAGCTATAATTACCCCGTCAGCCCTGTAGGCGGTCAGCAGCTGCCCATCGACCCTGGTCTCCACACGGACCAGCCTTACCAGACTGCGTCTTCCCACGAACACATCGTTCAGTCCGTGCAACACCGTCCCGCCAGATGCCAGCTCGACTTGAAGCATCACCCGCTCCTCCAGCCACCCTCTACCGGCAAGCAAGTCAGGTAATTTATCTAAGGCGGTATCAACGGTAAGCTCGGTCATGAAGCCTAAATGACCAAAGTTTATCCCCACCACAGGTACTGAATAAGGAGCCACAGCCCGGACTGCCCTCAGGATAGTGCCATCACCCCCTACACTCAATACCAAACTACAGCCCGACGCTTTCGCCCTTGCCTCCTCCTCATCCCATGCTGAGCATGTCCATGAAGAAACACTCTTCGCCTCTAAAAACCTGCTCAGCTCATCACCGAAAGCCTTAGCTCGCTCTATCCTAGGATGATACAAAATGCCTACTTGCTTCACAGCCAGTTGAGTCTATCATCGCCATATAAAGGGTGTCAAGCCAAAGTGGAGTTGCACCACAGAAGCACGCCGTACCGACAAGAAGCCCGCATCCGGAACATGTCTCGATAGAAGAAACACAATCCTTGAGAGGATTCAATGCTACAAATTAGAAACCTAAAGTGTGCGTTGCTATTTCAGCAAGTCTGACAAAGCTGCCCGGTACAATACCCAAAACCAGCACAAGCAAACAGCAGATCAGAACCGCTGTACGCAATGCCCATGAGGAAGGTACCTGCTCGGATGATGCGGGGGCACCCAACCACATGACCTTCACCACCTTCAGGTAGTAATACGCTGAAATACAACTGTTTATTACCCCCACAATCACCAGCCACAACAGACCATGCTGCACCGCGGCACTGAAAATATATACCTTTGCTATTAGCCCCGCAGTTGGCGGTAGCCCGATTAAAGAGACCAGACATAGAGTTAGAGCCAACGCCAGTACCGGAGCCCTCTTACCCATTCCAGCATAGTCGTCGATTAGATCACTATTCACCTTGTTTGAGATGGCTATGACGGTAGCAAAAGCGCCCATATTGGTCACAGTGTAGCTGAAAAGGAAGAAGAGCAGTCCGCTCTGCCCCAGCTTGTCCATACCAGCCGCCACACCCACTGTAGCCAGCCCCACCATTAGATAGCCAGCTTGCGCAATGCTGGAATAACCAAGAAGGCGTTTGATATTTGTTTGCAACAGAGCGATTACGTTCCCGATGCTCATTGTCAATGCGCTGAGGACAGCAAACAGCATCCCCCAGTTACCGCTCAGCCAATCCGGAAAACCGAATACGGTCGAGAAGACACGGAGTATTATGGCAAAGCCAGCGGCTTTACTAGCAACAGACAGGTAAGCAGTGATCGGAGTGGGGGCGCCTTCATAAACGTCCGGCACCCACATATGAAAAGGAAAACACGCGATCTTGAAGCCAAAACCAGCAGTCAAAAGCACCATCCCAATAAGCAAAGCCGGACTTTGTGTCAGACCACCTGCTACCAGTGACGGTACCATCTGCGCAATATCGGTCAACCTTGTCGTGCCAGTGAGGCCAAAAGTGATAGCCATCCCATAAAGCAACATTGCTGAAGCTACGGCCCCAACAAGTAAATACTTAAGACCTGCTTCGGTCGATTTCTCATCTTTCAAAAATGTAGCCAAAACATAAAGCGAAATGCTGCTCAGTTCTAAAGCAATATAGATAGCGATCAAATCTGCAGTCGCCGCTAGCAACATCATACCCACAGTAGCCAGAAGCACCAAGGCGTAATATTCACCCTGAAATCTCTCGAATTTGTCCACATAGTCCTGGGAGCAGAGCACCACCAGTCCGGCTGCCGCAAGGAAAAGGAACTTAAAGAAAATGGCGAATTGGTCTACCCACAACACATCGTAGAAAACACTGACCGGTCTTTTGCCCCATAACAACACGCTGAAACCAACCGCCGCGATCAGCACAAACAGGTTGACACCCACCAACACTTTCTTCTGCCGTACGAACAGGTCAAGCAGGACTATAACCAGTGCGCCAACTAACAGGGCAATCTCCGGTATCAGAAAACGAACTTCGCTCAACAGCATTTTTTCGCTACCTCAGAGCCCTAATAGCATTACTAGGGGTTCAACTCCCATCCTGATAACGTTAGTCAGAATCGCGGGGTAGAGCCCTACAAGCATTATCGCCACCACAAAAGAGAAGATACACACCTTGTCTACAATATCTGCATCAGACACCCCATCGAACTTCTCCTGTGGCGGTCCATAAAAAACCCTCTGGAGCATCCACAGGATGTAACCCGCTGTGAGTACCACCCCGAATACACCCAAGACAGTGTATATCTGTATCCACTCCACTACAGTGCTGGAAAAACTGCCGATAAACGTGATGAACTCGGCGGCAAAACCGCTGGTGCCAGGTAATCCCAGTGAGGCTAAGCCAGCTATAGTAAACACCACTGCAATAACCGGCATCTGGCGCGCCAGCCCGCCCAGATTGTCCAGATTGCGCTCGTGAGACTTCTCGTATACCAGCCCCACCATGGCGAACAGAAGCCCGGTCACAATGCCGTGACTGAACATCTGCAAAGTGGCTCCAGTTAGGCTCACCTGATTCAAAGCAAATATGCCCAAAAGTACATAGCCCATGTGGCTGACACTGCTATAGGCGATAAGCCGCTTCAGGTCTTTCTGTCTCAAGGTAACACCAGCGCCATAAAGTACGTTTACTACAGCAAGAGTCACCAGCAATGGCGCATACTGCAGTGCGACCTCAGGGAAAATGCTGACACATACCCTGATCATGCCATAACCACCCATTTTCAGCAGGGCACCAGCAAGGACCACACTTGCAGCCGTCGGTGCATCAGTGTGAGCATCAGGCAGCCAGGTGTGCAATGGAAACACCGGCAACTTGACAGCAAAGCCAATCAGCAGCAAAAAGAACATAGCAGCTAAAGGGATTGCTCCCCTCACACCGTGCAGGCCGGTAAGTTCAACGATGCTAAACGTGCCCGTAGAAAAGTACACGGCCAGAATACCTGCCAGCATAAAGGCACTGCCGAGTAGCGTGTATATAACATACTTAATAGCTGAATACTCTTTCCTGCCGCTTCCCCATATAGAGATGAGGAAGTACATCGGGACGAGCTCTAACTCCCAAAACAGGAAAAATAGGATAAGGTCAAGAGAACAAAATACACCCAGTATGCTCGTTTCCAAAAAGAGCAGCCAGGCAAAATACTCTCGGGGACGAAGCTCTATGCGCCAGGAGACTAAGACCGCCAACACTCCCAGAAAGGTCATCAATATGACCATGGGCAGGCTGAGCCCGTCAATACCAAGATGATAGTGGGCACCAATAGCTGGTATCCACAGTATCTTCTCTTCGAACTGCATTTGCCCTATGGCACCGACCGACCTATCAAACTGACAGAAAACGGTCAGCGAAAGCGCGAAGGTCGCGACAGTGAATAGTAAAGCTACAAATTTTAGCAACCTTGGATTCAGTCCGGGGAGCAGCGCTATGACCACCGCCCCGATGACAGGGAGAAAGACAATTGCACTCAGGAAGCTAAAAGTCACCGTTGCTCACCTCAACTGAAAAAGTAAAAACAGACAGCAATAGCAATTACCCCGATAGCTATAGTAATGCCATAGACCTGTAACTGCCCGGTCTGAGCGCGCCTTATAGCTGTACTTGCAGAAGAAACACCGCCAGCCACACCATTTACCGCACCGTCTATCACCTGGGCATCGAAACGCGCTAAAGCAGCAAAAATGCCGCCCACCAGAAACCGTACTACTATGATTTTTTCGTAGAGCTCATCAAACCAGTATTTCCGGCACAGCATGACATATAGCGGCCTAAAGATTCTCCCAACTGCCTCCGCTGATATCCATTTGCGGTCATACATGGCATATGCCAAGAGAATACCCGCTGCAGCTACGATCAAAGACAGCAGCGCTAGAGGGTGTGACAGAACACCGAAGAACCCCTCAGCAAAGCTATGGATCGCACCGACTGTGCCATGCCCTAGAAAACCAGCGAAAGTACCGGTCACATTCAGCCAGCCGGAGATGACCGCCAACACTCCAAAGATAACCATAGGCACAACCATGACAGCAGGTGACTCGTGAGCTTTCTCATTATGCCCGCCATTATGCCCACCTGCTACCCCCCGATATTCTCCGTGGAAAGTAAGGAATACAGCCCGGAACATGTAGAAGGCCGTCATAAATACCGTCAAAAGTGCCAGATAGAAAAGCACTATGTTTCCCTCCAAGGCAGAAGCCAAGACCTCATCCTTGCTCCAGAACCCTGAAAGCGGCCATATGCCAGCTAGGCTCATAGAGGCGATGACAAAGGTAGCATAAGTCCAGGGCATCATCCTTCGCAGTCCTCCCATCTCCCTCATATCGAAGGTTCCGGTGGCATGGTTGACGCTGCCGGCGCCGAGGAAAAGCAAGGCTTTGAAAAAAGCATGGTTAAATAAGTGGAAAATACCTACGGCGATCCCGCCAGTACCCAGGCCCAGCATCATATAACCTAATTGACTGATAGTAGAATACGCTAGGACACGTTTGATATCCGTCATCACCAATCCCGTGCTGGCAGCAAAAATGGCGGTGAAGCCACCGATCACCGCCACAGTGGTGAGCGCCACCTGGGAATGCTCAAACAGCGGAAAGAGACGGGCAACGAGAAATACACCGGCAGCCACCATCGTAGCTGCATGTATCAACGCACTAACAGGGGTCGGGCCCTCCATAGCATCAGGCAACCATACATGCAGGGGGAACTGAGCCGACTTTCCCACAGCCCCCATAAATACACCAAGCGCTGCCAAGGTTAATGTGCTGCCAGCCAAAGTGCCAGCGATGACAACGCTATGAAGTTCCTCGATATCAAAGGTACCGGTGTGGTAGAAAAGAAACAGTATTGCCGCCAAAAAACCGAAGTCACCAAACCTGGTGACTATGAAAGCCTTCTTTGCCGCATTAGCCGCTGATGGACGATGGAACCAGAAGCCGATTAACAGATAGGAACCCAGGCCGACCCCCTCCCAGAACAGGAACAGTAAGACAAGGTTATCGGCCAAAACCAGACCTAGCATACAGGCAGTAAACAGCGACATAAAAGCAAAATAGCGGTGGTAGCCTGGATCACCCCGCATATACCCCTGGGAATAGACCTGAATCAAAAGGCTGACCACACTTACTACCACCACCATTACCGCAGACAAAGAATCTACAATCAGCCCTACGTGCACTGTAAGGTCACCGATAACAAGCCACTGCACATCGGGTACATCGATGCGATGCCCCGGAGCCGCCAGAACTTCTCCCAATACCCAGAAGGAAAGAAGACAGGAAACACCGATAGAACCTATAGTTACATAGCCGCTGACCCTTGGGTGCTGCTTAAAAAACGGCCTCAACAGCAGCGAGTTGACAACAAACGATCCCAGTGGGACAAGAAATATCAGCCAAGGAACATAGTGAGGCATCACAATCTCCTCAGAATCTCCTCAACGACGTGGACTCTTTCCTGCGACACAAAAATACGATAGCTGGCCAGTTCGCCAACATCGGGCTTCTCGGTATCGGGCAATACCAGCGTTGGTATCCCCTCGCCCTCGAAAAACTCTTTCCACATCTCGGCTATCATCGGATTCGGCGCTGTTCTAACCTGTACCCACATCTTCAGCTACCATTTCATCAGGTCAAAATCGTTAATATCGACAGAGTGACGCCGCCGGTAAATTGTAAAAACGATGGCTATCCCCACCGCTACCTCCGCTGCAGCTACCACAATGACAAAAATAGCAAATATCTGCCCAGTCAGGAGTGTTGGCACAACGTGTCTCGAAAATGCCACCAGCGCAATATTGGTCGCGTTAAGCATTATCTCAATACACATCAAAATGACGATGACATTGCGCTTGGCCAACACACCATAGAGGCCAATGCTGAACAGGACTCCTGAAAGTAGCAAATAATGTACCAAGCCGACCGACATATCTCTATTTCTCTCTCATCAGCGCGATAGCTCCCAGTATAGCTGCCACCAGCATAACGCCCGCGACCTCCACCACCAATACGTGTCCGCTTTCGCCAAATAGCGCCGTCCCAATGCCAGCCACCGTGGGCTGTTTTGGCAGCTCATCACTTACAAGCCACTTGGTGCCCACTATACCCCAACCCAGTACCAGCAGGAATGCCAAAGCTACTACAAATGCAGAAAAGCGGAACTTACCCGACGGACTCCCTCGCCAAACGTCCTGCGTCAACATCACCGCCACCACAATAAGTATCGAAATAGCACCAACGTAAATTAGAACCTGCACTACGGCCAGAAAATCAGCATAAAGCGTTACATAGATCCCGGCTACAGCCAGAAAAAGCAGTATCATGCTCAACGCAGCCCGGAACACATCCCGTACCACTATCACCCCTAAGGCTGCCACCACCGCAGTCAGTGCTAAAAGCCAGAATATTATGTCAAACACCTCGTCCCCTTTTCTTGCTTAATGGAATGAGGCTCAACTTCTGACCGCCGTCTGCCCTATCCCAAAAGACCAGCAGGCTCTGTTTAGGCAAACTCAACTCAATATTTGGTCTGGTATATGCGCTCGGCTTCCTTGAATCTGAAATGGCCAGATCATTCTTACTCATCACCAAGTCGCGGCGGCGGTACTGTGCCCCTTCATAGCGCAACCCCATTGCTAGAGCTTCGTAAGGGCATGACTCCACACACAGTCCGCAGAACATGCATCGCCCGGTATCGACTTCAAACTTATCAACCACATAGTTATTCCGGTCGCCGAGGTGGGTAACGATCTCGATATTCCCTTGTGGACACGCCTTAGCACAGGTGGCACAGCCAGTGCATCTCTCCGGGTACCACACCAGCTCGCAGCCCCGCAGTCTTCTGGATACAATCAGCTTCTCCTCGGGATATTGGACAGTGATCGGTGGGCGGAACAGGTGCCTGAAAGTAACCGCCATCCCCTTGAGTATACCTATACCATACCGTTCAAACTTCAACCTTACCCCTCCCGAGAACAAATAGCTTGGACCACACCAGTATTAAGATAGCAGCTAACACTATGTTTACCGCCACGACCAGCCAGTATGACAGACTGGACAGCCACAGCACCTCCACAGCCACTACAAACAGGTTGATCAGTGCCATGGGGAAAAGTCCCTTCCAGGTAAAAGCCATAAGCTGGTCGACCCTCAACCTTGGCAGCGTGGCTCGCAGCCAGACAACCAGAGAAAAAACAGCCACTACTTTGATTAGAAACCACAGGAATGGTGGCAATACCGGACCATGCCAGCCTCCGAGAAACAGGGTGGTGATAATACAAGCATACGCCAGCGCATGGCCGTACTCCCCCAGATAAAACATGGCAAACTTCATCCCGGAATACTCTGTATGGTAGCCGGCAACGATTTCAGAATCGGCCTCCAGAAGATCAAAGGGACAACGGTTCATCTCAGCCAGTACACCTAAAAAGAAAATGAGAAAGCCTAAAGGTTGCACAATAATAAAAGGTAGGTTCTGGGCATCAACGATCTCTGTCATGGACATTGACCCAGCCATCAGCACCACACCAAGCAATGACAGCACCAGCGGCAACTCATAGCTCACTATCTGGGCCACCGTCCGCATAGCAGCTATTAGGGCGTACTTGTTGTTTGAGCCCCATCCAGCCATGTAAATCCCCACTGCCGAAACAGAACCGACGGCCACAAAGTACAACACCCCGACGTTCAAATCAGCCAGAATTGCCCCCGGTCCCAGAGGTATGACTGCGAAGACCATAAGTACCGGGGTGAAAACAACTATCGGTGCCAGCCAGTGAACGATTCTATCAGCCCTTTCCGGGACGATATCTTCTTTGAGCAATACTTTTACAGCAGTGGCAATTGGCTGAAATATTCCTTCAGGACCAAGCCGGTTCGGTCCCAGACGAATCTGAAACCGACCCAGCAAGCGCCGTTCGTACCAGATGAACACTATCACCAGGGTTAGCACAAAGACTAGTATGACAACTATACCCACAACACCAGCTATGACATAAGCTGCCCACTCTGGAAGCGCAGCACTAAGCCAGACACGAAGTTGATCGAGCAGCGTCATCATCTGTCTATCTCACCAAGGCAGACGTCTATACTCCCAAAAATAACAATCAGGTCCGCTATCTTCCATCCTATGACCATGTCCCTCAGCGCCGTAAGGTTAATCAGAGTCGGTGGGCGCACATGAAACCTGTACGGCGCTATCGAATTGTCGCTGACCAGATAGAACCCAAGTTCACCCTTCGGCGCCTCGATGTGTCCATATACCTCCCCCACAGGCAGTCGCAGCGGCTGCTTCAATTTAGCACAAACCTCACCCGCCGGTAATTGTTTCATCGCCTGCTGCACGATCCGTATGCTCTGTCTCATCTCCTGAATCCTTACCCAGTAGCGGTCATAACAGTCGCCTGCGTTGCCTACGGGTACATCAAAATCAAAACGGTCATAGATGGAATAAGTGTCAGCCTTACGGATGTCCCACTTCACTCCGCTCGCCCTTAGCACCGGTCCACTGGCACCAACGTTTATCGCCGTCTCTCTTGGCAACACACCAACCCCCTTTGTCCGAACGAGCAGAATCTCATTCTCCGAGAGGAGTTGTTCATATTCATCAATGAACCGTGGCATCTCGTCTATAAATCGTTTCAATGCTGGCAGAAATTCTTCCGGGATATCCTGGGAGACACCGCCAATCCTCATGTAGTTGTACGTTAAACGCTGTCCACAGACCATCTCAAACAGGTCCATAATCTTTTCACGCTCACGCCACATATACAGCACCGGCGTCATCATGGCACCCAGGTCATTGAGGAAGAACCCCACTGCCATCAAGTGGCTGGAAATACGCATCAGTTCTGCCATGATGATCCTGAGATACTCAGCCCGTTCGGGAACTTTGATCCCACCGAGCTTCTCCACAGCCAGCACATAGCCAAAATTGTTAGTCATCGAAGCCAGATAGTCCAGTCTGTCGGTAAGCGGAATGATCTGAGTGTAAGTCCTTGACTCAGCCAGCTTCTCTATCCCCCGGTGGAGATACCCGATGACAGGCTCCAGGTCCACCACCACTTCCCCATCAAGCGTTACCCTCATGCGAAACACCCCGTGAGTGGAAGGGTGCTGTGGGCCAACATTGAGAATGAACGGCTCTGTCTTCAGTCCCATACTACAAGTAGTCCTTTCGCAACGGGTGCCCTGCAAAGTCCTCCCATAAGAACAGACGCTTCAAGTTAGGGTGCCCCTGGAACACAATCCCCATGAGGTCATATACTTCCCGCTCCTGAAAATCGGCAGCTCGCCATACGCCCACCACCGATGGCACCGTCGGTTTTAGTCGCTCGTAGCACCTTACCTTTAACACCAAGCTATGGTTATGTGTTAAAGAGACCAGGTGATAGACGACCTCAAAACGGTCCAGATAATCTACCGCAGTGAGGTTGGCTAGATAATCGAAACTAAAATCCGGATCACCCTTCAAAAACCCGGCTACTTCTTTCAGCTTCTCACCTTTTACCACTATAGCCGACTTTTCCAGCGACAACACCGAGTCGGGAACTGCCTGGGACAATCGTCTGGCTACTTGTTCACAGTCCAAAGCTACAGTCATCGCTTCTTGATACTCTCGCTCATTATCTTCTGATGTATCAGCCGTATACCATGGATGAGCCCTTCAGGACGTGGTGGACATCCCGGTACATAAACGTCCACGGGCACGATGCGGTTCAGCCCCGGTACTACGCTATATGATTCCCTGAAGGTGCCACCGCTTATGGCACAAGCGCCCATCGCTATTACCCACTTAGGCTCTGCCATCTGCTCATAAATGAGCTTCACAGCAGGCGCCATTTTCCAGGTGATGGTGCCTGCCACTATCATCAAGTCGGCCTGGCGTGGCGACCAGCGGAAGATGTCCATACCAAAGCGAGCTATATCAAAGCGTGAGGCCGCTGTGGCAATCATTTCAAAGGCACAGCATGCCAGACCGAACATTAACGGGAATATCGACCGCGACCGTGCCCAATTTACTGCGTAGTCCACAGTCGTTAGCAGTATATTGCGCCTGAGTTCGGCCTCAAGCCAGTCATCAGGGTCAGCAATCGGCTGCTGGGAGGCTGCTCTCAGCTCTTCTATCCTCCTACCTTCCAGTATGTCAACATCTCCTATAGATATAACTGGCTCGTATCCTTTTATTTCCATTCAAGCGCCCCTTTGAACCACGCATAAACGTAGGCAACTGCCAGCATGACGAGAAGAACTAACACAACTATCAGTCCAGCAAGCCCCAGTGTCTTCAGCCCCACTGCCCATGGGAACAACAAAACTAACAGTACATCCAGTACCACAAACAGGACTGCAAAAAAATAATAACGGAAATTATATTGCACCCACGTCTTTCCGATAGTAGGCATGCCGCACTCATAGGTGGAGTTCTTGGTTGGGGTACTCCTCCGTGGAACGATTCCTAAAAGACGTAACGTCACTGGCAAAAGCAGCGTGGTCAGTGCAAAGAAGATAGCAACAGCCAGGAGTATTCCGATGTAGCCAAAATCGTGCATCAAATCGAATGCTCCTGAGCCCAAAACGCCGCCCGAAAGTATAACACACTTAAAAAAACGCGACAAGCTTGACTAACTAGCTATGCGCGGTATAATAATGGCTGGTCTTGAGAAGATGCGAATTACAGGTGGCACAGCTAAAGGACATCCATTGAAAACGCCTAAAAGTGCTGCTGTCCGCCCAACCACGGACAGGGTGAGAGAGGCTATTTTTTCCATTCTATCGTCACTCGGTGCGGACTGGTCACGGTGCCTGGATCTGTTCGCCGGCAGTGGGGCCCTGGGAATTGAAGCGCTTAGCCGCAACAGCACGTGGGTAGACTTTGTCGACCGCGAGCCAGAATGCTGCGCCATAATAAGAGACAATCTGACCAGAACCGGCTTTCTGCAGAAAGCCCACGTATATTGCTGTAGCGTCAGCAAAGCTCTTTCCTTCCTTGCAAGCAGATATGACGTAGTATTCCTCGATCCACCTTACACTGACAAATCAGCCGAGGACGTCATCAGGCAAATTGCTGTTTCCAAGCTTATAGATAGCAACTCCGTTGTCGTGATATCACATGCTTCCAGAAACCGTTTGCAAGAAAAATATGATGGCCTGTCCCTGTTGAAGGAAAAAAGATACGGCGATACCTGTATCTCAATATTTCACAAGGAGGTAACATCTTGACCGTCGCCATTTATCCCGGCAGCTTCGACCCGATAACAAATGGGCATCTGGACATCGTCAGGCGCGCTTCAGCTATTTTCGATGAGCTAATCCTCGGAATATATGATCGGCCTGAAAAACGTCTTCTGTTTACCACCGAAGAAAGGGTGGAGCTGGCACAACAGGCGGTAGCCTGTTTCAAAAATGTCCGTGCACAAGCATACTCAGGCCTTACCGTCGACTTTGCCAGAAAGGTAGGGGCAAAAGTAATGGTTCGTGGATTACGCATGAGTTCGGATTTCGAACGAGAATTTGAAATGGCAATGATGAACAAAAAACTGGCGCCTGACCTTGAGCTAGTCTGCCTTATGGCTAGCCTGCAATACCAGTTTCTCAGTTCCAGCCTGCTAAAAGAGGTGGCACAGCTAGGTGGCTGTCTCGAAGATATGGTACCAGCTAATGTCGCCAACGCCCTGAGAAAGAAGTTTGCCTCGTCACCCTGAGCAGCCATCACTGGACAGCCCTTTAACACTAAAGCGCAAACAACTTAAACTATTAAATAAACATAGCAAGAAGGAGGTAGAAATAGAAATGGCGTACAAAATTACTGAAGAGTGCATCAGTTGTGGCGCCTGTGAGCCTGAATGCAAGAATCAGGCGATCAAGGAAGGGGAAAACATCTATATAATCGACCCGGACAAGTGTACAGAATGCGTCGGCTGGTTCGCTTCGGCCAAATGTGCCGAGGTGTGCCCAGTCGACTGTTGCGTCCCTGACCCAGCCCACAAGGAGACCAAGGAACAGCTCCTAGAAAAGTGGAAGAAGCTAAACCCGGGACAAACACCGGCCGCTACTTAGTCCCGGCAAGTCCAAGATTAAAAAATATTTGTGCGACTTTCGCCAGCGTCTCGCAGCCCGGCAAACGGTGGGTTGTATGTTTTGTTGCTGCACCTGTGCCCAACGCATGCTGTGAAGACAGAAAAACACGATGCTTACCGTTGATTTCGGGTTCATGCAAGTTAGGGATGGAGAGCTTGTGCTGGATATCGGCTGCGGCGAAGGTAGGCATGCCTGGGAGCTATGCAAGCGCAGCAAATGCTGCGTCTACGGTGTGGACATCGATGAAACAAGCCTGAAGAAAGCCCACTATGCGTTCTATCTCCTAAAGAAGCAGGAGGAAATTAAAGGGGACTGGGCACTAGCCAAAGCAGATATCACAAGCCTCCCTTTCAAGAGCAAATGCTTCGATAAAATTGTCTGCTCAGAAGTGCTGGAGCATGTACCTGACGATACCACCGCAATTCGTGAATTGGTCAGGGTGCTGAAGGACATGGGGACGATCGCCATCAGTGTCCCTTCATACTTACCCGAAACGGTCTGCTGGGAAATAGACCGGAACTATTACGATCGCCCTGGCGGGCATGTGAGAATATACAAACAAAGCGAGCTCGTTGCTAAGCTGAAAGAGAACAACCTATGGGTATATGAAACACGCCACAAGCATGCCCTGCACTCTTTCTACTGGATACTGCGATGCCTGTTCGGGGTAAATAACGATAGCGCGCTGATCACATCCCTCTACTACAGGTTCCTTGTCTGGGACATCTACCACAATCCACGCCCTGTGCGCATGCTGGAAACCGTTCTCGACCGCTTTTTCTCCAAGAGCCTCGTCCTGTACGCTCGCAAAAATGTCACTTCGTGATATTCTGGTAAAAACACGCGTGGTAGGGCGTCAGCAAGTGACAATTCATTGATTCTTCGGCATACAAACTGCCACGAGAACGTCGCTTAATCTCGGGATATAGCAGGCTATCTTATCCAGAAATGCTAAAATGGCCTGCGATACCTTTTGAGGGCACTTGGCCAGGAAAGCCCCCCACCAAGGAAGGCCAAAAAGCAAGGAGACCCCTCTAATTCTGTATTCCCCAAAACACCGGCTGAGCATCTGTTTTAGAAACACATAGTCAAACCGGTACGTGTGGTCGGCCGGGACCTCCCAAGGCATTTTGAAGTCGTGCTCCTCCTTCTTACCCAACATCTTCCACAAACAGTACACTGCCTTCCCTAGTTTAAAACCGAGGCTTCCGAAATTGGCCACAGCCACCACCGCTCTACCACCATCTTTTAACACACGCGACATCTCCTCCATAACTCTAACGGGATCCGCAAAATGATCAACCGCGCCCTTGCATATCACCTTGTCTATACAAGCACTACGGAATGGTAAATCTTCACCGATACCTCTTACCAGCATCACGCTGGCGCCATTTCTTCTTATATGGTCACAGGCATGTCTCAGCATCGCCGTTGAAGGCTCGATGCCAACAACCCGGGCACCCCACTCAGCCATGCGCACGCTATCCAGTGCCCTCCCACAGCCCACATCCAGCACCACCTCCTCCGGCTTGATATCTGCCTCCAGAAGAACAATTTCTATCATCCTTCGAAACATGAACTCCACTTCAGGGGTAACGACTTCGGGCACTACGTGGTCATCGCTCCACGCTAGATCAATGCGGGACTTGTAACCATCCTCGTTCATAAGTCCTAGACCACCATCGTGTAGAAAGCAATCTGTTAGTCAACAGATTGGTAGATATTATGACAATAGCAATAGACGTACACCCCCGTCTTTGCTTCGACTTCAGGCAAAGAATTACTATTTAACGCCCAAGCGATTTTGCCTTTTCATACGCGGCGATAACAGCCTGCGATAACAATGAGCGGATACCACCCTTCTCCAGCTGCAACAAGCCCTCAGCTGTGGTGCCCCCTGGAGAAGTTACCATATTTCTAAGCTCAGCAGGATGTTTACCGGTGAGCTCAACCGCTTGTGCCGAGCCCAGCACCGTCCTGGTGACCAACCTTTCAGACAGCTGGCGGGGTAGTCCAATATGCACACCGGCATCCACCAACGCCTCTATGACTAAGAAAACATAGGCAGGACCACTGCCGCTTAACGCGGTCGCCATATCCACATATTTTTCACTATCAACATATACTTCCTCACCCATGGCTCCCAGAATGGACTTCGCCATTCCTCTTTGCCGGCTTGTGACCTCGCTGGTCGCGGTCCAAACTGTAACCCCTTCGCCAATTTGTGCCGGCATGTTGGGCATCGCCCTTACCAGCCGCCCATAGTCAAGTCCCCGTCGCAGGCTGTCCAACGAGACACCAGCAACTATTGACAAAACCAGTTGACCTGAAAGCGATCCTCTAATCTGGTCAAGGACACCGCTCAATTCTTGCGGTTTTACAGCAAGCACAACAACATCTACATCAACTACCGCTGCCCTGTTATCATCTGTTATTCTCACACTATACTTCTCCTTCAGAGCTTTGCGACGCTCCTGGGCAATATCGCTCACCACAACATCCGCATTAGTAACTACCCCTTTAGCCAGAAGGCTTTTTACCATCGCCTCCCCCATAATCCCACCCCCAATGAACGCAACCCTCATCTCATGCTACCTCCTTTCACCAAAAATAGCTCGCCCTATCCTTACCATGGTAGCCCCTTCCTCAATTGCTACCTCAAAATCGTCACTCATCCCCATGGATAGATGTTTCAAACCCAATTCCTCCCTGAGCTCTCGCAACCTCCTGAAAACTGGACGCACTTTCTCTGGATCGTCTGAAAGCGGTGCAATGGTCATTAGGCCTATCACCTTGATATTCTCCATCCGCGATATGCTCCCTAGAGCAGCGGCCACTTCAGCAACAGAAAAACCACTTTTGCTCGTCTCCCCAGAAACATTGACCTGCAATAGCACCTGCACCGGTCTTTCCACCCGCCTGCTAATGACCTCAGCTAGCCTCAGTGAATCCACACTGTGTATTATGTCAAATAACTCCACTGCCATTTTGGCTTTGTTGGTTTGCAGGTGTCCCACCATATGCCAAGTGGTGTCCGGTTTGAGATCGGAAAGATGCATCATCTTTGTTGTCGTTTCCTGGACTCTGTTTTCGCCGAAGTGCCTGATACCGCACTGGTAGGTACTCCTTATCATCTCTGGCGGTACACCTTTAGTAACTGCCACCAGGGTCACCTCGTCTGGTGACCGATAGCTCCTTTCACAGGCCCGCGCAATACGAAGTCGAACTGCCCGGATGTTGTCCTCAATATACACCAGGCATTATTCTAGCATGTCACAGTTCCTTATTTCAGCATCATACGCCGTATAAGCCGAGGTATGATCTGGTATGCAAGCTAGCATGTACTCATATAATATAAAAAGACCAAAGGCAAAATGCTACTGAAGGGCAACAGGTACACAGCCACTACTTTGGCGATCAGTGGTTTTCGAAGGTTATATAAAACTGATGAACCTGCTTAGGCGACTTTAGAAGGCACACTTTTGGTTTTACAGCTTCGTCGTTAAGCCGGAGGCCATGCCTTCTTCGAAACCTATTATTTCAAGACCTATTAGGCAGCCTTACCAGTTACTATATTAACCAGACGCCCGGGCACATAGATGATGTTGGAAACTTGGCTGTCCTTAATATGTGCTTTTACCCGCTCTCGATTTAGCGCCAGCTCTTTGGCTTCTTCCTCGGTGATAGATACCGGCACAGTGACTCTGTCCCTTAGCTTACCATTGACCTGTATCACCAGTGTTATCTCCTCCTCCTTAGCCAGCTCCTCATCCCAAGATGGCCAGCCTTGATTGTGAATACTGTAGGTATACCCTACCCTTTCCCACAACTCTTCAGCCAGATGCGGCGCAGTCGGTGCCAGAAGCAAAAGCAGCTTCTTTATGGCCTCACTCCAGAGCAGAGAGGAAACAGTGCCCTGTTCCTGGACTTTCCCTAGGTAGTTAGTGTATTCCATCAGTGCCGCAAGCATGATATTGAATCTGAAACGCTCCATGCACTGAGTCACCCTCTTGATGGTTTTGTGGAGCTGGTGCTTGAATTCTTTCTCTGCTTCTACCTGCACAGCCCTTTCACGGTATGTACCGAGCACCAAATTCCAAACCCGATTCAGCCAACGGCTTATGCCTACTATACCGTTGTCGTTCCACTCCCCACCAAGTTCCCAGGGCCCAATAAACATAAGGTAAGCGCGGACAGCATCTGCACCCAGCTCAGAAACATAGTTGTCCGGAGTGACCACATTTCCACGCGACTTGCTCATCTTATCGCCAAGGTAGATTATTGTGCCCTGATTGAACAGCTTTTTGAATGGCTCGCCGAAATCGACAATACCTATGTCCCTGATCGCCTTGGTGAAAAAGCGGGCGTAAAGCAGATGCATGGTTGCATGCTCAGCACCACCAGTATATAGGTCCACAGGCATCCAGAACTTCATTTTTCCCCTGTCGAACGGATAATCATTGCTGTTGGGGCTGGTATAGCGCAAGAAATACCACGAGGAACACATAAAGGTGTCCATGGTATCTGTCTCGCGCCTCGCTGGCGAGCTACATTGAGGGCAGGTGGTATTGACAAAGGACTCACAGTATTTTAAGGGAGACTCACCTGTAGGCCTGAACTCGGCATCCGGTGGCAACAGCACCGGCAAATCTTTTTCTGGTACTGGCACAATGCCACATTTGTCACAGTAGACTATAGGTATCGGTGCACCCCAATACCTCTGCCTCGAGATAAGCCAGTCACGGAGACGGTAACTGACAGCGCGCTTTCCCCAGTCCTTTTCCTCCAGGTAGTCACATATTGCTTCAAAAGCTTGCTCGTTGGGGAGGCCGTTGAACTGACCCGAGTTTACCATTGTGCCAGCCTCAACGTAAGCCGCTTCTAGTTCTTGCCCCGACCATCCCTGCGGCGCTATCACCACTCTTATCGGGAGCCCGTATTTCTTGGCGAACTCAAAGTCCCGCTGGTCATGGGCAGGCACACCCATTACAGCCCCCGTCCCGTATGTCAGCAGGACATAGTCAGCGATCCAGATAGGCACTTTTTCGCCATTGAAGCGGTTGACTACGTAGCTTCCCAAAAATACCCCAGTCTTCTCTCTCTCCAGGGCAGTCCGCTCAATTTCACTTCGCCGCTGCGCTTGCTGAACATACTCTTCAACCTCGGCCTTGTGTTCTGGGGTAGTAAGCAACGGAACCAGAGGGTGTTCTGGTGCTAGTACAAAGAAGGTCACACCAAAAATAGTGTCGGGCCGTGTGGTAAATACCCGTAGCTCTTTTTCCGCCACGCCTTCATGCTCGAGGCCGAAAGATATTTCAGCGCCGAAGCTTTTGCCAATCCAGTTTCTCTGCATGACTTTTATACGTTCGGGCCAGTCAATTTCGCTGAAGTCCAGAAGTTCATCAGCATATTTGGTAATGCGGAAAAACCATTGCTCCAGCATCTTCCGTATCACCGGGGTGCTACAGCGTTCGCAGACCCCCTCTCCCACCACCTGCTCATTAGCCAGCACGGTCTGGCAATTGGAACACCAATTTACCGGCGCCTTTGCCCGGTAAGCCAGCCCGGCATGGTATAGCTGGAGGAAAAACCATTGTGTCCATTTATAGTACTCCGGCAAACAGGTTACTACCTCACGGCTCCAATCATAGATAGCCCCGATGCTTTTGAGTTGCCGCCGCATATTCTCTATATTACTCATCGTCCATTGATAAGGATGAATGCCATGCTTAATGGCAGCATTCTCAGCCGGTAACCCGAAAGCATCAAACCCCATAGGATGCAACACATTATAGCCCTGCATCCTCTTAAAGCGCGCATACACGTCCGAAGGTGCCATCGCGTACCAGTGACCAATATGAAGGTCACCAGACGTGTACGGGAACATGGTCAAGGCGTAAAATTTCGGGCGGTCAGGAGCCTCTTTCACTTCGTACAGGCGATCCTTCGCCCATCTTTCTTGCCACTTTTTTTCGATAACCTGCGGATTGTACTTGGGGGTAGTCATAGCACAGCAGATTTTATCCTGTCACCTTTGTCCCGTCAATACCATGAAAGACAACCGCGAAATAGTGTACAATCATCTTTGTGGAAAGAGACGTGTTTGAGGCCCTGGTCATCGAAGCTATCGAACGCTTGCCATCAGAGTTCAAAAACAAGCTTGATAACGTAGCTATTGTGGTCGCAGACTGGCCTTCCAAAGGCCAGTTGGCACGGTTAAGGCTGAAAGACAAAAGACAGCTCCTCGGCCTGTACGAAGGCATTCCGAGAACGCAAAGGGGTGGGAACTATAACATGGTGCCACCGGACAAAATAACACTGTTCCAGAAATCTATAGAGGCAAAATGCCACACGGTCGAAGAAATAAGGCAAGAAATCGCCCGCGTGGTCAAACACGAAATAGCCCACCACTTCGGTCTCAGCGACGCCGCGCTACGCCGACTGGAGGGCAAAAAAGTCCACGGCAGAGGTCGCTGACACGAAATAAAGACGCCATCTGCACGGACTACATACCTTTGTACTCCGGCAGTCTTTTTTCCAGAAAGGCCCGTGCTCCTTCTTTCTGGTCCTGCGTGCCAAAGCACATGGCAAACAATTCATTCTCGATCTCCATACCAACCGATAGCGGTGTCTCAAGCGACTTATTTACCGCGATTTTAGCAAGCTTTAATATCGCCGGACTCTTGCTCTTCAACTTCGCTATCACTTCTTCCACCGCTTCTCTCAACTTATCTGCGGGGACCACTTTATTTATCATCCCTAGCCTCCATGCCTCTTCAGCCGAGATAAAATCGCCTGTAAAAACCATTTCCTTGGCTTTCTTCTCCCCCACCAGCCTCGGCAATATCTGGGTACCACCGCCACCAGGTATCACACCAACATTTATCTCAGGCTGGCCAAATCTGGCCTTGTCAGAGGCAATGATGATATCGCAAGCCATAGCCAGCTCACAGCCACCGCCCAAAGCCAACCCGTTGACCATAGCGATGACCGGCTTCGGGATCTCACGAATTACTGTGTAAGGCCTCCTTGCTCCTTTGCTCCTCTGTAGAACATTGAGCGGCTGCCACTGAGGAAACTGGCTTATATCAGCACCAGCACTAAAAGCCCTATCACCGGCACCTGTAAGGACGATCACTTTTACCTCGTCATCGCTGTTCGCCTGCTCCAGCGCAGCAATAACTTCGGCGCGAACAGTGTCATTCTGGGCATTCAGTTTGTCCGGGCGGTTCAAAGTTATCCAGGCAACATTGTCTTTCTTTTCATAGATGATCGTCTCAAATGTCATTTCAGTCCTCCTCTACTTTATGTCATTTGTTTTATTTGTGTGCCACATGCCAAATTATATTGTAGCGCCGCCGTCCACGGCTATCACCTGGCCGGTCACATAAGCTGAGGCATCCGAGGCTAAGAAAATGACCGCGCCCACCATATCATCAGGTTCAGCTATTCTCCCCAGCGGCGTGCCTGCCAAGGCACCCCGCAAAATTTCTGGATTGCTCCACAATGCCTCGCTGAATCGAGTCTTGACCAGCCCAGGAGCTATAGCATTGACACGTATATTGTACTTCGCCCACTCCTTTGCCATCACTTTAGTAGCCATTATCACCCCGGCCTTACTTATCGAGTAAACGGGCAGGATATCTGGCGTAATCCCGGCTACAGAGCTAACATTTATAATCGTGCCACCACCCTGCTCTTTCATCAATCTGGCAACGGCCTGGCTGAGAAAGAATAGCCCTTTCAAATTCAGGTTCATGATAGCATCCCAGGCACGCTCCTGTATGTCGAGTGCTGAGTCCATGGTAGGGTTAGTAGCAGCATTATTGACCAGGATGTCAACTCTGCCGAACTCGTCCTTCACCTTGGTAACCAAGCCTTCTATCTCTTCGAGCCTGCCCACATGGGCTGCCACAGCCAGCGCCTTCCTCCCCAAAGCTTTGATTTCTCCAGCCACTGCCTCCAGGTCGGGTAGCTTCCGACTGGTCAGAACAACGTCAGCACCAGCCTTAGCCAAACCCAAAGCGATGGCTTTGCCAATGCCACGGCTCCCCCCGGTTACCAGCGCCACCTTCCCCGAGAGGGAAAAACTGTCCATCGAGAAACTCATAGCACGCCCTCCTTAATCTAATTAATCGGTTAATGACTACAAAAGTATATACTTCAGCGCCAGTTTAAATCAAAGTTCCTTGCCTCCCGGCATCAGTAGAATGCATACGGTAGTACCTTTGGCTGAAGAACTAATCTAATTAGAATGAGTTTGAAAAGACAGTAAGCGCAACTTGCTTTCGAATTGCCACAACCAGCTGCGTGCCCTATAATTTAGATTAGGGGCAAGTAGACCGGGTGACCGCTTGCCTATGGCGGGAGGAAAGTCCGAGCTCCACCGGGCAGGATGCTGGGTAACACCCAGGGGGGGTGACCCTACGGAAAGTGCCACAGAAACACACCGCCAGCGACCAGCTTACAACGGTTGGTGCGGGCAAGGGTGAAATGGTGAGGTAAGAGCTCACCAGCGGCTGGGTGACCAGCTGGCTGGGCAAACCCCATCCGGAGCAAGGCCAAATAGGAGGACGCTTAAAGGTGCCCGGCCCATGTCCTCGGGTCGGCCGCTTGACCTCAATGGCAACATTGAGGCTAGATTGATGGTCACCGCTCCGAGCCGGGCAACTAGCTCGGAGTACAGAACTCGGCTTATAGGTCTACTTGACCCCTACAACTTCACAGTTGCCACGCTCTGCCCCAAACTGACAAAACGGGTAGCATACATAGCAACAGCCTCTAGTAGCTACACGTCGAGGACAATCACAGATTGGCTGGGGCTTGAACAATCCGTCAAAACTAAGGACTAGAAAGCGCTAGTCGTTTGTCAGATCCTCGCGCCCTATGTCGTCCAAAGTTATAAGCCCGACCTTTAATGCCTTCACAAGAGCCTCGCTGCGCGAGGCAACGCCCATCTTGCTAAAAATGTTGGAAAGGTGTGCTTTAACAGTACGCAAACTAAGACAAAGCTTGTCAGCTATTTCCTTGTTGCTCATACCTGCAGCAACAAGCCTCAGCATCTCTCTTTCCCTTGTAGTCAAAGGCTCCTTCACCTTTTCCTCTTCTACCTTGACCGATCTAGTCACAGCCCGGCGCAACAGCTTCTCGATAATTTTGGGATGAAGCACCGACTCACCGGATCGAATAGACCTCACAGCCTCAACAAGATCCTGTCCTCGGACACTTTTCATCAAGTACCCGGCAGCACCCGCCTCCAGCAAGCCGAGTACATAACTGTCATCATCATATGCGGTCAGAATCAATATCGCCGTATTTGGGGCCATTCTCTTTATTCTCCGACTTGCCTCAAGTCCATCAATTCTTGGCATCATAATATCCATCACCAGAACATCGGGCTTCAGTTGAGAGGCTAGCTCAATAGCCTCCTCCCCATCACCAGCTTCACCAACCACCTCCATGTCCTTCTGGTTGGAAAACACTCGGCTTAACGCCTCGCGCACTAGCGGATGGTCATCAGCAATCAAAATTCTGATTTTTGATTTCACACCAGTCTCCTGTGTTACCCGCGCTAAATTATAAGGTATAACTTATACAGAAACAAGAAACCGCACTTGTGTCACCGCTCTTTTAAGACTTTAGGGAAATCTCGAATACCTCGCGAGTTTGCCAGATCAACGCCCGGCTACTGCCCTAAGGGGCAAGCGTGTTTTAGAGCCAGAGGACGAAGAGGATGCGCCATTAAACCGATAGACTAATTCTAGGAAGTGGATAGAGCTGGTGTGCGGAGCATTAAATTGGTAAGGAGGGTAATATGGCTGTGAGAGAAAACGCTTTTAAAAAGACAATGCTGAAAGGGGCAGCTTTGCTATCAATGCTGACAAAAGTTGTTAACAACCCTATTTTCTTGGCTTATTTGACAAACAGACCATACGAGGTGCTTAACGAGTATTACGTCTTGGTCAGCAAAGAGAAAGCTACCCTACTCATCGATCCTATCTCAAAGTTCTAATAACTAAGGGGATGAAGCAATGACAAAAATTGAAGTATTGAGGAAGTGCGACGTCTTTAAGACATTGAACGATGAGGAGCTCCGCGAAATAGAAAAAATATGCGAAGTTGAGGAATTTGAAGCAGGGGCTATTATCTGCAAGCAGGGCAACAAAGAGGAAAATCTCTATGTAATCGAGCACGGTGCGGTGGGGATTATTCTGGAAGTCGGACCACTTGCCCAGCGCCAGGTACAAGCTGTGACAGACGATGAGGTGTTCGGCTGGTCGGCTATGTTAGAGCCGTTCATTTGCACTGCTACCGTAAAAGCCCTAAAAAACACACGAGTGCTCACATTGAATGGACAAGAACTATCTGCACTTTGTACCACAAAGCCATCTATTGGCTGGAAAGTCTCCAAAGGGATCGCACGCGTTGTAGCATCAAGATTGCGCCAAGCCTACACCCAGCTATTGGGAGTTACTTCACAGGTGTAACAAAAACGCCGGAAGAGTCACTGGTAGGATATGACGAGTAAGACAAAATCGTCAACCTCATCTCCAACAAGGCTAATGCGGAGATACATAGCGCCATGAAGCCCCACCTAATACAGAACCAGCAAAAATAAGCCAATCAGGAAGGAGGACAAAATGGGGAATAGCAAGACCATTACCTCGATGATGGAAGAAAAGAGGGTCTTTAATCCTCCGAAAGAACTGAGTGAAAGAGCATATATCAGAAACCTCGTCGAATACAAAGATATTTACCAATGGTCTGTCGAGGACCCTGAAGGTTTTTGGGCCGAGATGGCAGGACAACTAGATTGGTATAAGAAATGGGACAAGGTTCTCGTGGAAGATTTTAAGGAAGGTAAACACCAGTGGTTCATTGGCGGAAAACTCAACGTCTGCCATAACTGCGTGGATAGACATATCAGAACATGGAGGCACAATAAAGCAGCGCTGATCTGGGAGGGAGATGTCGAAGACAGCCGAGTACTCACATACCAGCAGCTACACAGGGAGATATGCAAATTTGCTAATGTTTTGAAAAAACGTGGTATCAGGAAAGGCGACAGGGTGACCATCTATTTACCCATGGTGCCTGAACTGCCAATTGCTATGCTAGCGTGTGCCAGAATAGGCGCTATCCACAGCGTCGTTTTCGGCGGCTTCAGTGCCGATGCATTGAGAGACCGAATATTAGACTGCGGGGCCAAGATGCTTATTTGTGCCGATGGCTACTACCGCGGTGGCAGAATAATCAGAAGTAAAGATAATGCTGACCAAGCTCTAGAATCATGCCCTGGGGTAAAAGATGTAATAGTGGTCAAAAGAGCTAACATTGAGGTGGTCATGAAAGAGGGGCGCGACCGCTGGTGGGACGACGAAATGTCTGCCGACGATGTGGAGGGTTACTGCGAGCCCGAGATTATGGATGCAGAGGACCCGTTGTTCATCTTATATACCAGTGGAAGTACGGGAAAACCCAAAGGCGTCTTGCACACCCAAGCTGGCTACCTGTTGTACTGCTACCAGACCTTTAAATGGGTCTTCGATGTCAAAGAGGAGGACACTTTCTGGTGCACAGCCGACATTGGTTGGGTGACCGGGCACAGCTACATTGTGTACGGTCCCCTATCGTACGGTGCCACGAGCCTCATGTTTGAAGGCATCCCCACATACCCGCACCCAGACAGGTTCTGGGAAATCGTCGAGAAATACCAGGTGGCCATTTTTTACACCGCTCCTACCGCAATTCGAGCACTGATGAGAGAGGGAGATGAATGGCCCAACAAGCATGACCTAAGTTCTCTTCGTATCCTAGGCTCAGTCGGTGAACCTATTAATCCCGAAGCATGGATGTGGTATTACGATGTGATCGGTAAAGGTAGATGCCCGATTGTAGATACTTGGTGGCAAACCGAGACAGGTGGCATCCTGATCACACCTTTACCCGGTGCCACTCCGCTAAAACCAGGCTCAGCTACCTTGCCGTTTCCTGGAATTCAACCGGCAGTTCTCAGAGAGGATGGTTCCCCAGCCGATGTAAATGAGGGTGGCTACCTGGTGATAAAAAGACCATGGCCGGGGCTGATGCGCGGCGTCTACGGTGACCCGGAGAGGTTCAAGAACACATATTTTGTGCGGTTCCCCGGTGTGTACACCACAGGAGATGGAGCCCGTATTGACGAAGATGGTTACTACTGGCTCATGGGACGTATCGACGATGTTATTAATGTATCCGGACACCGCATAGGAACAGCAGAGGTAGAAAGTGCTCTGGTATCTCATCCTAAAGTTGCCGAAGCCGCAGTTGTTGGCATGCCACACGAAATAAAAGGTCAGGGGATATATGCCTTTGTCACCCTGAAAGCCGGCGTGGAGAGGTCTGATGAGCTGAAGAAGGAGCTTGTCGCCCACGTGCGGAAGGAAATCGGACCCATCGCTACGCCAGATAAGATTCAGTTCACCGATGCCCTGCCCAAGACACGGAGCGGCAAGATCATGAGAAGGATACTCACCAAAATCGCTGCCGGTGACATAAGTAACCTGGGCGATACCACTACTCTAGCCGACCCCTCCGTGGTCGACCTCTTGGTCAAGGAACGACTGTAAACCATTCTCAATCAACAAAGCCACTGAAACGCAGAAAGGAGGGATAGATGGCAAAAGTTGTGACATCAGAAACAAGCCAATGGGCCAACCCGGGGGCCCTAGGTTTAGCTGGGTTCGGTCTTAATACCATCCTGCTGCAAATACACAATCTTGGCCTTATTCAGGGCACCTTGCCGTTGATATACGGGTTCTTTTGGGGAGGTGCTGCCCAGATCATCGCAGGAATCATTGATGCCCGTCGTGGTGACACCTTCGGACTGACTGCGTTCACCTCCTACGGATTATTTTGGATAGGATTGAGCTTCTACTTTCTGCTGCACTGGGTAGGCGTGGTCGAAATGGAGAACTCCGGACTTGCCTGGTTGTTCATATGCTGGGGTGTCTTTACCGGCTACATGACCATCGGCACCTTCAAAATGTCGGTGCTACACATAGTGGTATTTGCTACCTTAACCGCGCTGTTCTTCCTGCTTGCAGCCGTATTCTTCGGCGCCCTACCAGCAATAGTAGCCGGCATCGAGGGAATATGCTGCGGCGCTGCAGCAGCCTACGGTTCAGCAGCTATAGTACTGCGCGATAAGTTCGACAAATGGGTGCTTCCCATCGGGCTACTTTCAGAATAGTAAGACGAACACACGCCGCTAAAATCTAGTACTTTAGGGCAGTTTATAGCCTATCCAGCAGACAGGCCAAGGTACAACCAAAAACTAAAACTGAAGACCGAAGGTGTTCAACTGCAACCGAGGTAGACTGAAGTTGAAGAGAAAAGAAAGGAGGTGAGCAAAATGGCTAAGAGAACCCGAGCAGAACCAATGAGAACGACTCCGAGATTCAAAGAACTGGTCAATGCACCGACAGTCGTGCCTAAAGAGGGGATAGCAGGGAGATGGGCAGTACTATCTGTGCTGGCAAGAGCTGCTGACGAGCCCGAGTTCATGGCCCGTCTGGCAGACAACCCGCACGAAGCTCTCAAGGAATACTATACCCTCACCCAAGAGGAGAAGGCAGCTCTAGCTAGCGGCGATATCCGCAAGATCGAGAGCTGGGTGGGCAAATTGGACAAGAGGTTATCAACCTGGCTGTGGTACAGACTATCTCAAGAAAAATGGTAAGGGGGCAACAACCATGGCAGATACCAAGCTGTCTGGGAAAGAATTGCAAACATTGGGCAGCGAAAGCCCGGCAGCCATCGACATATCCCGTTTACAGATTGTTCTGGAGGAGCTGAAAAGCTGCGCCACCACTGACTGCCGACCGCCAGCAGAAATGGCGGCTAAAATGGAAACAGTGGGGGTGACTAAGGCAAAAGGGGATTTTCTCACGCTCTCGCTCCTTGGCATACTGGCTGGCTTCTTCATCGGCCTGGGTGCCATGTTTTGCACGCTCGTTACCACCGACATACAGGTTGGCTTTGGACTAAGCAAGCTACTCGGCGGAGTCGTCTTTTGTCTGGGACTCATTCTGGTAGTGCTCGCCGGGGCTGAGCTGTTCACAGGTAATGCCCTCATGGTGGCCAGCCGCGCTAGCGGCAAGATCGGACTATCTCAGCTATTCCGAAACTGGGGCATAGTCTACTTTACCAATCTTATCGGTGCTTTACTTCTAGTGCTCCTAGTGTTCTACAGCCGGTTCTGGACACTGGATGCCTACAAGGTCGGGGTAAATGCTCTGCTGATCGCTAATGCTAAAGTGAACCTGACCTTCTGGACGGCCTTCACCCGTGGCATACTGTGCAACACCCTGGTCTGTCTAGCGGTATGGCTATGCTTCGGTGCTCGCACAACCGTAGACAAGATCTTTGCTATCCTGTTCCCGATCACAGCCTTTGTTGCCTGCGGCTTTGAACACAGTATTGCGAATATGTATTTCATCCCCATGGGCATAGCCCTGACAGGACAGACTAAAGTCCTCGAAGCGGCTGGTGTGACCGCCAGCCAGATTGCCAATCTCAATATCATAGGGTTCATCAACAACCTTATTCCGGTTACTCTCGGCAATATCGTCGGCGGCACCTTTGTAGGCAGCATATACTGGCTTGCATACCTCCGCAAAGAACGTGCTGCTGAGGCAGTAACCTGCAGACCATGGCTAAGAAACCTAGTGTCCAGACCGAGCCAGCAACCCCGCATAACGAGCTATACTGTAGATGCCGAGGTGAAAGACCTGAGAACAATACTCGCACGAGCCAGGGACGATGCTCATTTCCTGGCTAAACTGGTAGATGAGCCTGAGAAGGCACTGAAAGGATATAACTTAAGCCCGGAAGCAAAAGCGGCATTAATAGGTGGTGACATCCGCTGGCTGGAGTCCCGAGTCGGGACTTTAGATGAACCGCTGCGCATCTGGCTCACCTCCAGGCTGGCACAGGAAAAATGGTGACAAATATCTCATCTCTTGAAGGTGGTGGTAGCCGAAAAGCTACCACCACCTTTTTACTTAGTCCTCGGTGTCCTCAGTTTCCGCTAACTCAAAACGTCAATGGGGCACAGCCTGAAAACTGTGCCGAGAACCCAGACCGGCAAAAGATTCCCATCCGTAATTATGTGATATAACGTATAGGATTCGTGCTAAAGAAGGTCACCGGACCCTCCTGTCGACTTCCGAACTACTTCTTGAGAAGAAGCATCTCATTCCGGCGGTGCAGCAGTTGCTGGTCAGCCGCCATCAAGACTTGTCGAAATCGAATACCTCCTGTTGTAGCTAGGATCTTACCGGGCTGTTAATTTCTAAGGTTTGTCAATTATATGGGAAAATGGCATTTAGTATAATAGTCTTCAAATACGGGGGCAAAAGAGAGCAGGAGGATATCGTTCTAGCAGGCACAATGAAAACTATGAACGGAACCTTTATATTGTTTTGACGGCGCTATGTGCCTAAATAATAACGCGGCCTTTTAAACAGTGAGTTGAAATACCAATTTCTGTCTTTTACAAATATAGGTTGCAGAGCATCTCGCTTATTGAAGACAAAGCGAGAGCTTATGTGGGGAGATAAACGATGTCGATAAAACTTGTTTGCGACGGCTGTGGCAAAGCCGAGGAGTATCAGCAATCATACAGCGATACCATGTTGACGATCCCATCGGGATGGGCGTCCATAGTGGTAGACGGTCCTTTCATTGCAGTTCCTGCTAAGGAAACCCCCAATAAGTTCAGGAAGCAACTGCTTCTAAGTCACGTAAATCCGGCGAGACCGATTATCGGGCCAAAGCAGTGCCTGGTTTGTTCGGCGGAATGCAGTCGTAAGGTTTGCAAAGTCATCCAGCTGTATCTGGAAAACATCTATCGGAAACGGCCATCGAGTTCAACTACTGAAAGGTGCAGGAGGAAAGCGGCTTCATGATTTCCTCAGGGGTAACTTGACAGCCGATAGAGCCTTTGAGATAATTATGACGTCTGATGTAAGACATCCTAGTTCTAACGGAGGTCATTATATGACAGAGAAGAAGGCAGCCGACGTAGTGCTCCGACCCAAGCGCCAGGTTACCCTCCCTAAAGATATCTGCGACCGGCTCGGTATCGGTCCGGGGGACGTGCTGGAGCTCACCGTAGAAGATTCCACCATTATTGCCCGGCCGCGGAAGACGGTCGCCCTGGAGGCATTGAAGGAAATCCGTCAGGCTTTCCAGCGCTCCGGCATCAGCGAAGACGAGCTTCAAGAGACCGGGCGCCGGGTAAGGCAAGAAGTGGCCAGGGAGCACTACGGTGCCAAAGCCTAAGCCGCGGGTTTTCCTCGATAGCAACGTGGTGTTTTCAGGGCTTTATTCCTCGGAAGGGGCACCGGGGGTTATCCTGGAGCACTTCGTCAAAGGAAATATAAGCTTGGTCGTTTCCCAGCAGGTGCTGGAAGAAGTAATACGCACCATTAAAGAGAAACTTCCAGATGCTCTTCCAGCTTTGAGGGGGCTCCTGGTAAACACGCCTCCCGAAGTGGTGGCCGACCCAAAACGAGGAGATATCGAGAAGTGGACAAAGCATCTGCAAATGGGAGATGCTGCTATCCTGGCGGCGGCGATATCCGCTCAGCCGGACTATTTTATTACCGGTGATAAACATTTCCTGGATGCCCGGGAGGTTGCGGAAAGTGCCGGACTGAACATAGTAACGCCGGCACAGTTTCTGGAAACACTGACAAAAGGGGATAATGGTGATGAAAGAGGGCGGTGCTGAGCTGCTCGGTGAAATAGCCGCTTTTGAAGACTCCCACGACATGGAGAAGGATTTCAAAATCGGGTGGTCATGGCGGCATGTCCGCATCTGGCCGGCGACGTTGAACCGCCTTTTCAAGGACGGATACCTGGAGAACGTCTTCAAGTCCAACTCTTATACCGGCTACCGCTTGAGTGAGCTGGGCAGGGCAGTCGCCATGGATAAAAAGACCCAGGGTGAAGAGACGATTCAGCCCACAAAGCTGACTCTGCCTGAAGACATCTTTGATGACATCATCGGCCACGAAGAGATAAAGAAGCTCCTCCGCGCGTGTCTCCTGGCGGAAAAACCGGTGCATGTGTTGCTGGCTGGTCCGCCTGCTCTGGCGAAAACGCTATTTCTCTGGGACATCGAGCAGGCAACCGATGAGAGGGCCGTCTGGCTGGTCGGCTCGGCAACTTCGAAGGCTGGCCTCTGGGACCTGGTCGCCGAGCGGCAACCGTAGATACTGCTCATCGATGAGCTGGACAAGATGAACGCTGCCGATACGGCGGCATTACTTTCCATTATGGAAGGCGGACGTCTGGTGAGGGCCAAAAAATGGAGAGAGCTTAACCTGGCTCATCCTTTGTGGGTGGTAGCCGCCACCAACCGGCTGGGCGGGCTTTCTCCGGAGCTAAAGTCCCGCTTTGCCGTGCGGAAGATAGCAGCTTACAGCCGCAGTGATTTTCTTACCGTGGTCAAAGGTGTACTGGTCAGACGTGAGAATGTGGCACCGGACATTGCCGGGCAGATTGCGGATATGCTCGATGACAGGACCCAGGATGTCAGGTACGCCGTCAGGGGGTACACCAACATCTGCAATATTACCGCCGGCAAAGACCATCGTACCTATGACCTGGCCCAGTCTATACTCAATGAAGAGATAGAGCACGAATCGTGGTTCTCCGAGTTTCTCGGCGAGGGGCCTTCAGGCCACTTCCTGCGTCGCGGAGAGACCTCACCGTTCGTTTCCAAGTTCCTAAAGTAACAGACAATAATGTATTATATGGGGAGACTCAGGTTAGATATGGGTCTCCCCATTTATCATTGGCATTTAGTCAAATGGTGATTGAGCTATTTCAAAACCTTCACCCGGTGATACAGGCGCTTCTGGCGACCTGTTTCACCTGGGCCATGACTGCCGCAGGAGCAGCGGTTGTTTTCACAACTAGAAGTGTAAGCCGCAGAGTGCTTGATGCCATGCTCGGCTTTGCTGCTGGTGTTATGATTGCCGCCAGTTACTGGTCGCTTCTGGCACCAGCAATCGAAATGTCTGAGGGTGAAGCTCTCCCTTCATGGGTACCGGCCGTCACCGGCTTTCTGTTCGGTGGTATTTTCCTTCGGGGTGTTGATAGGGTGTTACCCCATCTCCACATTGGTTTCCGAACCGAAGAAGCAGAAGGTATTAAGACAAGCTGACATCGAAGCACTCTGCTCGTTCTTGCTATCACGCTGCACAACATTCCCGAGGGTCTGGCTGTTGGGGTAGCCTTTGGCGCCCTTGCCGCTGGTCTCCCGGCCACCACACTGGGTGCAGCCATAGCGCTTGCCATTGGCATAGGTATTCAGAACTTCCCTGAAGGGCTGGCAGTTTCTATGCCCCTGCGCCGGGAAGGCTTGTCACGAAGAAAGAGCTTCTGGTACGGTCAATTATCGGCTGTTGTTGAGCCAGTTGCAGGAGTTACAGGCGCTGCCGCGGTAATAGTTGCTCAGCCTATTCTTCCGTATGCCTTGGCTTTCGCTGCAGGTGCTATGATATTCGTCGTTATCGAAGAACTAGTACCTGAAGCTCAACGTGGTGGTAACACCGATTTGGCAACCATGGGTGGTATAGTGGGCTTTGCCGTGATGATGCTTCTTGATGTCGCCTTCGGCTAACTTGAATGATGATGCGCGATGAGAACCTTTCTTAAAGAAGAGCTTAAGGAATACGATGGGAGAAACGGTGTCGCTTACATTGCCTATCGTGGCAAAGTGTACGATGTCTCTGCTAGCTATCACTGGAGAAAAGGTGTCCATCATGTAACACATCGTGCCGGTTGTGACCTGACAGAAGCTTTAGAGAAGGCACCACACGGGCCAGGCCTTCTAGACAAATTTGCCATCGTTGGTGAACTTGCCAAATAGCCAATTTTGCTTACATTGGTAATTCAATTACCAGAGTTGAAGCTAAGAGTGCCGAAAAGTGTCGTAGAGTAGACCACTCGTGACCTAAATGGTAATGTAATAGTATAGTATTACCTTACTGGACGTTATGTACAAAAGGTAAGACTCCCACTGTATCCGTCGGCATATTGTCCGGCGGTACAGCAGTTGCTTGTTTCACGAGGTGAGCAACTTTTCATTGGGTAACACCAGTTTCAAATCGATGCAGGGACGAAGCTGTTTGGAGCAGCCGCCTGGTATAGGCGTGCTTTGGAGCTGTTACTACCAGGTTTGAAGGCCCTTCCTCGACAATTCGGCCATCCAGCATGACGGCGATTCTATCGCTCACTTTTCGCGCCGCGGCGATGTTGTGCGTGATGTAAAGTATGCTGAGCCCCCGACTTTCTTGAAGATTAAGCAGGAGCTTTAGAATCTTAGCTTCAACGCTGGCGTCAAGAAAAGCTGTCGGCTCGTCGGCGATGAGTAGAACCGGGTCAAGCACCAACGCCCGTGCGATAGCCACCCGCTGCATTTCGCCGCCGCTCAGATGATGGGGGTACTTGTTGATAAAGTCTTCAGCTTGCGGCAGCTCAACCTCGCCTATAACCTTAATCGCTTTTTGCCTTCTCTCTTCCTTATTGCCGATTCCCTGGACTTCCAGCGGCTCCATCACCAACTCCAGCACTGACAGGCGGTGGCTCAACGACTCCCCGGGGTTCTGAAATATCATCTGCACCTTGCGGTAGAAGTCTTTCCCGCGGCCTATTACCTTTACACCATCAAAGAAAATCTCTCCTTGGGACGGCTGATGCAGGCCGATAATCGTTTTTGCTAAGGTCGTTTTGCCTGAGCCGCTTTGCCCTACCAGCGCTAGCGTCTCTCCGGCTTCAATACGCATGTTCACCGAGTTCACGGCTTTCAACGTTCCGAAGTTCTTTGACAGATTCTCCACCGATAAGATGGTAACAATACCACCACGGTGGCAGGCGACCGCTCTTCCCTGGTTCCAGCTAAGTTCTGGCGGCTCTCTTCGGCAGATATCTATTACCTGTGTGCAGCGCGGGTGGAAAGAGCACCCGCTCACCGGGCGGGACATCCTGCCTTTGATTCCTTGCAGGTCCTTAACCGTCGTCATATTGGGGTAAGCTCGGATAAGCGCCCTGGTATAGGGATGCCGGGGATATTGCAGGATGTCTTGAGTACCACCTATCTCCACAATCCGGCCCCCATAGAGTACAGCCAGTCGGTCGGCCAACTTACCGGCGGTGTCAAGGTTGTGCGTTACCACCAGCCGAGCACGGCGCCCGTTATCGTTTTTGAGCAAGTCAGCTAGCTCACTCCTGGTAGCGACATCAAGGGAGGAGAGGGGCTCATCCAGAATCAGAAGCTCCGGGTCGTTGGCTAAAGCCATGGCCAAGAGCACTCTCTGCTGCTCACCGCCGGAAAGCTGGTGGGGACAAGCGGAAAGGCGGCTTGATGAGAGCCCGACCATCGCCAACAGTTCCCTGGCCCTTTCCCTCGCCTCTTCTTTGTTTCTCAGTCCGTGCTCAACTATTGGCTCAGCGACCTGCTCCAAAACAGAGTAAACCGGGTTCAGTACGTTATTCACATTCTGAAATACCATCGCCACCCGATTCCACCTTATCCGCCGCATCTCTTCTTCAGAAAGAGCCAGCAGGTCTTTACCGTCAAATTTGATGCTTCCCCTGACTTTGCCTTCGGTCAGGCGCATGATGCTCATGCCGAGGGTTGTCTTGCCCGTACCTGATTCACCGATAATAGCCAGCGTCTCACCGCTGGAGAGATCAAGGTCTATCCCGTCGAGAACCGTGTCGTTTCCGTAGCTTACCCGCAGGTTCCTAATCTCAAGCAACGGCTTCACCTCGCAATCTTGGGTCAAGCACCGCTTCCGCCGCATGGCTGATGAATGTTAAACCAATAATAGTCAGCGATAGGGCTACCCCGGCGGGCACTAGCCACCAGCGCCAGACGTCCAGGTAGCTGAAGCGCAGGGCATCATGCATCATCGTCCCCCAGCTTACCACCATCGGGTCGCCAATCCCCAAGAATGCCAGACCGGCCTCCATGAAAACAGCCCGGCGCACCCCGTAGATAAACTCCACCAGCAATATCGGCATTAGGTCGGGTAAAATGTGACGCCAAGCGATGTAAAGCCAGCCGGCGCCGAAAGTCCGAGAGGCGCTGATATGGCCGCTTTGCTTCAGGGAAAGCGTTTGGGCCCGGATAACTCTGGCGCCGCCCGGCCAGGTTAATACGGAAAGGAGAGAGATGAGCAAAAGTAGGCTCGGCTTGATATAAGCCGCAACCAGGATGACCACTATCACCATAGGAATGATGATGAAGGCATCGACTATCCTCATGATGACACGGTCATAAATCCCACCGATAAGCGCGGATGACATTCCAAACAAAATACTCAGGAGCAATCCCAGGATGCCGACGCTGAAGCCGACAAGCAGTGATGTCCTGGCGCCGTAAAGGAGCTGGCTCCAGATATCCTGCCCCACATGGTTGGTGCCCAGCCAGTGGTTCTGGGAGGGCGAAAGCAGTGTCGCGGCAGACTGCTGTATAGGGTCGTAGCGGCCTATTATTGGCGCCGCCACCGCCAGGACTACCACCAGGATAAGTATAACTATACCTATCTGGCCGGGATTGCTTTCTCTAATTTCTTTCTTCAGGTCAATATGCATAGCTTACCCTTGGGTCAATCTTCGGATAAAGCAGGTCAACTGCGCAATTAGCCAGAAGCACCGAAATAGCCACCATCAGGAAGACGCCCTGGATGACGGGATAGTCGCGAGAAAGGAGCGCCTGGTAGGTGAGCTGCCCCACCCCGGGATAGGCGAAGACCAGCTCCACAAATAGTGCGCCGGTGACCACTCTCCCTAGCCGGATGCCGGTCATGGTAATCACCGGCAGCATGGAGTTTCTGCCGGCATGGCGGTATTTCAACACTTTCTGTGATAGGCCCTTAGCCTTAGCCGTGAGCATGAATGGGGCTTTGAGCACGGTAATCATGGTGTTCCTGGTGAGGAGATAACCGCTGGCTAGATGCGCTAGGGTTAGTGCTGCAACCGGGAGCGCCATATGTTTGAGCACGTCCAGTACGAGAGAAAGCCCAGAGATACCGGAGTATGGCGTAAGCGCTCCGGCTAGTGGGAAGAACCCCAACATGACACCGAAGACAAGCAGGAGTATCATGCCCACGAAAAAATCGGGGAAGCCGTTCAGACTCATCAGCCCGGCCAGCAGAGTGCGGTCGGTCTTTGAGCCCCGCCGCCAGCCCGACTCTATCCCCAGCATTAGGCCCAGGATAGTAGAGAGCACCAGCGAGGAGCCGACCAGTAGCAGTGTCCAGGGCAGGTGCCCCAGTATCACCTTTAGCACCGGGGCGTTATAGTAATACGAGTAGCCCAAATCGCCTCGGAAGATGGCAATAAAATAGGCGCCGAACTGCTCCCAAAGCGGTTTATCCAGCGCAAACCGCTCCACCAGGTGTGCCTTGAGCTCTGGTGTCATCGCGATGAGCGCCTCGTCGCCGTAGATGGCTGTCAAAGGGTTTCCCGGCATCATCCTGGGTAGAATAAAGTTGAGCGCCACTATGAACAGAAAGGCGATACCGTAAGTTACCAGGTTATGTTTGATAGCCTTCATCCGTCAGCGCCTGTCTCCTCTTCCCGAAATGCTTCATGTATTTTCCTCATCCAGTCGGGCATCCTGATATCTTTGGAACTTAGCTCTTCAGGTAGGTAAGGCTTGATATCTAGTATCGGGCTGCCGTCCAGGGCATCAAGTCCGGTTACCTTGAGGGAGTTCCCATGGCGTTCAATCAGCCGTACCACGGTGACCAGAATACTGTTGGGCCGCGCCGGACTATGGGTAGCAAAGATACCAACCAGAGGAAAATCCTTGCTCCCGAGAGGATGCACCCTTGTTTGAGAGCGTTTTTTATTCGGCACAAGATGTGACCAGTAAAGCACCATCAGATGGGAAAACTCGTCTATGCCATCAAGAATACCATCCAGGTCGTCATTGATGACCAGTTCCGATATCAGCTTGCTCTGCGCCTTCATTCTGGCGGCTCTTTCCTGCCAGTCCAGAGTTCTGGGTGTATTGCCCCAGCTTGCCTCGCGGGACTGATTTCTCACGATGCCCACTGGCTTTAAAATTATCGGTGAGTCACTGTTCATATGCGCATTCCTATTTCACGAAGCACATCCGGTTCAAAGGGATGGGCACACCTATGCTAATACCATCCATAGTGTAGTAGAGGGGTACCTTGCCGTCGTGCGCCCAGTACGATTTGGGATAGTACAGCGTCAGCGCAGGTACATCCTCGGCATAAAGCTTTTGAATCTGTAGAATCATCTCTTTTCTCTTCTGAATATCCATCTCAGAGAGCTGGGCATTGAGAAGCCGAGTCAACTCGGCGTTCGCGTTATAACGGGCACTGTTAAACCCCTCTCCCAATATAAACCGCTGCAGGGAAGATGGTTCGTAAAGACCACCATGTCCGTAAATAGAGATGTCAAAGTCCCATGCTCCAACCTTAGAATCAACTGTTTTCCCCTCCAGAGTCTGGAAATCAATTTTTATCCCTGCTTTCTCTAGTTGCTGGGTGATGAACTGTCCCAGGTCTTTATAGTCGGCCGCCGCGATAAGGCTCAACTTTAAGGGTTGTCCATTCCTAATAAAAAAGTTGTTTTCCAGTTTATACCCGAGTCCGGCGATAAGCTGCTTTGCCTTTTCCACATCATACTTATATTGCGGAGCGTCTGGGTTGTACCAGACACTGGTCGGCGGCACCATGCCGGGATTGCCAGCTATGGCGTTACCCCGGAAAACTATCTGCACCAAAGCTTCACGGTCAATGGCATAAGCCAGCGCCTGTCTAAATTCTTTGGAGGATAGAGGTTCTTTCTTATGATTGATGGTCAGCTTACCGTTCCACGATGGTGGGTCGGTAATGACGGTGAAGCCAGCGGCCTTGATGTCCTCTACCAACTCCGCTGGGACGCTGGCAGAGTTCACTGACTTATTTTTCAATGCCGCTGGCATCATCTGGGTGCTAATCTTCACAAACTTTATCTCTTTGGCAATGGGCTTACCCAGATAATAGCCGTCATTTGCCTTGTAGAGATAGGTGCCAAGCTCCTTGTTGTAATCTGTCAGCTTGTAAGGACCAGTGCCGATGACAGCTTCCGGGGAAAGGAACTTCTCTGGCTCGGTGACGTTCTGCCAGATATGCTTGGGTAGTATCGGCTGGGTACCAGCTACATCCTGGAAGAACGGAGCGTAAGGCTTGCTGAGATATAGCTTTACCGTGTATTTATCAATCGCCTCCGCAGACTTCACGATACTGCCATCCACCCACTGGTAGGGATGTTTCTTGGTGTAGTTATAGGTGAAAACCACATCATCGGCAGTGAAATCGGTGCCGTCATGCCACTTTACGTTCTGCTGCAGCTTAAAGGTGTACGAATTGTCGTCAGCGTTGTACTTCCACTCTTTGGCAAGTTGAGGAATGAAAGACGTGTCATTTTTCCAGATTAGTGTTTCGAAGATGAATTGCATTCTGGTATAGCCCGGACCACGGGAATAGTGAGCGTAAGGTGACGGATAGCCCCAGTCGCCAGTGGAATCGGCAATGGTGTATGAATCAATTTGCTGCAAAGACGGTGAGCTGGTCTGCGGGCTTTCGGCAGGTTTGCTGCTACAGGCCGGAAAGGCTAGCAAGGAGAGAAGAAGAGCTGGAATCAATATTTTGAGAAGTACTTTCTTTACTATTCTATTCATCTGAACATTTCCTTTCCTATGTTTAAATCTTATGATGGCTGTCGCAAGCTGGCGACGTTGTCAATTTCACCCCGGCGGTAGCGGTCTATTTCGAGCAACATCCGGGCGAACTCCCTGACACCGTCCATGCTGGGCCAGGCAAGAATCGGTTTATAACCGCAGGCTGTTTCTTCCGTGGCCATCCATAGTGTTGCCTCGCCTGTTTTTCTTGAGACGTCAAGCCTGAAATTGGTCATGGGTTACCTCCTATCTCAAAAGTTTCGAATACCTTGGTGTGTTATCCGACGATAGACATGCCATCACCGGCGAGTTGGTAATACGGTTGTCCCGAGCAGGGCAGGCAGACATACTTGCCGTCTTTCACCCTGGAGCGGGGTTCCATGATGCTTTCACCACACACGGAACACGGCACGCTGGCAAAGATACGGGCATAGGCGGGGACATTGACGTTTACTTTCTCGATTTTAAGTACTTCTTCATCATGGAGCTCGACCACTTTGAAAGATAGCTCTTTCCATAGCTTGGTCAGGCGCCGGCTTTCCTCTTCGCTACCGGAGCGCTTCACCACTACCTTTTCCCAGAGCTCCGCAGCCTCGGGGGAACGCTCCTGCGCCACCCGCTCAAAGATAGCCGATATCCTTACTCCTTCGCCCGTCCGCTTCGCCAGGGTGAAGGCTGTCTTACCGTAATCACGGTAAATGAGGGCGTTATTGCCCAGCGAGCAGCCGGTTACCAGTTGCACGCCATCGGCAAAACAGCTATTGGTCTCCACAATGGCAACAATTTCTTCCATACCTGTCGATTTCGCGCCCAGCTCCCTGACGGCGCGGGCAGCCGCCTTCACGCCCAAGGCCAACCCCGGGCAGTAGTGGCCGTGCAGGAGACCGCTGAGCCGGAGCAGTTTTTGCCCATCGCCATCGGCTATTGCCTGCTCAATTTCCCGCCTCGGGTTATCTAAATCTTCTATATCCAAAGTTCCCTCCTTGATAAATGTTGCATTTAGTAGTAATTGCAAATAGTTGTAGTTAAAAACGTAAAAAATATATAGACTTCCTAACTCCCCTTAGTTTTGGCAGCTCTCACAAAGCCCACTGATAACAACATGGCCGAGGTCAACCTGAAAACTGTGTATTTCTCCCAACAGCTTCTCCACTGGTGCAAAGAAGTTCTCATCCAGGTCAATCGTCTTGCCGCACCTGCGACATACTAGATGATGGTGATGTCCCGTCTCGGCATGGTGATAAATAAGATGGTCACCTATCTCGCTCTTAAAGACGCAGCCCGCTTCTCCCAACAGTTCCAGCGTGCGGTAAATCGTGGGTTTGTGCACCCCGGGCATTTTGGACTGGACATAGGAAATAATCTCTTCTGCAGTAAGCCGCCTCTGAGTGTCATGGATGACATCCAGAATCAGCTTGCGCTGCGAGGTAAGCTTGAGCCCTTTTTCTTTAAGCATGGTAAAGCAACTCATCGCTATTGCACCCAGTCGCAATAATAAACAATATACAAACCCTTTGTCAATAGGGGTAAAAGTCAGAGGTAGCGGGATGTTGAACATGCCCGGATTGTCCACGATAGTTACCACCAGCCTGAAGGCAATATTATTACCTGCTTTCACGAAGGGAAATTACCCGGTGACCAGGAAGGTTAAAAAATATGAAGCTGAACTATGGTAATAAAGATGCCAGAATGGTAATAGTATTATCAAGTGG
>Ga0116210_1000024_pt1 | contig 141810 bp, 147 predicted proteins | sample TshhotsprinmetaG_FD_94483 | JGI IMG/M metagenome (GOLD analysis project Ga0116210, IMG submission 94483) | Hot spring microbial communities from South Africa to study Microbial Dark Matter (Phase II) - Tshipise hot spring metaG | ecosystem: Environmental > Aquatic > Thermal springs > Hot... | reverse complement strand
TCAAATAGGGCAGCACCAGAGCCCATTCCTCATCACGGACGTCCGATGGGTAAGCACGGCGGTTCATGCTCTAAACATAACTGCAGTGCCTGATTTGGGTAAGGTGGTTTGTAGATTCTAAGCTAAAATGACGGTTCCGCTTCTGACCCTGCTTGCCAGCTTGGCTGTGTTGCTGGGGGCAGCCCGCTTACTCACCCAGTCATCGGAGCGCATAGGCCTCGCCCTGGGGCTGTCCAGCTTTATGGTGGGCGTGGTCATCGTGGGGGTGGGCACCTCACTGCCCGAGCTGGTGACCGGGCTTTTTTCGGTGCACCAGGGGGTTTCGGAGATTGTGAGCGGCAATGTGCTGGGGGCCAACGTATCCAACCTGCTGCTCATTTTGGGGGTGAGCGCGGTGTTTTCGGTGCTGCGCCCGGTGTATCTGGGCGAGGCGTATATCGCCATTGACCTGCACTTTCTGGTGGGCTCGGCGTTTGTGCTGGGGGTGGTGATGTTCGATGGGCAGGTGGGCCGGGTGGAGGGCCTGTGCCTGCTGGCTGTGTATGGGGTGTATGTGGTTTATCTTCTCAGGGAGGGCAGCAGCAAAGCGACCGGGCAGGCTCGAGTCCCCCTGGCCCTGCGCGACCTCCTGATTGTGGTGTTGAGTGCGGTGGGCGTCTACTTCGGGGCCGACTGGACGGTGCGTAGCCTGCAAGGACTGGCAGCCGGCCTGGGTGTTCCAAACGCTGTTGTGGCGGTTACATTGCTGGCTTTGGGTACAGCCCTGCCCGAGCTGGTGGTGAGCCTTGCTGCCGCGCGCCAGGGGAAGGCTTCCATGGCGGTAGGCAACATCCTGGGTTCCTGCATTTTCAATGCGCTGGTGGTGGTGGGGGCCGGTGCGGTCTACGGCACCGTCCAGGCACCCTCCGAGCTGACCGGCTTCGCCCTGCCCTTTGTGGTGGGGGCTTCGCTTTTGTTCTACCTGCTGGTGCAGGATCGGCGCATCTCGAGCTGGGAGGGGATGCTGTTCCTGGTGATGTATGGGTTGTTTGTGCTCGAGGTCAGCGGCCTGGCTTGAGGCGTGAGCAGCTTTTGAAGGAAGAAGGAAATACAACAAAACGTGCGCCTCACGGTAGTGAGGCGCAGCCCAAGCGTGGGAGGTTTAGCGGGTACGGCCCGACAGCAAGTCCTCAGCGGCTTTCTGGGCCTTGTCCAATGCAGCTTTGGGGGTGGCCTGGCCCAGCACGGCCTCTTTGATGGCCTGCCCCAGGATGTCGAAGCGGATCTGCTCCCAATCGGAAAGGGCCGGCTCAAACTTGGCGTAGCGGGCCTGGGTGATGGCCACGCCAAAGCCCGGGTTCTGCTTGATGTAGCGGGTTACCACGGGATCGGCACCCGAGCCCAGGTTGACCGGCACGTAGTTGGTGGCGACCCCGAAAACCGCCTGCACCCTGGGCGAGATCACGAACTTTAGGAAGTCGGCGGCGACCTTTTTCTCTTTTTCGTCGGCCCGCTTAAAGACCACCAGGTTGGTGCCCTGCACCAGTCCAAAACCGGGCTGCTTGTCGGTGCGGCCCGGCAGCGGGGCCACACCCAGGTCGAACTTAGCGGCCTGCAGATAGAAGCTGTAACCCGCCGAAGTGTCGGTGGAGAAGGCGTAGGGCCCCACACCGAAGTTGGCGTTGATGAAGCCGCTGGTAATGGGCCGGGCCCAGCCCTCCTTGACCCCCTGCACCAAGAGCTCGAGCGCCTCGACAGCCTTGGGCGAGTTAAGCACCAGCTTGCCGTTTTGCAGGTAGCTCCCGCCCAGGGTGAAGAACCAGTACGAGAAGGTCGAGGTGTCGGGCTGGAAGAAGTAGACCGGGGCTTTTTCCCCCTGGGAAATTTGCTTGGCGGTGGCTATGAACGCGCTGATGGTGGTGGGTACCTTGGCGTTGTATTTCTTGAGCAGGTCGCGGTTGTAGTACAGAATTTGGATGCTCTTGTTGAAGGGAACCCCGTAGATCTGCTTGTTAAAGGTCACTGCGTTGACAAAAAGGGGGTTGACCCCCTTCAGGTCTATACCCAGCGCGGACATGGGCGTCAGGGCGTCGGACTCGAGGTACAGCGCCATGTTGTTCTCGAAGGCCTGGGCCATCACCGGCACCTTGCCGCTGGCGAAGGCGGCCTTAATCTTGGTGGAGAGATCGCGGTAGTTGCCCTGCGCAATGGGGCGCACGCACACCTGGCCGTTCTGGGTTCGGTTGAACTCCACCACCAGGTTTTCCAGGGCGGTCTTGGGGGCACCACCGGTAAAGCCGTGCCACAGCTCGGCGACCACGCCGGCCTTCTCACACTGGCTCTTGATGATCTCCTCGGGCCGCTGCTGCGCTAGGGACAGGCTCAGGAAAGCAAAAAAAGCGATGGTTAGATGTCTCATCTCACGTCTCCTTCTCGTTTGTTTATACCCACAACAACGTCAGCTAAGGGTCAGGTCACCCACTACATTACCCTATGGCGGGCCTACTTGATCCCACTGCGGGCCACCCCCTGGATAAACTGCCGCTGGGCCAGAAAATACCCCAGCACAATGGGCAAAATAGCCAGCGTTGAGGCGGCCATCAGGGCCCCGTAGTCGCTGCCGGCCTCCCCGATGAACACCTGCAGGCCCCGCTGGATGGTGTACATCTCGGGCCGGTCGGTCACGATCAAGGGCCATAGCAGGGCGTTGTAGGCGCCCAGAAAAGTAAAGATGCCATAGGTGACCAGTCCTGGTATCGAGAGCGGTAGGGCGATGCGCACGAGCTGCGTCCAGTAGCTGGCCCCGTCAATCCGAGCCGCATCGAACAGATCCCTGGGCAGCGAGAGGTAAAACTGCCGCAGCAGGAAAATCCCGAATACCGAGGCCAGCCAGGGCACCACCAGGGCGTAGTAGGTGTTGATCCACTCGAGCCTCGAGAGCAGGATGTAGTTGGGGATTAGCAGCACCTCGCCGGGAATCATCAGGGTGGCCAGGATCATCAGCCACACCAGGTTTTTGCCGGGAAACTCGATGCGGGCCAGGGCAAAGGCGGCCATGGCAGCCAGCAGCAGGCCCACCAGCACCTGGGTTCCCGCGGTAAAGAAGCTGTTGAAGAAATACCGCCCAAAGGGGGCGGCCAGCCAGGCCTCGCGGTAGTTGTGGAACACATACCCCAGCACGCCGGGGGCCAGGTTGACCCACTCCAGCCGCCAGTCATCGCCGCTCGAGCGCACCGCGTCGGGTGGCAGCTCGGGCTGGTGGCTTGGGTAGCTTTTGGAGAGCAGCACCACCACTGGGAGCAGCCGGAACGATTCGCCCGAGGCGTTGCTGAAGGTAATCTCCCAGTGGCCCTCCTGGTAGCGGGTGCGGATGAGGGTGCCCTCGGCCCGGGGGTCGCTGAAAGCGCCCACGGCCGTAGGAATAAAGACCTGGGGCTCCGGCCCCATCTCGCCCGTATGGATTCGCAGGGTGACGGTGCGGCCATCCTCGTAGCCGCCCCACAGGGGGCTTCCGCCCTGGGCGCCCAGCCGGGCCGCGGCCATCCAGTTGACGGGCTTGAGCCGCTCGGGAATCCAGACAGGCTGGGCCTGCTGGGCTTCCTGGGGGCTTTTCAGGCTGGTGGCCAGCATCCAGTAAAAGGGAAAGGCCATCGCAACGGCCCCCAGACTCAAAACCAGGTAGATGAGCAAGCGGCCCAGAATAGAGCCAAGGGTCATCGGGCGCCCTCCGGGGTACTCAGGGCCACGTCTTGGGCCTTCAGCTTTCTGACAACCCGCACAAACCCAGGCCTTCGGGCTACCAGCCCACCTGGGGGCATAAGATCTGCTGCAGAACCAGTTCTAAGCCTCATAGGTCACCTTGCGCTCGAGCACCCGCTGCTGCACCAGCGTGAGCACCAAAATAACGGCGAACACCACCACCGCGATGGCGCTGGCATAGGAGAAATCCGAGTCGCGGAAGCCCTTGTTGTACAGGTATAGGGTGATGGTCAGGGTGTCTTGCAAGACCCCGCCGGTGGGGGTCATGATCAGCACCTGGGTGAAGACCTGAAAGCCACCGATCAGCCCCAGCGTCGAGAGGAAGAAGGTGGTAGGGGAGAGCAGGGGCCAGGTGATATAGCGCTGCTGCTGCCACCAGCTTGCGCCATCGAGCTGGGCTGCCTCGTAGTACTCTTTGGGGATGTTTTGCAGCCCGGCCAGAATGACCACCACCTGGTAGCCCAGCAGGTGCCATAGGCTCATCACCATGATCGCCACAAAGGCCACGCTGGGCCCGGCCCAGAAGCCCTTGAGCTCGAGGCCCAGGGGCGCCAAGGCCAGGGCAAAGATGCCCTGCGGGGTAGAGAGCCAGTCCAGGCCCGGCGTGCCCAGCACCCAGTTGAGAAAGCCAAACTCGGGGTTATAGATCCAGTCCCATACCGCAGCGGCAGCGGTGAGCGCGGTGATGTAGGGTAGGAAATAGATGGTGCGGAAGACCCCCTGCAAGCGCACCCTCTCGTTGAGCAAGATCGCCACCAGGGTGGCGGTTAAAATCCCCAGGGGAACCGTAAAAATCACGAACCAGAAGGTGTTGCCGATGGCTTTCCAGAACAAAGGATCGCGCGTAAGCAGGATCTCGTAGTTGAGAAGCCCTGCGAACCTGCTCTGGCCGATGAAGTTGAAGCGGTCTAGAAAAGAAAGCCACAGGGCGTACAGGCTGGGGATAACCTGCCAGACCAGGAGCAGCCCCACCGAGGGCCAGACCAGCACCCAGCCCCAGAAGCTGGCCTGTTCGCGCTCGCTCATCCGGGGCGCCCAGGCCCAGTAAAGAGCGCCCACCCCAAGCAGGGCTAGCAGCACAGCGGGGGCGGTGCTGTACCCCACTCCGAGCCCCGCCAGCAGGAGCCCCAGGCCTGGTAGCAGGGCCGGTCGGAAGCTTCTAAGCATGGCCTCGAGGGTCGTGACCAGCAACAGGGCGGCTCCCACCCCATAGGCCTGGTGGGGGAGGAGCTCGAGGGCCACCGCCAGCCGAACCAGGGCCAGCAGCATCGCCAGGCCAAGCACCAGGGTGGGGCGATGGCCGAGTGAGTTGTTGATCGTAGACCCACGAAGCGTACGCACGGCGTAAGTCTACCAGGACAGGATTTGTGAGGGGAGCGGGTGGCCGGCCTGGAAGGGTTCATCGGCTGGCTAGCAAAAACACCAGCCGCTAGCGGCTGGTGTTTTTGCATGACCTGGTATGGACTAGTCGTCGGCCGCCTGACCGGAGGAAGCGGCCTGCGCCTGCTTTTTGCTACCGAACAGCCGTCGGAAGAAGCCCAGGATTGGGTCGTAGTACTCGTCCACCACCCGCTCTTTGAGCGGGATGATGGCGTTGTCGGTGATGTGGATGTGCTCGGGGCAGACCTCGGTGCAGCACTTGGTGATGTTGCAGTAGCCGATACCCCCTTCGTTTTTGAGCATATCCAGGCGGTTTTCCACGTCCAGGGGGTGCATCTCGAGGCTGGCGGTGCGTACCAGCAAGCGCGGCCCAATAAAGCCGGTTTTTTCGTCGTGCTCGCGCAGCACGTGGCAAACGTTCTGGCACAGGAAGCACTCGATGCATTTTCTGAATTCCTGCACCCGATCCACGTCCTCCTGGAACATGATCCAGTCGGTGTTGGGGGCTGGGGTGAAGGGCTTGATTTTTTTGTTGGCCTCGTAGTTCCACTTCACATCGGTGGCTAGGTCGCGGATCACCGGGAAGGTTTTCATGGGCCGTACCGTGACCGGCTTGCTGGTGTCGATGGTGTCCAGCCGGGTCATGCACATCAGGGTGGGCTTCCCATTGACCTCGGCCCCGCAGGAGCCACACTTGCCGGCCTTGCAGTTCCAGCGGCAGGCCAGATCGGGGGCCTGTTCGGCCTGGATCTGGTGGATGGCGTCCAGCACCACCATGCCTTCCTGGACTTCGATGGTGTAGTCCTTCAACTCACCACCATTGCGATCCCCACGAAAAATTCTAAAAGTGACGGTCGACATCTCAGGCACCTACCTTGTCACTGAGCTCCTTGAGGTCTTTGGCCTCAGCCACTTTACGCAGCTCCTCCGGCATCTCGGGCAGTGGCTCAGCCACCACCGTAAGGGTTCCATCGCTGCTGCGCCGGATGATGTGGTTGATTTTGGCAAAGGTGGGGTCGGGGTCGGGGTAGTCGAGGCGCGCATGGCCCCCCCGGCTTTCCTTGCGGGCTAGGGCGGCCAGCACCACGGCCTCGGAAATCTCCACCATCAGGCGCATGTCCAGGGCCGTGTGCCAGCCAGGGTTATAGGCCCGCCCGCCCGAGACCGAGGTGTTCCAAGCCCGCTTTTTGAGGTTTGCCAGAATCTCGAGCTGGGCTTTTAGCTCGCCTTCTTCGCGCATAATGCCGGCGTTTTTCTGCATGGAGGCGCGAAGCTCTTTCATGAGCGCAAAGGGGTTTTCACCTTGGGGATTGTTGAAGGGCTGCAGGGCCTCGGCGATGTAGGCCCGCACCTGGGCCTCATCTACCTGATAGGAGCCACTCTGTTTGGCGGCATACTCAGCTGCAGCCATGCCGGCCCGCCGCCCAAACACCACCAGGTCGGACAGGGAGTTGCCCCCCAGGCGGTTGGCTCCGTGGAGCCCGCCAGCCACCTCGCCCGCAGCATACAGCCCCGGTACGTTGGTGGCCTGGGTGTCTGGGTCTACCCGCACCCCGCCCATCACGTAGTGGCAGGTGGGGCCTACCTCCATGGGCTCCTTGGTGATGTCCAGGTTGCCCAGCTTCATGAACTGGTGGTACATGCTGGGCAGTTTCTTTTTGATGTAGTCGGCGGGGCGGCGGCTGGCGATATCCAGGAAAACGCCGCCGTGGGGACTGCCCCGGCCTTCGTTGACCTCTTTGCGGATGGCCCTGGCCACCACGTCGCGGGTCAGCAGCTCCGGCGGGCGGCGGGCGTTGCGGTCACCCTGGAGCCAGCGCTCGGCCTCCTCCTCGGTTTCGGCAAACTCGCCTTTGTAGCGCTCGGGCACGTTGTCGAACATGAAGCGCCGGCCCTCGCTGTTCTTGAGAACACCTCCCTCACCCCGCACGCCTTCGGTGACCAGGATGCCCATCACGCTGGGCGGCCAGACCATTCCGGTGGGGTGGAACTGGATGAACTCCATATCGATCAGGTCGGCGCCCACCATGCTGGCCAGCGAGAAGCCGTCGCCGGTGCACTCCCAGGAGTTGGAGGTGACCTGGTAGATGCGGCCCAGCCCGCCCGTAGCCAGCACCACCGCCTTGGCCCGGAAGACCAGGAAGTCCCCGGTCTGGCGGTTGAAGCCCAGGGCCCCTACCACCCGGCCGGCATCGGTCAAGAGGCGGTAGATGGTGGTTTCCATGTGGGCGTGGATGCCCATTTTTACCGCGTGATCCTGTAGGGTGCGGATGAGCTCGAGGCCGGTGCGGTCGCCGACGTGGGCCAGCCGGGGGTAGGAGTGCCCCCCGAAGTTGCGCTGGTTAATCCGGCCATCGGGGGTACGGTCGAAGACGGCGCCCCACTGCTCGAGCTCACGCACCCGATCGGGGGCTTCTTTGGTGTAGTTCTCCACCATCTTCCAGTTGTTGAGCATGCCCCCACCCTTGAGGGTGTCACGGAAATGCACTTTCCAGTTGTCTTCGGGGCGCACGTTGCCCATGGCAGCGGCCATGCCCCCTTCGGCCATCACAGTGTGGGCCTTGCCCAGCAGGCTCTTGGTAACCACCCCTACCTTGGCCCCTTGCTCGATGGCTGCGATGGCAGCCCGCAGACCGGCGCCGCCGGCGCCAATTACCAGTACGTCATAATCGTGGATTGTATAGGATTCCATACTTGGCTCCCTTTAGAACAGGCGAATGTCGGTGATGGTGCCCATGGAGCACAGGCGGATGTAGACGTCGGTGAACCACACCGAGAGCATGCTAACCACGCCCCAGAAGCCGTGGCTCTCGTTGATGCGGCTGATGCGCTGCCACAGGGTGTAGCGGGTCTTGTGTTTGGACATGCAGTTGAGGCAGCCGCCCGCCAGGTGCCGCCAGGCGTGGCAGGAGAAGGTGTAGTACGAGAGCAGAATCACGTTGCCCAGCATGATCAGGCTCCCGACGCCAATCCCAAAGCCATCCTCGAAGAAAAAGGCCTTGATGGCGTCGTACCAGAGGAAGGCCACCACCGGCACCGAGAGATACCAGAAGTAGCGGTGCAGGTTGTTTAGTACAAAGGGGAAAGCCCGCTCGCCGGTATAGGCTTTGCGCAGCTCCGGCACGGCGCAGGCCGGGGGATCCCAGAAGAAAGCCCGGTAGTAGGCTTTGCGGTAGTAGTAGCAGGTCGCGCGGAAGCCCAGCGGAATCCAGAGCACTAAGAAGGCTGGTGAAATGGCCAGCCAGTCCAGGTCTTTGGCGTGCACGCCAGGGATGGGTATGGAGTAGAACGGTGATAGGTAAGGCCCATACTCATAGTGTTGCCGGTTTAAAGCGACCCAAAAGGCGTAGAGGCCAAACAAGCCCAGGCTCAACACCGTGAAGAGGGGCTCGATCCACCAGGCGTCCTGCCGATCCGTTTTCCGAGATTCTATACCTGTAACAGGTTTCGTACTCATTTCTACTAAACTATAACGGTTGATGAGCAGGTATGGAAACCTCGGTAGGCCACATTGGTCGTGGAGCTGCACTGGTGTAATTAATAACACTCATTCCAAGTTATGCCGCTGGCACCCTTTGTCTGGATAGCACCAGGGTGGGCTTTGGGGCGCTGGATTGACATTCTGGGCCCTCGAGCCCATAATTGTGGGCTGTTAAGACGACCCTTGGGTGGCCGTCTAACGAGTGGCTGCGGAAAGAGAGCAGTGCTCGAAGGCCGCAAGCTTACGGAGGATACGAGGTTGGAACTGTTTGGTTTTGGCCCGCACCTGATGATTGACGGCTACCACGCAAACGCTGAAAAACTGGCCGACTTCGAGCTTATTCGGCAGGTTCTGGATCAGCTCCCTGAGGAGATGGAGATGACCAAAGTGCTGCCGCCGGTGGTGCAGCGCTACCCGGCCCTGCCGGGCCACGCGGAGGGGATTACCGGGGTGGTGCTCATCGCCGAAAGCCACATTGCCATCCATACCTTTCCCAGTGAGCGCTTCATCAGCGTGGATATATTCTCTTGCAAGGAATTCGACCTGGGTAAAGCCCTCAAGCGGGTGGTGGAATACTTCGAAATTGGGCGCTACGAGACCTACCTGATTAACCGGGGTAAGGAGTACCCCAAGGACATCGAGTTGGCCCGGCAGATTGTAGCCGGGGAGCGGGAGTACGTAGAGGCCCGCATCGGTTAGCTGACAGATTTAGCCCGACCAGCCCAGCCGGGCTGAGACTGCATCGGCGGCCTGGCGCACCCGCGCGCCGAGCTCGGGTAGGCGTTCGTTGGGAACGCGGGTGGTGGGGGCCGAAAGCGACATGGAGGCGACCACCTTGCCCCGGTTGTCGTGGATGGGGGCCGCGATGCAGCGCACCCCGTCTTCGCGCTCTTCGTCATCCAGCACATAGCGTTGTTGGCGGGCTTCCTGCAGGGTGTGCAAGAAGCCTTCCAGGGTGGTGATGGTCTTGGCGGTGTAGGGTTTGAAGGGCCCCGCGCCCACAATCCGGCGGATCTCCGGCTCACTGTGCTCCATGAGCAAGGCTTTGCCCACCCCGGTGCAGTAAATGGGGGCCCGGGCCCCGATGCGGGTAAACATGCGAATGAGCTGTCGCCCCTCGACCTGCGCGATATAGATAACCTCGTTGCCGTCTAGCACAGCCAGATTGACGGTTTCGTTCAGCTCGTCCACCAACTTTTCCATCTCGGGCATGGCAGCATCAATCAGTCCACCCCGCGTCAGGAAGGCCGAACCCACCTGATAAGCCCGCAGCCCCACCTTCCATAGGCCCTTGGACTCATCCCAGTCGGCAAAACCCCGGCGGCGCAGGGTCTCTAGGAGCCGGTAGGCGGTGCTAGGGGAGAGATCGGTTCTGCGGGCCAGCTCTGAAAGGGAGAGGGTCTCGGCTTCGGAGAGGACTTCCAGCAGGTGCAGACCGCGCTCGAGCGTCCGCACCTCGCCCACCTCGGTGGAACGGCTGCGTCCTGGGCGGCGTTTGGTGTTCATGGTCTCAGCATAGGGGAGCCGGGGTATTTTTTCAATAAATGGAAAATAATCTCGTAGATTGACAAAATGATTCGACTGCGGCTAGGCTTTGAGCAAGCCGTGCACCCGGTGGTTTTACAGGAGACTGCTATGAGCGAAATGCCCAAAGGCGTGCAAATTATAGGCCCCAAACTCCCCGCTTCCGATACGGTGCTGACCCCTGAGGCCCTGGCTTTTCTGGCTGGGCTTCAGCGCGAGTTCAACGCGGTGCGCAAGGGTTTGTTGCAGCGCCGCGCCGAGGTGGCCCAGCGCATTCAGGCTGGTGAGAAGCCGGCTTTCCTCGAGCACACCCGGTTTATTCGGGAAGAGGACTGGAAGGTGGCCCCCGCCCCCCCTGACCTCAACGACCGCCGGGTCGAGATTACCGGCCCCACCGAACGCAAAATGATGATCAATGCCCTCAACTCCGGGGCCAAGGTTTTCATGGCTGACTGCGAGGACGCGCTCTCACCCACCTGGGAAAACGTGGTGCAGGGTCAGCAAAACCTGATGGATGCGGTACGCCGTACCATTCACCTGAGCACCCCCGAGAAGGAGTACCGGCTGAACGAGAAAATCGCCACGTTGGTGGTGCGCCCCAGGGGCTGGCATCTGAATGAGCGGCACGTGTTGGTGGATGGCGAACCCATGTCCGGAAGCCTTTTTGATTTCGGGCTCTATTTTTTCCACAACGCCCACGAGCTACTAAAGCGCGGTAGCGGCCCCTACTTCTACCTGCCCAAGCTGGAGAACCACCTCGAGGCCCGCCTTTGGAACGACGTTTTCAAGTTTGCCCAGAGCTACCTGGGCATTCCCCAGGGCACCATCCGGGCCACGGTGCTCATCGAGACCATCCTGGCCGCTTTCGAGATGGAGGAAATCCTCTACGAATTGCGCGAACACGCCGCCGGCCTCAACGCCGGGCGCTGGGACTACATCTTTAGCTGCATCAAAAAGTTCGCCACCCACGAGGTGCTCTTCCCCGACCGGGCCCAGGTCACCATGACTGTACCCTTCATGCGGGCCTACACCGAGCTGCTGGTACGCACCTGCCACAAGCGTGGGGCCCACGCCATTGGGGGGATGTCGGCCTTCATCCCCAGCCGCAAAGACCCCGAGGTGAACGCCAAGGCCATCGAGCAGGTTACCAAAGATAAGGAGCGGGAATCGGGCGACGGCTTCGACGGCACCTGGGTGGCCCACCCCGACCTGGTGCCGGTGGCCATGGCGGTCTTCGATAAGGTGCTGGGTGATAAACCCAACCAGAAAGACCGCCTGCGCGAGGATGTGGACGGCAAGATTAAGGCCGAAGATCTGATTAACTTCGAGGTGCCGGGTGGCAAGATTACCGAGGCGGGGATTCGCAACAACATCAGCGTGGAGCTGCAGTACATGGCGGCCTGGCTGGGTGGAAGCGGGGCGGTGGCTATTTTCAACCTGATGGAGGACGCCGCCACCGCCGAAATTTCCCGCTCGCAACTGTGGCAGTGGCTGCGTAAAGGGGCCCGGCTGGACGATGGCCGCACCTTTACTAGGGAGCTATACGCCCAGCTCAAGCAAGAAGAAATGGCCAAGCTGGCCGGCCTGAGGAACCTGGAAGAGGCCGCCCAGCTCCTGGATGAACTGGTCTTGCAGCCGGAGTTCAAGGAGTTCCTGACCCTGCCGGCCTACGAGCGGCTGGCCTAAAATTCAGCACCCGCATAGCCACCCGCCCAGGGCCGCTCGAGGTGGGTGAGCTGTGCTGTAAGGCGATATCTCGATGAGCGCCCCTTCATGGCGTTCAACCCAGCCCTGCCACCCTGATGACGGCCCTGGGCACAACGCTGCGCTGCTTGAAAATGGGGGTGGCCACCCCGACCAACACTACCCTTGAAAACTGGGCCCTGATACCATTTTTGCTTGAATCCTTCACCGCCCTGTGTAGTCAGAGGTGAAGGATTCAAGCCGACCGAAGGGAGTAGTATTGTTTAGGCTTGCCACAGTGACGAAATGCGTATGAGGCCACCAAACAGACGTGGGGGATTCGCCATCCCCTTGCGTTATGCAGCCCTGGTCTTTTGCTTGGACTTGGTGCGGGGCTCAGCCTGTGTGGGGGCCTCTTGATCCCGCTCGGCAGGGCGAAGGCGGGCCAGCGGGGTCACGCGCTGGACTTCCAGCACCCGCTTGTAGCGCCTGGTTTTGGTTTCCCTGTCTTCCCAAACCTCGGTTTTGAGCGCACCTTCCAGCAGCACCGCTGAGCCCTTCTTAAGGCTGGCGAACGGTGCGGCCTGCTCGCGCCAGGCTTCCAGCTCGATGTAGTGATTCTTGGCTTGCTTGGTCGAAGCGTCCCAGCTTGAGAAGACCAGGCTGGCCTTAGCCACCGGGGTTTTGCGCGGGGTCTGGCGGATCTCGGGGTCGGCGGTCAGGCCGCCAGACAGGATCACCCGGTTCTCCGCACCATAGAGGATGGGGCCTTGTTCCTCCTCACGCACATCGGCTTTTTCCAGCCTGAACAGCTCCTCGCCCACGATGCGCAAGCGCGAGGCCTTCTGCCCGTTGGCCTCCCAGGCCTCGTAGACCAGGCGGCCCATGGCTTGGTAAGCCTGCCCGTCTACCAGTTGCTGAGCCCAGTTTTCGGCCTGCTTGCCATAGAAGCTCAGATCACCGCGGAAGAAGAGGTGGTTGTCGCCCACGGCCCGCTTGCCGACGAGGGTGACCTCGAGCACCGGGGTGCCTTTGGGGGTATAGCGCAGCTCGTGTTTGTTCAGAACACCGCTGATAAAGACTCGGTTGGTGGACATGGTTGCTTCTCCTTGTACGTTACGGTCAGATGCTGGGGGTTTTGGGTTTGAGATGCAGACTTGTTGCCAGGTCATAAGAACCTAGGGGGGTTAGGCCTGGCAGGGGGGTGGGGGATTCTCGAGCGTATTCATCTTTCACGTCCGTTACGGTCTGCGCCACAGGGGCGCGCTGGGTAGGGGCTTGGGGTTTCGGTCGGCTCGTCTTGGGTGCGTTGCGGTCAGTTCTTCGGTTCTTTTATGTTTTGTTCCTTCCCCCGTTTGGTTGTACCAAATCGGATAAGTTAAGGCTACAACATAATGCGGGTTTTGTCCAGTGCTCACAAACAATCAAGTAAAGCCAATTCAAACGAAGCTTTTTGTAAACCAGGACTTTATCAGGTGCTGGCTCGCTTCCCTCGACAGCGCCTGGATTATGTCTGCGGCGTATGGGGTGGTTTTTGGCAAATGCTGGGAGGATAGGCTTTTCGGGTGGGCCATGGTTATGGTAGACTTTGAAGGCTTGTGTTTTAAACCCCGCACGGCTGGGGTGGTGTGAGTCAGTAAAAATCCGGCGCCAATGAGCATCTGGCAAAGGAAAAGTTTCGGAGGAAGGGAATGGAATACCGCATCAAAGCCCAAACCCGCGGGAACGAAAAGCCCGCGGCCTTGCGCGACGCTGGCAAGCTGCCTGGCGTGGTCTACAACCGCCAGGAGAACTATAAGGTTGTGGTGGATCTTAAAGAGTTCAACAAGGTCTTTTTGGCGGCGGGGATTCACCACGTGATTACCCTCGAGCTCGAGAACGGAAAGACCGTAGATACCCTGGTGCGCCAGGTCAACCTCGATAAGCGCCGCCGCCGCCCCGACCACGTCGACTTTTACGCTCTTTCTGATGAGCCCGTGCTGATGTGGATTCCGATCAAGATTGAGGGCACCGCGCAGGGCGTGCGCGAGGGGGGTGTGCTGCAACTCGTTAACAACGATGTTCAGGTCAAGGTCTCACCCAAGGCCATTCCCCCACACATCGAGGTTGACGTAAGCCATCTGCGCATTGGTGATAGCATCCATGCCAATGAGCTCAGGCTTCCGCCGGGCGTAACCCTGGCCATGAACCCCAGCGATACCATCGTGGCCATTGTGCCACCGGAGGACGTTGAGAAGCTGGAAGCCCAGGCTGCAGAAGCCCCGGCTGAGGTTGAGGTCATCAAGAAGGGCAAGACCGAGGAAGAGAAGTAGCCCCCTCCGGTGGTGGGCTAATGGGCCGGGAGCCAAGGGGGTCTCTCGGCCTTTAGTTTTTTGAGGTTTCAGAGGCTGAATTCCAGGCATTGATATGTTTTTGATTGTGGGACAGGGAAACCCCGGCCTGCAATACGCCCGCACCAAACACAACGTGGGCTTCTGGGTGCTGGATCGGCTTGGCTCGGATTTCCGCCCCAAAGGCCATGCCCTGGTAACCGAAATAAAGCTTCAGGGGCCGTCGGGTGAGTGGGTTTCGGGTTTGCTGGTCAAACCCACCACCTTCTACAACGCCACCGGCGAGGCAGTAGCCCCGCTGGCCCGCTACTACAGGGTGCCCCCTGAGCGCATCCTGGTGGTTCACGACGAGCTCGACCTGCCCCCGGGCCGGCTGCGCTTCAAAGCTGGTGGCAGCAATGCAGGTAACTACGGCCTGGAGTCCCTCACCGCTCACCTGGGCACACGCGATTTCCACCGCCTGCGCATCGGCATTGGTAAGCCCCCTTCGCCCGAGGCGGGGGCGGGCTGGGTGCTCTCGGGGTTTCATCCCGAGGTGGTGCCGATTATGGACAAGGTGATTTCTACCGCTGCCGAAGCGGCAAAGCTCTGGGCGACCGAGGGCCTCGAGGCCGCCCAGAAAAAGTACAACGGCCTGAAGCTCGACCTGGCCTAACCGAAGCGCCCTGTAATATAGGCCTCGGTGCGCTTGTCTTTGGGGGTGGTGAACAAAAGGCTGGTGGGGCCAAATTCCACCATCTCGCCGTTCAGGAAGTAGCCAGTGAAGTCCGATACCCGGCCAGCTTGCTGCATGTTATGGGTGACAATAACGATAGTGACGTGGTTTTTCAGCTCGTTCAGCAAGTCTTCTATGGACTGGGTTGAGATGGGATCCAGTGCGCTGGTGGGCTCGTCCATCAACAAGACCTCGGGCTCCACTGCAAGCGCCCTGGCAATGCACAGACGTTGCTGCTGCCCCCCTGAAAGGCTCATGCTGGGCGCATTGAGACGGTCTTTGACCTCATCCCATAGAGCAGCCTGACTCAAGGCCCGCTCAACCGCCTCGTCCAAAATGGACTTTTTGCGAATTCCCACCAGGCGCAGGCCTGCTACCACGTTGCCGTAGATGGAGAGGGTCGGAAAGGGGTTGGGCTTTTGAAAAACCATCCCGATCTTACGCCGCACCTCCACCGGGTCTACCCCAGGGGCATAGACGTTAATGCCGTCCAGCAAAACCTCACCGGTTACGCGGGCGCTGGGGGTTAGGTCGTGCATCCGGTTTAAGGCGCGTAGAAAAGTGGTTTTCCCGCAACCGGAGGGGCCAATCAGCGCGGTTACCTTGTTGGCGTAGATCGGCATATCTACGTCTTTAACACCTGCTTTTTGACCGTACATTACGGTCACGCGCCGGGCTTCAATGCGGGTTTTAAGGCTGGGATCGAGGGTCATGACCTCGCTCTGTGCGGAATTGGCTGTAGGTCTCAGTTCGCTCATCATCAACTCCCTTAACGCCCACGGGTTACCCAGCGGGCCACCAGGCTGGTTAGCACAATTAAAGCCAGCAGCACCAGCGCTGCGGCCCAAGCCTGCCGGTGCCAGTCTTCGTACGGGCTGATTGCATAGGCATACAGGCGCAGCGGCAGGGCATCCATGGGCTGCAAAAGGTTGTAGGTGAGCAAGGAGTTCCCAAAGGCAGTAAAGATGAGCGGCGCTGCTTCGCCGGCGGCCCTGGCCGTTGCCAGTAGCAGCCCAGTGACCACCCCTGCCCTAGCCGCCGGCAAAACCAGCGACATGATGACCCGCCAGCGTGGTAGGCCCAGGGCCAGTCCGGCTTCACGAATGTTCCAGGGCACCAGCTTGAGCACGCTCTCGGTGGTCTTGGCGATGATGGGAATCATGATAAAAGCCATGGCCAGCGCCCCCGACAAGCCTGAGAAAGAACCCTGGGCCTTCACAACCAGCACGTAGGCCAGCAGTCCCTTTAGGATAGCGGGCATTCCGTTGAGGGTGTCGGAGAGCAGGCGCAGGGTAGGGTTTAGTTTGTTATCGGGGTACTCGGCCAGCAAAATACCGGCTCCGATTCCGAAGGGGGTTGCCATTAGCAAGCCAGCCCCGGTGATGATGAGTGTGCCCACAATGGCCGGAGCCATGCCCCCGCCCAGTTCGCCCGGAGGCTTGGGGCCCTGGGTAAGGAAGTCCCAGTTAAGTGAAGAGAAGCCGTTGACCAAAGCGTAACCAAGCACCAGCGTAAGCGGCAGGGCTGCCAGGATGGTGCCGATAATTACCACGATGAGGATTAGACGATCGCGGGTGTAACGTGCTCGAAGATTGCGCATGGTTTCTCCTCTAAGCCCGTTGGCCTCCTACCTTGAGTTTGTTGAGCAGGTAGCTGGCCGCCGCGTTGACGATGAAGGCAATCAAGAACAGGTAAAAGCCCACCCCGATAATGGCTGAGTAGTGCAGGTCTTCCACGGCCTCTTTGAGCTCGAGCGCAATCACTGCGGGCATTGTGGAAGCAGGGCCAAAGAGGGTGTAAGGCAGAATGTTGCCGTTGCCGATAACCATCGCTACCGCCATGGTTTCACCCAGTGCGCGGCCCAGCGCCAGCATAGCCCCGGCAAATATGCCGCCTCTGGCGTAGGGCAGAATGACCGTTTGCATGACTTCCCAGCGGGTTGCTCCCAGCGCATAGGCCCCCTCGCGCTGGGCGACCGGAACCAGCGCAATGGCATCGCGCGAAAGTGCAGCCGTGAAGGGGATCACCATACTGGAGAGAATCACAATGGCCGTGAACATACCGTATCCGGCTGGGTTTCCCAGATAGCGAGACAACCAGGGCGCGTTTTCTGCGGCCCACAAAAAGAAGGGCATATAAAAGACCTCTCGCAAAAACGGAGCCAGCACAAAAATGCCCCAGATGCCGTAGACCACGCTTGGCACCGCGGCCATCAAGTCTACCAGGTAGTTGATGAACCCGGCCAGCCAGCGAGGGGCGTACTCAGCGGTAAAAATAGCCGCTGCCAGGGCCACCGGAACCGATAAAACCAGGGCGGCCAGACTGGTGATGATGGTTCCAAGAACGTATGGCCAGATGCCAAACTCGAGCTTCAAGGCCGGATCCCAGGTAGTTCCGGTCAGAAAGCCAAAAAAACCTTCTTTGTTAATAGCCTGCGAGCCGCCCAGGTACAGGTAGTAACCCAGCCCCACGGTCAGGGCGATGATGCTGAGCGCCAGCAGCAAAACTACGCCTAGGAAAATGCGATCGCCCAACACACGGTAAATCGCGGAGGGCTGGTGTTTGATAATGGAGGGTTGTACGGGGGCTTGTTGCATGCGCACGCCTCTAGTTTACAAAAGAGGCGGGAGCCTCGAGGCCCCCGCCTCTAAATAAGCTTAGCGGCCAACAATCTCCCGGCCGATGGGTTTTCCTTGATAGGTGATGCGCGAGATCAGGGCCAGGGCACGGGCCTGCGCGGTTTCGGTCAGGCGGCCATAGGTGAGCGGCTCGTTGTACTTCTGCCCTTCGGTTACGATCCACTTGAGCAGTTGTACGAAAGCCCTGGCCTCGGCTTCGCTCTTGAAAGCCTTGTTTTTGTCAAGTTGTTCGTAGACCAGCAGGTAGGAGAAGCTGGCAATCGGATACCCGTCGGGCGCTTGGGTATTGGTCAGCGAAACCCGGGCGTCCCCTGGCAGCACCACATTGGCAGCCGCGGCGATGGCGGGCAGATCGGCCACCATAAAGCGGCCTGCGCGGTTTTGTACGGCCCCAAAGAGGATGCGGTTCTGCACCGCGTAGGTTACTTCGTTGTAACCAATGGCGCCAGGGGTATTGCGCACCACGCCGGCAACACCTTCGTTGCCACGGCCGCCCACTTTGTTAGGAGCCAGCCAGTTGACGCTGTTGCCCCGGCCCACCTTCTGTGCCCATTCGGGCGATACTTTGGTCAGGTAGTCGGTCCAGACATAGGTGGTACCCGAGCCGTCGGAGCGGTGCACCACGGTGATCGGCAGCGGGGGCAGGCGAACCCCCTCGTTCAGCCTGGCGATGGCGGGGTCGTTCCAGGTTTTGATGTTCCCCAGGAAGATATCGGCCAGCACCTCACCGGTAAAGTTCAGGCGTTGGGTTACGCCGGGCAGGTTGTAGGTGGGTACGACCGCACCCAGCACAAAGGGAATGTTGAGCGCAGGGGAGCCGGTGTTCCTGCGAATCTCGGCCATTTGCTGGTCGTTGAAGGGGTTATCGGAGGCGCCAAAGTGTACGGTTTGCTCGATGAACTGGCGCTGACCCCCACCCGAGCCGATGGACTGGTAGTTAACGCGAACCTGGTTGTTGGTCACTTTCAGGTATTCGTCGAAGTACTTCGACAGGACTGGGAAGGGAAAAGTGGCTCCAGCCCCCGTAAGGCTAACCTGGGCCAGACCGTGGCCGGCCAAGCCTAGCAGGGCGGTTGTTGCAATCAGGAATTTCTTCATCAAGGGCCTCCTTGGTGTTGGACTCTGCGGCACAAGCCTGGTGCCGCGCTCCGCCGAATAGCTTGTCAGCCTTATGTCAGGGTATTGTCAGAAAGACCATAAAAAACTGATGATGAGCGGAATTTTGATATGTGGTGCGGGAGTTTCTACTGCCAGCTATGCTGGTGGTTATGCAGTGGAGTGGAGCGGTTTTGGCTGGCGGGTCATCCAGCCGATTTGGCCAAGACAAGGCGCTCTACGTTTATAAGGGCCGGCCGTTGATCGCCTGGGTGATGGGCTCGCTGGCCGAAGCGTCGGAGTTTTTTGTGGTTGCGAACCGTCCCTACCCAGGGTTGGGGCGGGTTTATCCCGATCTCAGGAGGGGCGGGGATACCCTATCGGGGTTGCACGCAGCGTTGGCCCATGCCCAGCAGGACTGGGTGGCGGTGGCAGGTTGCGACCAGCCTTTCCTGAGCCGGGATTTCTGGCGCTTTATGCTCGAGCACACCCGGGCCGATATTCAGGCTGTGGTGGCGGTATCGGGTGATTTGTACGAGCCGCTGGGGGCGCTGTACCACAAATCGCTTGAGGGCGAGGTTTTGCGCCGCCTCGAGGCGGGGAACCTCAAGATGCAGGCGCTGCTGCATGACATTCCCCTGATGGCTCTGGATAAGCGGGCGCTCGAGGCTCGCTTTGGTTCTTATTTATTCCTAAACGCCAACCGCCCACAGGATCTTCCCTGAACAGGTCGTTGGTATCAGCTCAGCATCTTTTTGAGCTCTTCCAACTGGGCTCGCAGATCGTGTACTTCGGCTTCTAGGGCCTCTAAACGTTGCTCGAGCTCGCTTCTGGCCTCTGTGCGTACAAAGGGGGCTGGCTTTCCAGACAGCAGATGGGTATAGCGCACCTCGCGTTCGCCAGGCTGACGCTCGAGCGGGGCCACCAGGGGGTGGGGGGCCAGGTTGATAAGTTCCTTTAGCACCGCCTCCACTTCTTGCAGCGAGGCGAACTTGTGGTTCATGCTCTCGGCCCGGGCCCGCAGCTCGCCTAAGGTCTGAGGGCCGCGCAGCATCAGCAGGGCCATCAGGATGGTGGCGGGGGGCTCGAGCTTAAACTCCCGATCCAGAAACTGCCGGTACTTGGGAGCCCGGGCGTTGTACTCGCGGAACATGCCGCACAGCCGTTTGCGCTGGAGGGCGTCCAGGGCCTCGCGCACCTCAGCTTCGCTCAGGTTGGTAACGGGCTGACGGTTGTTTTTCTGGTTGGCCCCCAGCCGGACAGCGTTCTCGGTCAGGGGGTAGTGGTCGGGGGTGGCGTATTGCTTCTCAATCAGGGTGCCCAGCACCCGCACCTCGGCCTCGCTCAGTAGCTCCATCGGTAGGATTTTATCCCAGTTCAAAACCAGCTCGAGAGCTGGCGGTACAACTGCTTATACCGCTGGTAGCCCTCCTCGTAGATGGAGCTTTGTGGTTCGGCGACAGGAGTTTCGCTTCTGGCGACCTCGAGGGTTATACCCACCGCCATGCCGGCCAGCAGGGCCGCTCCCCTGGCCGAGGCCGAGGGGGTGGGGGTGCTCACCAGGGGGCGGCCCAGCACGTCGGAGAGCATCTGCTGCCAGAAGGGTTCCTGGCTGCCACCGCCCGACAGGCGCAGCGGGGCCTGGGGGGGAATCGCTGCACCTAAGGCCTCGAGGCCTTCACGGAGGCTGTAGGCGACCCCTTCCAGAGCCGCGCGCATTAAGTGGCCGCGCTGGTGGTTTAGCCTGAGTCCGGCCCAGACCCCGCGGGCCTGGGGGTTCAGGTGGGGGGTGCGCTCGCCGGTCAAATAGGGGAGGAAACAAAGCCCCTCGCAGCCTGCGGGTGCTTGCTGGGCCTCCCGGTAGGCTTCCTCCCAGCTCAGGTGCAGCATGTTGCGCACCCATTCCAGCGCCAGTCCGGCATTCTGCATAGCCGCCAGGGCGTACCACTGCTGGGGCCGGGCGGCCCGGTAGCGGTGGGTGCGCAGCGTGGGGTCTATCTGAAGGGTGTCCAGCAGAACCGCAATTTGCGCGCCGGAACCCACCGTAAGCTGCACCTGGCCGACTGCCAGGCCACTGCCCAGGAGCGCTGCGGCGGTGTCAGCAGCTCCGGTGGCCACCGGCAGGCCTTCCGGCAGGCCCAGCCAGCGGGCGGCGGCGCGGGTAAGGTGTCCGGCAACGGCACCGGAGGGCAGGAGTGGGGGGAGGAGTTCTGTGCGCAGGCCCAGCCGCTCGAGCGCTTCCCAGGCCCAGGTATCGGCCAGTAGGTCGTACAGCAGGGTACCGGAGGCATCGGAGGGCTCGCTGGCGGCCTGGCCGGTAAGGCGCAGGCGCAGCCAGTCCTTGGGCTGCAAGGCCCAGCGAGCCTCGGCGTAGGGCCGGGGTTCGTGGCGCTCGAGCCAGAGCAGGCTGGGAGCTGCCATGCCTACCACCAGCGGGTTGGCCAGCCTGTGCCGCAGCGATTCGGGGAGGGCCTTGAGCGCACTGAGTTCCCGCACCGCCCGGCCGTCGGCCCAGAGGATGGCCGGGCGTAGGGGCTGGCCCGCTGGATCCGATAGCACCACCCCATGCATCTGACCGGACAGGCCAACCGCCACCACCTGCGAGGCCAGCGGCCCGACAGCGGCTTGGGTGGCCTCGGCGGCAGCCCGCCACCAGTCCTCGGGGTCGGACTCGGCCCAGCCGGGATGGGGGGCCGCTACCGGGTAGGGGCGGCTGGCCTCCCCGCGCACCTGTCCGTTGAAATCCAGCAGGAGGGCTTTGAGCGATCCGGTGCCCAGGTCGAGGCCCAGCAGCATACCGATCCACCCCACAAGACGCCAGGCCCTACAGGGCCAGCGCCTCGGGGCTCAGCTCGGCTGCGCTTTTGGCCCCGGTCATCACCGCCACCGCATCGGACATGCTGATGGTTTTGGGGTTGACCACCGCGGCTCGCTTACCCAGCCGCTGGATGTGGATGCGGTCGGCGATCTCGAAGACGTGGGGCATGTTGTGGCTGATGATAATCACCGGCAGACCATTATCGCGCACCCTGCGGATGAGCTCGAGCACCATATTGCCTTCCTTTACTCCCAGCGCGGCGGTGGGCTCGTCCATGATGACCACGTGCCGGGCAAAGGCCGCGCTGCGGGCTACCGCGACCCCCTGGCGCTGCCCACCGGAAAGGGTCTCCACGGCTTGGGTCATGGAGCGGATGCCGATCTTGAGGTCTTTCATGTCGGCGATGGCTTCCTCGAGCATCTTTTTCTTGTCAATCCAGCGGATCAGCCGGGCAAACCAGCCGGGGCGCAGGATCTCCCGCCCCAGGAAAAGGTTCTCGGCGATGGTCATGGCCGGGGCCACGGCCAGATCCTGGTAAACGGTCTCGATGCCGTTCCGGCGGGCGTCAATGGGGCTGCGGAAATGCACCCGCTGGCCGTCCAGGTAGATCTCGCCCGAGTCGGGGATGATCGCGCCCGAGAGGGCTTTGATCAGGGTGGATTTGCCCGCGCCGTTGTCGCCGATGACGGCCAGAATCTCGCCTGCGCGCAGCTCGAAGTCGGTGCCGTCCAGGGCGGTCACATGGCCGTAGCGCTTGACCAGGTTGCGGGCCTCCAGCACGATGCGGGGCTTTGTGGTGTTGGGGCCGGGATGGAAGCCCGGCGCTGGCTGAACTGGGGTGGGGTTGACATTGGTTTCCATAGACCTAGCTCCTGCGTTTGGAAAGTTGATCGGCGGTCACGGCCAGAATTACCAGAATGCCAGTGATCAAAACCTGGTAAACCGAGGAGACCCCGGTCAGGGTCAGGCCGTTGCGGAAGACCCCCACGATGATGGCCCCCAGGAGGGTGCCCAGGATCATCCCCCGCCCGCCGAACAGGCTGGTGCCGCCCAGCACCACTGCGGTGATGGTCTCGAGGTTCTCGGTCTGCCCAGCGTTGGGGTCGGCCACGCTGGTGCGGGAGATCAGCAGCCATCCGGCGATGCCATAGAAGAAGCCGGCGATGGTGTAGGTAAGCAGCAGCACCCGCTGGGTGGGAATCCCCATCAGACGAGCGGCTTCGGGGTTGTTGCCGACCGCGTATAGATGGCGGCCGGGGGCGGTCTCGCTCAGGAAAAACCAGACCAGCAGGTACAGCACAATCATCAGCACAACGCCATAGGTGAAGACCGTCTCGCCGATTTTGAAGGTATTGCCCCAGAAGAGATGGGCCTCCGGCAGACCGCTCACGGTCTGGGCCCTGGAGTAGATCTGGGTCAGGGCGAAGGCGATGTTCATGGTGCCCAGGGTGACGATGAAAGGGGGCAGCTTAAAACGGGTAATCAAAAAGCCGTTCAAAAAGCCGAAAGCAGTGGTCACGGCCATACCGCACAGGATGGCTAGCAGGGGTGGCATGCCCAGCTCAACAGCAAACTTGGCCATGACCATGGTGCCCAGGGCCATCACAAACCCAACCGATAGGTCAATGCCCGCGGTGAGGATGATCAGGGTCTGGCCGATGGCCAGCACCGCGACCACCGAAATTTGCTGCAAAATCAGGGAAAAGTTCTGACCGGTTAAGAACCGCTCGGACTGGAAGCTAAAAAACACCACCGCCAGCAAAAGCGCCACCAGCGGCCCCATGATGGTCAGGCTGGGCAGCCTGTCCAGAAGGCTGCGAGGCTTTTGGGTGGTACCTGACTGCTCCGACATGCTCTCCTCACTTTGATTGTTTGCTCTGGTTTATTGTATCAAGCGCCTGGTCTCAAAGTCCGGCTTGGTTTGGTGTTATTGGGTAGGGTTTTCTGTGCAAAACCGGCCCGGCGTGCATGACCGCTCGAGCTTGTAGGAGATGGGGAGGAGGCCAGCACCCCCTCCCCGGCTCCGCTTACTGGCCCCAGCAGTTGGCCAGACCGAACTTCACATCCTTGCTGCCGACGCCCGGCACGGGGTTCTTGGCGATCAGGGTGACGCCGGTGTCCACATAGCCGCGGGCCTTCTGGCCGGTTTTGGCGTACTTGACCCCAGCCGCCACACCCAGCGCGGCCATCTTCAAGGGGTACTGCTGCGAGGTGGCTGCAATAATGCCCCGCTCGACGTTGCGCACCCCCTCGCACCCGCCGTCCACCGAGACGATGATGACGTTCTTCTCTTTACCGGCTGCCCTGAGCGCCTGATAGGCCCCTGCGGCGGCCGGTTCGTTGATGGTGTAGACCAGGTTGATGTTGGGGTTTTTCTGCAGGCAGTTTTCCATGGCGGTCTGGGCCTTGGCCCGGTCGCCATAGGTATCGGCCATGCAGACCACCTCGGCGGGCTTGGCCAGCTCGTTGCTTTCCTGCGGCAGGCTTGGCAGCCCAAAGCCGGCCAGGAAGCCGTTGTGACGCTGTGCGCCCACGGGGTGCCCGGGGAAGAGGTCGAGGGTGGCGATGACCGGCTTTTTGCCCTTCATGACCGCGGCGGCATACTCACCGATCAGCACCCCGGCCTGGTAGTTGTTGGTGGCGAAGAGGGCGTCTACCGCATCTTCGGGATCGGTGGGGCTATCCAGGGCGATGACCTGCACCCCGGCGGCTCGAGCCTTTTGAATGGCGGGCACGATGGCTTTGGCATCGCTGGGGGTAATCAGGATGGTGTTGACCCCGGCGGCCACCATGTTTTCGATGGCAGCCACCTGTCCGGCGTTGTCACCGTCGGTTTTTCCTGCGGCGCTGATGAACTTGGCGCCCAGCCGCTGGGCTTCCTTCTGGGCCCCTTCCTTCATCTTGACGAAGAAGGGGTTGGACTCGGTTTTGGTGATGAGTCCGATGTAAGGGGTCTTGTCCTGGGCGGTTACCAGTCCAAGCGCGGCGATGCCTGCTGCCAACAAACCTGTAATAACGAGCACTCTACGCATAGCTTCTCCTCCTTGACTAAAACGCAACCTCAACCCGACTTGTTTTTTTCTAGCTCTGCCTCCTTTTTTTGAGCCCATTTTTGCGACCGCCCGGAGGGGCGGTGGACTCCCGAAGAATGAAGCTGGTGTCCAGCCGGATGCTGGTGGGCAGGGTGTCCTGGCCGCGGCTAAGCGAACTCAGCAGGGTTTCGCAGGCCAAGAACCCCAGCTCGTAGGTGGGCTGGGCCACCACGGTGAGGGCTGGTTCGATGGTTGCAGCCCAGCGGGAATCGTCAAATCCGACCACCGATAGCTCCTGGGGGATGCGGATGCCCATCTCGCGCAAGGCCAGCACCGCGCCCACGGTCATCTCGTTGTTGCCCACGAATAAGGCTGTGGGCCGTTTGTCGGGGGGCATGGACAGCAGGGCCTGGGCTGCCGCGCGGCCATCGGCTTCGCGGTGATTGCCAAGCCGCACCAGGGTCTCGTCGTAGGGGATGCTGGCGGCCTGCAAGGCCTCACGGTAACCTTGCAGGCGCTCGACCGCGGTGGAGATGTCCAGGCGCCCTACGATCATGCCGATGCGCCGATGGCCCAGATCGATCAGGTGCTGCACGGCTTTACGGGCCCCACCCACGTTATCGACCATGACCGTGCGGATGCCAGGGGTTCCGCTGGTGCGATCCAGCTCTACGATGGGTAGCTTGGTTACGAGCTTGAGGTTCTCTTTGGCCTGGGGGCTGGGCACAATTAGGAGGCCTCGAGGTTGGTGCCCGCGCAGCACGTTAAGGGCGCGTCGCTCTTTTTCTGGGTCTTCGTCGGTATTGAAGAGGAAGACCGTGTAGTTGTGTTTTTCGGCAGCGTCCTGTACGCCCTTCGCCAGCGTGGCGTGGAAAGGGTTGAGGATATCGGTGATGATCAGCCCCAGGGTCTGGCTGCTGCGCTGGCGCAGACTGCGGGCGAGCTGATTGGGCTGGTAGCCCAGCTCCTGGGCCGCCTGCAGGATGCGTTTGCGGGTGGCTTCGGCCACCATCTCTGGGCGGGATAGCGCCCGCGACACAGTGGCGGGGGAGACCTGCGCGAGTTTGGCGACGTCATCAAGGCTGACCATATGCAATCGTTTGCAGTGCAGGATTTACAAAAAAGCCGCTCCGTGCCAGGAACAAGCGATTACAAGAAGGGTCGCGGGCGCACTTTTTTGCAATCGTTTGCAATTATTGTGACCATAGTTCTAGCACATTCGGTTCTGAAATGCAATAGCCTCTGCGCAAACCACCTATGGAACGCGTTTGTTGGGAGTAGGTGGGAACAGATGGCCTGGTATGCCGGGTTGTCTTGTTGCTATGCGGTGACGAAGCCGCGAGGACATGGCTGGGAGGTGGGTAAAGTGTCAAATTACCAATCCCCAGGTGTTTCTCTTGCTAGGCTGGAGGCATCCTTCGGAGGTGTTTGGGTCGGGTAGCCTCGAGGGGAGGTGTTTCCGAACCTACACCGCTCAAAGCACACCTTCCGAAGTAAGCTGGGCGGCTCGAGGGGAGCCGCCTTTTTTATCCGTAATAGGCAATCAACCGCCCCAGGGCGATGACGGCTATCCAGACCCCCAGTGAAAACAGCGCGCCCAGCTTGGCCGCCGGTGGGGGGTGGGTGTGCTGGTTCCAGGCCGGCAGGCTTCGTGCGGTGCGGGTATGAAAGACCCACGCGTTGACCCCCGCCAGCCCGATCAGGGCCAGCTTGCTTAGGAAGATTGGGCTGACCCCAATGCTGGGGGCGTCGGATAGAAGCAGCAGAAAACCGCTGGGCGCGGCCAGGGCAAAGCCCACCCAGGCCACCGGCAGCAGGTGAGCGGCCATCTGCTGTACGGGAATCTGTCTGGAGACCCCCAACAGCCGTAGATCGAACAGGGCCGCCGCCCCCACCAGCGCGCAGAATCCCAGAATGTGCAGGATCTCCACCGCAGGGTAGAGCCACTCCGACTGGCGCATGGTCTGTGCGAGCGGGGTGGTATGCAGCCAGTCCAGCCAGGCGACCCAGGCTTCACCCATCAGCGCAGTTCCACCGTTTTGCCATCTACGATGATGCGTTCGGCCCGCATTTCCTCAGGCTCGGTGCGGTGTGGGTAGCCCACCACTGTGACCCGCGCCCCCACCTTGAGGCTGCCGTTGGGCAGTCCCCGGGCCGTCATCCTCGAGGGTGGGGCCAGCACCACGTACCACCTGCGCTGCAGGGTCAGGCCGGAGGGGGGAACCTCTATCCAGATGGTGGCATGGGGAAACTCGAAGGTGACCTCGGTGATGGTGCCGGTGGCGGTAATCACCCGGCTGGCGTCGTAGCTGCTCCAGCCGTGATGGGCCAGGGCCAGGCCCAGCAGCAACCCTCCTGCAAGCCAGAATTTTCGCATAAGGCCTCCTTGTTGGCTGGGGGACGTTGCTAGGGACGACTTTCTTATGATCGTTTAGAAAGGGGCTTGGGTGTGTGGGGCGACTTACCCTGTGGAGGAGCTGAAATTGCTGTGGTAGGCTATCCCCGCAAGGTTAAGGAATCCTTGAAGGAGGGTTGAGTATGGGTAAACCGATGCGTTTTGCGGTGGGAATACTGGCCTTGTTGCTGGCGGCCTGCAGCCAGCCGGCTACCGAGTCGACCAGTGCATCCATTGTGGAGGACATGCGCCAGCTAGGGGTCGAGCCCGAGGCCATTGCGGCCTATACAGAGGCGTTGCAGAACCTCGAGCAGGCCCGGCTGGCCCTGCAAAGCCTGGGTGCGGGCGACCTGCTGCTGGTGCAGAGCATTGCCCTGGGCAGCGTGGCCAACTACGACGCCTACTACAACGCGCGGGCCAGCTATCCGCAGTTTGACTGGAGCCGCAATGGGTGTTCGGCCCCGGAGGGCCTGGGGCTGGGCTACCGCGAGACCTTCCGGCCGGCCTGCAATGTGCACGACTTTGGCTATGCCAACTTTCCACGTTTTCCCAGCCTCTACAACGAGACCGGGCGCAAGCTTTCCGACGACAACTTTTTGGTCAACATGAACCAGATCTGCCGCCCCAGAAGCTTCTTGAGCCGGTCGGCTTGCTACTCGGCGGCCTACGCCTACTACCTGGCGGTGCGCTCGGCTGGCTGGGCTTACTTTTACGACTAGCCCTCATGCCACCTGCTCGGCGGCAAAGCGACGGCTGGGGTTGATGTATTCGTCCTGGGCGGCGATGAGCTGAATTTCGCGGGTATTCATCTGGTGGGTGAGCAGCAGCAGGTTGTACATGGCCGAGACCGCGTGCTCGAGGCTCTGGGTTACCTGGTGTGTCTGGAGGTAGCGCCCCAAGAACAGGGCGGCAATGGCGTCGCCGGTTCCGTTGCGGGGGGGCTCGAGGGGGATGCGGGGGGTGCGCACCAGCCAGGCCCCCTCCTCGGCTACGGCGAGGGTTTCGATGGTATTTTCAGGGGCTCCCTGGCGCAGCAGGCTGGTTACCACCACGATGCGGGGGCCGCCCGGGTGCATCCGGGCCCGGACGATGCGGGCCGCCTCGAGCGCCTCTGGCAGGGTTTTGCTGGGATGCTCGGTGAGGAGCTCGAGCTCGAACTGGTTGGGGGTGAGGATATCGGCCTGGGGCAGCACCTGGTTTTTGATGATCTCGGGGATTTCCGGGCGTACAAACAGGCCCCGGCCCTCGTCGCCCATCACCGGGTCGCAGCAGAACAGCGCGCTGGGGTTGAGCTGGCGCACCTTGTGCAGGGCCGATAGAATCGCCCCGGCGGTGCCGCCGCTGCCCATATAACCCGACAACACCGCGTCGCACTGGCCCAGTACATCGCGCTCGGCGATCCCTTCCACCACCGCCACAAGGTGCTCGGGCGGCAGGATCATGCCCTTCCACTGCCCGTAGCCGGTGTGATTGGAGAACTGCACGGTGTGAATGGCCCATACCTCGAAGCCCATGCGTTGCAGCGGAAACACCGCGGCGGCGTTGCCGACGTGGCCGTAGGAAACCCAGCTTTGGATGGAGAGGATATTGCGGGGCGGTTGCATGGGGGCAGTTTATCGCACGCTCCTCACCTACCACGCCGGTATAGATTTCGCTTCGGCTGGGCTCGAGGTGGTTACCGCTCTCCGAGCGCCTCGAGGGCCAGGCGGTAGGTCTGGGCATGGCCGGCCACGGTCATCTGTGGGTCGCGGTTGTAGCCGCCGCCCATCACCACCACCAGGGGCTGGTCGGTTTGCTTGACCTTCTCAAATACCATCCGATCCCGCTCGGCCAGCCCTTGCAGGCTCAGACCCAGACGCCCGAAGCGGTCGTTTTGCAACACATCCACCCCGGCGTTGTAGAAAACCAGATCCGGCCGGTGGGCGAAGGCCTGTTCCAGCGCAGCCTCCAATGCCTCCAGATACGCCGCATCGTTGGTGGCGTCCGCCAACCCTACGTCCAGGTCGCCCGGCTCTTTTTTGAGGGGGTAGTTGCGCTCGGCGTGCACCGAAAGGGTAAAGACGGTGGGGTCGTTCCGAAAAAAAGCCGCTGTGCCATTGCCCTGGTGGGCATCGAGATCCACGATCAGCGCCCGGCCATCCCAGCCCTGGGCCCGCAAGTAAGCGATTGCAACGGCCACATCGTTGAACAGGCAGTAGCCCTCGGCCCGCCCCGGATAGGCGTGGTGGGTGCCCCCGGCCAGGTTGAGGCCCAGCCCGGTCTGAAGGGCGTCCAGGGTGGCGGCCAGGGTGCCTCCGGCTGCGTGCAAAGCTCGAGTTAGTAGACCCTGGCTCCAGGGCAGCCCTACCTTGTGCGACTCCTGTCGGCTGAGCCCTTCTGAGCGAAGCTTTTGCAGGTAGTCCGGGGTGTGGGCCAGGGCCAGGGTCTCCCAGGCGATGGCCGGGGCGGGTTGTACGTTCAGCTCGCCCCGTAGCGCCTCGGCGACCCCGGCGTACTTGTACTTGGGGAAAGGGTGGTAATCGGGGAGCTCGAGGGTGCAGTGAGCGGTGGAGTAGGCCCGGCGCATCGGTTTCAGAATGCCACAGATCTGCAGGGCCTTCTGTGGCCTGGGCTTTCAGAAATCTATCTCGAGCTTGTAGCGCCCACTGCGGCCTTGCTGGTCGAGCTCGAGCTTGAAGCGCTCGGTCCCGCGGCGGTACTCGGCCTCGAGTTGGCTGGCCGGGCCTTTGTACTCGAGGCGGGTGCGCACACAGCCCCGGCTGGTGAGCCAGTTGTGGAAGAAGGTGTAGACCTGCTCGAGGGGGTCGCGGGTCTCGAACTCGGCCTCGCTCGAGCCGCCCCGCTCCTCGCGCTTGATAGCCACGCTGCCGGGATAGGGCGGCAGGCCCAGCCGGGCATTCAGCACGAAACTGGAGGTCTGGGGTACGGGCCGCACCGGCGGGGGAGGGTCGGGCTCGGGCCGCACGCCCACCACACAGGCCGAAAGCAGCAAGGGTAAGAGCCAAAGCCAACCACGCATACCTTAGCTAGCTTAAACCGCTCGGATGAGTAAATTGAGGCATGGCAATGAAGGTCGGCTATAAAAAGCTGCTCGAGCAGGCCCTGGCCGAGATCGAGACCATCTCGGCAGAGGAGGCCAAAGGCTACCTGGGCCACCCCGACTACGTGTTTGTGGACTTGCGGGACATCCGCGAGCTCCAGCGCGAGGGCAAGATCCCCGGCGCTTTTCACGCCCCCAGGGGCATGCTGGAGTTCTGGATAGACCCCGAAAGCCCCTACCACAAGCCCATCTTCGCCTCGGGTAAAAAGTTCGTGTTTTACTGTGCGGGGGGCTGGCGCTCGGCCCTGGCAGCCCAGACCGCCCAGCGGATGGGATTGGAGCCGGTCTGCCACATCGAGGGCGGCTTCAAAGCCTGGGCCGAGGCCGGGGGGCCGGTCGAGCGGCTCGAGGGGCCCAAAAATCAAGTCTAACGGAGCGGCCTGGATGCCAACCCTGCAAGAGCTTTTTGGACTATTCGGCCAGACCGCCCCGGCCCTGGAGGTGCGGGGTGTGACCCACGACTCGCGCCTGGTGCAGCCGGGTTTTGTCTTCGTGGCGATCCCCGGCGTGCCCCTGCCGAGCCGCAAGCCTTTCGATGGGCACGACTACATCCCCCAGGCCATCCAGAACGGGGCGGTGGCGGTGGTGGGGATGCGCGAGCTGCACCTGAGCGTGCCCTACCTGCGGGTGGCGGATGCGCGCGCGGCCCTGGCCGATCTATCGGCGGCCTTCTGGGGGTATCCGGCGCAACGGCTGGAGCTGCTGGGGGTGACCGGCTCCAAGGGCAAAACCACCGTTGCGGTGCTGCTCCATCACCTGCTGCAAAGGGCCCGTCCACCGGTGGGCAGGCTCTCCACGGTGGGCATCAAAATTGGCGAAGAAGAGCTTTTTTTGCCCGGCCACTTCACCACCCCCGAGGCCCCGCAGGTACAGGAGATGCTGCACCGCTTCGTGCAGGCGGGCTGCCGGCAGGCGGTGCTCGAGGTCAGCAGCCACGCGCTGGCGCTGGAGCGGGTGCGGGGGCTGGAGTATCGGGTGGGGGTGTTCACCAACCTCTACCAAGACCACCTCGACCTGCACGGGAGCATGGAGAACTACTTTGCCGAGAAAAAGAAGCTCCTGGAGCGCTCGAGGTTCGCCGTTGTGAACAGCGACAACCCCTGGACCCAGACCCTGCGGGGCCGCCCCCAGACCTGGAGCTACGGCCAGCAAGGGGACTGGCAGGCCCACAACCTGGTGGAAAGCAGTACGGGCCTCGAGTTTGAGGTGGTCTCGCCCATGGGCCGGTTTGCCGTACGGCTTCCCATGGTGGGCCGCTTCAATGCCGAGAACGCCCTGGCCGCCATGGCCGCTGCTGCGCAGGTGGGCCTCTCGGTGGAGCAAATCCAGGAAGGCCTGGCTGGTTTTCCCGGCGTGCCGGGCCGGATGCAGCTCGTGCAGGCCGCGCCCTTTCGGGTGGTGGTGGACTTCGCCCACACCGGGGCCAGCCTCGAGGCCGCCCTGCAGACCCTGCGCCCCACCACCCAGGGCCGCCTGCTGGTGGTGATCGGGGCCGCCGGGAATCAGGATCCCAGCCGGCGCGTGGGCATCGGCCAGGTGGCGGCGCGGCTGGCCGATCTCGCCATCTTTACCGAGGAAGACCACCGCACCGAGCCGTTGGAGGCCATTTTGGAGGCCATGGCCCAGGCCCACGGCGACCCCCGCCGCTACGTGCTCATCCCCGACCGGCGCGAGGCCATCCGCTACGCCATCCAGGAAGCCCAGCCGGGCGATACCCTGCTCTTTAGCGGCAAAGGCCACGAGCGGACGCTCGAGCGGGGCACCGAGGCCATTCCCTGGAACGAGGTGGACGAGGTGCGCAGGGCCCTGGCGGCGCAACCGGTAGACTGAAGCCATGCGGCGCGATGATCTGGTTCGCTGGCTGGATGATTACTTAAAAATACGGGAGTTCAAAGACCCCTCGCTCAACGGTTTGCAGGTGGAAGGCCGGGAAGAGGTGCGCCGGGTGGGGGCCGCGGTGGACGCAGCCCAGGCCACCTTCGACAAGGCCGCCGAGGCCGGGGTGGATTTCCTGATTACCCACCACGGCCTCTTCTGGGGGCAGCCCTTCGCCATTGTGGGGTATCAGAAGAAGCGCCTCGAGCGGCTTTTTTCGGCGGGTATCAGCCTCTACACGGCCCACCTTCCCCTCGACGCCCACCCCGAGGTGGGCAACAACGCCGTGCTGGCCCGCGAGCTGGGGCTGCAAAGCCTGGAGCCCTTCCCGCACCCCAAGTACGGCAACATCGGCTACATCGGCCAGTTTGCCGAGCCAACGCCGCTGGCCCTGGTGGAAGACCGCATCGGCGAGCTGACCGGCATGCAGCCCCTGGTGGTGCGGGCGGGGCTGGACGAGGTGCGCCGGGTGGGCATTGTTTCGGGGGGCGGGGCCGGGGATGTGGGGCTGGCCAAAGCCCTGGGCTGCGACCTTTTCATCACCGGCGAGCCCGCCCACGCCCACTACCACGAGCCCTTCGAGCTGGGCCTGAACGTGATTTACGCCGGCCACTACGACAGCGAAACCTTCGGGGTCAAGGCCCTGGCCGCCCGGCTGGAGCGCGAGTTTGGCCTGCCCTGGGTGTTTATTGAGCATCCGACCGGGCTGTAGCATGAAAGGTCTTTTTATAACTTTTGAAGGCCCCGAGGGGGCGGGCAAGTCGACCCAGGCCCGGCTTCTGGCGGAGTGGCTTCGGGCAAAAGGGCGTGAGGTGGTGCTCACCCGCGAGCCGGGCGGCACCCGGCTGGGGCAGGCCATCCGCGGGCTTTTGTTACATCAGGATCCCATGTGCGCCGAGGCCGAGTACCTGCTCTACTCCGCCGACCGCGCCGAGCACATGCAGCGGGTCATTCAACCGGCGTTGGGGTTGGGGCATATCGTGCTGTGCGACCGCTGGCTGGACTCCTCCCTGGCCTACCAGGGCTACGGGCGGGGGCTGGATCTGGGCTGGCTGCGGGCTGTGGCCCAGGGGGCGACGCAGGGTATCCGGCCCCACAAGACTTTTTTGTTCGACTTACCGCCGGAGGTGGGTCTGGAGCGGTTCGAAGGACGCGACCGCCTCGAGCGCGAGCCGCTCGAGTTTCACCGGCGGGTGCGGCAGGGCTACCTCGAGCTAGCCCAGGCCGAGCCCGAACGCTTTGTGCTACTGGATGCAACCCAGCCCCTCGAGGCCCTGCATACCCAGTTGCGGGGCTATCTGGAAAGCCTCCTCTTGGAGGCCAACCCTTGACCCCGGTCTCATTCATCTTTGGGGCCTTGCGGTAAGGTAAAGGGCGTGATTCGAGCGTTCCTTGCCCTCTTGGCCCTGCTGGGCCTGGCCCTGGCCCAGCCCTCGGTTCCGGTCTGGGGTTTTCGCATTGTCAACACCTACCCCCACGACCCCCAGGCCTTTACCCAGGGGCTCATCTACCACGACGGTTTTCTGTACGAGGGCACCGGTCTCTACGGCCAGTCCAGCCTGCGCAAGGTGGAACTCCAGACCGGGCGGGTGCTGCAAAGCCGGTCTTTGCCGCAGAAGTACTTTGGCGAGGGCATCACCCTCTTCCAGAACCGCTTCTATCAGCTCACCTGGCAGAACCAGGAGGGCTTTATCTACGACCTCAACTTCAACCCGGTGGGGCGCTTCACCTACCAGACCGAGGGCTGGGGCCTGACCCACGACGGCCAGCGCCTGATTATGTCGGACGGCTCGGCCCAGCTATTTTTCCTCAACCCCCGCACCCTCCGGCCCGAGCGCACCCTTACGGTGCGGGCCGGGGGGCAGCCGGTAACCCGGCTGAACGAGCTCGAGTACATCCAGGGCCGCATCTGGGCCAATGTCTGGCAGACCAGCCGCATCGCCATCATCAACCCCCAGAGCGGCAATGTGGAGGCCTGGCTCGACCTGAGCGGGCTGGTGCTTCTGGCCCAGGCCCGTAACCCCAACCCCGACGCGGTGCTCAACGGCATCGCTTACGACAGCCAGACCCGGCGCATCTTTGTTACCGGTAAGCTCTGGCCCTACCTGTTCGAAATTGCGGTGGTAAGCAACCCATGAGCCGCTCCGGAGGTCTGCGTGGCTATGGTCTGGGGCTCATTGCCCTGGCGGTGGCGCTCTCCACCACGGGCTATTTTTGGGCGGGCCAGATTCTGAACCGCCCGCCACAGCGTACCCCTCCCGTGCCCAACGCAGTGGTGAGCATCTCGAGCCCCAAGGGAACGGTGGAGCTGCCGGTGTACAGGCTCTCCAACCCCAGGGTGCTCGACCTCTTCACCCGAAAAGCCCACCAGGGCCTTTTGTATAGCTTTTTGGAACCCCGCGACCAGGCTTGGACGGGGATGGGCCTCGAGAAGCCCGTCTCGGTGGCTTTTCTGGATAGCCGCGGCACCATTCTAGCCATTCTGGACATCGAGCCCTGCCCCGCTCCCCCCCAGGGCAAAGGCTGTCGCAGCTATGTGCCGGGGGTGGTTTACCGGCAGGTGCTCGAGGTGGGGCAGGGCTGGTTTGCGAGGTACCAGATTAAGCCCGGCGCTGCGGTGCGGGTGCGGCCGCTCGAGGCCGCCCCCAACACCCAGTAGGGCTACCGCGCCGGCTGGGCCTGCTGCAGGCTGCGCAGGTCGAGCAGGAAGTTGCCGGTGGTGGGCACCAGGATGGTCTGGATGTTGGGGGCCAGTTTTTCGGCCACCGTGAGCTGGATGACCTGGGGGCTTTGCCGCAGGGCCTCGCCGCGCAGGCGGATGGCCTGGGCCTCGCCCTCGGCCCGCAGAATGGCGGCGTCGCGTTCGCCCTTGGCCTGTACCACGGCCCGCTGGGCGGCGATCTCGGCCTGCTGCCGGCGGTTGATCTCCACCTGCACCTGCTGCTCGGCGGTCTGCTTTTCCTCGATTACCTTAGCCACCGAGGGTGGAATATCAATCCGGCGCAACAGCACCGAGATGAGTTCGATATGCTGCGCCCCCAGGTCTTCGCGCAGCTCCCTGGTTACGGCGGCCTCGAGCTGGGTTCGCTGGGTGCTGATGAGCTCGGCGGCGTTGAACAAACCTACGGCGTCGCGCACCTTGCTGCGAATCTGGGGCACGATCAGGGTCTCGAGGTAGTTCGGCCCCAGGTTGCGGTGAAGCTGGGGGGCCTCCTCGCGCTTGATGCGGTACTGCACGGTGACGTCTACCCCAATGTCCAGCCCCTCCTTGCTGCGGGCGGTAATGGCGTCCTCGCCGGGGGTGCTGGTATTCGAGGGGGCCGGCCCCTTGGCCAGGGTTACTTCCTTCAGGCGAGCATCGTAAAGAACAACGCTTTGAATACCCGGTATCACGATGCGGAAGCCCTCCCCCAGGGGGGCGGGCTGCACGCCGCCAAACACGTTGAACACCACCCCCACGTGGCCTGCCGGAACCACCACAAAGCTTTGTGATATGGTCGCTATAGCTAACCCAACGAGCAGCAGCGGCGCGCCCAGCGCCCGCCGCCCACCGGGCTGTGCCAGCAGGACGATGCCCAGGACAGCCACCACGATGCCTAAGAGCAGGAACATACACACCTCGTTTCCATGGTCATACGACCCCAGTATGGTGGATGGGCAGCAGATTAGGATAGAGGTAAGACAAAAACAAAGAAGCCCGGCTATTAATAAGCCAAGGCTGCGTGTTTTATGGGTTTATTTTTGAGGTTGTCCCCTTAATCGGCCGCCGCGCTCCCGGCTTCCTTGTTGCCGGACTCGGACTTGCCGTTGGAGCCGGCCTTGGAGTCTTTGATGTACCAGCCCGAGCCCTTGAACACCACCGCCGGAGCAAAAATCAGACGCTTGATGGGAGCGCCGGTCTCGGGGTGATGGGTGTAGGCGGGATCGTGAAAACCCTGCTCGAACTCATATTGTTCGCCGGTCTCAAGGTTCTGGTAAACGTATCTGGGCATAGTGGACTCCTGTGGGACAAAGGTGTCTCGAGGGGTCACCTCCCTCACCTAGAGGATTTTGACAAACGACACCCTAGACTGTCAACCAGCCTTCCAGTTATATCTCTGATAACTTGCGGTCTCGCTTTGGGATGAAATACTGACGGGTATGGACAAGGCCGAACTCCGGCGCTGGGCCAAGGAGGTACGCAAAAACCTTCCCACCGGAACACTCTCGCAAGAAGTGACCCAACACCTGACCGGTTTTTTGCAAGAACACCGGGCCCGGCACATTCTGCTTTACAGCGCTTTTGGCTCCGAACTCGATCCCGCCGCACTGCAGCGCCTGTACCCCGCTGCCTACTACCTGCCCAGGGCCCGCACCCACCAGCTCGAGGTGCACCCCCTGCCCTGCCGGCTGGTCAAGCACAGGTATGGTTTCTGGGAGCCGGCCCCCGAGACCCCCAAGGTGGCGCTCGAGGTGCTGGACGCTGTGCTGGTGCCGGGCCTGGCCTTCGACCCCTGGGGCCACCGGCTGGGGTATGGGCAGGGCTTCTACGACCGCTTTTTGGCCCAGCTACCCCCACGCACCCTCACGGTGGGCCTGGTGGCCGAGGCGCTGGTGCTGCCCGAGCTGCCGCACGACCCCTGGGACGTGCCGGTGCGCTTTCTAGCCACCGAGCAGGGGGTTCGCCCCGCGCGCGGTTTCGCCCCATAGGCTGCTGGGTCAGGGAACGCTCAGGAACCAGGGGGCGGGGTTGGTGGGGATGCCCCGCACCCGGATCTCGAAGTGCAGGTGAGGCCCGTTGGACAGGCCGGTGTTGCCCGAGTAGCCGAGCAGGTCGCCGGCCTGCACAGTCTGGCCCGGTTTTACAGCAATGCGCGAGAGGTGCCAGTAGCCGCTGCACACCCCCAGCCCGTGGTTGAGGGTGACGGCGTTCCCCCGCACAAAGAGCCGCTCGGCCAGGCCCACCACACCCGGGGCCGGGGCATAGACCGGGGTGCCTTCGGGCACGCCGTAGTCGAGCCCCTCGTGGTAGGAGTAGCTGCGCCCGCCGTCGTAGCTGCGGCGGGTGCCGAAGGGGTCGGTGATGCGGTTGGTCTGGACGGGCTTCTGGAAGGGGCCCTGCCACTGCTGGGGCCGGTCGAAGTCGCAGGAGCCCACCACCTTGAGCCGTTCGGCCCGCAGCCGCTCGGGCACCAGCAGGGCCTGGCGGTCGGGGGGCAGTTGCAGCACAAAGCGCCCAAAGCTTCCGGCCACCACCCGCACCTCGAGCCCCACCTCCGCCCCCCCCACCCGCAGCCGGGCGGGGTAGACCCCAGGGGCTTGCAGGGCCGGTATGGGCAGCAGCACGCGGTTTTGCTGGATGGGGTAGGTGTTGTTCAGGAAGCGCACCTCGCCCTGTACCGGTGCCGGGGCCGTGATGCGGATCACCGCCAGGTGGCCCTGGATGGTCTCGCCGGGCCACTCGATGGCCTCGATGGGGGCCGGGGCCTGGGTGAGGCGGCGAAGGGCTGGGCTGGGCTGCCCCGTCACCCGCAGCACCTGCCCCACCCGAAGCTGGGTGGGGTCTGCGATGTTATTCAGCACCTGCAGGGCTTCCACGCTGGTGTTGTACTGCTGGGCGATGCGGTAGAGGGTCTCGCCGGGCTGGACGGTGTGGGTGGTCTGGGCCAGGGCAAAAGAGGCCAGGGCTGGGAGTACGAGCAGACGAATGTGCATGGTCTCAGTCTAAGATGTCACACCGACTGCTCCAGGGCCTCCTCCAGCACCACCAGCCAGTAGGGCAGGGTGCGCCGGATTAGATCCCAGAGAATCTCGTCCTGAATGCCAAAGTGGAGGTGGCTGACCAGGTCGGGTAAGTCCAGGATGCTTCTCCAGTCCAGCTCGGGCAGTTCCTCGCGCAGGCTGGGGTGCATGGCAGCAGCCATCGTGCCCAGGCGGTGGAGGTTGTGGCGCACGGCGTCCTGGGTGCGCAGATCGGCGGCAAAATCGGCCAACTTCATCCCAGCGGTATAGCGCAGGACTCGCCGGGCGGCCTCCTGCATCTGCTCGAGGTAGACCCGCTTTTGTAGGTGGGGGTTGGGGGGGGTGGGGTGGCGCATGGGCCCCTTTTCAAATCAACCGAAGTGCATCGGCCTCGAGGTGGGCGCGCAGCTCGGCCGGTACTTTCTTGGCGCTGACCAGATCCACCTTGCAGCCCAGCAGGTCTTCCAGGGCGTGCTTGAGGCCGATGTAGCGCTCAAAGGTGGGCTGCGCCAATCTCACCAAAAAGTCCACGTCGCTGTCGGGACTGGCCTCGTCGCGAGCGGTGGAGCCGAACAGGTACAGGCTTTTGATGCCGTACTGTTGGGCTAGGCCAGGCAGCGGTTCCTCCAGGATGGCCAGCACACTTCCCCTGCGCATGAGACCATAGTACTGCCAGGCATAGTGAGGTATGTTGGGCGTGACCCACTCGAGCCGCCTTGGGTAGAGTTAAATGAAAGCATGAAAATCTACACCAAAACCGGTGACGCGGGGGAGACCGGCCTGTACGGGGCCGAGCGGGTGGGCAAGGACCACCCCCGGGTGGAGGCCTATGGCACGGTGGACGAGGCCAACAGCGCCATCGGGCTGGCTCGCGCGGCCCTGGGGGCGGCCCACGCCGACATTGAAGCCGACCTCGAGTACCTCCAGAACGCCCTCTTCGACCTAGGGGCCGACCTCGCCACCCGCGCCGGCGGCCCTTACGAGCGCAACCTGGCCCGCATGGACGCCTCAGACGTGGAGAAGCTCGAGGCCCTGATTGACCGCTACCAGGAAGAAGCCCCCCGCTTCACCGGCTTCATCCATCCCGGCGGCCATCCTGCGGCGGCGGCCCTGCACCTCGCCCGTACCATTGCCCGCCGGGCCGAGCGCCGGGTGGTGGCGCTGATGCGCACCGAGGAGGTGAACCCGGAGGCCCTGCGCTACCTCAACCGGCTCTCGGACCTGCTTTTTACGCTGGCTCGAGTGGTCAATAAACGCGAAGGCTTCGCCGAGGAGAAGTGGCTGGTCAAAAAACGCCGATAAAGGAGGGCTGGTATGCGCCTGGTGAGCCTGACCTGCTCCAACACCGAGATCGTCTGGGCCCTGGGCTGCCTGGACAGGCTGGTGGGGGTGGACAGCAACTCCGACTTTCCTCCCGAGGTGGCCCGGCTGCCCCGGGTAGGGCCCGACCTCCAGATTGACCTGGACAGGGTCGAGGCCCTGAAGCCCGACCTGGTGCTGGCCAGCCTGAGCGTGCCGGGCATGGAGCGGGTGGTGGAGGGTTTGCAAGCGCGGCAAATCCCCCACGTGGTGCTCGACCCGCAAAGCCTGCAGGACGTCTACAACGACATTATTCAGGTGGCGGATCTTCTGGGGGTGGCCTCGCAGGGCCGGCACGTGGTGCGGGCCATGCAGTGGATGATCGCCCAGGCCCGGGGCTCGCTGCCCAACTGGGTGCGCCCCCCCAGGGTGATGGTGGAGTGGTGGCCCCGGCCCATGATTGCCGCCGGGCAACACAGTTGGGTAACGCAGATGCTGGAGGCGCTGGGGGCGGAAAACGCCTTTGCCCACCTGCCGGTGCGCTCCCAGCCCCTCACCCCCGCCCTGGTGGAGGAGGCCCAGCCTGACCTGATTACGGTCTCGTGGTGCGGGGCGAAAAAACTGCGTCCAGAGGTGGTTCTGCGCCGCAAGCTGGATATCCCCGCCCTGAAGCATAAGCAGGTGTTCGCCCTCGAGGAGGCCTACCTGGGCCGTCCGGGGCCGCGCCTGGCCGAGGGGGCGAAAAAACTGGCCGAACTGTTGCGCGGGGTGCCGGTCTGGCAGCACGGAGGCCGGCCATGACCCCCCTCAAGGTGGTCACCTTCTGGGTGCGCCCGCTGGAGGGCCAGCCCCTGCCCGAGGCCAGGGCCTTGCTGGAGGGCCTTCTGGCTATTTTTTACGAGGCTTTTCCGGAATATGCTGGGGTGCTCACCTTCAGCCAGTCGCCCCGCCCGCCCGGCTATGTGTTTGTTTATGTGAACCAGGGCTGCACCGGCCTGCTGCCCATGGCGGGGCGGTTCTTGCAGGAACTCTTGCAGCAGGCCTTCCCCCAGGGTGAGGTGCGCCCCTATGGGCGGGTCTGGCCTGAGCTACGGTCTGAATAAAGCCACGGTGCCGGCCTGCCGCAGGGTGCCGCTGCCCACCGCCAGCCGGCCATCAGGGGCCCAGGCCACCGCGTAGAGGGGCCGCACAAACCCTGAGGTGGTCTGTAAAAGCGGCCCCTGCACGCTCCACAGGCGCAGGGTCTTGTCCCAGCCCACGCTGGCCAGCCGCTGGCCGTCGGGCGAGAAGGCCAGGGCCTGGGCGGCCTCGGTGTGCCCTTCCAGCACCCGGAGCAGCTTCCCCGACTGGGCATCCCAGAGCTTGAGGGTCTGGTCGTGGCTGGCGGTGGCCAGCAGGCGTCCGTTGGGGCTCAGGGCCAGGCCGTAGAGGCCCCGGGCGTGGGCCATGACCCGGCGCAGGAGCCCCACCCCCTCGGGGCGCAGGGCCCACCAGGCCAGGCTTTCATCGCTGCTGCTGCTATAAAGCGTGCGCCCGTCGGGGCTAAAAGCCAGGCCCGTTACGTGGGACTCGTGGGCGCGGAACTCGAGCACCTTCCGGCCCTGCCGCCAGTCCCAGAGCCGGATTAACCGGTCGCGCCCGCCGGTGGCCAGGGCCCGTCCGTTTGGGGCGAAGGCCAGGGCCCCCACCCCGTTGCCATGGGCCTCGAGGCTCTGCAACAGCCGCCCGCTACCTGTTTGGTAGAGGCGGGTCAGGCCGTCGCGGCTGCCTGCGGCCAGGTACTGCCCATCCGGGCTGAAGGCCAGGGCGATAATTTCCAGGGCGGCCTCGCTCAGCCTGTGGATGGGCTGCCCCTGGCGGTTCCACAGCCAGACCTCGCCGTCCCAGCCCCCGCTGGCCAGCAGCCTCCCGTCGGGGCTGTAGGCCAGGGCGCTCACCGAGGCCGCAGGGGGCTCGAGGGTTCGTAGCAGCCCTCCGTCCAGGCTCCACAACCGGGCCCGCCCATCGTCGTGGCCGCTCAGGAGCCGGCTTTCGCCCACAGCCAGGGCCAGCACCGAGGCCGTCTGGAGGGTTTTTTGGGGCCGGCCTGTGTCCCAGAAGATAATCTGGCCGTCCTGCCCCCCGCTGATGAGCTGCGCGCGCTTGCGCCAGACCAGGGCGCTCACCGCCAGGCGATGCGCACTCCACTGCTGCACATAGCGCCCCTCGGCACTCCACAATTGTATCTGTCCGTCCCGGTCGCCAGTGGCCAACTGGCCGTCCGGCCCCCAGGCCAGCGCTCGCACCGAGAGGGAGCCCAGAAGGGGCAGCCGGTGGCCGCTCTGGGGATTCCACAAGAGCACCCCATCCTGCCCCCCGGCTGCCCAGACAGGGTTTAACGGGGAAAGCCCAACGCTGTATATCCAGCCGCGCCCTGCATAAATAGACCGAGACAAGCCCAGCGCTGGCACACTCCAAAGGCGCAACTCACCGTCGGCGCTACCACTGAGCACCTGACGCCCATCCGGGCTGATGCGGGCCGACCAAACCTGATCGCGGTGGCCTTGCAACACGCCTTTCAGCAGGCCGCTCTGGGGGTTCCACAGCCGCAGGGTGGTATCGGAGGACGCGCTGAGCAAGGTGCCATCCGCAGCGAAGTCCAGGGCTCGCACGGTATCGCTGTGCCCGCTCAGGGTGCGCAAAAAACGCCCATCGGCCTGGTGGAGATGAACGTAGGTATCCGCTCCCAGGGCCAACCTTCCCCCAGGGCCAAAAGCCACAGCCCCCACCGGGGCCCGGTGTCCCACAAGTATCTGCGACGGTTGCTGGGCGGTCGCCAACGACAAACATAAAAGCCAGCCAATCCACCGGTGCACCCCATTAGCCTACCGGAGCCACCCGGACGCAAGGATGAGGCTGGGATGCTGGCCGGATGGGGTTCTGCAGCATAGAATTCCTGATGGGAGCCCAGATGAAAAAATACCGCGTTCAACCGGATGGTCGCTTTGAACTAAAGCGCTTCGATCCCGACGACACCAGCGCCTTTGAGGGGGGCAAGCAAGCGGCCCTGGAAGCCCTGGCTGTGCTCAACAGGCGTTTGGAGAAGCTGCAAGAGCTGCTGTATGCGGAAGGCCAGCACAAGGTACTGGTGGTGTTGCAGGCCATGGATGCGGGCGGCAAGGATGGCACCATCCGGGTGGTTTTCGACGGGGTAAACCCCAGCGGGGTGCGCGTGGCCAGTTTTGGTGTGCCCACCGAGCAGGAGCTGGCCCGCGACTACCTCTGGCGGGTGCACCAGCAGGTGCCCCGCAAGGGTGAGCTGGTGATTTTCAACCGCTCCCACTACGAGGACGTGCTGGTGGTGCGGGTTAAAAACCTGGTGCCCCAACAGGTTTGGCAGAAGCGCTACCGCCACATCCGCGAGTTCGAGCGCATGCTGGCCGATGAGGGAACCACCATCCTCAAATTCTTCCTGCATATCTCCAAAGACGAGCAGCGCCAGCGGTTGCAGGAGCGCTTAGATAACCCCGAGAAGCGCTGGAAATTTCGTATGGGCGACCTCGAGGATCGCCGGCTTTGGGACAGGTATCAAGAGGCCTATGAAGCAGCCATCCGCGAGACCAGCACCGAGTATGCCCCCTGGTATGTCATTCCGGCCAACAAGAACTGGTACCGCAACTGGCTGGTGAGCCACATCCTGGTAGAAACCCTGGAGGGCTTGGCGATGCAGTACCCCCAGCCCGAAACAGCCTCGGAGAAGATTGTGATCGAGTAGCAGGCAGGGCAAACACTTTTCTGTTTAGCGGAAATCTTTCTGGCGGCAAAATGAAACCATGCCGAACGCGCATCTGGTTTATCAGCGGGTGATACAGGCCGGTCGGGATTTTCTGAACCGGCCAGAAGCAAACGACCAACAGATTGCCTCGAGCCTGCTGGAGCTGGACGAGGCCCGGTTCAAGGTGTTCACCCATCTGGTGGGGATGACCAGCACCAAGCACCTGCGCTACACGGTGCTGGCCCTGGCCTGCCTGGAGCCACCGGTGGGCCCCCTCTTGCGGGAGCTCCTGGTAGAAGGAGCCAGCTTTGTTGAGGTGCACAAGCTCCTAAGCCTGTATCGAAAGCGGCAGTTGGAGCTTGCCCAATTGCAAAAAGCCGTCCAGGAGCACTCTTGGCCCAGGCTACTGACAACGCGCCGGGCCCCGGTGGACTGGGCCAGCCGGCCGGTCTGGATCTTTCCTGCCGATAAGCGGAGCCGTCGGCTCGAGGGCCTCAATCCAGCGATCGCTGAGGTGCTGATCCAGCGCTACAGCGAGCCAGGGGGCCTGGTGGTGGATCCTATGGCGGGCAGGGGAACGGTGGTGCAGAAGGCCCTGGAACTGGGTCGTAAAGCCTGGGGTAGCGACATCAACGGGGATGGCCGGCTGGTGCACAAGATGGATATCGCCGATCTGGTGGATGCGCTGGGGGAGGCGGTGGCCGATTTGCTGGTGCTGCATCCTCCTACTTTTTCCTGGTTTGCCCGCAACGTCTTCGACCCCAGCATCCACGAGCACCCCGAGACGGATTACACCAACTGGCTCTCGAGGCACCTGGAGTGCGCCCTACCGGTGCTCAAACCGCGCGGTCGCCTGGTGCTGATTGTGCGGCCCGAGCATAAGCCCCAGCGGTTCATTCGGCACGAAGGGCTGGTGCGCTGGGCTTTTGTGGCGCCGCTGGAGCTTTTGCTGAGCGAACAGGATCTCGAGCCCCTGCACTATCACCTGGCTGTATCGGAGGACGGGGAAGAGGACTGGAGCATTTTTGTGGGCCTGAAGCCCTGAGCCGCCGGGGGCTGGAAAAACTACCGTTTGGCTGGGTGGTTGCGTAGCCGAACCTGAGCCTGGGTCACCGCAGTGGCTTCCGGCTGGCTGTGCAAGGTAAGCTCGAGTCCCTCCACCTCGGGCAGCTCCTCAACCATACGCGAGACCCGCAGCAGCAGGTCTTGGAGGCTCTCGAGGTGGGCTTTGCCGGCCAGCGGCTGTAGCATCTCGAGGGCTTCCCGGTCGGTGAGAGGGGTGATGCGCAGACCCAGTAGTTGCTCTCCAAGGGGCAGCCCGGTAAGGGACAGGCTCAGCACCGGCCCAAACAGGGCATCGTGCCGGATTCGCAGCACCAGGGCGATGCCTGGCTGGGAAGAAGGCCTGAGCGCGATGCCGAAGTACCCCAGCAGTTCCTGGGTTTGTTTCGGGCTAAGCTGGCCCCGGGCTTTCCCGACCAGGGCCCGGGCGGCGTCTTCCTGTACCCCATGGTCGGGGATCTCCCCGGGTGGGGTGGTGCGCCACTGGGCGTATGCGTAGGCTGCGGCCAGGGCGCGTCCGGCCGATTCGGGGAAGCGGTACGAGGGCACCAGCTCGGCCCCCAGCCGCACGCGTGGCCGCCCTGCGGCCATAAAGCAGGTGAGCAGCGGAATCTGGATGCCCTGGGCTCGAGCTTCATTAAAAGCGGTTTGCAAGGCTTCGGCGACCTCCTCCAGGGTGGCATAGCCCAGCGGTACGAAGAGCGCGATAAAGGCATGGTAGCCGCCTGAGAGGAGCGCTTGCGCGGCCGCCAGGTACTCTTCAGCGGAGGCCCTCGAGCCCAGGTCGCGAACCTCGGCCTGTAACCCCTCGGCCTCGAGGGCGTCCTTGGCCAGGTATGCGGGCCCCGAAGCATTGGTCAGCAGGGCTACATTGGGGCCTTCGGGTAGGGGCTGGTGGGCCAGAATGGCTGCGATATCGAACATTTCCTCCAGGTTTTCGGCCCGCACCACCCCGGTTTGTTTGAAGAGCGCCTCCACCACCGGATCGCGCCCGGGTCGGACGGCCAGGATGGGTTTTTTACGACCCACCCGCCGGGCCAGCCGGGCAAAGCGCCGGGGATTGCCGAACGACTCTACGTACAGCAGGATCAGTCCGGTCTCGGGGTCTTCCTCCCAGTACTGAATCAGGTCGTTGGAGGAGATGTCCACTTTGGCCCCCAGCGATACAAAGTTGGAAAACCCCATTCCCATCTCGCGAGCGTACTCCAGCACCGCCAGCCCCACAGCCCCGCTCTGGCTGGACATGGCGATCCGCCCCTGCAAGGGGAGCCGCGGGGCCAGGCCAGCACAGAGCTGCACCTCGGAGCTGGTGCTCATTAGAGCCAGTGAACCCGGCCCCAACAGCCGCATGCCGTAGTGGCGGCAGGTTTGGGCCAGGGCTTTGATCTGCCGCTCTTCCATGTCGGTGGTGATCACCATCAGGGCCCTGACCCCCCGCTGGCCACAGGCCTCGGCAGCCTCCAGCACCTTGTCGCGGGGGGTGGTGATGATCGCCAGGTCAATTGGCCCCGGCACGGCCTTGACCGAGGTGTAGGCCAGCATCGAGCCCACCACCGGCACCTCGCCCGCGGCGGGGGTGGCGGCGGTGTTGACCGGATAGACCGGGCCCTGGAACCGGTTGAGCACCAGGTGTTCCAGAATTTGGTAGCCAACGCTGCTAGGATCTCTGGAAGCACCTACCACGGCCACGCCCTTGGGGCGCAAAACCGGCAGCAGCGAGGCCACCGTGGCCACGCGCTCGCGCAACTCAAACCGGGCCACCATCTCGGGGTTGGGCTCGATATCGAAACTGACCTCCACCTCGCCGGACTCGGTGTGCGACTCGACCTGGAAACCGCTGGCCTTAAACACATCCAGCATCTGCTTGTTTTCGGCCAGGGTGAAGGCATGGAACCGCCGGATGCCGCGTTGCACCCCGATCAGGGCCAGCCGCTCGAGCAGCAGCGAGCCCAGGCCCCGTCCCTGGTACCAGTCGTCTACCAAAAAAGCCACCTCAGCCGAGGTGGAGCCGGGCCCCTCCTGCACGTACTCACCGGTGGCAATGATGCGTTCGGGGTCGCCGGTGAGCACCACCAGGGTCACCTTGTCCTCATCGGGGGGCTTGCGCAAAAGCAGATCGGCGGCGGTTTCGGGGTCGACCTCGGAGAAAAACCGGAAGGTGCGGGCTTGCGGGGATAGGCGTTGGAGAAACTCCACAAACAGGGCCCGATCCTCGGGCTGGGCCGGGCGCAGGGTGGCGGTTCGGCCGTCCTTAAGGAGAATGGGGCCGGACTCGAGGGCGTACTGCGGGGTAGGGGGTGGAATATAGCGCTGCGGCATAGCAACCGTCCTAACCAATAGCATAGTCGCCATTGGTCAGGAATGCCGACCCCTTGGGTTAAGAAAGCGCGTCTACCACCAGGAGCCCCTCCCGGCCGTCGATAACCCGGGCCTAGGCCTGGATGCGCACAGGAGGTGCGGTTGGTATCGGTTCGCTTCGGGCGCCTTGCTGGACGCCGATTAAGAAGCCCATCTTTATGATGGCTATGATCTGTTCCGTCTGACCTGTGCGCACCAGCTCCTCTACGTACTCGGCCATGCCGGGCGGAAAGGGCATCTGCCGCAGGGCTTCGCGGTTGGCTTCGACCATTTGTTGAATCCACTCAACCGGTGTCATACCTACTTGCTAATATAGCACTCAACTTTTCTAACATTCGGTCTTTTGACACTATCTGCGGCCCGGGCCTAGTGGTTTTCCTGCCGCTCGTTGGCGGACAGCTCGCTCTGCAGCCAGGCTAGCACGGCTTCAGCAGCGGTAAGGTTGGTGGCGAGGGGTACGTTATGCACGTCGCATACCCGCATCAGGGCTTGCACATCGGGTTCGTGCGGCTGGGCCTGCAAGGGGTCGCGCAGGAAAACCACCGCCAGCACCTTGTCCTCCGCCACCATAGCCCCGATCTGCTGATCGCCGCCCAAAGGCCCCGAAAGCAGGCGGGTTACGGCCAGGCCAGCTTTTTCCTCCAGCATTCGCCCGGTGGTGCCGGTGGCCACCAGCGGAAAGCGTGCCAGGAGGTCTTTGTGATCCTTGGCAAACGACACCATATCGGCTTTCTTGCCGTCGTGTGCAATGAGGGCCAGTGCTTTCATCGGCTTTATATTAGCGTGCCCCGCACCGGCCGTTGTCAGGCCGGGCCAGGCTGTCTGAACCATCGGTGCTAGTTGAGTGTCCGGCTACCATCCATCAGGCTGCGAGCGCGCTCGAGGTAGCTGCTCAGGGTGTGGTGCCACTCGTCGGCGGGGTGTAGGTAAGGCAGCACAGCCTCGCTGCGGTGGATGATCTCGTTGGGGCGGCGAAAGCCTAGCTGGGCCAAGGTATCCACCACCATTTGCTGGGCCGTGACCCAGTCGCGGCTGCCCTCGGCGGCGGTCTCGCAGGCCTGGGTGTAGTGCTCGAGGGCCTCTTCCAGGTGTAGCAGGTCGTAGGCCAGGTTGCCCAGGATCAGGTATCCGGTGCTTGGGCTTCCCTGGCGGATGGCCTCATGGGCGGCTTGATGGGCCTCATCGTAGCGGCCCAGGCGGTAGAGCACCTCGGCCAGGTCGCCGTAGGCGTCGCCTAGGTGGCCGTACTCGGGGTCGCGCAGCACCTCCCGCAGGGTGGCCTCGGCCTCGGCCAGCTCACCAGCCTCGAGGTACGCAACGGCCAGCTCGTGCAAGGCGTAGCTTCTGTCCTGTTCTTCAGCCCGCCGCACAGCCTCCCGGAAGGCCTCAATGGCCTCGCGGGGCTGCCCCAGCTGCATAAGCGCCTGGCCGTGTACCAGCGGTGTGCCGTGGGCCGGCTCTGCACCTTCGCGCTCGATCTCCAAAGCCCGCTGGATGGCCTCGAGGGCCAGGTTGGGGTTGCCCAGCAGGAGGTGGCTGCGCGCGATCAGATAGTAGCGGGTGGCGGCCTCCTCGGGGTCTTCCAGCTCCGGGGCCTCGAGCTCGGCCTCTTGCAGGGCTTGCAGGGCCTCGAGGCCCATCCCGGCCTCTACAAACATGGCCGAGGCGTCGATCAGGTTCCAGTAATGCTCCATGCCCACTGCCAGCCGCGAAGCTTCTTTGTAGGCCGCGGCTGCCTCGGCGGGCTGCCCCAGACGCTCCAGGGCCTTGCCCCGCAAGGTATGCGCCCGCCAGGCCAGAAAAGCCGGCAGCTCGAGGGGGCGGTTCAGGATCTCCAGGGCTTCTTCGGGCAGACCCAGGTACATCAGCGCCTGGGCCTGGTGGTAGAGGGCTCGAGGGTCGGTGGTGCGGGGCAGTATTTGGCGCACCTCGTCTTCCGAAGCACCTTCCAGTGCGCGCATCTCGCCCAGGATGGAGCGATAGCGCGGGTGGGCCTCGAGGGATGGCACGCTGCTTAGCCCCTCTTCCAGGGCCCGGTTGGCGCCTTCGATGCCCCCCTCGCCGTACAGTGAGTAGGCCTCGGCCAATAGCAGGGCGGCCTCTGCTGCCTCCTGTCCTTGCGCCAATGCCAAGGTGCGTATCAGCGTTTCGAACGCCGTATCGTAGTCGCCTTGGTGGAGGGCCTCGAGTACCACTTGCATTACCCTCCATCATAAAGCCCAAAGCTTAGAGCGATAAGAACCAGGTCTGCTTTGCCAGGCCAGGCGGGGCTGGGGGCCGCGGTGTAAGCTGCACCTGCGAACGGGCCTGGGCTTTCGACCCTAGGACTCATTCATTGCGCCAGGATTGAGTACCATAATCTAGTGCACCGCGCTGCCGTTATATAATCGGCAGAATGTGTGCTGCCTGCACCACAGGCACTCAATGGAGGTTCTGGTTTGCCTACGCGTATCAATCCTTGGAGCTTGCTTGTTATCTTCATCCTGGCCTACTGGCTTTTCACCTTATTCGGGGGCGGCAACAACGCCCGCACCAGCATTCCATACAGCGACTTTATCACCTACATTGAACAGGGCAAGGTGGCCCGGGTTATTTTGCAGGAAGGCCGGATTACTGGTTTTTTCAAGGCGCCTGAGCGCATCCGGGTGGGCAACAACACTGAAACCACCGATCGCTTTACCGTGATTGCCCTTCCAGCGGGGTACAGCGATCCGCAGTTTACCAACCTCCTTCGTCAGAACGGCGTGGTTATCGAAAACCGGCTGCCTAGCATCTGGCCCCAGCTCCTGTATACCCTGCTGCCCATTGCGGCCCTGATTGGTTTCTGGTGGTTTTTTTTCATGCGCTCGCAGGGGGGGGCGGGGCAGGTTATGCAGTTCGGCCAGAGCCGGGCGCGCCAGTACGGTAAGGAGCGCCGGGTCAATACCACCTTCAAGGATGTGGCCGGCCACCACGAGGCCAAACGCGAGCTGATGGAAGTGGTGGACTTCCTCAAAAACCCGCAAAAATATATCGCCATTGGGGCGGAGATTCCCAAGGGCGTGCTCCTGGTGGGGCCGCCCGGCACCGGTAAGACCCTGCTGACCCGCGCGGTGGCCGGGGAGGCTGGGGTGCCGTTCTTCTCGGTGTCGGCCTCGGAGTTTATGGAGATGTTTGTGGGGGTGGGGGCCAGCCGGGTACGTACCCTGTTTGACGAGGCCCGCCGCAACGCGCCGGCCATTATCTTTATAGACGAGCTTGACTCGATTGGCCGCAAACGCGGGGCCGGCATTGGGGGCGGCCACGATGAGCGGGAACAGACCCTTAACCAGATCCTCTCCGAGATGGACGGTTTTGAGAAGGATACCAGCGTCATTGTGCTGGCTGCGACCAACCGCCCGGATATCCTCGACCCTGCCCTTTTGCGCCCAGGGCGCTTTGACCGGCAGGTGGTAATTGGACTGCCGACCCTGGAGGAGCGCAAGGAAATTCTGCAGGTGCATATGCGGGGTAAGAAGTTTGCCCCGGACGTCGACGTAAACAACCTGGCCCGCCTGACACCGCAGTTCAGCGGAGCCGACCTGAAAAACCTGGTCAACGAAGCGGCCCTGCAGGCGGCCCGTGAGAATGCCAGTGAAATCACCAACGCTCACTTTCAGGCAGCGCTCGACAAGATCATGCTGGGCCTGGAGCGTGGAACCCTGAAGCTTAGTGAGCAAGAAAAGCGCGCTGTGGCCTACCACGAGGCCGGCCATGCCATTGTGGGCGAAGAGCTGCCTTATGCCGACAAAACCGAAAAGGTTTCGATTGTGCCCCGCGGTATGGCCCTGGGGGTGCGCTGGAGCAAGCCCGAGGAGCGCATCCTGATGAGCAAGGAGCACCTCGAGGACACCCTGGCCATGACCCTGGCGGGTCGGGCGGCCGAGGAGCTGTTTGTGGGTACCATCACCACCGGGGCCGCCAACGATTTCAAGCAGGCCACCAGCCTGGCCAAGCAGATGGTGCTGGACTGGGGAATGGGCGACCACTTCAAGAACGTGGCCTGGGGCTCCAACACCGGCCCCATCTTCCTGGGGGAGGAGATCGCCAAAAAGCAAGACCACTCCGAGGAGACCAGCCGCCTGATCGATGCGGACATCCGGGCCATCCTGGATCGGGCCTACGAACGGGCTAAGCAGGTTCTATCCGAAAACGCCAAAGCCGTGCATCAGCTGGCCGCCGAACTCCTGGATACCGAGATTGTGCAGGGCGAGCGCGTGCGGGAAATTATCGCCCAGAGCAAGCAGCCCGAAACCGTCGCTCCCACAGCTTTCAAGCCCGAGGTCTGAACCGCAGTCACACCGCGATGATGGGTTGGCAAGCGCAGGGTGCGTGGCCTTAAGGTCTTCCCAGGCCGTTGTTCTCCCACCTTGAATGGAGAAAAGAACGCCCGCGGCGCAACCGGAGCGTCTGCGCTCGGCTAGTACCGACGCTTACGCTGGGGTAGCAACAGTAAAAACACCCCCACCACCACGCATGCGTCGGCCAGATTCCAGATGGGGAAATTGTCTAAAATAGACAGCCCCGTGCGGTTGATGTCCACGTAGTCGACCACCCAGCCGTGGCCCAGTCGATCGATTGCGTTGCCCAGGGCCCCTGCGGCAATCAGGGATAAGGCCAACTGCTGCAACAGGGGGGTTCGGCGGTGATGCAGGCTCAGATATACGAGAATGCCAAGGCCTATTAGCAGGCTTATCCAGACCAAAATGCGGGCCCCACCCTGGAATATCCCAAAGGCTGCACCGGTATTTTTCACAAAGGTGGCATCCACGACCCAAAACAAATTGCTCAAAAAAACCGCGCCTACCTCGCCTTCGAACACACGTGGCCCAACCGCCCATAGCACCGCAAGTTTGATGGCCTGATCGGCAACCAGCAGGGCAGGAACCAGCCAGGTGGCGATATTCATACCGCTGGAAGTCTAGCACGCTCCCATGAGGGTATGCTATACTCCTTGCTGTTGCCCTGAGGCAAGGGGGCAGCCCCTTGCATTGGCAGTTAGGAGTCCTGCAATGTCGAAGATTTGCGAAATTAGCGGCAAGCGCCCCGTAGTGGCCTACAGTATCATTACCCGTGGTAAGGCCAAACGCGAAGGTGGGGTGGGTAAGAAGATCACCGGCTATACCAAGCGCTGGCAGGAGCCCAACCTACGCAAGGTGACCGTTACCGTTGTTGGTCAGGCCATCACCTTCCGCGTCGCTAACAGCCACGCCCACAAGGTGTACGAGCTGGTGGAGCGCGCCAAAGGCATGAAGCTCGAGGGCCTCACCGCTAAGCAGATCAAAGCCCGTCTGCTAAGCCTGCTCTAGGCCATCCAGCATCAAGAGGCACAGCCCGCTGTGCCTCTTTACTTTTGGCATAAAATAGGCCCATGCCGATCAAGCCCGGCTGGATTCTGCTCGCTCTGGTGACCCTGCTGGCCTTGTGGCAGAGCGTGCAACTATCCGGTGCCCGCCGGCAGATTGCGGTTTTGCAATCGGAAATTTCCCAGCTCAAAGAGCGCCTCGAGCAAGGCCCTGGGGGCTTTATGCTGCCCCTGCCCGGCGCCTGCCTGCCCAAAACCGATGGCAACCTGCCCGGTGCCCCCCGCGAATACCGCAAGGGCACCAACCCTGGTTTTGTGTTTACTGGTGATGATGCCTGTATTCCGGTGCGCTATGGCATGGGGGTGGTGGCCGCCGCCGGGGGCGAGGTGATTAAGGCCGAGACCAGCTACAAAGAAATGAGCCGTGCCGAGTTTGAGGCCCTGGTTCGGGCGGTGGCCAATGGGGCCGGGCCCGAGCAGATGGACAAACTGCGGGGGCGCGAGGTCTGGATTCGCCATCCAGGCGGTTTTACCACTGTGTACGCCCACCTTGCCGAGATCGCGCCGGGGCTAAAGGTGGGTAGCAGGGTGCACAAGGGGCAGTGGATTGGCCGGGTGGGCAACAGCGGAACCGAGGCCGCCGTGCGAGGCACCCGTGAAGGTGCGCGGCTCTTGTTTGAGCTGTGGGATGGTGAGCCCGATCGAGACAGGTACTTCGGCCAGGGACTCACACCCGAGGCGCTGCGGGCCAGGGCCCGGCTCGAGTTCGCCCTTCCCTGAACCGTGCGGTATTGTAATCCCCATGCGCCGTGACCTCGCCGAGATCTGGAAGCTGTTGTGGGTGCGGATTGCCGTCTATGCGGTTTCGATTTACCTGCTTCTCCAGCTTTTGGGGATGGTGCTGGGGGGGGCCCGGGGGGCGCTGATTACGCTGGCGCTGGCTTTTATTTTTGCCTATCTAACCTCGCCCATCGTGCGGGCTTTGGAAAAGCGCCAGGTGCCGCGCTTTGTGGGGGTGCTCCTGGTATACCTGGGGCTGGGGCTGTTTTTGGGGCTGGCCTCGTTTCTGATCGCCGAAATGGTAAATGTGCTGGCCCGCTACGTGACCGAACTTCCCCGCATCCTGACCCCCTTGCTCACCTGGATTGAGAACCTGCCCTCGCGCATCGGCCAGGTAGAGCTTCCACCAGCCCTGGAGGGGGCCTTTGCCCAGGCGGCCCAGGGTTTGCAGACCTTGCTCGAGGGCTTTACCCAGACCCTTTTGCAGGGTTTGCGCGCGCTGCTGGCCCAGGGAGGGAGCCTGGTGGGCTTCTTTGCCTCGCTGGTGGGAGGGGTGTTGCAGCTTTTTGCCGCGCTGATCATCTCGATTTACCTGCTCTACGACCTGCCGCAAATCTCCAAGACCCTCTTCCAGGCGGTTCCCTTGCCGTACCAACCTTTTGTGGCCGATATCGCTGCCAAGTTGGATCGGGCGGTGGGGGGATACATCCGGGGACAGCTTCTGGTGGCCATCAGCGTAGGTCTGATCGTGACGGTGGGTTTTTGGATATGCGGGGTGCCGCTGGCAGGGTCGCTGGGGTTTCTGGCAGCGGTATTCAATCTGGTTCCGTTTGTAGGGGTGATTGTTTCCACGGTGCCGGCGATGCTACTGGCCCTTACGGTGGGTTGGCCGCAGGTGCTGGCGGTCTTGGGGGTGGTGGTGGTGGCCAACCAGGTGGAAGCCCATGTCCTGAGCCCGCGCATTCTGGGCCAGGCCACCAGCCTGCATCCGGTGAGCGTAATTGCGGCCATTTTGGTGGGCTCGAGCCTCTATGGTCTGGTAGGGGCCTTGCTGGCGGTGCCGCTGCTGGCTTTTTTCAAGGTGCTTTATACCGAGCTTTATCTGAACAGCCGGTTCTACCGTGAGGGATAAAGGTATGAGCACAACCCTGAGCTGGGCCTGGCAGAACCCTTGGATACGCCTTGTGGTGTATTTGCTGCTGGCGGGGCTGGTTTTTTGGCTGCTGAGCTGGGTGCTGAACGGCGCGCGCACCGCCATTGGAATCGTTTCGACGGCCTTTGTATTTTCTTACCTGGCGAGCCCGGTGGTGCGCTGGTTTGAGCAACGGCGTCTGACGCGGGCCTTGGGTGTGGTGGTGGTGTTCGTGGGCCTGCTCTTTTTCCTGGGGCTGGCCACGGTGCTGCTGGCCGGTATGACAACGCAGCTCGCCCGCTTTGTCAACAATCTGCCCAGCCTGGTAGAGCCCCTGGTGGGTTGGGCGCGGGGCCTGCCAGAGCAGATCGGGCGCATCGAGCTGCCGCCGGTTTTGCTCGAGGCCCTCAACCAGGCCACCCTCAACCTGCAAACCCTGCTACAAGCCTTCACCCAGACCCTGCTGCGCGGCTTGCAGAGCCTGCTGGCACAGGGGGGCAACCTGCTGGGTTTTTTCACAGGGCTTCTGGGCGGCGCCTTCCAGCTTTTGACGGTCATTACCATCTCGATCTACCTGCTCTACGACCTGCCCCGCGTGGGGGCGGCGCTGTTCCGCGCGGTTCCGTTGCCCTACCAGCCCAAGGTGCAGGAACTGGCCCAAAAAGCCGATGCAGCCTTTGGGGGCTATGTGCGGGGTACCCTGCTGGGCGCTTTGTTCAACGGGGTGCTCATCAGCCTGGCCATGTACCTGTCGTTCGGGGCTTTTCAGGGGTTTGGGGTGGGGGTGCTGACCCAGGCCATGTCTTTGGGATTTCTGGCCTTTATTTTTAGCTTTGTGCCGGTGCTGGGGGTGATCATCTCGGCCATACCGGCCTTGTTGCTGGCTTTACCGCTGGGCTGGCTGGCTTTTGCGGTGGTGGCCCTGGTGCTGTGGGTTTGCAACCAGATCCAGGGGGTGGTCTGGCCGATCATTATGGGCCGTACCACCAGCCTGCACCCGGTGACCGGCATTGCTGCGGTGCTGATCGGGGGCTCGCTGTTTGGGGTGGCGGGGGCTTTACTGGCCGTGCCCCTGGTGGCCTTTTTCAAAATCCTATACAACGACTACTACCTGAATAGTCGTTTTTACCAGGAGGGTTGAGGCTACTACCAGTGGCCACCTTCCTCGAGGGCCCTGGTAAACCACGCGGGAATCTGCTGCCCAAAGCGTTGGCCGGCGAAGTCCTTAGCAAACTCGCCGTAGTTGCCGGACTGGATGGCCTTTCGGGCGCTTTCCATCAGGCGGTGCAGGTAGCGCAGGTTGTGCAGCGAGATCATGCGGGGGGCCAGCATCTCCTCGGCCCGCACCAAGTGGGCCAGGTAGGCCCGGCTGTAGTGGGTGCAGGCGTAGCAGTCGCAGGTGGGGTCGATGGGGCGGGGGTCGTCGAGGTAGCGCGAGAGCTTGAGGTTGAGCCGCCCCTCGGTCACCAGGGCATAGCCAAAGCGCCCGGTGCGGGTGGGGTAGACGCAGTCGAACATATCCACCCCCAGGGCCACCGAGGCCACCAGATCCTCGGGGTGGCCCACCCCCATCAGGTAGCGGGGTTTGGACTCGGGCAGCAGCCGGGTGGAAAGCTCCACCGCCGGGTACATGCCCTCCTTGGGTTCCCCCACGGCCAGGCCGCCAATGGCCAGACCGGGGGTATCGAAGGCCGCTGTGGCCTCGGCGCTGGCTTTACGCAGGGCCAGGTCAATCCCGCCCTGGGCAATGGCAAACAGGGCCTGGTCGGGCCGGGTTTTGGCCTTAAGGCAGCGCTCGAGCCAGCGCAGGGTGCGTTCGATGGAGGCCTTGAGGTACTCCGGGCTGGCCGGGTAGGGGGGGCACTCGTCGAAGGCCATGATGATATCGGCCCCCAGGGCTTCCTGCACCTGGATGCTGTACTCGGGGGTTAGCTCGATCAGGTCGCCGTTGAGGTGGCTGCGGAAGGTCACGCCCTGCTCGCTGATCTGGCGCAGGTCGCCCAGGCTCATCACCTGAAAACCGCCCGAGTCGGTGAGCCAGGGGCCGTCGTAGGCGGCGAATTTATGCAGCCCACCCAGGGCCCGCACCCGCTCGGGGCCGGGCCGCAGCAGCAGGTGGTAGGTGTTGCCCAGAATGATCTGTGAGCCGATTTCCCTAAGCTCGCGGGGGCTGATGCCCTTGACGCTGCCCTGGGTGCCAACCGGCATGAACAAAGGGGTTTGCACCAGGCCGTGGGGGGTGTGAAAAAGCCCAGTGCGGGCCCGGCCGGACTGGGCGGTGATGGCAAACTCGAACACCTGGGTATTTTGGGGCCTACTGGCCCAAAGTTCAACCGGCCTTACCCCTGCTGGATTTTCCTCACCCCAAGACTCCCCGCAGGAAGGGCAAATTTACTACGATGAGCCAGGGGGCGCAGCTTCCCATGGCGTACTCAGTTGGCAGTGCAGGTGCTGGGGGCCTGGCAGCTAAAGGTGCGGGCCTGCTCGATGCTGGGCCCGTTGTAGCTGGTCTCGAGCCCCTTGCCCAGCACCTTGAAGCCAGCCTCGACCTTGCTCTGGCCGTTGATGCTGGTTTTGAGTCCGGCGGTGCCGTTGTTGCCGTTCAGGGTCAGGTTGATGAAAGGCTTGGTCTCGAGGCTGGGCCCGGCCACCCCATAGAACTTGATGTCCATAGCCAGCCCCGCGAAGGCATTGCCCGTGCCCTGTACCGGAACCGAGTAGTTGAAGGTGGGGTTGAGGGCAAAGTTGGCGGTAAAGGTATTGTTCCATCCCCCGTTGGTGGTGCGGTTGCGGTTGTAGTCGAGCTGGAGGTTGGTGGTAAAGGTGGGGGCAATGCCCACCGAGACCGTCACCTTGCCCCCGGCGTTGCTGCTCACCCCGGCGATTAGCTTGGGCTGCAAGACCACCACCACCGGCACGCTGCCCACCAGAAAGGCCCGTTTGATGTTCCAGGAGGCCAGCTCCTTGCTTAGGCTAAAGGGGCTGTAGCTGGCGTTGGCCTGGATGGTGGCGGTAATGGAGGACTTGAGCGTGCCGCTCAGGCCGGCCCTGAACACCTCCACGCTGCCGTTGCTGAACTTGAGGTTGAAGCTGGGTTTGAGGGTCTGCTCGATAGAGCCGTTGAGGGTGATGCTCCCGCCGGGCACGCCCGGAATATCGAACTTGACGTTGGTCAGGTTGATGCGCCCGGTGAAGTCCTGTACGCTCACGCCATCCAGGGCCTGCACCAGGCTGGCCTCGCCGATGGTGAGGTCGGTCTCGAGGGTTACCTCGCCCGAGGCAATGGCGTCCTCGAGGCTCGCTTCCTCGGTCTGAATGTAAACTTTCCGCACCGCCTGGCTGGAGACCCCGTTCCCCCCCACAAACTGGGCGGAGACGCTCTTGACCTTCTGTAGCAGGCCGTCGTTGCAATTACTTACAAGCACGTCCCCGGCGCTTGCACTGAAGGTGCTGTCGGTCACCACCACCTGGCCGGGGGCCACCTCGGTTTTGTCGGGGTCGAGCACCTTGAGCGTCGCCACCGGCGTAAAGCTGCCGGTCACGGTGCCGGTATCGGTGACGGGTGTGCAGACCTGGGTCTGGGGGCCCGGCGGGGTGCAGGCTGTCAGCCCCAGCACACCGGTCAGGGCTATGGGCCACCATCTCATTGCACCGCCTCCATCCAGGTTTCGGCCACGTCGCGCACCGTGGCAGCGCTCAGGTAGGCCTGGGTGTGCCGGTTGAATTCATCGTTGCTGAGCTTGCCCCGGAAAAGCTCCCGGTTGGTGGCCGGCACATCGGTATACAGCAGCCGGAAGCGCGAAGGCCCTAGGGGCGGCACCACCAGGTAGGCGGCCTGGCCCTGGGCGTTGCGGTCGGTGGCTAGGGGGAAGGTATGGCGGCCTGCCGGCAACTGCACGTTGCGCTCGAGCACCACCGTCGTTCCGTCGCTGTCCATGGTCACCAGGGTCACGTAGCCCGGCTGGCTCAGGGTAAAGCTAAAAAACACCCGCTCGCGCAGTTTGTACTTGCCGCCCTCGCCCCGGTCGGGGGCAAACCCGCTGATGATGGGCTGCAGGCCCCATTCACGGCGCTCTTTTTCGCCAATTCCAGGCTGGGGCGCACAGCCCACCAGCAACAATACAACTAATGAAAAGCCCAGGAATCTCATCCCAAAAGTCTACCCCTTACTTCCTGAGAGCACCACAGGGGACTGGATTAAGCCGGGCTTTAGACAAGATACTGTGCAGGGTGGAACGCTATCTGCTGGTTATGCTGGGCGGGGCCATCGGGGCCATGCTGCGCTACGGGCTGGGGGCCTGGGTGCAGGGCTTCTTGGGGCCGGGGTTTCCCTGGAGCACCTTTTTGATTAACATCACCGGTAGCTTTCTGATTGGGCTGGTGCTGCGCCTGAGCCTCGAGGGGGCCCTGAGCCCGGAGTGGCGGCTTTTTCTGGCGGTGGGGATGCTGGGTGGCTACACCACCTTTTCCACCTTTAGCTGGGAGACCCTGACCCTGGTACAGCAGGGGGAGTGGTTCAAAGCCTTTTTGTACGTGGCTGGCAGTGTGGTGCTGGGGTTTGGACTGGTCTGGCTGGCCTACCGCTGGGCCGGGAGGTGGGTATGAAACTGCAGGGTGAAGCCAAGCTGGTACGCATTTTTCTGGGCGAGTCGGATAAGTGGCAGGGACAGCCCCTTTACGAGGCGATTGTGCTCGAGGCCAAAAAAGCTGGCCTGGCCGGTGCCACCGTGTTCCGGGGCTTCATGGGCTTTGGAGCCCACTCCCGCATCCACACCGCCAAAATCCTCCAGCTATCCGAAGACCTGCCCATCTGCATCGAGATTGTAGACAGCGAAGAGAAGATCCGGGCTTTTTTGCCCATCCTCGACCAGATGGTGCAGGAAGGCCTGATCACCATGGAAAAAGTAGAGGTAATTCAGTACCGTTCCCGCTAGGCATTGTACGTTTGCTTACGCGGCTGGGGCTCGAGCCCAGCTAGGCTAGAGCCATGTTCGGTAACTTCTTCAAGCCCAGGGTAGTGGATCAGCACCGGGTGCCTCCCGGCCAGGTGCTCACCGAAAAATTCCCGGTGCTCACCTACGGTCCCACCCCCACCGTGCGCCCAGAAGAGCTGCAATTTGAAATCAAAGGCCAGGTTGAGGAGCCCAGAACCCTGAGCTGGGCCGATCTGATGGCCCTGCCCCAGTCCGACCTGACCGCCGACTTTCACTGCGTGACCCGCTGGAGCAAGCTGGACGTACAGTGGAGTGGCGTCCGGGTGCTCGACCTAATGCAGCAGGTTCAACTCAAGCCGCAGGCCAGGGCGGTGCTGGTGCACTGCTACGGGGGCTACACCACCAACCTCAGCCTCGAGGACTTTTTGCGCGCGGAGAATATCCTGGCCCACACCCTGTTTGGCCAGCCCCTCCCGCGGGACCACGGCGGCCCTTTGCGCCTGGTGGTGCCGCACCTGTACGCCTGGAAGAGCGCCAAGTGGGTGCGGGGTTTGGAGTTTCTGGATAAGGAGGAACTGGGCTTCTGGGAGGTGAACGGCTACCACCGCCGGGGCGACCCCTGGAAAGAGGAACGCTTTAGCGACTGAGCGCTGGTTCCAGGTGCAGTTCCCAGACGGGCCTTTGGGCCACGGGCTGTTGGGTATAAAATGCCCCAGTGGACTGGACAACCTGGCTTGTTTTGTTGCTAGCTTACTTGTTTGGCGCGATCCCCGCGGGGGCTTGGGTGGCCCGCTACTATGGGGTGGACATCCAGAAGGTGGGTTCCGGGAATACCGGTGCTACCAACATCCTGCGCACCCTGGGGGCGGGCCCGGCGCTGGTGGTGGCGGCTTTTGACGTGCTCAAAGGTGGAATTGCGGTGTGGCTGGCCCGGCTGGTGGGCATCGAAGGCTATTTGCTGGGCGGGGTGGCGCTGGCGGCGGTGCTGGGCCACAACTACTCGGTTTTCCTGCGCTTCACCGGGGGTAAGGGGGTGGCGACCAGCTTTGGCACCCTGCTGTTCCTGGATCCCCTGCTGGCCCTCCTCACATTTCCGGTGGGCGTAGCGACCATGGGGCTTACCCGCTTCGTCTCGGCAGGCAGCATGATCGGCGCCCTTACCGCAGCAGTAGTTGCTGTAGCCCTGGGCCGGCCCATGTGGGAGATCCTGACGGTGGTGCTGCTGGCTGGGCTGGTCTTCTGGACGCACCGCGAGAACATCAAGCGTCTGCAAGCAGGCAACGAGCGCCGTCTGGGGGATAAGGCCAAGATTTCCGATACCGTTACGCGCTAACTGCCTGTGACGCTCAAAACATCGCACGGGGCCCTCGAGCTTCCTCTAGACTGATGGGGTGCGGGGGCTTTTTGTAGCTATTTCTAAAAGCAAAAGACGGGCGGCTTACTTTTGGGCTATTCTGCTGGCCATACCGGTGCTGTTTTTCATCTGGCTGATGCGGCCCGAGGAGGGTTTTATCCGCTGGCTGTACCCGGCGTTTATCCTGATGTGTGCGGGCTGGGCCTGGCGGATATACCGCGGGGTTAATCTGGGTGCTATTGAGCGCGAGACCATCGCTACGGTAACGCTTTTCTTTACCGTCAAACTGGCCTATTACCTGTTTTGGGGCCGCCTCGAGCACAACTGGGTCGAGATCGAGAGCACCTACTGGGTCATGGCGTTTGTCATGGTTCTGCTCTACATCGTGTTTGATGCCCGCACGGGGCTGGTGTACAGCCTGGCCCTGGCGGTGGTGACCCTGATTCTGGGCCTGCTGCGCCTTGGGGGTGAGGTGGCCCAGGGCCTGTACAGGGCTGAGTTTCTGGCCTTTATACGCTCGGAGATGCGGCTTTTTGCTATGGCGGGTTTGTTATACGCCCTGGCCATCGTCAAGGATCAGCTTGCCCTGGCCAACCGGCAGGTGGAAGAGATGCATGCCCTGGCCCGCACCGATCCCCTGACCGGCCTGCCCAACCGCCTGGCCCTGAGCGAGCTGCTGGAAGAAGCCTCGCAGCATATGCATGGTTTGTATTTGGTGCTGCTGGATATCGACCGCTTCAAGCAGATAAACGACCGCTTTGGTCACGCAGCCGGCGATGAGGTGCTCAGGGAGGTGGCCCGCCGCCTGTGCCTCTCCATGCGCAGGGAGGATGTGCTTGGGCGCTGGGGGGGCGAGGAGTTCATGATCCTGATGCGCGGCGAGGGCCAGCAGGATGTGCTGGCAGCGGTGGAGCGCTTACGGGAAGACATTGCCTTCTGGCCGTTTAAGCAGGTGGGCCCTGTTTCGGCGAGCTTTGGGGTGGCGGAAGGGCATATAGGCGACAGCATTCATGCTTTGGTAGAGCGGGCCGACAGGGCCCTGTACGAAGCCAAGCGCCTGGGCCGCAACCGGGTTGAGCTGAGCCCGGCCTAGGGCTCCCTCGAGGCCACCTCGTCCGCTGGGATTGGAGTTTGAGGCCCCACCAGATACACCGCCCGCCAGGGGCGGAAGTTGGAGTTGAGCACGTCCACGTCCACCCGTCCGTCGGGGCGGATGATGGTACGGGTGATGCGGGTGCGGAAGCCATCCACGGCCCAGTCTACCTGCTTAATCTGCCCGGGGCGCAGGCTGGGATCTACGATGTACTGCGGGGGCGGGTGGGGGGTGCGGGCAAGGATGACCGGCTTGGAGACCGTCACCTTGCGGCCATCGGGGAGGCCGTATAGCTGCACCGTGAGGCTGGAGCGGGTAAAGGTGGTGCGCACGACGATGGGGCCTGGGGTGTCGTTGGTGGCCCGCAGATTGAGGTAGGGCTGGTACACTGCGGCGTCGTAGCCCACGATGGGGTCGTACCAGCGCACCCGGTAGGCGTGCTGGTTGCGCTCGAGGATGGGCAGGCCGGCTTGGTACAAAGCCCGGAAGGCCGTGGTGGAAACCTGGCAAACCCCGCCCCCCACGCCCTTGACCGTGCGCCCATCGGAGATGATCAGCGCCTCCTTGAAGCCGTTTTCGGGGCTGATGCTACCGATGGCGTCGTTGAAATTGAAAACCCCTCCCGCGGGCACCACGTAGCCGTCCAGATTGCGGGCGGCGGCGTGGACGTTGGCGATGCGCTCGGGGCTCGAGCCGCCGTAGTGCGTGGTGGCTTCGGCCAGGAGTTGAAGGTTCTCGGCTTTTGGCAGGTCGGCGGCCCGCACCTGGGCGGCCTTGGGCACCACGGTCAGGTGAAACTCGCTCAGATCGGGCCGCAGAAGGGCCAGCTCGAGGCGCTTGCGGCTCTCGGGCTGGTTCATCTTCCAGCCGTTGACCTCGGGCTGCACCGTGAGCTGGCCCCCGGGGCCTGGGGAGTAGCGGGCGTCTTTGGGTAAGCGGTCGTGGCGGGTGGCTATCTGGGCCAGGAGCTTGCGCAGGGCCTGGGTGTTAACCCTGACCTCCTCCTGCACGCTTAAAAGCGAGGCCACCTGGGCCGCGCCCAGGCTGTACCGGTGGCGTTTTCCGCTGCCGCTGGGGTGGGGTTCGGTGTAGATCAGGTCGAGGGGGCGCAGGAGCTCGTTGGCCCGGCGGGCCACCGGCTCGAGCACGGCGGCGGTCAGGCGGGGGGTGAGGGGCTTGGGGAAAAACTCGAGCACGGTCAGTTCGGGGTGTTGTAGATAGCTCTCGACTGCGCTCTGGACGTCCAGCTCGAGGCCTGGCTTTTCCGGAACAACCACGAACCGATCGTTTTTGAAGACCACCCTGGCGTTGGTGGGGGGGCGCTCGAGGCCCCGGGCGATGGATTGCAGCCGCTTTTCCAGGGCTGCGGCGTCCACGCTGGGCACCAGCGGAACCTTGATCTGCCCGCGCAGGGCGGCCAAACGCTCGCCCAGGCTTGTCCGTCCTACTGCAAAAGCGCGCAGGGCGGTGGCCCTGGCATCGGGCCTCCAGCCCAGTTCGGCCGCGGAGACCTCGAGGGTTTTATCCCCCGCCTTGAGGGTAAGCCGGGGTGGGGGGATGTTTTGGGTCTCTGCGGCAATTTTGGCGGTGGCCTCCTCCAGGGTCAGGCCCCCGATCTTGACCCCGGCGGCTTCGACGCCCGTCAACACCCGGTTGCGGTGATAATGTTCGAATCCGGCCCAGCCCAGCGCCAGACCGGTAACCAGACCCAATCCGACCACCACACCCCGTCTCATCGGACTTCGAGTATAGCCGCCCGGTATGGCCTGGATTTGGGGGCAAACACCCAATCGGGGTTTATAAAACCGCGCGCGATGCCGATGATGACGGGCTCCGGCTTGAGCCAGAGCCGCCGGCGGGATAGGATGCCCCTATGCTGCTATACGGGCGCATAGAAACCATGACCGGGGCCGGTCAGGCCGAAGCGGTGTACCTGGAGGGCGATCGCATCGCTGATGTGGGCAGTCTGCAAGACCTGAGCGCGCGGTATCCCGGTGCTAAAAAGCAATTTTTCGAGCAGATCACCCCCGGTCTGCACGAAGCCCACGCCCACCCGCAGATGTGGGGCCTGCAACTCGACAGCCTGGATCTGGAGGGACTGACCGACCCCCAGGCGGTGGCGCAGAAGGTGGCCGAGAGGGCCCGCACCCTACCCCCCGGTGGCTGGATTCGCGGGGGCGGCTATCTTTTTCGAGCCTACCCCACCCGTGAGTTGCTGGACGCGGCGGCGCCCCATCACCCGGTGTTTTTGCAAAGCCGCGACCGGCACTCGGGCTGGGCCAACACCAGGGCCCTCGAGCAGGCCGGTATCACTGCCCAGACCCCCGACCCGCCCGGTGGGGTGCTGGTGCGCGATGCCCAGGGCCAGCCCACCGGCTACCTGCTGGAAGCCGCCCAGGAGCTTGTGCAGCGGGTGATGCCAAAACCCGGCCTGGCCGAGCTCGAGCGCGGCCTCCATGACCTGGCCCGCCGGGGTTACACCGCCGTGCACCATATGGGCTGGTGCCACTTTAGCCTGGCCGAGCAGTTGGCGGAATCGGGCCGGCTGCCGGTGCGGTTGTGGTGGGCCCTGGATCGCGACCACTGGCGGGAAGCCCGGCCCGGCTGGCGGGGCGACAGCCTGGAGATTGCCGCGGTCAAGTTTTTTGCCGATGGGGCCCTGGGCAGCCGCACGGCCTGGATGATTGAGCCCTACCCCGACGGCTCGCACGGGCTGGCGCTCGATGCCCTCGAGCTCATCCTGAGCGAAGGGCGGGCCGCCCTCGAGGCCGGCCTGGGCCTGGTGGTGCACGCCATTGGAACCCGGGCGGTGCAGGGGGTCTTGGAGGTGTTCCACCAACTGCAACCCATCTCCAGGCGCATCTTTCGGCTCGAGCACGCCCAGCACGTGCGCGATGCCGAGCTGGCCCGGCTGGCCGGCCTCAACCTGGCCCTCTCCCTGCAGCCCATGCACCTACTGGGCGACGCCGAGCTGGTGCGGTTTCACCTGAAGGGCCAGGAGCACGAGGCCTTCCGCCTGCGCGACCTCTGGAAGACCGGCCTGCCTGTGGCCTTTGGCTCGGATGCCCCGGTGATGAAACCGCTCTACGAGCTTAATCTCCAGGCCGCTACCCAGCACCCCCTGAACCCGGCCCAGAGCCTGACACCGGCTGAGGTTTTGTGGGCTCATACCAGGGGGGCGGCGCTGGCGGCGGGCTGGCCCCAGCACGGCCAGATTCGCCCGGAGGCCCCCGCCGACCTGACCCTGTGGGAAAACGGACGTCCCGTAGGGCGGGTGTTTCGGGGCGGCCTCGAGCTTTAGGAGAAGGCCCATGCGCTACGTCCTGGGTATCGACGGCGGGGCCAGCAGCGGTAAATGGGCGGTGCTGGATGAGGCGGGCCGGCTGGTGGCCCAGGGCCGGACGGCCCCCATCGTGGGCCACCTGCTGGACGAAAAAGTAAAGGCCCAGACCCTGGCCGCGCTGGATGGGCTGCTGCGGGAGGGCCGGTCATTTGCGCCGGTGGCGGTGGTGGCGGGCATCACCGGCCTGGATGCGGGCAGCCTCGAGGCCCGGCAGCTCGGTGCATATATCCAGCAAGCCCTGGGGCTTCCAGAGAAGCGGGTGTGCGTCCTCAACGATATGGAACTGGTCTACCGGGCCCACTTCGCCCCTGGGGAGGGGATTGTGGTCTATGCCGGAACCGGCTCGGTGGCCTACAGCATTGCCCAGGACGGCACGGTCTACCGTGCGGGCGGGCACGGCTTTCTGATTGGCGACGAGGGGGCCGGGTTCTGGATAGGGAAAACCGCGCTGCGCCAGGTGTTGCGCTGGCACGATATGGGATTGGATACCGCTTCGTACCCGCTGGCCCGGCATCTGTATAGGGCGCTGGGGGGCCGCGACTGGCCGCACATTCGCGCGTATGTGTACGGGGGTGGGCGGCAGGCCGTGGCCGCGCTGGCCCCGGCGGTGGGCCGGGCGGCCCTCGAGGGCGACCAGGCCGCAACCCAGATCTTGCTTCAGGCCGGGCGCGCGCTGGCCGACCTGGCCCTGACCTTGCAGCAGCGGCTGGGGCCCCTGCCGGTGGTGCTGTGTGGTGGCGCTTTGCAGGTGAGCCCGCTTATCGAGCAAGGAGCCCGGGAATTGCTGGAACTGACCGTTCAACACGCCTCGAGCGCCGAGGCTGCCGCCTGTCTGGCCCTGGAACTGCTCAGGACAGGGGTTTCCCATTAGAATCGCAGGAGCAGTCATGAGTAAACCGCACCTGACCACCGAGCAGATCAGCGAGGCCTTTCGCGACCTCGAGACCCGCCCTACCCCAGCGATCCTGCAGGCCCTGGTGGAGGATCAGCTCCGGGCGGTGGAGGCCGTGCAGCAGGCCCTACCCCAGTTGGTGGACGCAGTCGAACAGGCGTTCGAACGCATGAAAGCGGGCGGCCGCCTGATTTACGTGGGGGCTGGCACCAGCGGACGCCTGGGGCAGCTCGATGCCTCCGAACTGCCCCCCACCTTTTCCTGGCCAAGGGAGCGGGCGGTGGCCTGTGTCGCTGGGGGCCGGGAAGCCCTGTGGCGGGCGGTGGAGGGCGCCGAGGACGACCTCGAGGCCGGAAAGCGCGACCTGCTGGCCCTGCATCCCACGCGCCACGACGTGGTGATCGCGATTGCGGCTTCCGGCACCACCCCCTACCCGCTGGGGGCGGTGGCGGCTGCTCGGGAGGTGGGGGCCCTGACCATCGGCCTGGCCAATAACCCCGAGACGCCGCTGGTGCAACAGAGCCAGATAGGAATTGTGCTCGAGACCGGCCCCGAGGTGATCTCGGGCTCAACCCGCCTCAAGGCCGGTACCGCGCAAAAGATAGCCCTCAACGCCTTTTCCAGCGCGCTGATGGTGCGACTGGGCAAGGTGTATGGCAACCTGATGGTGGATGTGCAGGCCACCAACGCCAAGCTGCTGGCGCGGGCGGTGCGCCTGACCGTGGCGGCCACAGGGGCCTCCGAGGCCCAGGCCAAAGCAGCCCTGGAAGCCTGTGAGTACCGCGTCAAGACCGCCATTGTGATGATCGAAAAAGGGCTGGATGCCCCGGCAGCCCAGGCCCTGCTGAATAGGGTGGATGGGAATGTGCGGCGGGCCCTGGCGGTGGGGCCTTAGCGCTTGGCCTGGTGCAGCAGGAATTGCTCCAGGGCCTGCCCGGCGTTGCGCACGTGGGCGCGCATGGCGGTCTCGGCGGCCTGAGGGTCTTTGTCGCACACCGCCTGCAAAATAGCCTGGTGTTCGGCCCGCGACTGCGGTAAGCGCCCGGGGATGGCCGCCGAGCTGTTGATGAGCATGCGAATCTGGCCGTCTATGGTCTCGGCGGTGGCCAGCAGGCGCTTGCTGCCGGCGGCTTCCCAGAAGGTGCGGTGGAAGGCCAGGTCGAGGTCACCATAGGTGTCTATGTCGCCCCGCTCCGCCGCTTCGCGCTGCTTTTCGAACAGCCGCTCGAGCCTCTTGAGGAGGGCTTTTCCATCGTTCTCAACGGCCAGACGGGCCGCCAGCCCCTCCAGCACCTCGCGCAGGCTGTAGATTTCGCGCACGTCCTCGAGGCTCGGTTCCAGCACAAAATAGCCCCGGTGGGGCACCGCCACCACCAGCCCCTCCCGCTCCAGCGCGGCCAGGGCCTCCTTGACCGGGGTGGGGGAGAGGCCCAGCTCCTCGGCCAGTACCCGCACCACCAGCTTCTGGCCGGGGGGGATTCGGCGCCCCAGAATGGCCTGCCTGAGCGCCTTGTAGGCTTCGCGGTTCAGGGTGGTGCGGTGCAGGGTCATCCTCGGTCTTCCAGTTTAGCACATTGACCACAAAATATTTTAGATATAAAATCTTGCAGAAACCAAAGGAGGATCTGGTGGCATATAGGGCCTTAGCGCATAAAAGCACCGATGATGTGGCGGTTGCGGTGGCCGACTTGAAAGCCGGCGAGGAGCTGGTCATTCACAGCCTCGAGGGCGGGCAAACCCACAGGGTCAAACTGCTGGAGGATATTCCGCTGGGGCACAAAATTGCCCTCAGGGACATGCCCGAGGGCCATGTGGTTATCGAGTACGGCGAAAAGGTGGGCCGCATGACCCAGCCCGTCAAAAAAGGTGGCTATGTACACGTGCACAACATCCGCACCCTGCGCTGGGACTACGGCAGCAAGGGCAAGGGCCAAAAGCCCAGGGCCAAAGGGGGGCAGTGATGCCTAGGAAAGCAGCTTCCAAAGGCCCGCAACTGACCGGCTACCGCCGTCCCAACGGGGCGGTGGGGGTGCGCAACCATGTGCTGATCCTGCCAGTAGACGACCTTTCCAACGCCGCTGCCGAGGGGGTGGCCCGGCTCATCCACGGCACCACCGCCCTGCCGCACCCCTACGGGCGCTTGCAGTTCGGCGCCGACCTCGAGCTCACCTTCCGCACCCTTTCGGGCCACGGGGCCAACCCCAACGTGCATGGGGTGGTGGTGATCGGCATCGAGCCCAAGTGGACCGACCGGGTAGCCTCGGCTATCGCCAAAACCGGCAAACCGGTGGAGACCTTCTCCATCGAGCGCCACGGCGACCTCAACGTGATCAACGCGGCCAGCCGGGTGGCCTACCGGATGGCGCAGGACGCCTCCGAGCTCAGGCGCGAGCCCATCCAGGTCTCGGAGCTGGTGCTCTCCATCAAGTGCGGCGAGTCCGATCCCACCTTAGGACTGGCCGGCAACAAGGCCCAGGGCCGGGCGGTGGATCGACTGGTGGATATGGGGGCCTCGGTCATCTTTGGCGAGACCTCCGAGCTCACCGGCGGCGAACACCTGATCGCCAACCGCTGTGCCACGCCCGCCCTCAAGCGCAAATTCATGCAGATCTACAACGACTACATCCGCATGATTGAGGCCCAGGGCGTTGACCTGCTGGGCTCCCAGCCCACCGAGGGCAACATCCGCGGCGGCCTTTCCACCATCGAGGAAAAAGCCCTGGGCAACATCCAGAAAACCGGCACCCGCCCCATCCAGGCGGTGCTCGACTACGCCGAGCCGGTCAAGCCGGGCCAGGGTCTGGTCTTTATGAACAGCTCTTCCGCCGGGGCCGAGCAGGTAACGCTCTGCGCGGCGGGGGGCAGCGTGCTGCACTTCTTCACCACCGGCCAGGGCAACATCGTGGGGCACCCCCTGATTCCGGTCATCAAGGTCTCGCCCAACCCCATCACCTGCAGCACCATGAGCGAGCACATCGACGTCAAGCTGCCGGATCTGCTGGTGGGCGATATCAACCTCGACCAGGCCGCCGACCGCATCCTCGAGGTCTTCGCCCGCACCGTCAACGGCCGCCTGACCGCGGCCGAGCTTCTGCGGCACAACGAGTTCGTGATTACCAAGCTGTACCCCAGCGCCTGAACCATGATAGTGGTTTGCGAGTTCATCACACCCAGCGGCCTGCAGCGCCTGCAGCAAAGCGGCCTCGAGGTGCACTACGACCCCCACCTCTGGAAAGACCGCGAAGCCCTCAAGGCCCGGCTGGCCGGGGCCAGCGCGCTGATCGTGCGCAACCAGACCCAGGTCAACGCCGAGCTGCTGGCCGCCGCGCCCCGGCTGCGGGTGGTGGGGCGGCTGGGGGTGGGCCTGGACAACATCAACCAGCCCGACCTGAAGGCCGCCGGGGTTCAGCTCTACTTTGCCCGGGGCATCAACGCCAATGGCGTCGCTGAGTATGTAATGGCCGCCATGCTGCACCTGGCTCGCAACATCGCGGGGGCGGCGGCCCATGTGGCGGAGGGCGGCTGGAACCGCACGGCCTTTGGGGGGTTCGAGCTCTCGGGCAAGACCCTGGGCCTGGTGGGCCTGGGCGAGGTGGGGCTCCGGGTGGCCCGGCGGGCCCGGGCCTTTGGCATGCGGGTGGTGGCCTCCGACCCCATGCGCCTGCCCTGGGAGAGCGCGGTGGAAGACCTGGGGATTGAGCTGGTCTCGACCCCGGAGGTGCTGCGGCGGGCCCAGTTCCTCTCGCTGCACGCCCCGCTAACCCCCGAGACCAGAGAACTGATCCGGGCCGAGACCCTGGCCGCCATGCCCCGGGGCAGCTTTCTCATCAATACCGCCCGCGGTGAGCTGGTGCAGCAGGCCGACCTGGTGGCGGCCCTGCGTTCGGGCCACCTGGCCGGGGCGGTGCTGGACGTGGTCGACCCCGAGCCCCTGCCCCCTGAACACCCGCTGCGGGGTGTGGAGAACCTGTGGATCACCCCCCATGTGGCCGGCCTGACCGCCGAGGCCCAGGAGGCGGTGGGGTTGCGGGTGGCCGAGGGGGTTTTGAACATCCTGGGGGTGGCATGAGGGTTCCTTATCCCGTACTCAAGCAGGCGGTCTCGAGCCACTTCCAGGGCCTGGGGCTGGCCCCGGATCATGCCGAGGCCTTCACCGAGGTGATCCTCGAGGCCGAGCTCGAGGGCAACCTGGGGCACGGCCTGACCCGGATTGCCCAGTACACCGCCCAGCTACAGGCCGGTGGGCTCAACCCCCGGCCGCAGATGCGTTTGGAACGAACCAAACCCGGGGTTGCAGTTCTGCATGCCGACGGCGCACCCGGGCCGGTGGCCGGGCTTTTTGCAGTGCAGGCGCTGGCCCCGATGGCCAGGGAGCAGGGAAGCGCCGCCCTGGCCGTGCGCGGCGCGGGGCATTCCGGGGTGCTCTCGGCGTACGTGGGCCGGCTGGCCCAAGAGGGCCTGGTAGCCCTGGCCTTTGCCAACACCCCCCCGGCCATCGCCCCGGGGCCGGTGCTGGGCACCAACCCCATCGCCCTGGGCGCGCCGGCCGAGCCCCAGCCGGTCATCATTGATACCTCCATCTCGGTGGTGGCGCGCGGCAAGATCATCGCCGCGGCTAAAAAGGGCGAGCCCATCCCGCCGGGCTGGGCGCTCGACAAGGAGGGTCGCCCAACCACCGATGCCAAGGCTGCGCTGGAAGGCTCACTGCTGCCCATTGGCGAGGGCAAGGGGTTTGCGCTGGCAGTGCTGGTGGAAATTCTGGCCGGGGCCCTGGCGGGCGACGTGCTCTCGCCCGAGCTGCCCCTGCCCTGGATGCCCCCAGCGCAGGCCGCCAAGCCGGGGCTGCTGCTGCTGGCCTTTGACCCCGCCGCCTTTGGCCCGGGCTACAGGGGCCGGGTGGCCCAGCTCATCGAGGCTCTTAAAGCGGCCGGAGGCCGGATTCCCGGTGCGCGCCGGGCCGCTTTACGAGAGAAAGCCTTGGCGGAAGGTCTGGAGGTCAACCAGACGCTTCAGGCCGAACTCGGTACACTAGGCGTGCATCTACAAGGAGGAGGGACAAGATGAAGAAGTTGTTTTGGCTACTCGTCGCTGTGCTGGTGTTTTCAACCGCCCTGGCGCAGCAAACCCGCCTGCGGGTGTTCGTGGGAGGTCAGCAGCGCCCGGACGTGATGCGGAAGATTTTCGACCTCTACCAGTCGCGCAACCCCGGCGTTCGGGTTGATCTGGAGGTGGGTGGGGCTACCTCCGATCAGCAGCAGCAGTACCTCACCACCGTGCTGGCTTCGCGCGATCCCAGCATCGACGTGATCCTGATTGACGTTATCCGCCCCGCTCAGTACCTGGCCAGTCGCTGGGCTGATACCCTGGACAAGTATCTGCCCGCCGCTTCGCGCCAGAACCTGCTGCGGCAGTACCTGCCGGCCTACTCGCAGGCCAACGTGATCAACGGTCAACTGGTGGCCCTGCCGGCCTTTGCCGACGCGATGTTCCTCTACTACCGCGCCGACTTGCTGGAGAAGTACAACTTCAAGCCTCCCACCACCTGGGATGAGGCCATCCAGCAGGCCCAGACCATCCTGCAGCGCGAGAACAACCCCAACCTCAACGGCATCGGTTATATCGGCGCACCCATCGAAGGGACGGTCTGTACCTTCCTGCTGCCCATCTGGGCGGCTGGTGGCGATGTGACCAACGCCCAGGGCCAGTTCAGCCTCACCGTGGAACAGGCCCAGCGCTCCTTGCAGTTCTGGGTCAGCCTGATGGATCGGCGGGTTTCTCCCCCCAACATGGCCGAAAAACCCCAAGACACCATCCGCCAGGAGATGCAGGCCGGGCGCTGGATCTTCGGTACGCTGTTTGCCTATGCCTGGAACAGGTTCCAGAACGACCCCGACAGCCAGGTCAAGGGCAAAATTGGCGTGGTGCCCCTGCCAGCCTTCCCTGGGGGCCGCCAGGCGAGCTGCCTGGGCGGCTGGCAGTGGACCGTCTCCGACTTCAGCCGCAACAAAGCGCAGGCTCACCGCCTGGTGCGCTTCCTGAGCAGCCCGGAGGTCTCCAAGATTCTGGCTGTGGATGCCTCCAACCTGCCGGTCTTCCCCTCGCTGTACCGCGATGCCGACATCCTGCGGGTGAACCCCTGGTTCGCCCAGGCTTTGCCTGTGGTGCAGGCAGCCCGCGCACGTCCGCAGCATCCGCGTTACGCCGAGATCTCCGAGGCCATCCGGGTTAATACCAACCAGGTGCTGGCCCGGCAGAAAACCCCCGAGCAGGGCGCCCGCGATATCGTGAACCGTCTGCAGGCGATTTACAGCGGCCGATAAATAGCCGATTGGGGTAGGGGCCTGCCGCCCCTACCCCTCAACCGGTGTTTTTTGTTTGCACAACACAAGAACAGCTCTTTTTGGCACAAGCCATGCACAGATGGCCCAAGACCGACCCAACAATCTCCAGGCATAGCGGAATGGCGATGACCGAGTGGCTGGGCCAAGGATTTACCGGGAGGTGCGCATGATTCAGCCCAAATACCGCCGCAGCTTTGGCGACCTGAGCGAGCGCGCCCTGGCCTTCTGGCTGCTGCTTCCGGCGGCCTTGCTGCTGGGGTCGGTGGCCTTGTATCCGGTTGCGCGCTTGATCTATAACAGCCTGTTCCAGCGCCGCCTGACCGATGAAACCGGCAGCAACCCGGTGTTCATTGGCTTTGCCAACTTTGCCCAGGCCCTTTCCGATGAGCGCTTCTGGACGGCTTTGTGGAACACCCTTCTGATTGTGCTGGTGACGGTGCCGGGGGCGCTGGTGGCGGGGCTCTTGCTGGCCTTGCTAGCCAACCTGCCTTTTCGCGTCAAGTGGCCGGTGCGCCTGGGTCTGTTGCTACCCTGGGCTTTGCCGCTGGTGTTCGCTGGGCTGATTTTTAGATGGTTTTTTGACAGCCAGTATGGGGTGGTCAACGATGTGATCGTGCGCTTAGGGGGCGAGCGGCTGTTGTGGGTAACTACGCCGGAGCTGCTGTTCTGGGCCATTTGCTTCAGCATCATCTGGAAAAGCAGTTCTTTTGTGACCCTGATTTTGCTGGCCGGGCTGCAGGTGATTCCCAAGGAGCTCTACGAATCGGCCTCGGTGGATGGGGCCAGCCGCTGGCAGAGCTTCTGGCGGATCACCCTGCCGCTCCTGACCCCGGCCATCCTGGTGGCGGCAATCTTCCGCACCATCACGGCTTTCCAGACCTTTGACATCCCCTTTGCGATGCAGAATGGGGGCAGCTCCTTCGAAACCCTGGCTATGTATGTGCGCACCATGAGCATCGAAAACCTCAACTTTGGCTATGGGTCGGCCCTGGCGGTGCTGATGTTCCTGATCAGCCTGGCGGTTACGCTGGTCTACCTGCGGTATGTGAGGGGGGCCGATGATTAGGCTCGAGCGGCCCGCTTCCTTCGGGGCTTGTCTGCGCCCTGGCGCCCGCGCTCGAGCCGGGAGGGTATGGTGAAACTCAACAGTCCCCGTATATGGCTCTGGATTGCGGCGGGTATCGTTGTTATCAACGGTTTTTTTCCGGCGGTTTGGATTCTCCTGACCTCGTTCAAAACCGAGGCGGAGCTCACCCGCATCCCCATCACCTGACTGCCCGAGAACCCGACCCTGCAAAACTACGTGCAGGCCCTTACCAGGGCCCCCATCGGGCGCTATTTCCTCAACAGCCTGATTGTGGCCGTGGGCGCAACCCTGCTGTGCGTGTTTGTATCGGCGCTGGCGGCCTATGCCCTGGCCCGTTTGCGCATCCCCCACAAGACCCTGATTTTTTCTCTGCTGGTGGGGGTCTCGATGTTTCCCACCGTCACCCTGCTGCTGCCCTTGTTCGAGATGGTGCTGGCGCTGGGGCTGCGCAACACCTATGTCGCCCTGATTCTGCCCCATGCCGCGCTGTCCATCCCGGTGGCCACGCTGGTGCTGGTCAGCTTTTTTCAGGGCATCCCCAAGGATCTGGAGTCGGCCGCCATGGTGGATGGCTGCTCTCGTCTGGGAGCCTTGTGGCGCATCGTGGTGCCGCTGTCTGCACCGGGGGTCTTTACCGCCAGCATTCTGGCCTTCGTCAACAGTTGGGATGAGTTCCTCCTGTCGCTGACCCTGCTGCCCTCGCAGGCCATGCGCACCCTGCCGGTGGGCATCCAGTTCCTGCAGGGCGAGTACAGCTTTCCATGGCCGCTGATCTCGGCGGCGCTGATAATTGCGCTGGTGCCGGTGGCCCTGGTGATTGCGATTTTCCAGGAGCGGGTGGTGGGCGGCCTGACCCAGGGGGGGGTGAAAGGGTAGGCCGACAGGTAGTACCAGATCATCGTTATGCAAAACCTCAGAATCGGACTTGTTCCTATCGTGCGGCCCCTGTTTAGGGGTTCCAGGCTGGGCCTCGAGCCCACCACCCGCAAGGCCCTGGAGGCCCTGGGCCCCAAGCTGGGCTTCGAGCTGGCCTATGCGGCCGAGCCGGTGGCCGACACCGCCCAGGCCGAGGCGGCGGCCCGCGCGGCCCAGGCCGCGAAGCTGGATCTGCTGCTGGTGCAGCACGTGACCTTTGCCACCGGCGATGCCTTTTTGCCGCTTCTGGAACTGCCCATCCCGGTGGGGCTGTGGGCCCTGCCCGAGGTATGGGACAGCGGCCCGCTGCCGCAGAACGCGGTCTGCGGCCTCAACCTGGGGGTCTCGCTGGCCCAAAAGCCCACCAAGTGGTTCTACGGCTCGGTGGAGGATGCCTGGTTTCAGGCCCGCCTCGAGCTCACCCTGCAGGCCCTGCGGGGTGTGAAGGTGCTGCGCGAGGGCCGGGTGCTCTGGCTGGGCGGCCACGCGCCCGGCTTTTTTGCCTTTGGAGCCCTGCCCGAGACCGGCCTCACCGTGGAGAAAGCCGAGCTGGCCGAGCTGTGGGAGGCCCTGGCGGCGGTCTCGGAGGCCGAGCTAGAGGCGCGGGTCGCAGAGTTCCGCGAGCTTTCCGAGTACCCGCTGGAGCAGTTGCGCGAAAGCTTCCGCCTCGAGCTGGCCCTGGAGCAACTGGCCCGGCCCTACGACGGGGTGGCCCTGCGGGAGTGGCCGGAAATCCCCGACCGAACAGGGGTGATGGCCTATGCAGCCATGGCCCGCCTGGCCGACGCGGGCTACACCCTGGCCCCCGAGGGCGACGTGATGGGCCTGGCCAGCCAGCTAGCCCTGAAGGCCATCTCGGGCCGGCCGGCCATTCTGCTGGACATCTCGCACTTTTCGGCCAAAGGGATCATGCTCTGGCACGGGGGCGAGGCGCCTCTGGCCTGGGCCGCGGGCCCCACCCGGCTGGTGCCGCACTTCAACCGCCACCTGCCCGCGGTGCGCGACATGGCGCTGCGGGCCGGGCCCATCAGCGGCCTGCGCCTGCTGCCGGGCCGCAAAGCCGTGGTGCACGGGGGTGTGTTGAGCGGTGAGAAAGGCTACGACGGGGACTCTGGCTACCTCACCCGCCCCACCTGGGCCGCCGAACCCCTCACCCCCCGGCAGTTTTTGGCAAGCTGGCTCAACCACCGCCTCCCCCACCACCTGGCCGTAGGGATGGGCGCGCATGAAGAGGCCCTGCTGGAGATGTGCGCCTGGCTGGGCCTGGAGGTGCTGCCCGCCCGGCCCCAGGAAAACCGACTGGTATGGTGAAGATCCTGACCGTGGGCTGGGCCAACCTGGACCAGCGCTACTACATCGAGACCTTCCCACCCCGTGCCAGCCGCACCGGGGTGCTGGGCTACCGCGAGACCATCGGGGGGCCGGCGGCGGTGGCCGCGGTGGCGGCGGCCCGGCTGGGGGCCGAGGCCCACCTGGTGAGCCGTCGGGGTGACGATGCCACGGGAGAACGCCTGCAGGGGATGCTCGAGGCCGAAGGGGTCAGGGCCCACTTCCAGCTTGGGGCGGCCACCCCGGTCTCGGCGGTGCTGGTCACGCCGGAGGGCGAGCGCTACATCTTCCCCTACCGGCCCGGGCTGCCCGAGGGGCTGGTGCTGGACGAAGAGGGCCTGCTCAAAGGAACCGGCGCGCTGCTGCTGGACGGGCGCTGGGCCTCGGCGGGGTATGGCCTGGGCCAGGCCGCCCGCGCGCGGGGCCTCCCGGTGGTGCTGGACCTGGATCGCGACCGCGACGAGGACTGGATGCTCACCCAGGTGGCCACGCACGTGGTGGCCTCGGAGGAACTGGCCGTGCAGAAAGGCGGCGTGGACGCGCTGCTGGCCCAACTGCAAGCCCTGGGGGTGTTTGCCGCGGTGACCCTGGGGGCCCAGGGGGTGGCCTATGCGGGCGGACACCTGCCGGCCCACCCGGTGCAGGTGCGCGACACCACCGGGGCGGGGGACGTCTTCCACGGGGCCTTTACCCTGGCCCTTGCCGAGGGGCAGAACGAGGTGGCAGCGCTGCGCTTCGCCTCGGCGACCGCCGCCCTGCACTGCGCCCAGGCCAGCCCCCCGCGCCGGGACGAGGTGCGGGCCTTTCTGGCTTCCTTGCCCTGAACCCCAAAACCCTAAGCAAGCTAGATACACGAGGAGAAGCATGAAAACCACCCCAGCAAAAGCCCGCGCCTATGCCCGTATTGGCGATGGGGCCATGCGCTTTGGCACCCTGGCCATTGACCAGCGCCCACCCCTGATGCAGATCGTCGCCCAGGCCCTGGGCCGCGACCCGGAGAGCGTGGGGCCCGAAGTGACCGAACTCAAGGGCCTGCTGGCCGAGACCCTGGCCCGGGGCGTGACTGGAATCCTGATAGACCCGCACTACGCTTTCCCCGCCGCCATGCCCGTTCTGCCGCGCGAGACCGGCCTGATGCTGACCCTCGAGCACCACCGCTTCGAGACCGTAGAGGGCGGCTGGCGCAAAAGTGCGATGATTCCCGGCTGGAGCGTGGAGCAGGCGGTGCGCATGGGGGCCGATGGCCTGAAGCTTCTGGCCTGGCACCGCCCCGATGCCCCGCCCGAAATAACCGAGCACCAACTGAACTTTGTGCGAAGCGTGGGCGAGGCCTGCCGAAAGGCCGACCGCCTCTTCATCTTTGAGGTGCTGCCCTACCCCCTCCCCGGCGAGGATGCCCCTACCTACAACGCCAAGCTGCGCGAGATGTCGCTGGAAATCGCCGCGGCCTTCGCCGACCCCGGTTTTCACATTGACCTTTACAAGCTGGCCTTCCCCGGCGCGGCGGGGCTGGTGAAGGAGTGGGGCGGCAAGGGCTACTCGCTGGACGACCTCGAGGCCGACATGAAGGAGTACAGCAAGCTCCCGGCCCCCTGGCTGCTGCTCTCGGGCGGCCTGAACGCCGACCAGTTCGTGCAGGTGCTGGAAGCAGCCCTGCGGGCCGGTGCGCGGGGCTACCTGGCAGGCCGCGCGGTCTGGCAGCACCCCCTGCGCTTCTACCCCGACCGCTCCCGGCTGCGCGAGGCCCTGCGCGAGGAGGGCCTCGAGACCCTCCACCGCCTGAACGAACTCCTGCACGGCATCCGGCCCATCTACCCCGAGGTGGACTGGCGGCTCGAGGGCGTCGCAGGCTGAAAATTATTCCCGCACCAGCGCCCGCGTACGGCGGGCGGGCATAGACCGGTGCTATTTCAGTGCAAATGACTTGGCGTGTGCTTTTGGGATTGCGTAGCATAAAGAGCACAACGTGCTCTCCGAGCGAACTTCTGGCGCTCCGGGCTTACATCCCACGAGGTAAACCATGCCGAGGCGAAAATCCAACCCGCAATCCACCCCAACCACCGCCGCCACCGTCGGCTACGAGGCCGAACTCTGGAAGATGGCCGATACCCTGCGCGGCAGCATGGACGCCGCCGAGTACAAGCACGTGGTGCTGGGCCTGATCTTCCTCAAGTACATCTCCGACGCCTTCGAGGAGCTGCACAGGAAGCTCGAGGCCGAACGCGCGCAAGGCGCCGACCCCGAAGACCCCGACGAATACCGCGCCCAGAACATCTTCTGGGTGCCCCCCGAGGCCCGCTGGGCGCACCTGAAGGCCCAGGCCCGCCAGCCCACCATCGGCCAGCTTGTGGACAACGCCATGGCCTGTATCGAGCGCGACAACCCCGCGCTCAAGGGCGTGCTGCCCAAGGAGTACGCCCGCCCGGCGCTGGATAAAACACGCCTGGGGCAGCTTATAGACCTGATCAGCAACATCAAGGTGGGCGACGAAGAAGCCCGCGCCAAGGACGTGCTGGGCCGGGTGTACGAATACTTCCTCTCGCAGTTTGCCAGCGCCGAGGGCAAGAAGGGAGGCGAGTTCTACACGCCCCGCTGCGTGGTCAAGCTGCTGGTGGAGATGCTCGAGCCCTACCATGGCCGGGTCTACGACCCCTGCTGCGGCTCGGCGGGTATGTTCGTGCAGTCGGTGGAGTTTATCCGCGCCCATGCGACCGGTAACGGCAACGGTGGCAGGGCCAAAGCCGACATCTCGATCTACGGCCAGGAGTCGAACTACACCACCTGGCGGCTTGCGAAAATGAACCTTGCCATCCGGGGCATCGAGGGCCAGATCGCCCACGGCGACACCTTCCACAACGACAAGTTCCCCGACCTGAAGGCCGACTTCATTCTGGCTAACCCACCCTTCAACGTCTCCGACTGGGGCGGCGAGCGCCTGCGCGACGACAAGCGCTGGCAGTACGGCGTGCCCCCGGTGGGCAACGCCAACTTCGCCTGGGTGCAGCACATCGTGTACCACCTTTCCCCCACGGGCGTGGCCGGCTTCGTGCTAGCCAACGGTTCGATGTCCAGCAACCAGTCGGGCGAGGGCGAGATTCGCAAGAACCTGATTGAAGCGGGACTGGTGGACTGCATGGTGGCGCTGCCCGGCCAGCTCTTCTACTCGACGCAGATCCCGGCCTGCCTGTGGTTCCTCGCGCGCGACCGCAGCTCTCGTCCATACGGCGCTGCTGGCGCAGCGCCTGGGGGCAAGTTCCGCGACCGCCGCGGCGAGATTCTGTTTATTGATGCCCGCAAGATGGGCCGCATGGTAGACCGCACCCACCGCGAACTCACCGACGAGGACATCGCAAAGATTGCCAGCACCTACCACGCCTGGCGCGGCGAAAAGGACGCGGGCGAATACCAGGACGTGCCCGGCTTCTGCAAAAGCGCCACCCTGGACGAGGTGCGCAAGCACGGCTACGTGCTCACGCCGGGGCGCTATGTGGGGGCCGAGGCGCAGGAAGATGACAGCGAACCGTTTGAGGAGAAGATGGCGCGGCTGGTGGCGCAACTGCGCGAGCAGCAGGCCGAGGCCGCGAGGCTGGATAAGGCTATTGCTGCCAACCTGAAGGAGTTGGGGTATGGGGGGTGAGTGGAAAGAGTGTGCGCTTGGCGAGGTGATTGAGCTGAAGCGTGGATACGATCTTCCACAGCAGGATCGCCGACCTGGGTATGTGCCCATCGTGTCATCGTCCGGAGTCACCGATTATCACGCTGAGGCAATGGTCAAGGGCCCGGGAGTTGTTACCGGCCGATATGGAACGCTCGGAGAGGTCTTCTACGTCGAGCAGGACTTTTGGCCCCTGAACACCACGCTCTACGTACGCGACTTCAAAGGCAACGATCCGCGTTTTATCAGCTACTTCCTGCGTGGCTTGGATTTCTTTGCGTATGTGGACAAGGCTGCGGTTCCAGGAATAAATCGTAACCATCTTCATCAAGCTCGCGTCATCGTCCCAACTGACGTGGGCGAACAACGCGCCATCGCCCACATCCTCGGCACGCTGGACGACAAGATAGAGCTAAACCGGCGCATGAGCGAGACGCTGGAGGCAATGGCGCGGGCGCTGTTTAAGTCGTGGTTTGTGGACTTCGACCCCGTGCGCGCCAAGATGGAGGGCCGCTGGCAGCGCGGCCAATCGCTGCCCGGCCTGCCCGCCCACCTCTACGACCTTTTCCCCGACCGGCTGGTGGACTCGGAGCTGGGGGAGATTCCGGAGGGGTGGGGGGTAAAGTCCATCGGTGACTTGGCCGAAGTCGTCGGTGGTAGCACACCAAAGACAGAGTGCGCAGAGTTTTGGGACGGTGGCACCCATCACTGGGTCACACCGAAGGACTTGTCGGGGCTTTCGATGCCGGTTCTGCTCGACACTGAGCGTAAGATCACAGATGCCGGTTTGGCTCAGATCAGTTCCGGTTTGCTACCGAGAGGTACAGTTCTCCTTTCATCACGTGCTCCCATTGGTTATCTCGCGATTGCTGAAGTGCCCGTAGCAGTGAATCAGGGTTTCATTGCGATGAAACCACGACAGGGTGTATCAAACCTGTTCTTGCTGCGCTGGGCACGTGCCGCCCACGACGAGATTCTCAGTCACGCGAATGGCTCGACATTTTTGGAAATCAGCAAAGCGAGCTTTCGTCCAATCCGCGTAGTCACGCCTCCCACTCCCATAATGGATGCCTTCGATCAGTTCTCGCGCCCTATGTATGGCAAGGTCGTTGAAAACGCGCTCGAATCCCGCACCCTCGCCGCCCTGCGCGATGCGCTGCTGCCCAAGCTCATCTCGGGCGAGATTCGGGTGAAGGATGCGGAGCGGTTTTTAGAGGAGCGTGGGCTGTGAAATACAACCCCGACAAACACCACCGCCGCAGCGTTCGCCTGAAGGGGTACGACTACACCCAGGCGGGGGCGTATTTCATCACCATATGCGCGCAGAATCGCGAATGTTTGTTTGGGGATGTGGTGGACGGGGAAATGCGGTTGAATGAAATTGGCCTGATTGTCCGGGATGAATGGTTGAAAACGGCCATTTTGCGGCCGTCCGTGGTGTTGGATGAATACGTTGTGATGCCCAATCATATCCACGGCGTCATCATCATCACCGATGATTGTAGGGGCACGTTGCATGGTAGGGGCACGTTGCATGGTAGGGGCACGTTGCATGGTAGGGGCACGTTGCAACGTGCCCCTACCATCGAACAATTCGGCAAACCCACATCGAATTCCATTCCGACAATCGTTCGTTTATTCAAATCCGCCACAACCAAACGCATCAACGAACACCGCGGCACGCCCGGTATGCCCGTTTGGCAACGCAATTATTACGAACACATCATCCGCAACGATGCATCCCTGAATCGCATTCGCCAATACATCGTGAATAACCCCATAAAATGGGGATTGGATAGGGAAAATCCGGTTGTCGGGGTGGGGTTGGAATAGGCCCCCACGAGAGGTCAGTTATGGCGCAAATGACCGAATCTGTCGTTGAAGAAGCCGCCCTGGCCTGGCTCGAGGCCGCCGGTTGGCAGGTGGTACACGGCCCCGAGATTGCCCCCGACCAGCCCCAGGCCGAGCGGGCCGACTATGGTCAGGTGGTGCTCGAGCAGCGGCTGCGCGATGCGCTGGTGCGGCTTAACCCTGGGCTGCCTGCAGAGACGCTGGAGGACGCCTCCCGCAAGCTCACCCAGCCTGAGGGTTCAGACCTAATCCAACGAAACCGCGCCCTGCACCGCCTGCTGGTGAATGGCGTAAACGTGGAGTACCGCGACAAGGACGGCGAGATTCGCGGCGCACAGGCCAGAGTAATTGATTTTGACAACCCAGCCAACAACGACTGGCTGGCGGTCAATCAGTTCAGCGTTGTGGAGAGGGGTACGTTGCAACGTGCCCCATCTATGCAACGTGCCTCAACCCGCCGCCCCGACGTGGTGCTGTTCGTCAATGGCCTACCGCTGGCAGTAGTGGAGCTGAAGAACGCTGCCGACGAAGACGCGACAATCTGGACGGCGTGGCAGCAGCTCCAGACCTACCAGGCCGAAATCCCCTCGCTCTTTGTGCCCAACGCGGTGCTGGTGATTTCCGATGGGGTGGAGGCGCGCGTGGGGGTGGTGGGGGCAGGGCGGGAGTGGTTCAAGCCCTGGCGCACGGTGGCTGGCGATCGCCTGGCCGACAGCCACGTGCCCGAGTTGCAGGTGGTGCTCGAGGGGGTGTTCGCACCGCGGCGCTTCCTCGACCTGGTGCGCGACTTCATCGTGTTTGAGGATGACGGCAGCGGACGATTGATCAAGAAAATGGCGGGTTATCACCAGTTCCACGCGGTGCAGGTGGCAGTACAGGAAACGCTGCGGGCGGCCCTGGCCTTGCGCGAGGGTAGGGGGGGCCAGTCGGGCGACCGGCGCATCGGCGTGGTCTGGCACACCCAGGGCTCGGGTAAAAGCCTGACCATGGCGTTTTACGCCGGGCGCATCATCCGCGAACCCGCCATGGAGAACCCCACCCTGGTGGTGCTCACCGACCGCAACGACCTCGACGACCAGCTTTACAGCACCTTTGCGCGTTGCCACGAGTTGCTGCGCCAGCCGCCGGTGCAGGCCGAAAGCCGCGCCCACCTGCGCGAGCTGCTCTCGGTGCAGTCGGGCGGGGTGGTCTTCACCACCATCCAGAAGTTCATGCCCGAAGAGAAAGGCGACCGCCACCCGCGGCTTTCCGAGCGGCGCAACATCGTGGTTATTGCCGACGAAGCCCATCGCAGCCAGTACGACTTCATAGATGGCTTTGCCCGCCATATGCGCGACGCCCTGCCCAACGCCTCTTTTATCGGCTTCACCGGAACCCCCATCGAGCTTCAGGATGCCAATACCCGCGCGGTGTTTGGCGATTACATCAGCATCTACGACATCCAGCGCGCCGTGGAGGACGGGGCCACCGTGCCCATCTATTACGAAAGCCGCCAGGCCAAGCTTGACCTGCCTGAGGAACTCAAGCCGAAGATTGATGAGGAATTCGAGGAAGTTACCGAGGGGGAGGAACTCGAGCGCAAGGAGAAGCTCAAGAGCAAGTGGGCGCAGCTCGAGGCCATCGTGGGTGCGGAAAGGCGGCTGCGCCTGGTGGCGAAGGATATTGTCCAGCACTTCGAACAGCGGCTCGAGGCCTTGGACGGCAAGGCCATGATTGTCTGCATGAGCCGTCGCATTTGCGTGGAACTCTACCGCGAGATTGTGCGCCTGAGGCCCCAGTGGCATCACGACGACGACGACAAAGGCGCGATCAAGATCGTGATGACCGGCTCCGCTTCCGACCCACCCGACTGGCAGCCGCACATCCGCAACAAGCCCCGCCGCGAAGCGCTGGCTAAGCGTTTCCGCGATCCCGAAGATGCCTTCAAGCTGGTCATTGTGCGCGACATGTGGCTTACCGGCTTCGACGCGCCCAGCCTGCACACCATGTACCTGGACAAGCCCATGCGTGGACACGGCCTGATGCAGGCCATCGCGCGGGTAAACCGGGTCTTCCGCGACAAGCCCGGCGGGCTGGTGGTGGATTACCTGGGGCTGGCTACCGAGCTAAAAGCCGCGCTGGCTACCTACACCGAGAGCGGCGGCACCGGACGCACCGCGCTCAATCAGGAAGAAGCGGTGGCGCTCATGCGCGAGAAATACGAGATTTGCCGTGGCCTTTTTTACGGCTTCGACTGGTCGAGGTGGGTTACGGGCACGCCGGCGGAACGGCTGAGCCTTCTGCCTGCCGCGCAGGAGCACATCCTCGCTCAGGAGAACGGCAAGGATCGGCTGCTGCGTGCGGCGCGCGAGCTGTCACAAGCGTTCGCGCTGGCTGTGCCGCATGAAGAGGCCCTGCGCATCCGAGACGACGTGGCCTTCTTCCAGGCCGTGCAAGCGGTGCTGGCTAAACGCGCGCCAGGCCAGGCACGGCCCGAGGAGGAACTCGAGCAGGCCGTGCGCCAGATAATCGCCCGTGCGGTGGCACCCGAGGGTGTGGTGGACATTTTCGCAGCAGCGGGGCTCAAGAGGCCGGACATCTCCATACTCTCCGATGAGTTTTTGTCCGAGGTGCGGGGGATGCCGCAGAAAAACCTGGCGGTAGAGCTATTGCAAAAGCTGCTTAAAGGAGAGATTCGGGCTCGAGGACAGAAGAACCTGGTGCAGGCCAGGTCGTTTGCCGAGATGCTCGAGCGAACCATCCGCCGTTACCAGAACCGGGCCATCGAGGCCGCCCAGGTGATTGAAGAACTCATCGCGCTCGCCAGGGATATGCGCGAAGCCAATGCCCGTGGCGAGAAACTCGGCTTATCCGAGGACGAACTGGCCTTCTACGATGCCCTCGAGGCCAACGACAGCGCGGTCAAGGTGCTGGGCGACGCAACCTTGCGGGAAATTGCCCGTGAACTGGTTCAGACGGTGCGCAACAATGTAACCCTCGACTGGACCTTGCGTGAGAATGTGCGGGCGCAGTTGCGCGTGCTGGTCAAACGCACGCTGCGCAAATACGGCTACCCACCCGACAAGCAGGAGAAAGCCACCCAGACGGTACTGGAGCAAGCTGCGCTACTGTCGGCGCAGTGGGCAGCCTAGGCGCAACACGGATAGCATCCCAGTATGCCCGGCGGTTAACTTGGGCTGCGGGACGAATGGCGTCGCAACCTAGACCAGATGCCCCAACCCATTTGCCTCGAGCAACTCCTTCACCCACACCTTCTCCCCCCGCTTCACCGACTCCTCGGCGGCCACCCCCACCACCACGCTCCAGAAGCCCTCTTCGGCGGTGGCGGCCTTGCTGGGTAAACCGTCCATGGCCTCGATCCAGCGCAGGTGCTCGTAGTAGGTGGCCCCGCTGTGGCCGCTCTCCTCGATCAGGGCGGGGTAGCTGGGGGTCATGGTGCGGGAGGTGCGGTCGGGGAGGCAGATGACCTCGAGGTAGTTTTCCCACTTGGAGTAGGCCTGCCCGTTCACGCCCTCGCTGGCCTTGAGCCGGCCTTCGTCGCCACAGATGACAATTTCCTCGTAGACCATGGGCGCGAACATGCACAGATTAAAGTTGGCCCGGATGCCGTTGGCGTACTCCACAATCACAAAGGCGTTGTCCAGGATGTCCGACTTCTCCCCGCCGTACTCGAAGTCGCGGAAGTTGACCGCCTGGCTGCCCGAGGCGTACACGCTCACCGGGCGCGACTCGGCGAACAGATTGAACAAATCGAAGTAGTGGCAGCACTTCTCCACCAGGGTGCCGCCGGAGTACTTGGAAAACTTGTTCCACTGCTTCACTTTGTCCAGGAAAGGCTCGCGGTGCTCGAGGATGGTGATGGTCTTGATCTCGCCCAGGCTTTTGCGTTCCTTGGCCTCGTGGATGGCCTCCACGTAGATGGGCTTGAAGCGGTACTGCAGGCCGATTTGCAGCACCCTGGGGTAATTCTGCGCAATCTGCCAGATCTCGTAGGCGTCCGGTAGGTTGGTGGCCATGGGTTTTTCCAAGAGGATGTGCTTGCCCGACTGGGCGGCCACCTTCAGCACCTCCAGGTGGGTGTGGTTGGGGGTGCAGATGATCAGCCCGTCCACCGCGGGGTCGTGGCAGGCGGCCTCGAGGCTCTCGTAGACCACCAGGGGTTCCTCGGTGAACTGGGCCTTGATGCGCCGGGCGGCCTCCACGCTACTGGGGTTGGGATCGTAGACGCCGTGAACGGTACAGCGGCCCTCGAGCAGCGTCACCCGGATGTGCTCCTGCCCGTTCACCCCCACCCCAATCACGTTGAAGCGGTACTTGAGGGGGCCGGGGTTCATCAGGAAGCGGTCTTCCTGCGGTATGTAGGCGAACTTGGGCGTGAGCGCGTGGAGGCGGTTGGCAAACTCCTTGTTGCGTTTCATGCTTTTTAGATTATAAATCTAAAATCTGATCAATGATAGCCTAACTGAACAGGGCAACGCTCTTTACCCTAGCGGTCGCTACGAGAAAGGGTCGGCTGAGCCCGACCCCATACTGGATAAAACTGAGCAGTGCTGGTGTTACCCTAAATCAGGCGCAGGGGCTGGAAATCGCCCCCCAACACCTGCTGGGGGTTGGCGGCAATCCACTGCAAGGCGGTGGCGTAGACGTTGCGGAAATCGGTCTGGTACTTGAGCGCGTTGAGCTCGAGGTCTTCCAGGTTGGGCTCGCTGCCGTACAGCCCGCCACGAATACCACCGCCCAGCACCAGCATCAGCCCGCCCTCCCCGTGGTCGGTGCCAAACGAGGCGTTTTCCGCCACCTGGCGCCCGAACTCGCTAAAGACCAGCACCATGACGTCCTTATCCCGGCCAATGGCCTTCAGGTCGGCCCGGAAGGCCGCCAGGGCCTGGGCCACATACCCCAGCAGCTCAGCCTGGCGCGGAGGCTGCCCGGCGTGGGTATCCCAGCCCCCCAGGGTGGTGTAGTAAACGCTGCTGCCCAGTCCGCCGGCAATCATGCGGGCGATATCGGCCATGCTGCGGCCAAAGGCGTTGTCGGGGTACTGGGCCTGGTTCCGAACCTGGCGTAGCTGCCCCACCCTGTCCAGGGCGCCGCGCAGCGAGAGCATGGCCTGGCGTACCTCTTCGGCGGTGCCGCTGCGCACCCGCTGGGCCTCCCGCTCAAAGGCCTCCTCGAAAGGCCGGGGCAGCCGGATGCTGAAGGTATCGATGCTGCTGATGGCCGGCGCGCTGCGGCGCTCGCCCGTCTGGGCCTGGGGGGTGGCCCCGCCCAGAAAGGTATCGCAGAAGGGGTCGTCCTGCAGGTCGCCCCAGCGGCCCAGCCAGCCGGTTTCCAGCCGGCGGCTGGGGTCGGCGGTGTGCCAGATGGAGGTGGAGATAAAGTGGCTGCGGTTGGGGTTGGGGTAGCCCACCTGGGGGATCACCGCCAGTTCGCCGTTGTTCCACATCTGCATCAGGGGCCTCAGGGCGGGGTGCAGGCCCAGGCGCTCACCGTTGGCGCCCAGGTCGAGCACCTCCTCTCGCCGGATGGCGATGTTGGGGCGCAGGCGGTAGTAGAGCTCGTTGCGGTAGGGGATGAGGGTATTGAGCTGGTCGTTGCCACCAAACAGGTTGACCACCACCAGGATTTTGTCTTTGGACTGGGCGGCCAGGGCGGTTTTCGAGAGCAACGAAGGGGCCCCCTGGCCCAGGGCCAGCGTGAGCAAGGATTTCTGGATAAAGTCGCGTCGGTTCATATCGGCCTCGAAAAAGCAGATTTACAGTAGCTGTGCTTCCGGTTTGACCAGCGACAAAGCCCCGTCGGCGCCGTCCATGAAGACCTCGAGGTCGAGGCGCCGTTCGCGGCCGGCAAAGCCGGCCAGCAGGTTGAGCCGGGTCAGGAAGGGCGACTCAGCCAGCCAGGCCCGCCCGCCATCCCATCCGGCCACATTGGGTGGGTCGAAGGGAATCTGACCCATAGCCGCCAGGGACAGGTAGAGGGCCCGTCCGGGCCGTTCTTCAAAGTTCACCTGTTCGATACCGGCGGCGTACCACAGCCCAATCAGATATTCCAGGGGGCTTTTGATGAGGGCGTTGCGGTAGGCCGGGCTATAGAACGCCTCGTGGGTGAAGAGCCAGCGCAAGAACCCACGGGTGCCCTCGGCGCGGAAGACCCGGGCCCCCTCCTGCACCAGGTTCTCGGGTGGCTCGGGGCACAGGTAGAAGCGCAGCAGCTTGCGGGCCACAAAAAGGTAGGTCTGGGGGTGCTCAATCAGGATCTCGAGCACCTCGTCGCCGGTGCGGACGCGTCGGCCCAGGAAGGTTTTTTCGCCGGGGTCGTGCCAGTTGCGGTTGAAGACGAACTCAAAGGCCACGTTGGCGCTGGCCTCACGGGGCCGCTGGTTGCCGGAGAGGCGCACCGTCCAGCCGGTGAAGGCACGGGCGGCCTCGAGGATGTCCTGCTCGGTGTAGTGGCCGGGCCCCAGGGTGTAAAGCTCCAGAAGCTCTCGAGCCCAGTTCTGGTTGGGGTGTTCCTTGCGGCTTTGGGCGTTGTTGAGGTAGAGCAGCATCACCGGGTTGCGGGCGATGGCCTTCAGCAGGTCGCCGTAGGGGCCATACCCCAGTTGCCGGAAGGTGGCGAACTGCTGCCAGAAATCGATGCCCTGGGCCCCCATGGTCTCGCGAAACTCGGAGGTCAGGTGGCCGTGCCAGAACAGCACCAGGCGCTCGGCGGCCGGGGTGGGGGTGGTGAGCCAGTGGTTGAGCCAGAGCTGGCTGATCTCGCGGTGCTGCTGACCGCGTTCGTTGCGGGTTGCCGCGGTGCGGTAGCTGGGGGCCGGGGCCGGGTCGCGCAGCAGGAAGTCTACGGCAGGCTCGAGGCCCATTTCGGTCAACTGCTGGGCTTCCTCCTTGCGCCCCCGTGCAGCAGCGCGGCGTAGCAGGTGGGTGGCGTTGGAAAAACTGAGGGGACGGGCCATAGCGAAACTCCTGATGCATCAAACATAGCCACCCAAGCTGAAGCCAGCCTTAAGCCACGCAAACCCACCCGGCGCACGCTGCTCGAGGCCTCTTTGCACCGAGTCCGACTAATTTTGTATGGGCTTGTCTTTGTCAACCAAGACGGGGTATTTTGGTTGACGTGTCGGCCTTGCTGAACCACCTGCACGAGCGCTTCCAGAGCGGTGAGGCGCTGGCGTCGGCCTTGGGAGTAAGCCGCACGGCGGTCTGGAAGCAGGTAGTGGAGCTCCGTAAGGCTGGTTACCCGGTGGAGACCCAGAAGGGCCGGGGCTACCGCCTGGCCCCGGGAAGCCCCACCCCAGCCGCCCTCGAGGCCCTGCGAAAGGGTAGCTTTGGGGCCTTTTACGCCTATCTGGGTACGGTGGAAAGCACCCAGGAGGTACTCAAAAACTGGGCCCTGGACGGGGCCGAGGAAGGGGCGGTGGTGCTGGCCGAGCGGCAGCTCAAAGGCCGGGGCCGCCGCGGGCGGGCCTGGGCCAGCGAACCGGGTAAGAGCCTGACCTTTTCGGTTTTGCTGCGCCCGGCGTTGCCCCTGTCTGCGCTGCCCCTGCTGCCCCTGGCCGCGGGCCTGGCCCTGCGCGAGGCCTGTGGGCTGGGGGGGCTCAAGTGGCCCAACGACCTCCTGAGCCCCGATGGCCGCAAGCTGGCAGGGGTGCTGCTGGAAGCCCAGGTGAGTGGGGAAGAGGTGGCCTGGGTGCTTTTGGGCATCGGTCTCAATGTGCACCGGGGGGTGCTTCCCGATGGCGCGGCGGCCCTGGAGGAGTTCTTGGAGGTGAGCCGCGTCCAGCTTCTGGCGCGCCTGCTGGAGCATCTGGAGGCCCGCTATACCCAGCTTCGCGACCCGCCGGCACTTTTGCGGGACTACCGGGCCATGAGCTACACCCTGGGGCAGCGGGTGCGGGTGGCTACCGCGCGGGGTGTGCTCGAGGGCCAGGCCATCGATATTGCCGCGGATGGGGCCCTGGTGGTGCAAAGCGCAGACACAACCCACCACATCGGGGCGGGTGATGTGGAACTGATCGGTTTTTTAGGAGGAAGCAGATGAACCCAACCCAAAGCCTACCCTATCTACCCCTCTCGAAGTCGCTTTTTCCGGCCCGGAGCTGGCAGCGCGATCTGCTGCTGGTACTGGGAGGTAGCTTTTTGCTGGCGCTCTTGTCCCAGGCGGTGATCCCCTTGCAGCCGGTGCCCATCACCCTGCAGACCCTGGGGGTGCTGTTGGTGGGGGCTGCGCTGGGTAGCCGGCTGGGCTTTCTGGCGGTGGTGGCGTACCTGCTCGAGGGCCTGGTGCTGCCGGTGTTTGCGGGGGGGGCCACCTGGTTCCACCCGCGCATCGCCTTTACCGCCGGTTACCTGCTGGCCTTCCCCCTGGCGGCCTACCTGGTGGGCTACCTGGTTGAGCGCTACGGCACCGACCGCAGCGCGCTCAAGACCTTTGGGGCCATGCTGCTGGCCAGCCTGCTCATCTACGCCATCGGCGTGACCTGGCTGGGCTTCGCGCTGGCAGGCGCGGGGCGCTACAGCGGGGTCTGGGGGGTGCTACAAGCCGGGATGATCCCCTTTTTGCTGGGTGACCTGATCAAAGCCGCCATCGCTGCGGCCCTGCTCCCTACCGCCTGGCGCTTGATCGGCCGGTAGCCTCGAGGTTGTGCGCCTCCCCCACCCCATGGGGGAGGTTTGTTTTTGGGGGGCAGTGTTGCGAATAGTTCTTTTTACTAAATAAATGTATTCCGACCGGATTACTTGACTTTAGGGCCGTGGCCTGTATAAACTGACGGCCAGAATGGTGGAAGAGAATCGTGCAGAAAGCGTGTCCCCCGGGCTTGCACAGCGACGCCGGGATGGGGTTGTTCCTCTTGTACTGGAGGCGAGGCCTGAGGAGCGACCCGACGAAGCTAAGGAGGGAAGAGGATGTTCATCACCATGAACCGCATACCGGTCAACCCCGCGTATGCCGAACTGTTTGAGCAAAATTTCCGCGAGCGGGCCCGTCTGGTCGACCGCATGCCGGGCTTTATCCGCAACCTGGTGCTGCGCCCGCAGAAGCCCGATCAACCCTATGTGGTCATGACCTTCTGGGAAAGCGAACAGCACTTCAAAAACTGGGTGGAAAGCCCCGAGTTCAAGCAGGGGCATGCCAGAAGTGGAACCCTGCCCCGCGAAGTGTTTATGGGGCATAGCTCGCTGGAAACCTTTGAGGTGTTCACTGATTCGGCCGCGCTCGAGGCCACAACTTCTTAGCTGAGGAGCAGTGTAGAAGTCCAGAAAAAGAGGTGGGTTTTGTGAAACAGATCGTTATCGGATTGGGGCTTTGCTTGTTGGGCTGCGGGCTGGCCCAGCCCTTTACCGTCAAGGATGCAAGGGGTCAAACCATCACGGTGCGTTCCATCGAGCGGATCGTCTCGCTCAACGGGGTTACCACCGAGATTCTCTTTGCCCTGGGGGTGGGGGATCGGGTGGTGGGCCGTGATACCAGCAGCTACTACCCGGCCAGCGTAAATAAGCTGCCCACGGTGGGCTACCAGTTCCAGCTCAACACGGAAGGCATTCTTTCCTTGCGCCCCACCCTGGTGCTGGGCCGGGAGGATGTGCGCCCCCCAACCGTTTTTGATCAGCTAGCGGCTGCTGGGGTCACGGTGGTGCGGGTGCCGGACAAGCCCAGCCTCGAGGGGGCCAAGGAGAAAATCCGCACGATTGCAGCGGCGGTGGGTCGGGTTGAGCGCGGCGAGGAGCTGGTGCGTCGTCTCGAGCGCGACCTGCTGGTGTTGCGTTCCAAGCAACGCCAGGCCACCACACGCAAACAGCTTAAAGGCATCTTCCTGTACCTGCGTGGCACCAACGTCACCTATGTTTGCGGCCAGGGTTCCAACCCGGTGGGGATGATGGAGCTGGCTGGTATTGCCAATGCGGCCAAAGGTATCCAGAACTGCCAGCAGATGACCGCAGAGGCGGTGATTGCCGCCCAGCCCGATGTTTTTGTGGTATTCACCGCCGGTCTGGAGAGCATTGGTGGGTTGGAGGGTTTGCGTAAGCTGCCCGGGGTAATGCAGACCCCCGCCGGTCAGAACGGCCGGGTGGTGGCTATCGACGACCTGTACCTGGGCGGTTTTGGGCCCAGGGCGGGGCGGGCTGCGCTGGATTTGTTTGTGGGCGCTTATGAACGCAGCGGACTTTATATCGCCGGAGCCCAGGAGTAGGTGAGCTATATGCCATCGGTTCAGGAGAAAGCCTACGCCCTGCTGGAAGCGGCCCGCAACCAGGCCTACACCCTACCAGAGGGGTTCGCTGGGTTCAGGGCCCGCCTGAGGGTATACCTGGCGGGTAGCTGGTACCAGGGCGGCCTGGTGGCCCGCTCGCCCAGGGAGATTGAGCTGCACCTGCCCGAAGACCTGCAGGCCTGGCCGCGTCGGGAACTGGCTTCGATGCTGGCCCACCGCAGCCCCCGGCCTTTCGCGCAGAACGAGGGCCAGTACCCCATGCACCTCGAGGGGGAAACCCCGCTGGGGGTGGGGGTGCGCCTCGAGGATGCCATGCGCTCCGTTCTGTGGGTGCAGGATAACCACATCCGGATGGTTGAGCGCAACCTGCCCGATAGCTCCTTTCGCATCCACATCCACAGCCATGTGCCGGCTGGAGCGCACCACCTGCCCCAGCACTTTACCGTCACCTACCGCAATGCCCAGGGTTTGATTGAAGCGGTGGAATCGTTCGACGATCGCTATGTTCAGGTTGAGGGGGTTTGGTTGCCCAGCCGGCGCCAGGTGGTGCGCCACGATAGGGATGGCCTAACCGTGCGCGAGTTGCAGCTCGACCAGCACGCCCTGCTGACCTAGGGCGCATCAATTGCCATGCAACCCTCGTCTTTCTATAAAGCCTCCAGCCGTTACCGCTCGACGCTGCTGGCGTTGGGGGTGCTGCTACCACTGGTGGTGCTCATCTCGGCGGGCCTCGGGGCCTACTACATCCCACCCCAGGAGATTCCCCGCATCCTGTGGGAGCGCTCGGAGCAGGCCTATGCGGTGCTGGTATCGGTTCGCTTCCCCCGGGTTTTGCTGGCTTTGCTGGTGGGGGCGTTGCTGGCCCTTTCGGGCGCGGTCATGCAAGGGTTGTTTCGCAACCCCCTGGCCGACCCAGGCCTGATCGGCGTGAGCGCCGGGGCCGCCCTGGGGGCTGCCATCTTTATCATCCTGGTTCCGGGCGCGGGCATCCTGGAAGTGTACGCCCTGCCGCTCGCGGCTTTTGTGGGCGGGCTGCTGGCTACCCTGGCGGTCTGGTTCATGGCTAGCAGTGGAGGGCGGGTGCAGACCCTGACCCTGCTGCTGGCGGGGATCGCCATCAATGCCCTGGCAGGGGCCCTCATTGGCCTGCTGATCACCCGTGCCACCGATGAGCAATTGCGCAGCCTCACCTTTTGGACGTTGGGTGGCTACAGCGGGGCTACCTGGGGCGGGCTGGCTGCCATGGCCCCTACCGCGCTGCTGGCCTTCTGGGGGCTGATGCGCCTGGCCCGCCCGCTGAACGCGCTGGTTCTTGGCGAGAGCGAGGCCTTTCATCTGGGGGTGCACCTCGAGCGTTTCAAGCGCCAGGCAGTGGCCCTGGCCGCACTGGCGGTGGGCACTGCGGTGGCAGCAGCGGGTGGGGTGGGCTTCATCGGGCTGGTGGCCCCCCATCTTTTCCGACTGATGGCTGGGCCGGATCATCGCTACCTGTTGACCGGTTCGATGCTCCTGGGGGCTGGTCTGAGCGTGCTGGCCGATCTTATTGCCCGCACCGTGGCCTCGCCCGCCGAGTTGCCGGTGGGTGTGGTGACGAGCCTGCTGGGGGCTCCTTTCTTCATCTGGCTGCTGCTGCGCTTCAAGCAGGGGGCAGCCCGCTAGGGAAGGTGTGGTGTGATGCTGGAGGCTCGCTCGCTTCGCTATGCTGTAGGAGGGAAAACCCTTCTTGAGAACATCTCCTTCCGCCTCGAGGCCGGCCAGATGCTGAGCGTCATCGGGCCCAACGGCGCTGGCAAATCCACCCTGCTGCGGCTTTTATCGGGCGAGGTGAAGCCCGACTCGGGGCAGATCGAGCTGATGGGCAGACCCTTAGCCAGCTACCGGCCGCTCGAGCTGGCCCTCGAACGCGCGGTGCTCACCCAGCGGCGCGAGATCAATTTCCCCTTTGACGCCTATGAGGTGGCCTTTTTGGGCCGCCTACCCCACCTCGAGCGCCGGGCCGAAAACCCCCAGGATCACCAGACCACCGAGCGCGCGTTGAGCCAGACCGGTGCGCTGCACTTCGCCACCCGCCGATACCAAACCCTCTCGGGCGGGGAGCAGAGCCGGGTGGATCTGGCCCGGGTGCTGGCCCAGGAACCACGGCTGCTGCTGCTGGATGAGCCCACCAATCACCTCGACCCCAAACACCAGGTAGAGGTGCTGGCCCTGTGCAGGCGTTTGGCCCAGATGGGCTGGGGGGTGCTGACGGTGCTGCACGACCTCAACCTGGCTGGGCTGTTCTCCGACCGCATTTTGCTGCTACACCAGGGGCGTGTGGAGGCGTGGGGTCAGCCAGCCGAGGTTTTACAGCCCGCGCGCCTTCAGGCGGTTTATGGTCTGCCGTTTATCCAGACCCAGCACCCCAGCGGTAGGCCCTGGGTGATGCCCCTGGCCGAGGTCGAGGTGGATGCGGTGGTTCCCCAAGACAAAGAACGCCTTGCTTGCTAAAAGCCTGCAAGCTGCGCCTTCATACTCTGGTTTCATCATCGGGGGGTGTCTCTTTGGGCCGGGCCCCTTTGGCAGCCCAGCGAATGATCCAGGGCATCAGCAGCCCGTAGGCCCCCCCGGCCAGCAGGGCCACCGGAAGCCCCAGCCACAACGCCTTCCAGAAGCCCACCTGTGGAATCTGGGCCACCAGGGTAAAAATGCCGGCGACGGCCGCGACCATGGCGACTTCCTGCCAGTGCACCTTCATGGCTGGGCCTCCAGCAGGTCGGCCAGGTAGACCAGCGCCATCCTGTAGGACATGGGCCCAAAGCCCGAGATGAGGCCCTTGGCGCCCATGGCCGTGACCGAGTGGCGGCGGTACTCCTCGCGGGCGTGGATGTTGGAGAGGTGCACCTCCACCACCGGCAAGGTCTGTGCCCGTATCGCGTCCAGCAGGGCAACCGAATAATGGGTGAGGGCCCCAGGGTTCAGCACGATGGCCCGGAAGCCCTCGTCGGCGGCCTGTTGGATCCACTCCACCAACTGTCCCTCGAAGTTGGACTGGCGGCAGGCCACCCCCAGGCCCAGCTCGGCCCCCCAGGCCTCGCACAGCTCCTCGAGCTCCTCGAGGGTGGTATGGCCGTAAATTCCGGGTTCGCGCCTGCCCAGTAGGTTCAGGTTGGGGCCGTTGAGAATCAGGATCATTTGATCCTAATGGTAAAGGCCCCAGGGGCTATTGGGCAACGAGGGCCTGGTATACTCCAGCCATGCGCGAACGCATCCTGGCCCGTATCCGGCGGGGCCTCGAGCACCGCCCAAAAGTTGCCCTGCCGGAGCCGCTGGTCGGGTCGGCGTTTTCGCCCGAGGAAGCCCTGGCCCTCTTCAGCGAGCGCCTGACGGGAAACGGGGGAGAGGTGGTGCGGCTGGAAGGGCTCGAGGCAGCCCAGGAGTGGCTGGGCCACTTCGCTCAGGCTTTTGCTGGCGTGGCCGTGGGCCGGACTGTTCCCGAAGCGCTGCAACCCAGGCGGCCCCTCCTACCCCCCGAAGAAGCCCCCCTGGGGGTCTCCTGGGCTTTGGGTGCGGTGGCCGAGACCGGTACGGTTATCCTCTCCAGCCAGGAGGGCCGCCGCACCCAGCTTTTACCGCCCACGCACCTGGTGTTTGTACCGCAGGAGGAGGTTTACCCGACCCTTTTGCAGGCCCTACAGGCCCTGCGACCTGGGCTGCCCTCGGCCATCGGGTTGCACTCCGGCCCCAGCAAGTCCGCCGATATCGGCCAGATTATGGTCAAAGGGGTGCACGGGCCAGGGCGGCTGGTGGTGGCGGTGTTGCAGGGTGCGGGTCTGGTTTAGCACGGGGCCAGGCTGCCGGCTCGCTTCCATCCCGCGGGTGCACGCAGGGCAGCTTCGTACGGGCGGACTTCATACGCATTTCGGTAGTATTGTTCACTTTGACAAGCCTAAACGATACTACCGAAAGGCTTTTCTACTCCCTTCGGTCGGCTTGAATCCTGCACCTCTGACTACGCAGGGCGGTGAAGGATTCAAGCAAAAAACGGTATTATAGGAACGAGTCCAGCCATCTGCAAAAATCAAAAAGCTTTGCCCGAATGAGCATAAGCGGCTACGCACGCTACAACCGGCCTGGCACCGTTGCGGCGGTTTCGCTATTGCAACTAGTTATCAATACAAATATACATATATTCCAACCGGATTACTTGACTTTATAACAACAGCTTCCTAGACTGGGCCTTGAAAAGGAAGGAATGCCATGAGATGGCCTATTCTCGCGCTGCTATCGCTATCGTTGTGGTTACCCACAGCCCAGGCCCAGGTTGAAAGCGTAAAAAGCTATCTGATCGAGCGGGTGACGCAGCAAAAAGCCGCCACCGCTCAACTGGCCGAGGCCGCCGGGCGCTATGAGGCCATCGTTCGCAATGCCGGGTTCAAGTATGCCAGCCTAGCCCAGCAGCACGGCCCGGCTATTCGCAACGCTCTGCGGGACGCGCGGATAGCCTGGATTAAAGCCAGCCCGATTTACGAGAGCGTGGAGGGCATTGTGGCTGGGGTCGAGTTGCTGAGCGATTTCGACCTCAATCTGGACGCCGGTGCTTCGGGGGCCGAGGGGGGCGACGCCGTGGTCACCTTCGACCTCAAGCTGGCCAACGGCAAGGTTCTGCCCCGCCCCGGTAATCTTTTTGGCGTTTTGGAGGGCAGCCTGTGGGGCAGTGAGCGCGCTTTCTCCTCCGGGGTTGCCTTTGATGTGGACGGTGATGGGCGCATAGGGTTTGGCGATCAGTTACCCGATGCGCTTATCCTGCGGGCTGCGGCAGAAAAACTGGATGCCATGACCGGGGAGCTGCTGGCTACCGCCCGCACATGGAAGCCCACCGCGCAGGATGTGTTCAGGGCTTTAGCCGCCAACGTCCCCACGGCAGCATCGGTGTTTATCGAGCGCTGGAAAACCAGTCGGTTTGTGCTGGGCGACAAGGCCACCCGCCGGGACTTTAACGTGATCTCTTCGCTGGACGACCTGATCAACAACATCACCTCCTGGCAGCAGCTTTATGGGGGGGTGGCGCAGCTCGTGCAAGCCAAAAACCCCTCCCTTGACCGGCAGATTCGTGATGGCCTGGCCAGCCTCAGAACCTGGGTGCAGCGCCTCGCCGCCCAGGAGAAAACCCGTCGCTTCACGCCTGAGCAAGCCGAGATGATCCTCAAAGAGGGTGATAACCGCGCCACGGCTGTGACCGGAAAAATCGTTCAGGCTGCTGCCTTGCTGGGCATCAAGGTGGAGTAATGCGCTGGATAACAACAATAATGGTGGTGCTTGGATGCTGGGCGCTTGCCCAGCAAAGCCCTGCTGAGGCGGCCGAGCAACTGCGGGCTGCCTTAAGTCAGGCTGCCCTCGAGCTCAACTTCGATTCCGCTGCGGCCGGGAGTCTTCTGCAGGAAGCGGAACAGGCTGCGCTACAGCTAGAAAAGCTGGGCCTTCGCTTCGAACAGAACACTTTTGCCCAGCTCAAAGAGCAGGTTGTCCAGAAAAACCCAGCCGGTTTTGCCCAGCTACAGGCCCGGCTCTGGACGAATCTACTGGCCCAGAGCTACCAGCGGCTCGAGGAGGCCCTGCGGGCGGGGAACCTCGAGGAGGCCAGGAACTGGATCAGCTTGCGGGAGTACCGTCCAGCCACCCCCTACGCCCCCCCCGCCTACGATGCCACCCTGGCGCTGGAAGAGCTTGCGCACAACAAGCTGGACGTGCAGGAAGCCCTGACCGCCGTGCAATCGGATCTGCTCGGCGCATACCAGGCGCGCCTGGCGCAAGCCATCGAGGCCGCGCAGCAGGCCCAGCAGCAGGGCTACCAGGTGCGCCTGGCCGAGCAGATCGCCTTGGCACAGGGTTATTTTGCAATTCTAGCCGACGCATACCGCCAGCAGCGTGGGGAAGCTGCCCTGGCCCAGGCCCAGCAGGCGTTTGCCACTGGGCAGCCGGCTGCCATGCTAAAGGCGCTCGAGGGTTTTCAAGCGGCCCCCCTGTCGCCGCGCGAGCGGGCCAAACGGGCTAATCAAACCCTGCGCTTTTTACAACTGGTGCCCGTGGAGTACCGCCGGGGTGTGCGGGGCACCGAGGGCGAGGTGCGCGTTACCAACGAGCTTGAAATCATCGAAGCGCGCAGCTTTTTGCGCAGCGCCCAGAGTGCCTGGAAGGTGCTCGAGCCGCTGCTTATAAAAGATCAGCAGGCCCAGGTGAACCTGGTTAACCAGCGCTTCGCCTGGCTCGAGCAGGCCCTGTACGCCCACACCCCCCCCACAGCCGACAGGCTCTCGGACGAGGTAGACGCGACCGTGCGCCTGCTATCGGAGATGCTGCCCGAGTCCTGGCGGCGGGCCGATCCATCCGGCGACCTCGAGGTCATACGTCAGCAGTTGCGGTCGCTGGAAAACGCGGTGGCGGCCGGCCGCTACGATCTGGCCGAAACGGCCCGCCTGGACGCCTACGCCATGCTGGAATCGGGCGCCGAGGCCCGCCTGCGCGCTTTCAACCCCCAGCTTGCCCTCGATCTGGAATCGCTGTTCTGGAATGGGGTGAACCCCCCAGGCCTGGCCCGCCTGATTCGGGATAAAGCCAGCCCCCTCGAGGTGCGCAGCACCCGTCGTGCACTGGAGAGCAAGCTCAGCGAGGCCGCCCGCATACTGGGGCGCGAAACCTCGCCAACCACCATCGGCATCAATGCGGCCATCATCGTATTCCGAGAGGGTTTGGAAGCGGTGCTGATCATTGCAGCGCTGCTGGCCTCCTTTCGTCGCCCAGAAAACCTGCACCTGCGCCGACCGGTCTGGTGGGGGGTGGGCCTGGCGCTGGTAGCCAGCCTGCTTACCTGGGCCGCCATGTGGGGAACCATCCAGCAGTTCGCGCGGTTCGGCGAGCGGGTGGAGGCCGTGGTCTCCTTGCTGGCCATTGGCGTGCTGCTGCTAATCCTGAACTGGTTTTACCACAAGGTGTACTGGACCGACCGCCTGGCCGACTTTCATCAGCACAAGCAGCAGGCCGTGCAAAAGACGGGCTGGGCCGCCATACTCGGGCTGGTTGCGGTGGGCTTTGAAAGCATTTACCGCGAGGGCTTTGAAACGGTTTTGTTTTTGCAGTCGCTGGTGCTTCAGGGAGGGTTCCGCGATGTGCTTTGGGGCATCCTGGTGGGCCTGAGCAGCGTAATTCTCCTGGGAATCGCCATCTTCCGTTTTCAAATTAAGCTACCCCAGAAAAAGATGCTGATCTTCACCGGGGTGCTGATCCTGATGGTGCTGGTGGTTATGGTGGGCCAGACCGCCCACGTCATGCAGGTGGTGGGCTGGCTGCCCATACACGCTTTTCCCCTCGAGGTGCCCTTCTGGCTGAGTAGCTGGTTTGGTCTATACGCGACCTGGGAGGGCATCGTTTTGCAGGCGCTATCAGCGGGTGTGGTGCTTGGAAGCTATTTCTGGGCAGAGCGAATCAAGCGCAATCACCTGGGGCGCCTAAAAACCGCCTGATACCGTTTCCGCTTGAATCCTTCACTGTAGGACGCAGTCAGAGGTGAAGGATTCAAGCCGACCGAAGGGAGTAGAAAAGCCTTTCGGTAGTATCGTTTAGGCTTGTCAAAGTGAACGATACTACCGAAGTGCGCATACCCTTCTAATCGGCGATCCGGTGGTGCGGGTGGCCCCGGTGACCTATGGGGGTAGCTCAAAGTAGCGACGAACGAGATTGCGCACCTCCGGGGGCAGGGGCTCGGACTCGAGGTACTTTTCAGCCTGGCGCTGCACGTTCTGCGGGGGCTGACCCGAGGCCCAGGGGCTGGGCAGTGCAACCGGCCTTCCCTGCCGATTTTCTCCTCGTCCCAGCGGCGCCTCACCGGCGGGGCGCTCCGCACTCGTGGGCGGATTCTGGGGTGGGCGGGTTTGCAGGGCCTGTCCCTGGGCGCTGCCGCCCTCGCCGCTGCGGGTCGGGCCCGGGGCCGGATTATCCCTCGAAGGCTGGCCCTGCCCTGGCTGTGCCTGTCCAGGTTGGGATGGCTGTGCCTGCCCAGGTTGAGGTGGCTGTGCTTGCCCAGGTTGAGGTGGCTGTGCTTGCCCAGGTTGGGATGGCTGCGCTTGCCCAGGTTGGTTCTGGGGCGGCTGCCCCGCCTGGCTGGGCTGGGCTGATTCCGAGGGCGAGGGCTGGGTTTGTCCAGACCGCGCCTGTCCAGGTTGGGACGGCTGCGCTTGACCCGGCTGATTGGTCTGCGGCCGTCCTGTCTGATTGGGGGGGGTCTGCCCAGACTGCGCGGGATCTTGCCCGGTTGGACTGGATGAAGGCTGTTCGCGGCCTTGCAGGTCTTCGTCCGTTTGACCGGGGCGTGTGACATCCTGCGGCTGGTTCTGGCTTTGTACGTCCCTTCCCTGCGCTTGCTGTACAGGTGCGTCTGGTTGCGTGGGCTGCGTCTCTTCGGCTGGGGTGGGGGCTGTCCCCGGCTCCGAACCGGGTGGCTGGCTTTCGGATGAGCTCCCCGGCGGGGGAAGGGGTTCGGCTGGCTGCTGGGCTGGGGTGGTTTGTGGCGCAGCAGGGGAGGGGGGACTCGAGCTCGGAGTAGAGGCCACCGCAGGCGAGGAGGAGGGCGGGGGCAGGGGTGGCAGTACCCAGACCAAGCCCAGCAATAGCACGTAAAGGGCAGCAAAAGCCCAAGGGAAAACCGGCAGCCGGGCCCCGCGCAGGCTGGCCTGCGCCTCGAGCTGCAACTGATTACGCCAGGGGTGGTGGGGAGGGGCCTCCAGGGCGCTGCGGTAGGCCAGGCCATACCGCCGATCCAGGTCGGCCAGGGCGCGCCCTTCCTCCCAGCGGGAGGGGTACAGCAGACCCAGCAACGACCCCAGCACCCAGGCTGGGTGCACCAGCCAGGCCAGCGGAAACAGCAGCAGGGCCAGCCCTATGGCTAGCCAGAGCCGTACCCGCCAGGCCCGTCTTGCGGCCCATGCCCGGTGCATGGGTACAGGGTACTGGGGAAGGGTTGAGTTCAGATAGGATGCAGTACACCATGACGCCGCCAGTACGAGCGCGCCCTGCGCGTCCTAAAGATGTTCCAGAATCTCCTCGGTTTGCTGGAAGTAGCCATCCTTGGGAATCAGCACATAGCCCCTCGAGCTTCGCGCGGGGTAGTAGGGCACCTCGAGGCTCAACTCCCGCTGCTCCTCTTCGCAGCGGCGGATCTGCGCGGGGTTGAAGGCCGGCCTGGGCCGGAACTGCACAGCCTGGGAGAGGCGTTCGATGAGGAGGGCCAGGTAGGCCGCGATTCCCCAGGCTCGGGCCGTTTTCATAAAGGGTAATGTAGCCGGAAGCGAAGGGCAAAGCATGAGTGCCGACCAGTGATCATCGCCTTCGAACTTGTACAGATTTACTGTACAATAGGGTTATGGCTATTGAAACGAGTTACAGCCTGGCTAGAGAGCAGCTTGCTACCCTGCTCGATCGCGTGACCAACGATCTGGAGGTGGTCATCATCAACCGCCGCAACGGGAAGCGCGTGGCTATGATTGACGCCGATGAGTACGAGCGCCTCATGGAAACCGTGCATTTGCTGCGCTCTCCCAAGAACGCCGAGCGGCTGTTGAAGGCACTCGAGCAGGCTCAAAAAGGTGAGGGTCTGAAGGGCAGCACCGCAGATCTGCGGCTCGAGGTACTGGGTGGCCAAGGCAAATAGGCCGCGCGAGGCCCTATTCACGCCGGTCTTTCTCGAGGACCTTTGCTTCTGGGTGGATACCGACCGAAAGGTTGCGCTCAAAATTTTCGACCTGATCGAATCGGTCTTGCGCGAACCCTTTGCTGGGATCGGAAAGCCCGAACCCCTCAAATACCTTGGCCCTGGCATGTGGTCGCGCCGGATCACCCAGGAGCACCGCCTGGTTTACCGCGTCTCAGACGAGCGGATTGATTTCCTGCAAGCGCGATACCATTACTAATGCCGTTTCCGCCTTCAAAAGTGAACGATGCTGTCGAGATGCGTATAACCGCTTCTCGGAGTACAAGCTCGGCAAAAGGTGCTCTACAGGCCTGGTCAGTTACCGTCTAGTTCCGGCTTACCTTGCGGCTCAAAAAGTCCACCAGCACATACCGCCCGATGTTGCCGGGGGTGGTGAGGTAGGCCTTGCCCCTGGTGATCTGGGTGATTTTCTTGACGAAGGCCAGCAGCTCGGGCTCGCGGGCCAGCATGAAGGTGTGGATGGGGATGCCCTCCTTGCGGGCCAGGGTGGCCTCTTTGAGGGTCTCGGCCAGGATCACGGGGTCGAGACCCCAGGCGTTTTTGTAGATCTGACCCGAGGGCAGGGTGAGCGCGGAGGGTTTGCCGTCGGTGATCATGATGATCTGCTTCATCTCCCCGCTCATCTTTCTGAGCATCTTGCGGGCCAGCTTGAGGCCCTCGGCGGTGTTGGTGTGGTAGGGCCCGACCTGCACGGTGGGGAGGCGGCCCAGCGGCACCTCCTCGGCGCTGTCATGGAAGACCCCGAAGCGCACCTGGTCGCCGGGGTACTGGGTGCGGATCAGGTGCGCCAGCCCCAGAGCCACCCGTTTGGCCGGGGTGAAGCGGTCTTCGCCGTAGAGAATCATGGAGTGGGAACAGTCCAGCAGTACCACCGTGTTCATGGCGGCGGTGTACTCGGACAGCTCGATGGTCAGGTCGCGTTCTTCGATGTTCTCCAGCCCCTTCATCACCACCTGCTTGAGTGTCTCGCCGATGTTGATGTTGGGCTGGTCGCCGAACTCGTAGGGCTTGGTCTCGCCGCTCGACTCCACCCCCGGGGCAAAGTGCCGGGTGACGTGGGCACCGGGGGCATTTTTACCCAGCGAACCCAGCAGGGTGCGCAGGCTCTTGAGGCCCAGAAAGTCCACCGACTTATTTGTGAGTTCCAACCGGGTGTCCTGGGCTTCGCCCTGCATACCCTGCCCCTGCGGGTTGGTGGGATCCTGGCCGGGCAGCCGGATGTAGCCCTCGTCTTGCAGGCGCTGCATCAGGCGCTGCAATTCCTGGCCCAGTCGGGTTTCCTGGAAATTCCGGGCGTTCTGGGCCTCACGCAGCCACTCCTCGGGGATGCGGTCTTGCTCCAGCAGGGCTTGCAGCAGGGCGTCCATCAGGTCTTCGGCGGTGGGGCCGCGGTTGGGGTCGGGCTGGTAGCGGTTGTAGGGATCCGAAAAGCCCGAGTCCATCAGGAAGTCCTGGATCATCTCCATCAGGTCGGCGCCGGTGAGGTCGTCGAAGCCCGGTTCGTATTTGGAATATCGGACGCGCATGGGTTTACCCCCGATCAGTTGCCGCTGCCCCAGCGTTCGCGTTCCCGCTCGAGGGGGGCGCTGTAGCTCTCCTCGCCGCGGGCGATCTTGCGGCGGCCGGCCAGGCCCTCGAGAATGAACTCCCCGGCGGCCACCAGGGCCTCGGGGGTGGTCTGGGGCTCGAGCTTCCGGGCAGCCGCGATCAGCCCCGGCACCTTTTCCATCTCCTTAAGCACCGCTTTGGCGCTGCCCTCGGGCAGGGTGAGGAGGTTGCCATCGGCGAAGTACTGCACGATCTCGTCTACCTGCAGGCCCCGGGCCCGTTCGCCGTAGGCCAGGCCAAAGGCTTTTTGCAAGAGGTCTTTAGCCACCCGCTCGGCGCCCTGCAGCTCACCCTCGTACTCCAGCTCGATTTTGCCGGTAATGGCCGGTAGCGCCGCGTAGAGGTCGAGGGGCCGGGCCACCGGGCGCTCCCCCGCCAGCAGGGCCCGCCGCTCGGCATTGGAGGCCACCAGTTCCAGCAAGCTAATGGAGAGGCGCTGCGAGACCCCCGAGGTCTTGTCCACCCGCTTGTCCTCGCGGGCCACAAAGGCCACCGCCTCCGAAGCCTCGGCCACGTAGGCGGGAATGTACATTCCTTCCGCACGAGCGACCCAGGCCTCCTGGCGGGTGATGGAAAGGCCCTCCTCGAGGGTGCGGGGGTAGTGGGTGCGGATCTCCGAGCCGATGCGGTCTTTGAGGGGCGTGACGATCTTGCCGCGGGCGGTGTAGTCCTGGGGGTTGGCGGTGAAGGCAATCCAGACGTCGAGCTCAAGGCGCACCGGATAGCCCCGGATCTGCACGTCGCCTTCTTGCAGGATATTGAAAAGCGCCACCTGCACCTTGGGGGCCAGGTCGGCCACCTCGTTGATGCCGAAGATGCCCCGGTTGGCGCGGGGCAAGAGGCCGTAGTGGACGGCCTCGAGGTCGGCCAGCCCGGTGCCGCGCTTGGCGGCCTTGATGGGGTCAATGTCGCCCAGAATATCGGCCACGGTGGTGTCGGGGGTGGCCAGCTTTTCCACGTAGCGCTCCGAGCGAGGAATCCAGACGATGGGAGCGTCGTCGCCGGCCTCCTCCAGCAGGCGCTTGGCCTCGGCCGAGAGGGGAAAGAGGGGGTTGTCGCGGATCTCGGTGGGCAGGGCCGGCACTTCATCGTCCAAAAGTTCGGTGAGCTGGCGCAAGATGCGGCTTTTGGCCTGCCCGCGCAAGCCCAGCAGAATGAAGTTGTGCCGGGCCAGGATGGCATTGACCAGGCTGGGAATCACCGAGTCGTCGTAGCTCTGAATACCGGGGAAAAGCCGCTCACCCGCGCGGAGTTTGGCGATCAGGTTCTCCCGCGCTTCGTCCTTTACGCTGCGACGCAATTTCTCTAGGGGGTAGGTGCGCTTGAGTTCGCCGAGGGTTCGGGCCTTGGTCATGGGTCAAGTTTAGTCCTGCCTGCTCCAAGACTGTGTAAATCAGATTGGTATTGCGCAAACCGTTTTTGATGCGAAACATGCCAGGCGTGGGCTTGGGTGCTTTCCCCTGCTGAGATTGGTTATCGTTTTTATATTGATAAAATCCGACTGGAATAGTTGACTTTGTGGGTTGACGATTTTAGACTGTGGTCGTTGTGAAGGCTGAATACCCTTGCTGGGCCTGACAACCCGCATGCTGAAAAGCCGTCCCAACCCCAACGGTCTGCCCTGAAGGGAAACCATCCTCAAAACCATCTGTGCTCGAGGCAGAACGCGGGCCCCGGAGGTGTTCTAATGATAGAAGATACGGCCCTCCCCGCCGAGTTGGAAATGCTTATGGATGTGATCCGTAGGCGCCGCAGCATCCATCAGGACCAGCTTTCCCCCGAGCCCATCCCGATGGAATACATCCAGTGGATGCTCGAGGCCGCAAACTATGCCCCAACCCACGGCTTAACCGAGCCCTGGCGTTTTACGGTTTTTAGCGGCGAAGCAAGGCGCGCCCTAGGCGAAGCCTTTGCCCAGAGCTACCGCCTGGCGTTTACGGGTGAGGCCTTTCAGGAGTCGGCCTGGATCGCCCAGAAGGAGCGGGTCTGGAAAGCGCCGGTCTGGATCTCGATCGGTGTGCGGATAGGCACCCATCCCAAGATTCCTGAGTGGGAAGAGATAGCGGCTGTAGCCTGCGCTGTACAGAATGCCCATCTGGTTGCGGCCAGCTTGGGTTTGGGGGCCTTCTGGACCTCTGGGCTGCCAGTGCGGCACGAAAACACCGCCCGCTTTGTGGGCCTGGAGCCGCCCGACAAACTGCTGGGTTTCCTATATGTTGGCCGACCGGCAATTCCATGGCCAAAAGCCCGCCGCAAGCCGTGGGAAGAGAAGGTGGTCTGGAGGGAGTAGGGGTGTTGGTGGTGCTAAGCCAAGCCCTGCAACCTCCTGAACCTTCGCAGACGGTCGCTCGGCGATGGCTAAACCCCCAGGTGGCTTGCTGGATTCAAGCCTTTGCAGGTAGGGATTGTTCCTATGGGAAGGGTGCGCCTCGAGCCCAAAATCCGACTAATCTGGGCGGAGAAATGCATTTTCTTTACCACGGCCACGCGGCCGCACGGCGATCGGCCTGCCTTGAGGCGGGGCCGCAGGGTGCTCTGAGTGAAGGAGGTCTCAGGAAGATGCGCTTGCTGGGGGGTTTGCAACCTGGTCTGGCGTGGGGGGTGTGAATGCTTGAATTTCGCGTTTCCCATATCTTGCTTCGCTTTGAGAACCTCGAGGCGGCCGTGCAAAGCTTTCGCGACCTCGGTTTTGCAGTGGTGAGCAGCCCCCATTGGGGCGGGGCTTGGATATACCTGCCCGATGGCGTATTGCTGGAGTTTTTACCGCGCCAAGGTGGGCTGGAGCGCTTCCTGGCTAAAGGAGGGGAGATTCTGCAAAGCCGCCTGGTTCAATACAAACAACGCCGCTTGCTGGACTTTTGCCTTACCCCGAAAGCTTCTTTTGCTGAGCTCGAGGCCCACCTCCGGGCCCAGGATCTGAGCTATGAGACCCTGGGAGGATGGTGTCCGCACCTGGCCCTGCCCTGGTTTCCACTGCCCTTACTTTTCAACCCGCTGATGCCACAACCCATCCACCTTCCATCCCAGCACCCCAATGGGGTGGTCGGTTTGCATGCGCTTTGTTTGCATACCCCTAACCTGCTGGGTCAAACGCTTCGCTTCCGCCGGCTTTTGGGGCAGTCGGGTTTTTTTGAGAATACCGCCCAGGGGCGGCGCGCCGTCTTTACCATTGGATCTCACCTGTTGTACTTGCAGACCTCCATTGAAGAGGGTTTGCAAACGCTTATCTTGCGCACCCGGCATCCGCTCGAGGGCGGGCTGGATCGAGCCCAGACCCAGGGCGTGGCCATTTACCTTCTGGGTGACCCCATCCTCGAGCCCGTTCTTGGGGATGAGAAAGGAGAACGATGATACGGAACCTGATGATCGTAGCTTTTTGCTGGAGCCTGCTCGCCGGCGCTCAGACCGCCTACCCGCTGACCATCCGACACGATGCGGGCGAAACCACAATCGCAAAAAAGCCCGAGCGTGTGGTGGCCCTGGGAGAGGAGTTATTAGAACTCTTGATACCGCTGGGAGTAAAGCCGGTTGGCTATGGTTCTAGCCGAATACAGGCCGCCCGGCTGGGCGAAGTGGTCAGCGGCCTTACTTACTACTCGCCCAGCCAGCTTGGCCCAGCCATCTATGTGGGCAACTCCATGCAACCCTCGCTAGAGGCCGTGCTCTCGCTCAAGCCCGACCTAATACTGGTCTGGGGAACCTCGGAGGCCATAGAGGGCTTGAAGAAAATAGCCCCGGTGCTGGCTTGGGAGTTTAACCGCGATCCAGTTACAGGGTGGCGTACGGCTTTTTTAGAAACGGCAAGAGCCCTCAATCAAACCCAGCAGGCTCAGAAAGTTCTGCGCGATTACGATGCCCAGATGCGGGTTTGGCGTGGGCGGCTGGCTCCTTTTGTGGCTAAGAACCCCCGCGTTACCTCGCTTTTCCTGTACAACGAGCAGTTTACCGGGGTGTTTGGTCCAAAGTTTAACTACTCCATCGCGTTGGCCCGACTGGGTTTTCGCCTGGCCAACGTACCGGGTGTGGAGATCAAAGACGGTTCGTACCAGCCGGTCTCGCCGGAGGCCCTGGCTACCATAAGCCGAAGCAATACCGACTTTGTGCTGTACATACGAGCCAAAACCCCCGATGGCCGGTATCCGGAATTAACCAGCGAGCGCGTACTCAAAACAACACAGGTGCCCTTGTACCGCTACGAGCTGGATCTTCAAGAACCCCAAGGGGGCCCCATCACCGACCTGCGCAGGGCGGAAAAAATTGCCCGCTTGCTGTTGGGACGCTGAAAGGAGCTGCATGAAACAGGATCGAATACTGGAAGTCAACCAGCTAACAGTTGAGTTCACCACCGATAACGGGGTGATTCAGGCCGTGCGCGACCTGTCCTTTCACATCGATAAAGGCGAGACGCTGGCGGTGGTTGGGGAGTCGGGGTCGGGTAAAAGTGTAACCAGTTTAGCCATTATGCGGCTCATACCCAGCCCGCCGGGGCGGATTGTATCCGGCCAGGTCTGGTTTCGGGGCAAGGATGGGCAGCCAAAGGATCTAATCGGTCTGACGGAGGCGCAGATGCGCCGGATCCGCGGCAACGACATCGCCATGATTTTTCAGGAACCGATGACCTCGCTAAACCCGGTCTACACCGTGGGTGAACAGATTGTGGAGGCCATCCGGCTCCATCAAGGAAAAAGCCGCCAGGAGGCCAAGGCCCTGGCTATAGAGATGCTCAACCTGGTGGAAATTCCCGATCCACACCGGCGATTCGCAGATTATCCCCACCAGATGTCTGGGGGCATGCGACAGCGGGTTATGATCGCCATGGCGCTTTCCTGCAAGCCCAGCCTGCTGATTGCCGACGAGCCCACTACCGCCCTGGACGTGATTATTCAGGCCCAGATTCTGGAGCTGATCAACAAGCTTAAGTCGGAGATTCAGACCAGTGTGCTCTTTATCACCCACGACCTCGGGGTGGTGGCCGAGATGGCCGATCGGGTGGTGGTCATGCAGCACGGGGTCAAGGTGGAGGAGGGGGGGGTTAGAGAGATTTTTGCAGCTCCTAAGGAAGCCTACACCCAGCGTCTTATCGCTTCTGTCCCGCGCATTGATATGGCTAAACCGGCCCCGCCCAAACCGGAAGAGCCACCTGTGCTGCTGGAAATTGAGCGCCTGCAAAAGTGGTTCCCGCTGCGGGGTGGTCTTCTAAACCGTGTTCAGGGCTATGTAAAGGCTGTGTCCGACGTGAGTCTGAAAATACACAAGGGAGAGGTGTTGGGACTGGTAGGCGAAAGCGGCTCCGGTAAAACCACGGTAGGCCGGTGCATCCTGCGGCTGATTGAACCCACGGGCGGCCGCATCATATTTGATGGACAGGACATCACCCATCTGCCCAAACACGAACTTCGGCCGCTGCGCCGGCGGCTACAGATAATCTTCCAGGATCCCTTCGCCAGCCTCAACCCGCGCATGACCGTGGGGGATATCCTGGCCGAGCCTTTGCTAATTCACAACACCCACAAAACAGCCGCAGCGCGTAACCAGCGGGTGGCCGAACTGCTGGAGATGGTGCAGCTCAACCCCGATATGGCCCGCCGTTACCCACACGAGTTTTCTGGTGGGCAACGCCAGCGCATCGGTATTGCTCGAGCCCTGGCGCTCAACCCCGACTTTATTGTGGCCGATGAGTGCGTGTCTGCGCTGGATGTCTCCATTCGAGCTGAGATTCTCGATCTCATCAGGGAACTAAAGAAAACCCTGGGGCTAACCCTGCTTTTCATCTCACACGACCTGGCTGTAGTGGAGAGCATCTCGGATCGGGTGGCGGTTATGTACAGGGGGCGTCTGGTAGAGCTGGCCGATGCCCACACCATCTACCGCAACCCGCAGGACGATTACACCAAAGCCCTGCTCTCGGCGGTGCCCATCCCCGATCCAACCGTAAAGCGAACCCGTGTTCCCTGGGATCCCGAAGCCTATCAGCGCAGGCTGGATACGACGTCGGCTTAGGGCCTTGTGTGGGTTGCAGACTGAGCTAATACGGCGCCTGGTCTGGAGTAAGGCCGATAAATCCGAGTGGAATACTTGACTTTATAAAGCAACACCCAATAGACTTCCCTTTGCGAATGCCGCTCGAGCGCAGCACAGATGCGCTTGCGAAGAGGAGCAGACAGTGAAAAAAGCAGTCTTGGTAGCACTTTTTGGTCTTCTGTTTGTGGCGCTGGCCCAGGGTACCTTTCCCCTAACCATCAAGCACGACGAAGGCAGCGTGACTCTAAATAAAACCCCACAGCGCGTGGTGGTTTTGGATGAAGAAGCCCTGGGTTGGCTGACGGCGCTGGGCGTTTCCGACCGAATTGTGGGCCTAGGCAGCGCCTACCTTACACCCGCCGACGTCGAGGCCGGGCGGGTAAAGCCAGAGGTTCTGAGGAAGGGGTTTTTGGCCCGTGCCCGCCTGAACAACCCGGTGTATGTGGGTAGCTGGATCCAGCCGAACCTCGAGACCATTCTGGCTTTGAAACCCGATCTCATCGTACGCCTGACCTGGCAGGGCAACCAACACTACGACAAGCTCTCGGCCATCGCGCCCACTATCGGCTACCAGGAGGGGGGCGAGGGGTTCTGGCAGCGGGGGCTGCGCGATCTGGGGCGGATTTTTGGCCGCACCGCCCAGGCCGAGGCGATTATCGAGCAGGTGGCGGTGAACAACCGGCGCAACGCCGCCCGGCTGAGGGCTGCTGGTGTCTTCCAGAAGTACCCCAAGGTGGTGGTTATCGCGCCTTTTGCGGGCGGGGCCAACTGGATTTACACCGGGGTGCGGCTGATGCCAGACCTGCGCGAGCTGGGTTTCAAGGATGGCTTTACCCCGGACAAGATCACCCTCAACGTTGGAGCCCCTATCAGCGATGAGGCCCTGCTCTCCTTAGATAAAGAGACCCTGGTGGTGGTGTTTCCTCCGGGTGGTCAGTACGACGGCTCCAAAGCGTTTTTTGAAAGCCCTGTGGGCAAACGCTTGAAAGACCAGAGCATTCTTTACCTTCCCGAGGCCTATAGCCCCTACAGCGGACCGCTGGTGAGCTTGCGCAACTCCAACGACCTGACCCGGCTGATCCTGGAGAAGGTACGCTAGCGATGGCTTCCGTTCACGTCGAAAGCAGTCTGGTGATCGCCTCTCGGCGCGACCGGGTTTGGGCTGTTCTGACCGATTTTGAGCTGGCCCCACGTTGGATCAAAAACACCCTCCTGCGCCTCGAGGGTTCTTTATGCGAGGGGGCTGAGCTCTACTTTAGCTTTCCCAAGCACCCACGCTTTCCCGGTAGGCTCACCCGCCTACAGCCGCCTGAGGTATTTGGGCTGAGCTTTGCCACAAGGGATTTCTTGTTTACCTTGCGGGAGGTGGACGGCCATACCGAGGTGCGCTGCTCGATGGAAACCCCGCATTACGCCAGATACACCCTCGAGAACCTGGAGCGCGGCAATCAAAAGATCTGTCAAGCCATGCTCAGGCATCTAAAAAGCCTGGTAGAGGAAACCGTATGAAAAGAGCCTGGGTGCTACTTTTTGTGGCGAGCCTGGCCACAACAGCGCTGGGACAGACCTGCCAGGGCCGGTTAATTCAGCACGCAATGGGCGAAACCTGCGTGCCCAAGGTAGCCCAGCGGGTTGTGGTGCTGGACACCGGCGAACTCGACAGCGCGCTGGCCCTTGGCGTTAAACCGGTTGGGGCGGTCACCGCGCCGGGCCAGCCATTTCAAGGCTACTTGCTGAGCCTAACCGAGGGGATTCAGTCGGTGGGCACCATCCAGCAGCCTAATTTGGAGAAAATACTGGCCCTAAAGCCCGACCTTATTCTCAGTAACAAGCTGCGGCACGGTCAGATTTATCCGCAGCTTTCGCGCATCGCCCCTACTGTAATGGCCGAGACGGTGGGGGTGGTTTGGAAGGAGAACTTGCTTCTGGTGGGAGAAGCCCTGGGACGAAGCACCCAGGCCAAGGTGTTGCTGGCCCAGTACCAGCGGCGGGTCACCCAGTTGCGCAACCGCCTGGGGGGTCGTGGGCACCTGCCAAGCGTGAGCATGGTACGTTTCGTTCCGGGCCAGATTCGCCTGTACTGCAAGGCCAACTTCATCGGCACCATCCTGGCGGATATAGGTTTGCCCAGGCCCAAGAGCCAGGACAGCGACAAGTTCGCCGAGTTTATCTCTCAAGAACGCATCGCCGATATGGATGCCGACTACATCTTTTACGCCGCCTATGGGGATCCCAACCAAACTGAGCTGAACGCGGTGCTAAACCATCCCCTATGGCGCCGTTTATCCGCGGTGCAGCGTGGGCGGGCTATACGGGTTGAGGACGACCACTGGTATCTGGGCATAGGGCCGCTGGCAGCCAGCCAGGTGCTGGATGACCTGGAACGGTTCTTGTTGAGAACCCCCTAGTTTGTAAGGAGGCTGTATGAAGCGATTAATTTCCGGGTTTCTGTTTATTCTGGCCTCGCTGACTGCTGCCCAGGCTTGCACAGGTCGGCTTGTCCAACATGCGTTGGGTGAGACCTGTGTGGTGGGTACCCCCAAACGGGTGGTGGCCCTGGAATGGACCTACGCCGAATACCTGCTGGCGCTGGGGCTACAGCCAGCGGGCATGGCTGATATTCGCGGCTACCACGAATGGGTCAAGATCCCGGTTGCGCTCGACCGCAGTGTGCCGGATGTGGGTACGCGCCAGCAGCCCAGCCTCGAGCGAATTGCGGCCATCAAGCCCGACCTGATTCTGGCACCCAGCTTTCGGATCACCCAGACCTATGGCCGGCTCTCCCAAATCGCGCCTACCATTGCTTTTAACCCGTTCCCAGAGGATGGCAGCAGCCAGTTTGCGCGCGTCTTGCAGGATTTCCAGACCGTAGCAGAGCTGGTGGGCAAGGGCGATCAGGGCCGCCGGGTGCGGGTTCAGATGGAAGCCCGCTTTGCCCAGGCCCGGCAGCTCCTGCAACAGGCCAAGCGCAGCGGTGAGAGTTTTGTCCTGGTACAGGCTTTTACCAGCCAGAACGTGGGCACCATGCGGCTTTTTACCCGCAACAGCATTGCCTCTGAAATTCTCGAGCGCATAGGTTTGAAAAACGCCTGGTCGGATCGCCCCCAACTGTATGGCTACAGCACGTTGGGGTTGGAAGGTCTGGCCTCCATTAGGGCCGATAACTTCTTCTACATCGTGCAAGACGATGACAATGTCTTTTTAAACCCCAGTGTGGAGCCGTTGTGGAAGAACCTGGAACCTGTCAAGAATAACCGGGCTTACCGGCTTTCGGGTCAGACCTGGACCTTTGGCGGCCCTCTCTCGGCCGAGACCCTGGTGAATGCGGTCATCACTGCTATGTTGCGTAGGTGAGCTATGTGCAACCACACCCGGATCATCGCAAAGCTTTCAGAGTACCGCTTTGTCGGCTATTGCAACTGCTGCGACGGCATCATTCATCTGGCCTGGGATAACCTCACCCTACACCTAGCCCCCAAGGATTTCGCCCGCCTCGAGGACTTCCTGGGCTCCAACCGCACCCTGTCGGAGCCCAGGCAGGACGGCTTCCTCGAGGCCAGCCCACAGGCCCGTACCACCCGGTTGTGGGTGGGGAATGTCGGCCTTCGATTGGAGCCGCTCGAGTGGGCCGAACTTCGGCACCTTTGCTTTGTGGCCCGGCAGCGCTTGCGTCAATCCCCTCCGATGGCTCAGGCGGAAGCGGCTTGGCGCATGACCAACTGAGAGGTGGGAAAGTCAGATGAAAATCGCCATTTTTTACGGTTCCACCTACGGCAATACTGCTGCGGCGGCGGAAAAGATAAGTTTTTACCTGGGGCAGATGGGCCTCGAGCACGACCTGAAGGACATCGCCCATAGCAAGGTGGAGGAGCTGGTAGCCTACGACAAGCTGCTGCTGGGATGTTCTACCTGGAACATCGGTGAGCTGCAGGATGACTGGCAGGCCCAGTGGGCTCAGCTCGAGCGCCTGGATTTCCGGGGTAAGCAGGTCGCGCTTTTCGGCACCGGCGACCAGCTTGGCTACGGCGATAGCTTCCAGGACGCGCTGGGCATACTGGCCGATACGCTCGAGGAGCGCGGGGCCGAGCTGGTGGGCTTTTGGCCGGTTGAAGGGTATGAGCATTTCAAATCCAGAGGCCAGCGCGGCCAATACTTCGTTGGCCTGGCTTTGGACGATGATAACCAGTCCCACCTGACCGACGCGCGCATCCAGCGCTGGGTGGCGCAGGTGGTGCAGGAGATGGGGCTTGTGGCGGAGGTTAGCGGGTGAAGGCCGGGCTGTGCACCGCAGGGGTGTTGGCCCTATGAAGGCCGCATGGGCTGGCCTGAAACTTGCAATCATTCCCCTGCTCACCCTGGGGCTGGTGGTGGTCGGTATCGCCGCGCTGGGGGTTGGTGCGGTGCGCATGAGCTTTGCCGAGGTGCTGCAAGCGCTTGGCCACCTGGGCCATGCCGAGGATACCCATGCCCGCATTCTCTACGATTTACGCATGCCGCGCATCCTGGTGGGGGCTCTTTGCGGGGCTATGTTCGCCGCCTCCGGGGCCATCTTGCAGGGTGTGGTGCGGAACCCGCTGGCCTCGCCGGACATTGTGGGCGTAGCGGCTGGGGCAGGTCTGGCCGCAGTCTTTACCCTGATTCTGCTGCCACAGGCCCCGCTCTGGGCCCTGCCGGTGGGGGCCTGCCTGGGCGGGTTTTTGGCTTTTGTGCTGGTCTACCTGCTCTCTATCCGCACCGGGGAGGTGCTGCCTATACGCCTGGCCCTGATTGGCGTGGCGGTAGAAGCATCGCTGGACGCTTTGCGCCGGTTGATTCTGGTGCGGGCCGACGATGGGGTGGCCCAAGCCCTAACTTTCCTGGTGGGCACGGTGTATGGGGCGGACTGGGAACGCCTTTGGAGGGTGCTGCCTTTTGCGCTTCTCCTTATCCCGCTGGCGCTGGTGCTTCACCAGAAGCTGGATGTGCTCAGTTTTGGTGATGCCACCGCCAAGAGCCTGGGTATGCGTTTGGAGCTGGGCCGGCTGGTGGCCCTTTTGCTGGGAGTAGCCCTGGCCTCCGTGGCGGTGACAGGAACAGGCATTCTGGGGTTTGTGGGACTGATTGCACCCCATGCGGCCCGGCTGCTGGTGGGCTCGAGGTTCCATTTGCTGCTGCCGGTCTCTTTGCTGCTGGGGGCCATCCTGGTGGTTGTAGCAGATACGCTGGCTCGAGGGCTGGTGCCGCCTTTAGAGATACCTGCCGGACTGCTGACCACCCTGGTGGGCGCACCTTACTTCTTATACCTGATGCGAAGGGTGGGACGAGCACGATGAATCTATCCACCAATCAGCTATACCTGGGCTACGACGGACGCCTGGTCGTCGAGGATCTTAATCTTTCCATTGCACAGGGGCAGATCTCGGTCTTGATTGGGCCCAACGGCTGCGGGAAGTCCACCATTTTGCGTTCCCTGGCCCGGCTCTTACCGCCCAGACAGGGTTCTGTGCTGCTGGATGGAAAGATGATCCAGCACCTTCCGACCAAGGTGGTGGCAAAAAAACTGGCGATACTGCCCCAGATGCCACAGGCCCCCGAGGGCCTGAGCGTGGAGCAGCTGGTATGGTTCGGACGCTACCCCTACCAGTCTACCCTGGGCGGACGCACTAAGTCCGATCGAGAAGCGGTGGAGTGGGCCCTGGCCCAGACCGGCATGACGGTTTTTGCCAGCCGCGCCCTGGAGACCCTATCGGGGGGGCAGCGCCAGCGGGCCTGGATAGCAATGGCCCTGGCCCAGCAGACCCCTATTTTGCTGCTCGATGAGCCCACCACCTACCTAGACCTCAGCCACCAATTGGAGGTGCTGCAATTGTTGGTGCGGCTCAATCGGGAGGAAGGTAAGACGGTGGTTATGGTGCTGCACGACCTTAATCAGGCCTCCCGCTTTGCTCATCAATTGATTGTGGTGAATGGGGGCCGGGTGGTGGCCCAGGGCGTGCCGGAGGAGGTGCTGAACGAGCAAATACTCCGGGAGGTATTTGGCCTTAAGGCGCATTTCTTGCGGGATCCCGAAACCGGCCGGCCTTACTGCATTCCCTATGCCCTTGCACGTAAAGAGCCTCTAATAGTGGACGAACGAGTGGAGGAGAAAGCATGATAAGCCGCCTGCTGGCGCTGCTGGTTCTAAGCGGTTTGGCTCTGGCCCAAATTCAGGTTAGCCATGATTTGGGCACCCTGAGCCTGGAAACACCCGTAAAACGGGTGGTGGCCTTGGAGTATAGTTTTTTGGACACGTTGATAGCTCTGGGCGTACCCCCTGTGGGTGCAGCCATCGGAACGCAAGGGGGGGATCGGGGGGTGCCACCGTACCTGCGCAACCGGGTGGTGGGTGTAACCTCGGTTGGCTCGAGGGCGGTGCCAAGCCTGGAAGCCATTCTGGCGCTGCAACCGCAGGTCATCATCGCCGATACCTTTGTGCACAAGGACTTGATACCTCAGCTTCAGCGTATTGCCCCGGTGGTGGCCTTTTCCTCACGGCGCGGAAGCTTCGATGACCTCAACAAACAGGTATTAGAGATTGGTCGCCTGGTAGGGCGCGAGGCCCAGGCGCAGAAACTTCTACAGGATCAGGAGCGCTTGCTCCTCAAGGCGCGCGCCTTTACAAACCCCAAAGCACCCCCGCTGCTATTGGCGGTGGCCACACCCGGTAGTTTTACCGTGCACTCCAGCGAGAGCTTCATCGGCTCCCTATTAGAACGCCTCGGCCGTAAGAGCCTGGCTAAACCGCAAAACAACCAAACCCAGTACCAGGTGGGGCTGGAAGGTCTGGTGGCCCTTAATCCGGCCACCCTGGTGGTGTTCACCGCGCCTGATGAAACCCCCATCGTGCGAAGCTGGGCGCGCAACCCCTTGTGGTCTCGGCTGGAAGCAGCCAGGCAAGGGCGGGTCTACGAGTTCGATCGGGATAACTGGACCCGTGGTCGAGGGCCCCTGGCCACCCGCTTTATCCTGGCTGAGTTGATTGACAGCGGTTTGCTGGCTGATAAACCCGCTAGCGGAGCCTATAGCTTCAAGATACCCACCCCATAAACCCATGATCTATTCCAGAAGGTTAGCCCCAACGCTGCTGGTATATCTGCTGGCCCTAGGACTGCTGGTGTTTTCCTTTCTTTTAGCCATCTCCCTGGGGGCCGCCAACATTCCACTGGATGAGGTGTGGCGCCTGCTGTTCCATCCGGAGGGCAGCAACAATGCCCTTATTGTGCACACATTGCGTCTTCCAAGGGCGATCGTGGCTGCGTTGGTAGGGGCTTGTCTGGGCGTGGCCGGGGCTATGATGCAAGGCATTACACGCAACCCGCTCAGCGAGCCTGGGATTATGGGGGTTAATGCTGGGGCCGTGCTGGCCATACTGGTGGCCCTGGTTTTTTTCCCGGGCCTGCCGCCCTGGAGTACCGTGGTGGTGGCCGCCCTGGGTGGGGTTGGTGCTGCAGCGCTGGTATACAGCATCACCCTGAGCGTGGGCCTTACGCCGGTTCGCCTGGCCCTGGCCGGTATCGCTGTGGGCTCCATGCTGGGCGCTGCTGCCAGCTTCTTACTGATTATCTTTGAAGACCGCACTCGAGGGGTTTTATTCAGCTTGTCGGGCAGTGTGGCCGGCCGTACCTGGGAACACGTCTGGACGCTGCTACCTTGGGCTGTGCCCGCTTTGCTGCTAGCCCTGATCTTGTCTCATCAGATCAACTTGCTTAGCCTTGGAGAGGATGTGGCCCGTGGATTGGGAACCAGGGTGGAAGTTGTTCGACTGGTGAGCACAACCCTGGCTGTGTTGCTGGCCGGTGCTGCGGTGAGTGTGGCAGGGCCGATTGGTTTTTTGGGGCTGATGGTACCCCACGCGGCCCGGGGCCTGGTGGGCCCGGATTATCGTCAAGTGATCCCTTTATCGGCGATTCTAGGTGCGAGTTTAATGCTGCTATCAGATCTGGCGGCGCGCCTGATTGACAAGCCGCTGGAGACGCCTGTGGGAATTCTGATTGCCGGAATTGGAGCGCCGTTCCTGGTGTATGTGGCCCGGCGCATGGCCGTGCGGGATTAATTGCCGAGATACATTACACCCCTTTTGGCCATGCCTGGTTGAAGATAGAACTGCTTTCGGCCGCCCTTTTGAAACAACAGGCGGCCCGCCCGGGGCCGCCTGTGCACCAAGCAAGCCAGGCTGGAGTTGCGCCGCCCGCGTTGCCCGGTTTTTTTGGGCTGGAGGCTAGAACCGCAAAATCCCCTGACCGCCACCCCAGGTGATGGTAAGGGTGCAGCCGGCCAGATCGGGGTTGCTGGTGGTATTCACCGTTCCGCTAAGAGTTGCGTCGTTCTGCCCGCCGTTTTGCAGGATATCCAGCAGGGTTTGCAGGTTGGAGAAGCTCAATGTGGCGCTGAAGTTGGCAACGGTATAACTGCTACCCGACTGGTTTAGGGTAAATTGCACGTTGTTGGCAGTGGCAGAGGCCTGCCGTGGCCCAGATGAAGGGTTGTCGGAGACCGTGAGGCTCAAATTCATCGAGACGTTGACGCTGGCGGGCAGTGGGGAAGGGCAGCTGCTGCCGCTTAGCGAAACCCCCGAGATAGCCAGGTTGTAGTTGAATCCGGTGGGCGTGACCGGAAGATTGAGGGTGGTGTCGTTGAAGGTGGCAGTGACGTTCAGGTTGCCGGTGGCAGCCGAGCTAGGGCCGAGGTTGATGGAGGTTTGCTGTCCCTCGAGCCCAAAAGGGTTTGTGATGGGCGGGCTGCTGACCAGTCCACAACCAGCCAAAGCCAAAGCCAGAACGCCGCCAAGTAGTGCTATACGCTTCATAAATACCCCCCTTTGCTCTTAGGAGCAAGAGAATTGTACACCCCCGCCCGGGGGTCGCTTGGTTAGATTTGACCCAAAGCGGGGTTTTTTGTTGTCTACACGGTCTTAAAGCTTTCGAAAGGTTCCTGGCAGTTGTTGCAGACGTAGATGGCCTTGCACAGGGTGGGGCCGAAGGTGTTCTTGACGGACGTGTTGAGGGAACCACAGCGTGGGCAGGGGGTGGGGGCGGCCTCGAGCTCTATCAAAAAGTCCTGCGCGCCTCTGGGTTTGGGAGGTGCAATCCCATACTGGCGCAGGCGCTCCCTGGCTTCCGGGCTAATCCAGTCGGTGCTCCAGGCCGGCGATAACACGGTTTTAACCTCGACTGGGTCGAAGCCCAGCGAGCGGACGGTTTGTGTTAGCTGTTCGCGGATGAGGTGCAGAGCCGGGCAGCCCGAGAAGGTGGGGGTCATGGTAATGGTGGCTTTGTGGCCTTCAATCTCCACCCCCCGCACAATGCCCATCTCGACCACGTTGATCACCGGGATCTCGGGGTCGGGAATCTGGGCCAGGGCCTTCCAGACTTGCTCGGTACTGGGTAGGGCGGTCATGTTACCAAACCTTGGCTTCAGCGTCCCAGCGGGCAGTGGACTGCATCTCGGCCAGGATGCTCCACAGGTGCTCGGTGTGGTAGGTGCGGGAGGTGGGCTGGTAGCCGGGGTTGATGGGCAGCTTGAGGCCAGCGGCTTGCAGGTGGCGGGTGCTGTGCTCGAGCCAGCGTTCTTTTACAGAGGCCAGGTCGGGCACAATGCCCTCGGCTACCAGCAGTTCTTCGCCGGGGATGGGCACAAAAAGCTGCTGGGCATAGCCCCACTGCATCTCCAGGGCCTGCTGCAAGCGCCGGTTGGACTCCTCGGTGCCCTGGCCCAGCCGTTCTATCCAGGCTCGGGTGTGCTGCAGGTGGAAGCGCTCCTCGCGGATAATCTTCTGCGCGGCATCGGCCAGAGGCTGGTAGGTGCTGTGCCGGGCGGCCTCGAGCCAGAACGCCTCGTAAAGGTCGAACAGGTACTGCCGCAGCATGGTGAAGGCCCAGTCGCCTTTGGGCAGCTCCACCAGCTCGCAGCAACGGTACTGGTTGGCGTCGCGGAAAAAGGCCAGTTGGTCGGGGTCGGAGCCGTCGAGTTGCTGGCGCAGGCCGTACCACAGGGTGGCGTGGCCCAGCTCGTCCTGCACGATGTTGGCCAGGGCAATGTCTTCTTCCAGAATGGGCCCGTGGCCGACCCACTCGCTGTTGCGGTGGGCCAGGATGACCTCGTCGTCGGCCAGCGCGGTTAGCTTGGCGATCAGGGCCTCGCGGACTTCATTCCTCATCTTCCACCCCCCGCCCCCGTTTGTGCTTGCTAATATGAGAACCCACCGTGGCGTAGTACTGCTGCTGCTTGTAGGTTTTATCTTTGGCTGGGGCAAACCAGCTTTCCACCGTCTCCGGGCTGGGGTCGCTCTGGTAGACCTTATCGGCGGGCACCACCCACCAGGCCAGGGCGGTGGTATCGGTGAACCGGGCCTGGGCCTGCTGGAGGGCCTCCTCGGGGCTCGTGGCCTCCACCTCGCCCACATGGTCCACAAAGGTCATGGAGCGCTTGTGGCTGGTTTTGCGGAAAACCAGGTATCGGCAGGCCGTGCCCAGGCCGGCATCGGCTTTAGCGGTTGCCAGGCCCTCGAGGATCTCCTCCTGGGTCCAGGCGTAGATGTCTTCGGCTCGAGCTACCCACATACTCACCGCCTGGGGCCGCCGGGCAAAGACGTTACGGGCGGTCAGGAGGGCGTGTTCGGGGTCGGCGGCGTGCACCGAGCCCACCGCCTGATGGGGTTTGTGGGGGGTGTCCTGCTTGAAGACTTCCCAGCGGGGCCACTGTGTATCCATAGAGCCTCCTCCGCAGCACTACACCGCGACGGCGGTCTTTTGCTTCTTGGCGGCGTAGGCCTCCAGGGCCTCGCGCACCCAGGCCCCCTCGGCATGGGCCCGCCGACGGGCTTCCAGGCGTTCTTTGTTCATGGGGCCGTTGCCCCCCACCACCTGCCAGAACTCGTCCCAGTTGATGGGGCCGTGCAACCAGTTGCCGGTGGCCTCGTCGTAGCGCAGCGCGGGGTCGGGGATGGTGAGGCCCGCTTCCAGGATTTCGGGCGCGTGTTCGTTGATGAACTCCTGGCGCACCTGGTCGTTGGTCTTGGTCTTGATCCCCCAGCGCACCAGAATCTCGGTGTTGGGACTGTCCTTGTCGTGGGGGCCCATCATCATCAGGGCCGGCCACCACCAGCGGTTGATGGCGTCCTGGGCCATCTGGCGCTGCTTGGGTGTGCCCTTGGCGTAGAGGAGCACCATCTCCTTGCCCTGCTTGTGGTGGAAGGTCTCCTCGGCGCAGATGCGCACCATGGCCCGGCTGTAGGGGCCATACGAGCAGGCCGCCAGCATGGTCTGGTTCTTGATGGCGGCCCCGTCCACCAGCCAGCCGATGGTGCCGATGTCGGCCCAGGTCAGGGTGGGGTAGTTGAAGATGGAGGAGTACTTGGCCTTGCCCGAGAGCAGGGCTTCCAGCATGGCCTCGCGCGATATGCCCAGGGTCTCGGCGGCGTGGTAGAGGTACTGGCCGTGGCCGGCTTCGTCCTGCACCTTGGCCACCAGGATCATCTTGCGCTTGAGGGTGGGGGCGCGGGTGATCCAGGCCCCTTCGGGCAGCATCCCCACCACCTCGGAGTGGGCGTGCTGGGAAATCATGCGGATGAGCTGGCGGCGGTACTCCTCGGGCATCCAGTCGCCGGGCTCGATCTTTTCCCCGCGGGCGATGCGGGCCTCAAACTCGCGCAGGCGCTCGTTGTAGTCGGGGTCGCTGGGTACTCCGTACTTGATTGGCATATCTCCTCCCACCTACCAAACTAACGCTCGTTAGTTTTTGCTAGTTTAGCTCGAGGCACCTCAAAAATCAAAGTGATTTGCGCACAGACCCAGAACGGTCGTGATATTGATGGCCTGCTAGGATGACCTCTGGGGATACCAAATGATCCGCTACCCGACGGGACAGGTTGTGCGCATCGAGTTCTGGAAATACCCGGCCCACACCCTGCACTATTGGTGGGAGGCCCGGGTGTGTGAACAGCGCGAAGAAGGGCTGCTTGTGCACATGCCGCTGGGTTTTGAGTTCCACCACGAGAGCAAGCGGCGGGTGCTGCGGGTGAACCACCAGGCCTACGTCGCGTTTTTTGTAGGCCGCTGGTACTCGGGCGGCCCCGACCTGGACGCGGAGGGAAGGGTGCTCGAGTACTACTGGAACATCCAGACGCCCCCGCGCTTCGAGCCCGATCGCATCTGGCAGTACGACCTGGAAATAGATGTCAAGTGCAAGGCCGACCACACCTGCCAGACCTTCGACCTCGAGGAGTTCGCAGCCAAAGCCCCGCTCTACCCGGCTGAATGGGTGGAGCAGGCCCTGCGCGCAGCGCAGCAGGTTGAGGAGCACATGCGGCGGGGTGCTTGGCCGGTGAAGCCTCCGGGGCGGGCGATGGGCTGGCTCGAGCGGCTCTAGCTGCCCTTGACCTGGGGCCTCAAACTCGAGACAATCTACGGATATGCGAGGCCTCTCCAAGCGCGTCAAAACCATGAAGCCGTCCTCCACCGTGGCGGTCAATGCCAAGGCCCTCGAGCTGCGCCGCCAGGGTGTAGACCTGATCGCCATGACCGCGGGCGAGCCCGACTTCGATACCCCGCAATTCATCAAAGACGCCGCCGCCCGGGCCATGGCCGCTGGCAAAACCAAGTACGCCCCACCGGCGGGCATCCCTGAGCTGCGCGAGGCCATCAGCGCCAAGTTCAAACGGGAAAACGGCCTCGAGATTCCCCCCGACCAGACCGTGGTGACCGTGGGTGGTAAACAGGCCCTGTTCAACCTGTTCCAGGCCATCCTCGACCCCGGCGACGAAGTGATTGTAATTGGCCCTTACTGGGTGAGCTACCCCGAGATGGTTCGCTTCGCTGAAGGGGTGCCGGTGGAGGTCAATACCGGCCCCGAATCGGGCTTTATTCCCGACCCCGCCGAAATTGAGCGCAGGATAACGCCCCGTACCAAGGCCATCGTAGTTAATTCCCCCGGCAACCCCACCGGGGCGGTGTACCCCAAAGAGGTGCTGGTGGCCATTGCCGAGCTAGCCAATAAGTACGATTGCTACATCGTCTCCGACGAAATTTACGAGCACCTCATCTACGAGGGCGAACACTTCTCGCCTGCCCACGTGGCCCCCGACCGCACCATCACCGTCAACGGTGCGGCCAAAGCCTACGCCATGACCGGCTGGCGCATCGGCTACGCCGGAGGCCCCAAAGACGTCATCAAGGGCATCATTGATGTCTCCAGCCAGTCCACCACCAGCCCCGACACCATCGCCCAGTGGGCCATGGTGGAGGCCCTGAACAACGTGGAGGAAGCGCAAAAGTTCATCTCTATGGCCCGTGAAGCCTACCGGGCCCGCCGCGGCATCATTGTGGACGGCCTGAACGCGCTGGGCTTGCCCACCCCCAAGGTGAGCGGGGCTTTTTATGTTCTCTCGGATGTCTCCAAAATCGACCCCGACGAGAACAGGGCAGCCCTCAAGCTGCTGGATGAGGCCCGGGTGGCGGTCGTGCCAGGCACCGACTTCGCCGCACCGCACCATGTGCGCTTCAGCTACGCCACCAGCGAGGAGAATATCCGCAAGGCCCTCGAGCGCATCGCCTCCATTCTGTAGTTCCAGGAGACCGCCCAGTCCATTCGGTTGCTGTTGACCTCGATACCAGACGCGCTGGGCCCGCGTCTCGATATACCGTGCAGGTGCAGGCGTGTGCGGTTGAGGTGTCTTGTATTAAGACCAAAAGGGGGTTTTGTAACGCCTACGTAACGACAGGGCGTTTAGCATAGGTGCACGGTGTAAGCCGGTAGCACCGAATTGCCTCTTTGGTGGCTTGCTCGCGAAAGCACACCGGGAGAAATGGAGGGTGTATGACCAAGGAAGCCCTACAAGCGCTGCTCGAGCGGCACACCCCTGGCCTGATGGCCCTACCCAACGTGGTGGGGGTGGGGTGGGGGCAGGAGCAGGGCCGGGAGGTGGTGGTGGTGCTGGTAAGCCGCAAGCTGCCGCTCGAGGCTTTGCAACCACACGAGCGGGTGCCCAGTTACCTCGAGGGGGTGCCGGTGCGGGTGCGCGAAGCAGGCGCGCTCGAGGCTCACAAGTAGGGCGTCCTGGTTCAGGGTCATCGGCTTTAGGTCTGGATTATTGGCATCTTGAATTTACCGAGTACTACCTAAATGTAGGGGGTAGGTATGGCGATTAATGAAGCCAAAGCCATGCTTTCGGCCAGCGCCCAGGCCGAAGCGGAGAAGGCTAAGCTGGCTGTACAGGACGATTTTCTGGCGCCCGAGGCCATGCGTTCGAACGTGCGTGGGATGGGGGTGGGTGTCAAGTGGAAGAACGGCGAGCCGACCGGTGAGCCGGCTTTGGTGGTGCTGGTCAGCCAAAAACTCGAGCGCAGCCAGCTCAGCCGGGCTGATCTGATTCCAGCCAAGCTGGGGGATATGCAGACCGATGTGCTGGCTATTGGGGAGGTGTTCGCAGGGAACGCCGAAGAACCCGGTATACAGACCCTGACCCGGCGCGTACGGCCTGTGGAGGGCGGCTATAGCGTGGGCCACTTTAAGATTACTGCCGGTACGATGGCCACGGCGGCGTACGATTTTCTGCCCGGGGCTAGCGTGAGCCCGCCCGCGCACGGCCTGGGTATTCCACCGCGCTTTTACATTCTCAGCAACAACCATGTGCTGGCCAACTCCAACGATGCCAGGCCGGGCGACCCAATCCTGCAGCCAGGGGTCTTCGATGGGGGGGGTCTACCGGCGGATCTCATCGCCCGCCTGAGCCGCTTTGTTCCCATCACCTTCGAGCCCCCGGTGCCACGGGGCCTGCATCGCAACCTGGTCGATGCAGCCATTGCCGAGGGACAGTTCCACGACCTTGACCGGGAGATTTACTGGAATGGCTACGTGCAGGGCTGGCAGCCCCGTTCCAAGACCTTGGTGGGGCAGCGGGTCAAGAAGACCGGCCGTACCACCAACCTGACCACCGGCCGCATTACGGTGCTGGGGGCTACGGTGGACGTCAACTACGGCGCCGGACGGGTCGCGCGGTTTATTGACCAGATCGTGACCACCAATATCTCGGCGCCGGGCGACTCGGGTTCGCTGGTGCTAAGTGAACGCGGTAACCTGGCCCTCGGGCTGCTGTTTGCCGGTTCTTCGGTGGCCACCATCGTCAACCATTTCGAGCATGTGCGCGCCTTGCTGCGCATAGAAGTAGCCGAAGGCATCGGTTGATTTTTGACAGAAAGGGCTCCAGCGTAAGCTTACGCTGGAGCTTCGTTCGGCCCCGATTGTGGTTGAATCTTTATTTTCGTGCAATCCAGGTGCGAAAGATACTGCCGGTATCTTCGCCGTAGCCGCTCAGGGCCAGTCCTACCCGTCGAATCTGCAAGCGGTCGGCACCTGGGTAGATGTCGCGAAGGGCCCGATACAGCACGGGTTCATCGTCGAGGTAGACCTGAAACTGCCCCCCGTCGCAGACCACCCGAAGTCTTACGGGCACGCCGTAATAGAGCCTGCCGGTCACCTGCGTCCAGACTTTGCTGTGGGGATCTTCGTAGCCGGCAAAGCGCAGCAGCCCCACCACCGCTTGTTCGGTTTCGTCGAGGGACAAGGCCACCAGCAGGTGGTGCTGGGCGTCCTGCCAGAAGCAGACCCCAGCCCGGCTCTGCGCTTGCCGTTTTCTATTTTTTTCGGGGGGCAGAATTTCGCATTCCAGGTCGGCAAAGTTGGGGTGATTCCAGGGGATGGTGTAGACGGTGCGCTCGAGGCCCGCAGCTTCGATGGTTAGGCCGCCCTCGGCGGGCATCAAGGTGCCGGGCCCCATGGTGGGCTCCCAGGTGATCAATAGGTTTTCGGCAGCCTGGTTGAGGTAGGGTGCAAAGACGGTTTGCTGGCCTTTTGCCTGCCATGGCTGGCCCAGCTCCAGTGTGGGGGGCAGCGTTATTTCTCTGGGGTGCACCTCGAGGTCGGCGGCCTGTCCTTTCAAACCAACCCCGGTTTCCTGGCCTAGACGGGGCTCGAGCACAGGTTTTTCACTGAAGAGCGGGCTGCCGTCCAGGGTGATGTTCAGGGCCTGACCGTCATCCAGCACCTGCACCCAGTGGGGATCCTGGGTGGGGTAGGGGTGGGTTTCTCTGGCCAGCACATACAGCTTGCCCCCATACCGCAGGTGCAGCCGAACCTCCTGAGGGCTTAGCTCGAGGGCCAGGTAGTGATCCGGGTCACGGTAGCGCCAGATGAGACTGGCCGGTGCTGTAAGCCGTACATGGAACAGCCCCCCCGGTTCCTTGGGATCTAGCAGCCTGCCCGGCCCTTCTAGCTGCCAGACCCCTCCCAGGGCGGCCTTGCGCCCAAGCTGGGGCTGTGGGTCTACAATTAGGGCCGTGCCGTACCCCTGCCATTCGGGCACGTGCACCACCCGCACCCCATACACCCGGGTATCGGCCTGTGCCCCATTTTCTCCGAGGATGGACTGGTAAATTCCAGCGTACAGCGTTGACGGGCCCAGATCGTAGGGGTCTATAGCCAGCGGGCGTAGCCTGGGTAGTGCGGGTAGGTGTCGGTTACCCGCGATGGAACCGGCGTAAAAGATGACCCCTTTCTCGCGGAGCACCGAGAGAAAATAGATGGGAATGTTTGGTATGTCCAAAAGCAGGTGATGCAGTCCTTGTACCGTGGCCGCACATAGCCTGCCGTTGGCGGTGGGATGGCCTTGCATCACGAAGGCCTGGCCGGTCTCGAGGGGCTGTATGGGTACGGGGTGGTCAAACCAGCCCACCGCCAGATTCTCTTGCAACAGCGTCGATGAAAAATGCGTCTTGAAGGGGCTTTTGAGGTTGGGGCGGGGCTGTCCTCTGGAGGAGCGATGTGGAGCCCCGGCGTGCTGGGGGAAGGTTTGGGAGTTGTTGTGCCCGTTGAGCATGAAAACCCCAAAGGCCAGGCCAGCCTGCCGCATGAAAGGCCCGTAGGCGATGCCCTGTCGGCCCCAGCCAGGGATGTCCAGTGGTGCAAAGCGCAGAGCGCCCGATTCCACCGAGATTCTGGCTTCGGCATCTACCCCCAGCCGAATGACCCCGCAGTCGCTGGCGCTACCGACCACTTCGCCATACAACACGTCTTTTGTAAAGCGGTCTTGAATCTGGTGGAGCGAAGACTTGAGGCTTTTCATTTGCAGACCACGCGGCTATCTAAACTGTATCTAACTGCCCATAACACCTACGTGAAGCCTGGGGAACACTGCCCTTAACCACAAGCAATTTCCGACGTTACTTGCATACCCAGGGCATTCTGGTACGAAACGATGTGATAACGCAGGCAGATAACGAAAGGCTGCGGATTACCCCGCCCTCGTGTAGGCTTAGGCCATGCGGCTCAGGATGAAATTCTGGCTTGAGTCCGATTCGGGTAGCTTTATGCTGGGCCCGGGCACCTTACGATTACTGCAGGCGGTGGCTGAGCAAGGCAGCCTCAAGGCTGGGGCCAAAGCGGTTGGGCTAAGCTACCGCACGGCATGGGATCGCCTTAGGCAAGCGGAGACCGGCCTGGGGTTTGCTTTGCTCGAGCGCTTCTCGGGCGGTGAAGGGGGTGGGGGCAGCGCCCTCACGGCAGAGGCGTTGGAACTGCTTGAGCGATACCAGCGGTTTGTTACAGGCGTTCAGCCGATGCTTGAGGCGCGCTTCCAGGAAGCATTTGAAGGCTGGAGAGGCGCATAGCGTGTAATGCAAAGTGTAAACTAAATACGTGACATATGACCGTTTTTATGTGAACAATATTCACATTAGTCACAGTAACTTGCGGTATGTTGATTAAAAATGCATCATATGTTATGATAAACCTGCCAGACGCTTCATGTAGCTCCCCGGTTGCCAGCCGGGGATCCTCCTTTTAAACCAGGCCTGCTTACGAACGACTGGTATTGTTTTGCTTGAACCCTTCACCGCCATGCACATCGGTAGCATCGTTTAGGCTTGTCAAAGTGAGCGGTACTACCGAATGAAAAGCCTGGGAACGAGGTTCCCAGACCCCATCCGCGCCCAGGTTCTCGGGGTGGTACGGAGCCTGCGGTTTATCGGTCAGGCTGCATAATGAGGGATTTCAGAATGTTGGGGTAGGGGGCGGCCACCACGAGCCTGCCGCCCCCTTGAAGATAGGCCTCGAGCGCCGCGGGGAGCTCGTCGGGTAGGTAGCCCAGCAGCAGATAGTCAGGCCGGGCTTCCAGCAGCTTTTTTGCTACGTGGATGGGGATATGCACCCCGGCCAGAAAGCGCCCGTGCGTGCTCGTATCCTCATCAACTACAAAATCGATAACCTCACGACCCAGTCCCACGTAGTTGAGCAGGGTCATGCAGTAGGAGTTGGCTCCAAAAGCCGCCACCCTTTGGCCGCGCGCGCGCAACTCGGTGAGCAGGGCGACCAGGGCTTCGCGTACCGCAGCGACGTGAGAGGCAAACTCCAGGTAATAGGTTGAATCGGTCAGACCAAGCTGCTGTTCTTTTTCCAGGTACCGGTCTACCAGGGTTTCGGTTGGTTGGTTTTTGCCCAGGAAATATCGCAGGTAGCCTGCGGCTGGCTCTTCGAGCGCCAGAAGCCGCAAGCCGTGGCGGCTGGCGAGCTGGTGGAGGGCATGTACCGAGAAGTAGTGGAGCCGGTGGTGTGCAAAATGCCCAAACTGCCGGGCCTCGAGCAGCGCGCGCACGTAGGACAGTTCCAGCACGGCCACGCCCCCCGGATCGAGCAGGGCGGCCAGACCTTCGATCAAGCCGTTAAGGTCGCTGCTGTGGGCGGGTAGCTGGTTGGCCAGGATTACCTCCGCCTGGATACCTTCGTCGAGCAGGGCTTTAGCGTAGCTGCGATTGAAGGCCTCCTCGCGGATGTGGATACCTTTGCCGGAGGCAGCCCGGGCCTGCCCGGGATGGGGCTCGAGGTAAAGCACGCTGGCCCCTTCCTCCACGAACTGATGCAACAGGGCTGGATGGCTGCCTTCAAGGGCTACCACCACCGTTCGTGGGCCGATCCGGTGACTGTTTGGAAGCCCTTCGAGCAAGCCTTCCGCCCAGGGTAGGGGAGCCGGCCGGGGGCTCTCGAGGGTGTCGCCGGCAAGCTGCACCAGGCTGCAACGCCGACAAAAGGCGACCTCGAGGCTGCCGCGTTCTTCGGGGGTGGTCAGTTGGTCGCTGCTCAGGATGCTCGAGAGTGGAATTCTTCCCAGGCTTAAAAAATTCATCAGCTCACCTGAACCACACGAGCGGCAGGCCTTGAGTTTTTTCATACCAATCCCCTGGGTTGCATATACGGCTGTTTGATGAAAAGGGTACGTATTCGGCCGTAATCGGGCCGTTATCGGCGCTGGCTTGCTTTGGTTGCAGATTGCGTGGCTTCGTTAAGGGCGATTGTGGCGGTTATGACTGGCACAACGTGCCCGTAACGGGCCGTTTAACGAAGCGGGCCCCACCCCCTAAAGCAGGAAGGTTTTGAGGGCCTGTAGGGTTGGGCCGATGGCCTGCACCTGGGTGGGGCGGCTGTAGAGCGCTTGCAGCGCTGGCTCGCGGGGGGGTTCCTGGCCCAGGGCTTTCAGCACCACATCGGGAAACTTGGCTGGATGGGCGCAGGCCAGGCTGATAATGGGGGTGGGGTCGGCAGTCTGCTGGCGGTAGCGGGCCTGGGCCTCCAGGCCGACGGCAGTGTGCGGACAGGCCACGTAGCTGTAGGTCTCGTGGGTTTTTTGCATGCGCTCGAGGGTGGCCTCATTCGTCACCGTAGTACCCCAGATCCAGGCCCGCAGCTTTTCTGCCCCTAGCAGGGTGTACAGGCGCTCAAAGTTGCTGGGGGCGCCCACGTCCATGGCATTAGAGAGGGTGGCGATGGTGGGGTGGAACTGGTAGGCTTCGGCCTTGCCTTGCAGAAAGTCGGGGAAGAAGTGGTTGTCGTTATGGGCAGCGATGAAGCGGTGGACAGGCTGCCCCATCAGCGCGGCCAGGAGGCCGGCCATCAGGTTGCCCAGGTTGCCGCTGGGGACGCAGAAATTCACATCTGTGATCTGGGTGTGGCGGTGAAGCTGTGCGACGGCCCACAGGTAGTAGAGGGCCTGGGGGAGCAGGCGCCCAATGTTGATGGAGTTAGCGCTGCTCAGGGGTAGGTGGGCCAGTTCGGGGTCTACGAAGGCCTCCTTGACCATGCGCTGGCAGTCGTCGAAGGTGCCCTCCACCGCGAAGCTGCGTACGCCCGGGCGCTGGGTGATGAGCTGGCGCTCCTGCACCTCGCTTACCTTGCCTTTAGGGTAGAGCAAGACCACCTCGATGTTTTCCTGCCCGGCAAAGCCATCGGCCACGGCGCTGCCGGTGTCGCCCGAGGTGGCTACCAGGATGATGCGGCGCTCACCGCGCTTGCGCAGAAAATACTGCATCAAGCGGGCCATGGTGCGGGCCCCAAAATCTTTGAAGGAAAGGGTGGGGCCGTGGAAGAGCTCGAGGACGTACAGGTCGTCCGATAGCTTTACCAGCGGACAGGGGAAGTTCAGGGCATCGTGGACGATGGCTTCCAGGTCGGAGACAGGAATATCCCCCTTGAGCCATTCTCCCAGAACCGCCACGCCCACCTCGGCAAGGGAGCGGGCGCCCAACCAGGCCTCCGGTGCAATGTGGGGAATGCGGTCGGGGATGTACAGCCCCCCATCGGGGGCCAGCCCTTTGAGCAGGGCTTCCTCGAAAGTTACCAGTTTTTTATGGGGATCGCGGGTGCTGTGGTAGCGAACCATGATGGGTATTTATGATAAAGCCCTATGCTCCTTCGAACCGCTCAACCGCCCCTGGGGGGTTTGGGCCTGGGTGAATGGGGCATGTATTTCCTGGCTTTCGCACAAAACCTCTTTTACGAACATACGGGTGTGCATGGGTAGCTCCGGTGATCAAACACCAACCAAGGCCTCACACCTCCTCGAGCCGCTCCACGGCCTGCTGGGGTAGGGGGGCCACGCTGGGAATGGGCAGGTGGCCGGGTGTGCCCAGCAGCACCCGGTACAGGTCGCCCAGCACAGCGCTGGCCGTCACACCCCCGCCGGCCCCGGCCCCGGCAAAGACCAACTGTCCCACCGGCTCGCCCCTATAAACCATGGCGTTGCGCCCGCTGCCCATGGCAACCAGCGGGTGCGACTCGGGCAGGCGCACCGGGCGTACCGCCGCCACCCATTCGCCATTTTCGGGGTAGAGGCTGGCCACCAGCTTGATGGCGTAGCCTTCGGCCCGGGCTTGCCGGAGCAGCTCCGGGGTGAGGTGCTGGATGCCTCGAGTGCGCCGCAAGACCTTTTCCCAGGAGAGCCCAGGGTCTACCGTGAGCCGCCCCAGCACGCAAATCTTGTGGGCTGAGTCAATGCCGCCCACGTCCAGGTTGGGGTCGGCCTCGAGGTAGCCCAGGTCGCCCGCTTCCTTGAAGGCCTGTTCGTAGCTAGCGCCTTCTTCCATGCGCCGGATGAGGTAGCTGCAGGTGCCGTTGACAATGCCGTGCATCTCCAGGGTCTGGTTGCCCCACAGGCTTTGCAAGGCCCCGATGATGGGTGTTCCGGCCATCACGCTGGCCTCGTAATGCAGGTCGCCCTGCTCGGCGTATTCGCGCAGCTCGTCCCAGCGCTCGGCCAGCAGGGCTTTGTTGGCCGTGACCACCGGCAGGCCCATCTCCAGGGCCTGCAAGACCAGGTCGCCGGCGGTGGTGGTGCCCCCGGCCACCTCCACCAGCACGTCCACATCGTCAAGAAAACCTTTGGGGTTGTTGGTCAGGAGCCTCGAGGGAATGCCAGGGCGGCTTTTCTCTATATCGCGCACCAGCACTCGAGCCAGCTCGACCTTGACGCCCAGCGCACTAAAGCGGGCTTGGTGCGCGGGCAAAAGCTGTGCAAAAGCGCTCCCGACTGTTCCGCCCCCCATCAGGGCCACACGCACGGTTTCCATAGGGGTAAGCCTACCGCTACTGGCTTTGTTGTGAAAGAGGCGCGCCTATGACAATAAATCAGCCCGCATCAATCAGAATGATGTGAACGGGCACGGCGGGAAAGTGTCGTTTTAGCCGCTCGATATCGTAGATGAGCTGCTCACCGTAAGCCACGCCCGAGGACATTTCCTTGTGCAGCGCATAAGCCGGTACAATTTCGACCCCCACATCGGCCCTGGTTTCGTTGAAGAAGTACTGAAACTTAGCCATGTCGTAGAACATAAATGCGTATTTCCCAAACTGAGCCTCGACGAGAACCCGTTCTTTGAAGAAATCTATCTGCTTGTAGGCTCCGCGAACCACCGGCTCCTCCTGGCCTGGCAGCCGAATGTCGTAGTAGTCCCTGAGTTCGTGAAAACCTCGCTTGTGGAAGGCCTCCTTCAGGCGTTGGTTTATGATTTTGGGTGCGTAGAGTTCTTTACCCAGTTTGGTTTTTTCTTTACTTTTTTTGCCCCGAACAGCACTTACTTCTTTGATAACGGCATAGATTTCTTCCAGCACTGTTGGAAAACGCACCTGGAGAATCTCTCGACCGCCTAAATGGGAGTACTCATAGACGATTCTCATTTGGGTTCTACCAGTAAGGGAGGGTTCCAGATGGCTTGTAGGTCAACGGCACGAGGGGGAATGTAAGCGCCTTTACCGGAAGGGTCATATACTTCGCGCTCCATGGGCCTCACCCGCAGACGGCCTTCCCAGGCTTCGCGAAGGCGTTGCTGAGCAATTTCAACATAATCGGGGATTATCTCGGCCATAGCCCCCCGCCTTCTGTGCATCAAAGCAGCAATGAGGGTGGTTCCCGATCCACCGAACGGATCCAAAACCCAGTCGTCCTCTTCTGTTAAGGCTAGGACAAAACGCTCCACCAGCTCCACGGGGTACTGCGCAGGGTGGCCGGTTTTTTCTACGTGATTGGCCTTAACATTGGGAAATACCCACACGTCACCGGGATTTTTGCCCAAGGGGTTGCCTGAAAGCTCACCCTTTTTGGGGCCCTTGAAATGTTTTTTGTTGGGATATTTCTGCGGAACCCGTACACTGTCCAGATTAAAGGTGTACTCGTCAGTTTTGGTGAACCACAAAGCCACCTCGTAGCGCCCGGAAAAACGGCGCTTTGCATGAAGCCCATGCTCAAACGCCCATACAATGCGATTGCGAAGCTTTAATCCCAAATTGGTAAAGATAGGGAAAAGAAGCATATCAAGCGGGAGGATTTCACCGTTATCCACGTAATTCCCAACCTGCCACACCAGACTGCCGGTTGGCTTGAGCACGCGGACAGATTCCTTGACAACGCCCTCTTGCCAGGCCAGATAAGCATCCAAGGCTTTACGGCTTTCGTAGGGCTTTCCAATGTTGTAGGGTGGCGAGGTGATCACCAAAGAGATACTGGCATCTGGGATTTGTTTGAGTAACTCTGTGCAGTCACCAGGATAGATAACCACGTATGCTTCTGAATCAAACCTGTTTTTGATGCTCAGTTCTGTCATAGCCCTACTAATCATACCTTGGTTTCCATCGGCAGATTGCTCAGCGCCTTTAGCACGGCCTGGGCGCTGCGCTTATCGAAGCCCGGCAGTTTGGCCAGCTCCTCCACGCTCATGGCTTTGAGCTCTTCCAGGGTCGAGAAGTGGTTCATCAGGGCCAGCTTACGGGCCGGGCCGATGCCCTTAATATCGTCGAAGATGCTCTTGAGGGCTTTCTGGTTGCGCAGCTTGCGGTGGAACTCGAGGCCGTTGCGGTGGGTCTCGTCGCGCTGGTAGATGAGCAGTTGCAGCGCAGGATGATTCAGGGGCAGGGCGATGGTTTTTCCGTCGGGCAAGACCAGGGTTTCTTCACGCTTGGCCAGCCCCACCAGCGGAATCTCCAGCCCGGCCTGCTGCAGGGCTTTTTGCGCGGCCCGCACCTGGCCCAGCCCACCGTCAATCAGAATCAGGTCAGGGATGGGCATCTGTTCGGCCAGGCTGCCGGTGAAGCGCCGGAGGATGGTCTGCTCCATCGAGAAAAAGTCGTCGGGCTGGCCCTTCAGGCCCCTAATTTTGATGCGGCGGTACTCGGCTTTCTTGGGGCGGCCCCCTTCAAAGACCGTGATGGAACCCACCACGCTTTCGCCCAACAGGTTGGAAATGTCGTAGCCCTCGATGCGATAGGGGCGGCGGGTGAGCCCCAGCACCTCCATCAGCCCCTTGAGGCCGGGGTGGTCGCCCTTGCGCTCCATCAGCTTGAGTTCGGTCTGCAAGGCAGTCTGGGCGTTGTGCTGGGCTAGCTCGATCAGGCGGGTTTTTTCGCCGCGCTGGGGGACGCGCACCTCCACTTTGCGCCCTTTGGAGCTCAGGAATGCCGAGAAAGCCTCCTGAGCTTCCAGCTCGAAGGGGAGCAGCACCAGCGGCGGCAGGGGGGTGGCCTCGAGGTAGTAGTCGCGCAGGAAGGCTTCCAGCAACTCGGCGTCGCTGGCCTCCTTAACCCCCTCCACAAAGCGGCTGATGCGCCCCAGCATCTGGCCCCCGCGCACCTGGTAGTGCTGGATCAGGGCGTAGTCGCCCGCCCGGGCAAAGCCCAGGAAGTCCAGGTCGCCCAGCTCGGGGTCGTAGGCTTGCTGGCTGGTACCAAAAAAGCTGCGCACCGCACTGATCTGGTCGCGGATTTCTGCAGCCCGTTCGAAGTCCTGGTTTCTGGCCGCCTGGCGCATCTGCTGCTCGAGGCTCTCGTAGAGGACCTCAATTTTGCCGTCCAGCAGGTTTTCCACCTGCCGCACGGTCATTTGATACTGCGCTGGGTCGGCCTGGCCCACACAGGGCGCCAGGCAGCGGCCCATGGCGTGGTTCAGGCAGGGGTAGCGCCTTTTCTTGAAGGGGAAGCCGGAGTTTTTGCGTAAGGGGAAGAAGCGATCCACCAGGCGCTTGATCCGCCGCACCGCCGACGCATCGGGGAAGGGCCCCCAGTAGCGGGCCCCGTCGTCCTGCACCCGGCGCACCACCATCAGCATGGGCCACTCCTCCTGGGTGAGCTTGAGGAAGGGGTAGTGCTTATCGTCCTTCATCAGGACGTTGTAGTGGGGGCGGTGGTGCTTGATGAGGTTGGCCTCGAGCAAAAGCGCCTCCACCTCGTCGCGCACCACGATAAAGTCGAGCTGGGTGGCCTCCTGGCAGATGCGCAGGCCCTTACCCTCGGCGTGGAAATAGCTGGTCACGCGGGCCTTTAGGTTTTTGGCTTTGCCCACATAAACGATGCGCTCACCGGTTTTCCAAAGGTACACGCCCGGCGTTTCGGGGAGTGGGGGGAGGTCTTCGAGCCGCATCTGAGCCCTATCCTAGTACAGCCCTCCGGGCTTTGTGTGACCTGACTCTGGAGCTGGGCTGTAAGAAAATGCCGGTGTTTTTTAGACTTTATGCCCCCAAACCGCTAAACTAAGGGCCATGAGTGCTGCGCACGACCACAAACACGAGGAAATGCTCTACCGGGCCTGGGTGCAGGTTATCGAGTGGATGAAGGAATACGCTGCCGAAAAAGGCGTGCAGTTCAGCAAGGAATCCGACTTCCCCGACTTCATCTACCGCATGGAGCGCCCCTACCAACTACCCACCACCATGATGGCGGTTTCGTTGTCGGACGAACGAGGGGAACCCTTCTTTTTCGCCTCGGTCTCGCCCCGCCATGCCAAGCTCAAGCACGTGGCCTTCCGGGTGCCGGGCGGGCACGTGCACTACCACGCCCACTGGGAAGAAGGCCAGGGGTTGGTGCTCGAGGGCAAGTTTCCCCTAACCAAAGAGAAGCTCTACCAGATGGCCGACCGGGCTCGAGCTGCTCTGGTGCGGGCATAGCCAGGGCCTGCTTTAGGGCACCTGGCCAGGGTTAATTGGCGCAGGCCTGGCTTCTTTCCAGACGGCCCTGAGCCTACGCCAAACGGTAAACCCCAGCAGGGAGGTAGTCCCTGCGGCGGTGACCCCGATAACCAGCGGGCTGACCCCCTGCACCTGCATGGCAATCAGATTGCACAGCAGGGTCACCACCCACAAGGTGACAGTGGTGCGGCGCTGTGAGAAGCCCTGGGCCAGCAGTCGGTGATGGATATGGTCCTTGCCTGGGGTGGATAGAGGGTTTTGCTGTCTGAGCAGTCGGCGAACAAAGACCTGGGTGGTATCCAGGATGGGCAGCAGCAAAAAAAGCGCGGTGGGAACCAGCGAGAATACCGTGGTAACTTTGAGACTGCCCAGCAGGGCCGTGGCAGCCAGGACGTAGCCGAAGAAGTAAGCTCCGGCATCGCCCATGATGATCTTAGAGGGATAGAAGTTGTGCCGCAAAAAGCCCAGCGCGGCCCCTGCGAGTGCAGCCAGCACCAGTGTGGCCGCAGCCCACTGGGGGTTCTGGGCTGATACTGCCAGCAGGCTCATAGCGGTAATAAAGGCGATGCCGCCAGCCAGCCCGTCTATGCCGTCCATCAGATTAACTGCGTTGGTGACGCCGATGACCCATACCACTGTTAGCATCACGCCCCAGAAGGGGTCGAGCGCAGTGCCGAAAGCGGCGTGAAAGCGGATATCCACTGCGACCAGCAGTAAAGCGGCGAGCAATTGCACCAAAAGCCTAAACAGTGGTGGCAGGCCGAACTGGTCATCCACAAAGCCCACCAGCACCAGGATGGCCCCACCCAGCAAAATAGCCAGTACCTGAACCTGTACTTCCTGAATCAGTATGGGGCGTAAGGTGGTGGCTACAATCAAAGCAGCGACCACACCTGAAAAGATAGCCAGACCGCCCGCGTTGGGTAGGGGTTCTTTGTTCAGGCGACGGGCATTGGGCTGGTCGGCCCAGCCCACCTTGAGGGCAAACTGCCGCACCCTGGGCATGAACCGCCAGGTGACCACCCAGGCCACCACAAAGGTAAAAATCACGATTAGCCAGCCCGAACCGCTTGGGTTGGCAATGCCAATGGATTTCAGAAACTCGATCATCCCAATTGACCCAGCCTACCGCGAATGGGTGAGGAATGTAACTGCTTTACTTGGTTCCGTAAATTCGGTCGCCGGCGTCGCCCAGGCCAGGCACGATGTAGCCGTGGTCGTTGAGGTGGCTGTCTACGGCGGCAACCACAATCTCGACGTCGGGATGGGCCTCCTGTACCCGCTTGATCCCCTCCGGGGCAGCGATGATGCTCATCAGTTTGATGTGGTGGGCTCCTTTGGCTTTCAGGATTGAAAGGGCGTGCACGGCGCTGCCTGCGGTGGCCAGCATGGGGTCGGTGAGGAAGACCCGCCGCTCGGCAATGTCGGAGGGTAGCTTGCAGTAGTATTCCACCGGCTGCAAGGTGTTGGGATCGCGGTAGAGGCCGATGTGGCCCACTTTGGCCGCGGGAACCAGCTTGAGAATGCCATCCACCATAATGAGGCCGGCCCGCAAAATGGCCACCACAGCCAGTTTTTTACCTGAAAGCATATGGGCGGTCATGGTGGTGAGGGGGGTTTCGATGGTGACCGGGTCGAGCTCGAGGTCGCGCATGGCCTCGTAGGCCATGAGCATGGTGACCTCTTCCATGAGTTCGCGGAACTCTTTGTTACCGGTGTTCTTATCGCGAATGATGGCCAGCTTGTGCTGTACCAGGGGGTGGTCTACCACGGTCAGTTTCATGCTCAGTGAATCGTAACACCGCGGTGAGGGTGGGGGCAAATCATATCAGGCCAGCTCTGGGCTGAACTCCTGGTAGAACCGCAGGGCTTTGGGCAGCTTGTCGGCAACCGCGGCCTCGAAGCCGTTGGGCTCTTTGGTGCGGAACCAGTGCATGTCGTGGAGGTAGGTGAGCGGAACCCAGAAGCGCAGACGGCGCCACAGGGCCTGGGGCTGGGGGTAGCACGACACCATATACCGCAAGGCGGCCAGGGCCTGCGCCTCCCCCAGCATCACCAGGGTTCCGGTGGTCAGAATAGCCAGATCGCGGGCGGGGTCGTCGGGCTGGGCGCGTATCCAGTCCACCACCAGGGCCTCCGGCACCCCCTGGGCCTCGGGGTGCTTGAGGAGAATGTTGCCGGCGTGGGGGTCGCGGTGGCAGAAGGCCTGGGGGGTTCCGGCCACTTCTTCGATATGCGCCCAAAGCCAGCCGACCAACTGCCGGGCCTGGGGCAGGTCGTGCAGGGTGCTGCCAAACTGCTGGAGGCGGTCTTGCAGGCGGGTGCGGCTGACCACCCCGGGTTCTGGGATGGCATGGAGACGCACGAAAAACCGGGCCAGCTCCTCCAGGGCGGCCTGGTGGAAACGCTCGGGGGTGAAGTTGGCCCCTGGATAGCGTCGGGTGACCAGGATGCCGTATTGGTTCAGGTTGTAGGTCTCCACCACCCAGTCACCCAGCCCGGCCTTGGTCATGTTGAGCGCCTCGAGCCGCGCGGCGTAGATGCCGCCGGGCTGGGAGGTGGGGGGGTACACCTTGAACACCAGCCCATCCCCGGCGAAGGTGCGGGCCTCGGCGCCCCCGGCCAAGGGGGTCAGGTGCATCTGGTAGCGGGCCTCGAGGGCCGGTAGCATCTCCACCTTGCACAGGATACCCGCACCAGGTCAGTCCGAGGCAACCTGTGGGGGCGGAACCGAAGGCTCGGCTGTGGGTGGGGGTGTGTGGGCCAGGGTTTTGGGCCAGGGAAAGCGGGACATCCAGAGGGCTGCCGAGAGGGTAAGCAGACCCATAACAGCCACGCCAAAGCGGGCCCCCAGGGTGTCGATCAGCAGCCCTGAAATGTAGGCTCCCAGCGGGCCGGAGCCCAACAAAACCATCGAGTAGACCGACATCACCCGGCCCCGGATGCGGTCGGGGGCCAGGAGCTGCACGGTGGTGTTGGAGTTGATCAGGGTGGTGATCATGCCCAGACCCGCCAGGCCGAAAATAAAGGCCACCCAGGCCGGGGGGAGCGGCAGGGCCAGGCCCATCAGGGCCAGGCCCAGCAAGCCGCTGCCCAGCACAGCCCGCAGGGGGCGGGCTCTGGAAGCCAGGGCCTGGATAAGGGCCGCCACAATGGAGCCGAGCCCCACCGCCGACATCAGGAAGCCGAAGCCCTGGGCATCGAGCTTGAGCTCGAGCCGTGCGTAGGCTGGCACGATGGTCTGGAAGTTCATACCCAGGAGGCTGGTCAGGCCTACCAGCACCACCACCTGCCGCACCAAAGGATGCCCCCATACAAAATGCATGCCCTCGAGGGCCTCCCGCAAGACCCCATCGCGCTTGGCCTCTACTTTGGGATTGGGTGCACCGAACAACACTACGATGAGCGGCAAAAAGGAGAGGGCATTGGCTAGATAACTCCAGGAGAGGCCAAAACCCGCAATCAGCAACCCCGCCAGGGCCGGGCCCACGAGCCTCGAGGTGTTGAAGCCGAACGAGTTGAGGGCAATCGCGCCCGGATAGCGCTCTTTGCCGGCCAGCTCCACCGTGAAGGCCTGCCGCACCGGTAGGTCGGCGGCGTTGAACATGCCGTACAGGAAAGCAAACACCAGCACGTGCTCGTAGCGCACCCAGCCGCCGGCGATGAGCACAAACATGCTTAAGGCCAGCAGGGCCATGCCGCCCTGGGTGATGAAAAGCAGGTTGCGGCGGCTGTAGCGGTCGGAGAGCACGCCCGCGGGTATGGAGAACAACAGCGAGGGCAGAAACTGCAAGGCCACCACCAGACCCAGCCGTTCGGCGCTGCTGGTGAGCTCGAGCACCAGCCAGCCCTGGGTGGCGGCCTGCATCCAGGTGCCCAGTTGGGAGAGAAACAGTGCGATCCAGTAGGTACGGTATCTGGGGTCACGCAACAAGGCTAATGCAAGCACCCGCCCATCATACTCCTAAACTGACCCGTGGGTCAGTTTTCGCTCTGGATATTTTTCAATGCCTCCCGGGGTGATGCCAGACGGTGATTCGTCCCATAAAGCGGATGTTGCCTGTGTCTCTTGACTTGCTGGGCGCACAATGTAAACTGTCCACAGCCGGAAGCAAAACCCGTGGTCGCATCGGCCTGTACTGGGTTTGGGTGCGACCCAGCGCTTGCTCCCGAGCCGGTTTCAGGAGGTTCTTGAATGAAGTTTTGGAAACTAACCATCGTCGCCTTGGCGTTGCTGGCGGGCTGGGCCGTAGCCCAGCAGCGCCCCAGGGTGGTCATCCCTACGGGTAGCACCGGTGGGGTGTTCTTTTTTTACGGGCAGGCTGTTGCCAAAATCCTGAGCGAGGCTGGGGTGGCCGACGCCACCGCCCAGCAGACCGGGGGTTCTTACGACAACCTGTTGCTGCTGCGCGACCGCACCGATCCTGCCTCCCGCACCTACTACTGTGCCCTGGCCACCACCGACTCGGCCCTGGTCACCTACACTGGTGAGGAGCCCCGCTTTGCCCAGCGCAAGGCCGATATGCAGCGGATCATGTTTTACATGTATCCGAGCCTTATTCACATTGTGACCACCGAAAAGTCGGGCATCAGGTTTGTGGGCGACCTGCGGGGCAAGCGGGTCTCGACCGGCCAGCCCGGCTCCTCCACCGAGAACCTGGCCCTCTTGGTGCTCAAGGGGGCGGGGGTGGATCCGCGTGAGTTTGCCAAGCGCGAGCGCCTGCCTGCTGCCGAGTCGGCCAAGGCCCTTTCCGAGGGCACCATTGACGCCTACTTCTGGGTAGGGGGTGTGCCGACCTCGAGCGTGGTCGAGTTGGCCCAGAGCCTGGCCCGCAAAGGTGACCAGATCAAGCTGGTGGACTCGCCCCGCACCGGCCCCACTGCCCAACTGCTGCTCAAGGAGTTCCCCGGCATCATCACCACCGGCAGGCTGCCCAAGAGCGCCTATGGCACCAAAGACGACGTCTTCGCCCTCTTCACCGGCAACGTCTTCCTCTGCCCGGCCTCCATGCCCGACGACCTGGCCGCTGCCATCATGAAAGCGGTGTTCGGCAACCTGCAGACCCTGGTGACGGCCACTGCCGCCGCGCGCGACACCACCCTCAAGAACACCGTAGATCTGTACAACCAGAAAACCGTGATCCCCTTCCACCCAGGGGCCATAAAGTACCTGCGCGAGGTCGGAGCCATCCGCTAAACCCGGCCTAGCCCTGAAAGCTCCCTCGAGCCCGGGGGAGCTTTTTCATAGGTGCTACAGCCTCTTATGAACTCGGTATAATCGCTCAACGAGTTTTTGGAGGTTTGCGTATGGAGATACCTCGAGACAGTGCGGGTAGAACCACCCCGCTGGGACGCCTTATCTGGTTTATCCTCCTAGCAGCGGCATTGTTCAGCTTGTACCTGGTGCTTCACCCCTTTACGCCCTTGAGCCGGCTGGACATCAGCATCCTGGATCAGGTGCAGCTACGGCGGGCTACCCACGTCCTGCTGCTGTTGGTGGCGGGTTACCTGATTACCTCTCAGCTCCAGGCCGCCCGTCCCACTATAGGGGCCTGGGTGTTTGCGCTTTTGTCGCTGCCCTTTCTGTACACCTTCTGGGTGCCCAACGTACCGGGTGTGGATATTCCGCTCGCGGGCAAACTGATGGGCAGCCTGGCCTGGGCCCTGGCGGTGGGGCCCAACCTGCTACCCCGGTTGCGGCGCTATGCCGACATCGCCGCGGCCTTGCTGGCCATCGCGCCCTGGGCCTACCAGGTGCGCTACTACGAGGAGCTGGTCAACCGGGCGGTAATTCCCGCGGGCTGGGATATGGCCATGTCCTTTACGGTCATCATTCTGGTGCTGGGGTTGGTCAGCCGGCTGCTGGGCCCCATCATGCCCTCGCTGGTGCTGCTTTTCCTGACCTACAACATGTACGGCCAGTACGTGCCCGGCACCTTCCGTGGAGCCAAAAACGGCATCGACCTGATCCTGGGTAAAACCTACAACGAAACCGAGGCCGGCATCTACGGCCTGATTACCGGGGTTTCGGCCAAGTACCTGGTCTACTTCACCATCCTCTCGGGCCTGATTGGGGCGTTGGGGCTGGGCAAGGTGGTGGCGAACATCGCCCTGGCCATGGTGGGCCGCACCCCCCAGACCCCGGGCCGGGTGACCGGCATCGCCTCGGTGTTTATGGGAATGTTCAGCGGCTCCGGGGCGGCCGATACCCAGTTCGTGGCCACCCTGACCAAGCCCCTCTACGAAAAAGCCAACTACGACAAAATGATCGCCGCCGGCCTGGTGGCCACCGCAGGCACCATTGCCCTGATTACGCCGCCGGTGCTGGGTTCCATCGCTTTTGTGATGGTCGAGATCCTGCAGATCAGCTATCTGTGGGTGGTGATCATGGCCCTGGGGCCCATGCTTCTGTACCTGCTGGGGATTCTCACCTTCAACGAGTTTTATACCCGCAAGGCCAAGCTGCCCCCGGTGGGCGCAGACATTCCGCTAGGAAAACGCTATGCCCTGCGCTACAGCACCATCTTCATCCCGATTGTGCTGATTGTGGTGCTGCTCTTTCTGGGCACCGAGGTGGCCACCGCGGTGTACCTGGCCTCGCTGGCCTTTGTGCTCATCTGCTACCTCGACCCCACCCTGCGGCCGGCCCCGCTGGCCGAGGCCATGCAAAGCCCCGCCTACAAGGTGGGCCTGCCCCTGGGCATTGGGCTGGCCATCGGCGGCGCTTTGCTCCCTGTGCTGGCTGGGTGGGATCTCGGCAACATCCCTATTCTGCCTGTGACGCTGGCGGCGCTGGGCCTGCTATTGGGCACGTTTGTGTATCCAGCGGCTGCCGCCGGTAAGCTGCGGGGGGCCCTCCTGCCCATCGCCCAGGGTTTGGTGGAGGGTTTCCGCCAGCTTATCCCCATCGGCTCGGCCATCGTGGCGGCCAACCTGATTTTCGGGATGATGGTGATCACCGGCCTGCCCTCCAAGTTCTCGATCTTCTTGGGGCAGGTCTCGGGGGAGAGCCTGTTGCTGGCTACCCTGGTCACGGCCATCTTCAGCCTGATTCTGGGGATGGGCGTGCCCCCGACGGCCACCTACGTGCTCACCGCCTCGCTCACTGCGCCGGCCATCATCAAAATTGCCGCGGCCAACTTCCAGGGCTTTGGCCTCGAGCCCCAGCAGGCGGTGCTGGCGGCCACCCTGGCCACCCACATGTTCCTCTTCTACTACGCGGTGCTGGCCGACGTGACCCCGCCGGTGGCGCTCTCGGGCTATGCGGCGGCCTCGGTCTTCAAAACCAACCCCATCCTGACCGGGGTGTACGCGGCGCGGGTGGCGCTGGCCAAGTACATCATCGGCTTCTTCTTCCTGCTCTCCTTCACCGGCACCGGGCTGCTGATTTTGCCGATTTTGCAGAACCTGCCGGGCCTCGAGGGGTGGTTGATCATCCTCGAGCGCTTCTTCTTCACCGCCACGGCCATTGTCTTCCTGGCTGCGGCCACGGTTGGCTACACCCGCCGCCCCTTGCGGCGCTGGGAAAGCTGGGTGATGGGGCTCCTGGCCCTGGCGTTGTTCTACCCCTATCCCAACCTCTGGATGGCCTTTATTCCTTTTGTGTTGGGGCTGCTCTTCTTCTTGCGCGGTGAGGGCAAAAGCACCGCCTCGCCCCAGGCCGCCGACTGACACCATTCACGGGCTGAGGGCGGCTTGATAGAGGGCCAGGCGTTCTGGGCGCACCAGGGGGGTTTGGTTGGCCGCAAACCCCCAAAAGGCGGGCTGGGCCTCGCTGGGTCGCGCGCCCTGGCGTAGCAAGGCCTCCAGCCGGCCCTCCTGGGCGGCCTGGCGCAATCGGGTGCGGTAGTTTTGCAGGGTCTCCACGCGCAGGCGGGGCCTGGAAGCTGCATCACCCGGCAGAAAGCCAAAAAGGAGCTCGAGGTCGTTGTCGAAGCCATCCCGGTCGGAGTCCAGCCCGTCCTGGGTCACCTGCTGCAGGGCCTGGCGGATCTGCACTGCGCTTAGCTGAAAGATGCTGCGCGACTCGGGGCTGTCGGGCCCCACGGTTTCGTCCAGGAGCCGATGGACGATGGCCTGGTAGTCCTGGCCGAAGGGGTTGAACTGCTTGCTGCCCAGGGAGCCGAGGTGGCAGATCGAGCAGGTAGCCCGGGTGGGCTCGAGGTGGTAGCGCACCGCAAGCTCCTGCAGCGAGGGAACCCCAAAGCGAAGCGGCGGTGTGGCCGCGGGGATCAGCCCCAGGGCGTCGGTGTAGCGCCCGCGCTCGCGAAAGACCTCGCCCAGCCCGCGCCAGCTAGAGCCTGCTAACTAGCTGTTCGTAAAAGCTCCACAGTTTTCGCTGTCATCAGAATCGAAAAAGCCAACCAGTGCCAACCTCGCAAGGTCTCAGCCAGCCGCTCATAGTCTCGCGCCAG
>Ga0116210_1000023_pt1:42500-142010 | contig 142010 bp, 113 predicted proteins | sample TshhotsprinmetaG_FD_94483 | JGI IMG/M metagenome (GOLD analysis project Ga0116210, IMG submission 94483) | Hot spring microbial communities from South Africa to study Microbial Dark Matter (Phase II) - Tshipise hot spring metaG | ecosystem: Environmental > Aquatic > Thermal... | reverse complement strand
GGCAACGATCCAACAGCGAGGATACTGAAACGATTTCTGCACGTAGCGCAGCACGCCAGTTTTTCAGGTCTAGGCAACGATCCAACAGCGAGGATACTGAAACTGTCGGCCGGGACGTCGCCTGGCGGTTGAACTGCGGTCTAGGCAACGATCCAACAGCGAGGATACTGAAACATGCAGTGCGGATTCACTATCGTGAATCCGCACTGGGTCTAGGCAACGATCCAACAGCGAGGATACTGAAACTGTCGTAAATCCTGACAAGTTTACGACCGCCTGAGGGTCTAGGCAACGATCCAACAGCGAGGATACTGAAACGACATCGACGTGCCTCGAGCGCCGGCATTGTATGCGGTCTAGGCAACGATCCAACAGCGAGGATACTGAAACCTATGGGTACTCGGCGGTACATCTTCGACGGCTGGGTCTAGGCAACGATCCAACAGCGAGGATACTGAAACTGACCACGCCACAGCACCATCGCACCGGATGCGTGGGTCTAGGCAACGATCCAACAGCGAGGATACTGAAACCTTGACAGCCTTACGCCGTGCGCTGTCTCCAAAAAGGGTCTAGGCAACGATCCAACAGCGAGGATACTGAAACTCCTGTTGTTGCTCCTTGGCTTTGTCGTAAACTCTGGTCTAGGCAACGATCCAACAGCGAGGATACTGAAACATGTGGTCGGCCTCTGGCAGCGCATGCCAGCGTCGGGTCTAGGCAACGATCCAACAGCGAGGATACTGAAACGCCAGAGCGACGGTCCGTACGGTAACTGATATAGGGTCTAGGCAACGATCCAACAGCGAGGATACTGAAACCAGACTGGACGTTGCCACTCCGGTCATGTTGATTGGGTCTAGGCAACGATCCAACAGCGAGGATACTGAAACGAACCAGTACCAACGTTGAGTTGAATTGCGTACGGGGTCTAGGCAACGATCCAACAGCGAGGATACTGAAACGGAAGGTAACACGGGGACACAAATGCAAGTTGGCGGTCTAGGCAACGATCCAACAGCGAGGATACTGAAACCGTGAAGCGCCCGAAGGCATGCCGGCGAGTTTTGTGGTCTAGGCAACGATCCAACAGCGAGGATACTGAAACTGGAACCAACCGTCATTGACACGCCAACAACGTTCGGGTCTAGGCAACGATCCAACAGCGAGGATACTGAAACTCAACAACGATATCGAACGTACAACCAACCTGCCTGGTCTAGGCAACGATCCAACAGCGAGGATACTGAAACGACGCAGACGCCGTCTGGCCGCTCGAACAACCACAGGGTCTAGGCAACGATCCAACAGCGAGGATACTGAAACTACGGGCCAGGGCTGTGGAAGGCTGTCCAGCAGTGGGGTCTAGGCAACGATCCAACAGCGAGGATACTGAAACCGGCCTCGGCGGCGGCCAGGAGGGCCGTATCGACTGGTCTAGGCAACGATCCAACAGCGAGGATACTGAAACGAGATACACTTGGACGTGCGCACGGCGAAGTCGAGGTCTAGGCAACGATCCAACAGCGAGGATACTGAAACGACGGTCGAAAAAAACCACGAGCGACATCGTCCCAGGTCTAGGCAACGATCCAACAGCGAGGATACTGAAACTCGCTGGTCCGCCAACACCTCTCGTGGCGAAATATGGTCTAGGCAACGATCCAACAGCGAGGATACTGAAACTTAAAAAGCTGTGCGCCGGGGAGGCGTTTGCCTATGGGTCTAGGCAACGATCCAACAGCGAGGATACTGAAACTGAAACCAGCCGTCGCTGACACGCCAACAACGTTCGGTCTAGGCAACGATCCAACAGCGAGGATACTGAAACGTTATGCGATATCGGCAGTGGACGTTGTGTTTGTAGCGGGTCTAGGCAACGATCCAACAGCGAGGATACTGAAACCACGCCGCAGAACAAACGTTCACACTGCCGCACAAGCGGTCTAGGCAACGATCCAACAGCGAGGATACTGAAACCGTGTTGCGACCGAGAACGAATGCATGTATCGTTCCGGTCTAGGCAACGATCCAACAGCGAGGATACTGAAACGCATTGTATGCCTCCTGCACGGCCGCCGGCATACGGGTCTAGGCAACGATCCAACAGCGAGGATACTGAAACGAACGGTGCGGCGTTGGCGCTCCCGCACTGTACCAGGTCTAGGCAACGATCCAACAGCGAGGATACTGAAACTTGATATGGATTGCGATTTCTGTATCCTTCGGGTGGGTCTAGGCAACGATCCAACAGCGAGGATACTGAAACTTAAAAAATTGTGCGCCGGGCAAACGCTTGCCTAGGTCTAGGCAACGATCCAACAGCGAGGATACTGAAACTTCGAACAGCCACAGACGACCACGAAGAGCTGCTGGGTCTAGGCAACGATCCAACAGCGAGGATACTGAAACAGCGGGGACACTACAAAACGACCAACCAGCCACCCCGGTCTAGGCAACGATCCAACAGCGAGGATACTGAAACTTTTCTCCTCTTTTGCTTTGTCGTAGATACGAATAAGGTCTAGGCAACGATCCAACAGCGAGGATACTGAAACGACGTGGTACCGACGTTGAGTTGAATTTCGTACGGGGTCTAGGCAACGATCCAACAGCGAGGATACTGAAACGACGGTCGGAAAAAACCCCTGGCGACATCGTCCCAGGTCTAGGCAACGATCCAACAGCGAGGATACTGAAACTCGTGGTCGCCGGCAGCGACGATGCGGCGCCATATGGTCTAGGCAACGATCCAACAGCGAGGATACTGAAACACGCCATCGAACAAACGTTCGGCCTACGACACAGGGTCTAGGCAACGATCCAACAGCGAGGATACTGAAACCGCATCAGGCGCAATGGTGTTGTGGCGTGGCCAAGCCGGTCTAGGCAACGATCCAACAGCGAGGATACTGAAACAAAAAAACCCGGAGCGGAGCGGACGTGGTCGACTCGGTCTAGGCAACGATCCAACAGCGAGGATACTGAAACTCGAGCAACGTCGTCCCACCCGAAGTCGAGCAAGAGGTCTAGGCAACGATCCAACAGCGAGGATACTGAAACGTTCTGGCTGAGCGTTTGCGTGCCGCTGCCCTGGCCGGTCTAGGCAACGATCCAACAGCGAGGATACTGAAACCGCACGACGTCATCCCAGCCGAAGTCGAGAAGTAGGTCTAGGCAACGATCCAACAGCGAGGATACTGAAACGGCCGAGCGGAGCGTAGCGAAGCCAGGCCGGGCTTGGTCTAGGCAACGATCCAACAGCGAGGATACTGAAACGAATTTCCATCGTGTTCTGATGCCGGCCGGTCGGAGGTCTAGGCAACGATCCAACAGCGAGGATACTGAAACGGCGGGAATCAACCGGAGACCAACCCGCTCACCAAGGTCTAGGCAACGATCCAACAGCGAGGATACTGAAACGTAGACTGTGACATGGCACGGGTTCGGCTAGATCCAGGTCTAGGCAACGATCCAACAGCGAGGATACTGAAACGGTGGTCCAGTTGTACGTCAGATCTATTCCGACATCGGTCTAGGCAACGATCCAACAGCGAGGATACTGAAACGGCCACGTGTTGATGGTAGGTCCGTCGTCTCTTCCCGGTCTAGGCAACGATCCAACAGCGAGGATACTGAAACTGCGGTGCTTTACATATTTTTTACAGACACTCCTCTTGGTCTAGGCAACGATCCAACAGCGAGGATACTGAAACATTCAGCACGCTTTGCACAACTCCAACGACAGCACGGTCTAGGCAACGATCCAACAGCGAGGATACTGAAACGGTCACGATTTCGTAGCCGTCTTGCACTTTTTGCGGTCTAGGCAACGATCCAACAGCGAGGATACTGAAACAAGCGCTGCGCGATACGCTGCTTGTGCAGCGCAGCGGGTCTAGGCAACGATCCAACAGCGAGGATACTGAAACCCTCGACGCAGAGCGCCGGAACCGGCGGCAGGACGGTCTAGGCAACGATCCAACAGCGAGGATACTGAAATGGTTTCAATCGTTGGGGCTTGGCCGACGAAAATGGGGGGATAGACAACGCCCAATAGCGAGAATATTGAACATCAGCTGCATGCGGACGAGAGGAGCGTATCGGTTCATGCGCTGGTTTAGGCAGGCCAGCACTTGTGAGCAAGGCGCTGCCCCCGCGCTTAAGACCTGCTCTGGTTGAGCATCTGATTCAGGATGAAACGATAGGCCCACTGCGCTTTGTCTACTCCCCGGAACTCGAAGGAAAAACTACCTGCCCCCGTAATAAGAGTGATCTGGCTGCTCTGAAAGATGATTCCCTCGTCAGCCGCTGCAACGCCAATGACTTGGTTGTACGGAATGGAAACCATCGCCTTCTTCTTGAAAAGTATACCTTGGTCATAGAAGATAATGCGTCGGTCTGTGATCCCTACAAATCCCGTGCCTCCACCTTTGCAGTCATAGACTGCATATAGCGTTTCGCCAGGGAGGATGTAAGCTGCAATGCGTTTGTACTGACTCTCGTTGTCAAAGATGACTTTGACTTCTGGCATTCATCGACTCTCCTCGATCCTGAGCGAGAAAGCTTCTTGCCTATTCTCATTTTAGTGGCCCACTCCGGCGAGAGTCGCGCCAGCCCAAGCGCAGCAGGGGGCAGCTTCATCCGCATGTTAGCCTGGCTGGTCGGAAGAAAGAACGAGCCACACAACGATTCTTAAGGCGCCGGGATTTGACAGACGCAACTCATCGGTAGTTAGAGGGTAAGCGGCACAAACTTCTCACCAATTGTTTCATCTTCGTTTTTCCAGCTGCATTTGCAATTAAATGACGTTCCCGTATCAAGGGTTCATGCAGCAGGTATGGATACACTGTGTCCTGGTGGCAGGCTCTTGACAGGAAAGACCTTGTCGAAATTATCACAAAGCGGGCTTGATCTCCCCTCAGGAATTTCGATCTCTAGCGTTATATCTTTAGCAACTGCCTGACCTGCATTTGTAACCACTACGCGCTTCGTGTTTCCAACTTTCTGCAGTTGACAGATGATATCCGCTTTCGTCTGACTGGACAATTGCGCATTAGCCAATTCGAGTTGTTTCGCAGCCAGTTCGTTCTGCTTTTTCTGAAGCGACCAGCTGTGCCACAAAGAGAGAGCGGCAATTACAACTGCAACAACAGATAGCAGGAGGTTAGCTATTTCCATTGTGACACTCTAACAACACCAAGCTCGGCTGCTGTGACCGAGGCGGCGAAGCCGCCAAGAAAGCAGTCGGCTGCAGCGAGATGTTGGACGATTAGCTTCACCGTGTACGATCGCGGCGTCCGACGATAATTGCGACGAGATTAACGACCGAAGTGGTGGCTTCTGCACATAAGGCTGCTTGACGGTAATCAGCTATACAGCCTTATCTGCGCTCTTTCCAGAGTTTTCCGTGTAATCTTTTGCATCGGCTGTCCACGGGAAAGGCGCTCTTCGGCACCGGCCTTCCTATTTTTCCAGGCGCGAATGCCATTATCTCCGATCAGACCGCGCCATGCGCCCTTCCAGCCGCGCCAGGAGCCACTCCGAGACGATCGTGAGCACCCAATAGATGGCGGCCGCCAGCAAAAACATCTCCATGTACTTGCTGTCTCGCCGCGCAAAGCGGTTGGCGCGGTAGGTGATCTCCCACACGCCCATCACCGACACCAGCGACGAGTCCTTTTGCATAGCGATGAACTGGTTGCCGACCGCCGGAATGATGATCTTGATCGCCTGCGGCAGGACGATCAAGCGCAGCGTCTGCCAGCGGCTCATCCCTAGCGCTGCGGCAGCCTGCCACTGTCCCTGGCTGACCGACTGGATGCCGGCGCGGAAGATTTCGGTCATGTAGGCGCCGTAGTTGAGGCTGAGCGCCAGCACGCCGGACTGAATCGCAGTCAAGATGAAGAGCGCACCCAACCAGGGATACCCACGCGCGGCGATCTGCTGTCCGATCTGCGGCAGGCCCAGGTAGATGATGAAGATCTGCACCAGCAGAGGCGTGCCGCGAAAGATGGAGACGTAAAAGGTGGAGAGGCCGTGAAAAAACGAATTGGTGGAAAGGCGCCCCAGTGCGCCGAAGAGGGCGATGATCGACGCAATGGTTATGGAAACCAGTGACACGCCAAGGGTGACGCCGATGCCCAACAGGACAAATTCGGCGTTGTTGACCGTATAGCCAAAGTCGATGTTGAGGAAGGAAAAGACAAACCAAAGGATGGCGAAGAGCGCGATCCACACCGCAAAGACGCGGATGCGTTGCAGCCTGCGTCGGCGTCGCTCCTGCGCCAGAAGATGTGCGGCGAAGGCCTCCTGATCCTGCTTGCGCGTCAGATCATAGTGTCTACGGGAAGCAGGTTCTTCGCCCGCCCGTGCTGTCATGACGTCTTCCTTTCTTCCAGCAGAAGAGGAGACTGACGGTCAGCTCAGTGCTGCGCAACGCCGCCGGCCAGTCTCCTCCCCCGCACCGTTCCTGCTACTGCTCCAGGCGGTCCAGGTCAAACTCCGCCGCCGCCGTGGTCAAGTCCACCCCGTAGTACTGCTCCGACAGCGCCAGCAGCACGCCTTCGGCATGCAGTTCCTGGATGGCTTTGGTGACAGCCTCGCGGAAGGCGGTCGTGTCGTGAGGAGCGGATTTGTCGATGGCGCCTGCTAGGTACTCAAAATAGACGGGATCGCCAAGCTGCTTGAGCGGGCCGCCGTTTTCGATGTAGGTTAAACCGGTCGGCTGCGCGGTCAACACGGCGTCGAGGCGCACGCCGTCGCCCAGCGCCAGGTCTTCCAGCGCAGGCACGTCGGTGTCATAGCCGACGATCTGGGCGTCGCTCACTACAAATTCAATGGTCTCGCCGGGGATGCTCAGCGTGCCGTCCAGATAGGACTCGTAGGTGCAGCCCGTGCAGACGCCGATGCGCTTGCCGGAGAGGTCGGAGGGCTGCGTGAAGGTCGTGTTGTCCTGATGCACGAAAAAGGCCGCCGGCGTCGTGTAATAGGGCTGCGTGAAGTACAGGTTGCGCATACGCTCCGGTGTGATCGTCATGGAGCCAATGCTCAAGTCCCAGCGACCGGCCCAACCGCCGGCGGTGATCAAGGTCCAGTCCGGCGTAACGAAGCAGGCTTCCACGCCCAGCTTCTCGGCGATGGCGACCGCCACGTCGATGTCGAAGCCGCTGAACTGATTGGCGGGCCGCTCGTCGCCGGTGCATTTGGTGTCGGCCGGCGGTGCAACGCCTGCAACCAGCTCCGACTGCGGCGGATAGGCAGGGTCGGTGGAGACGATCAGCTTGCCGCGCTGTTGCACAATGGAGAGCAAATCGGCGGCGGGCGCTTCTTCGCTGACAGGCGTCGCCGCCGTCGGTGCAGCGACCGGCATCTGGCACGCGCTTAGCGCCAGCAGGATGAGCATCCACAGGGAAAGGTGCATCGTGCGTGACTTCATCAGGTTCCTCCTTGCTTGTTCTTAAATCAATCCGGACTCCAACACTTCCAGCGCCGCGTTGCGGCCGTTGATGCCGATCACGCTGCCGCCGGGATGCGTCGCCACGCCGCAGAGGAAGAGGCCGTCCATCGGCGTGCGATAGGCCAGCCGTTTGTCCCACATGTAGTCTGGCAGAATTTCGCCCTGGAAGATGTGGCCGCCGACCAGCCCCACTTTTTCTTCGATGTGCGGCGGGCCCAGCACCTCCATGTGTTCGATGGCGTCGGGAAAATTGCTGACATAGCGCGCGATCGAAGCGACGGCCAGCTTGCCGACCTCCTCCCGACGACTTTCCCAGTCCCCGTCTGCAAAGGTGTGCGGCACATATTGCGCAAAAACGCTCATCAGATGGCGGCCTGCGGGTGCAATGCTGGGATCGTACGTTGTCTGGATGTAGAGTTCGGTCCACAAACGCGGCGGCAAGTGACCAGCCTTGGCGAGGGGATGATACTCTTTCCACTCTTGTTTTGTCAAGGGCGTGTTAATTTGCCCTCGATGCAGCTCCTGCGAGTCCGGCCGCGCCGTGAAGATGGGCAGCTCGCGCAGCGCCAACGTCACCTTCACCGTGCAGCCTTCCTGCGGGATCGCCTCGACCTGCGCCCGCCAGCGGCTGTCCGCAGCGTCGCCCAGCAGGCGCAGGGTGGTGCGCGGGTCGGCGTTGGAGATGACCACCGGCGCGTGGATGCGTTCGCCGCCGACAAGCTCCACACCCTCGCCGGGCAAGATGCGCGCCACCGGCGTTCCCGCTGCAATCGTGGCGCCGAGGTCGCGCGCGATGTCGGCCAGGATGAACGAGACCATGCCCATACCTCCGCGCACGTAGCCCCACGTGCCCACCGTGCCGAACAGCCGCCCCGACGAGTGATGGAAGTTGATGGAGGCGGTGCCGGGATCGTGCGGGCTGGCGTTGGTGCCGATCACCCCTTGGCCGAGATAGGCGGTTTGCAGCCGTTCATCGTGAAGATACTCCTCGACGTACTCCACCATCGACCAGTGCAGCACCAGGTTGCGCGCCTCCGGGTCGTTCTTCAGACGGTCCTCGATCATCTCTCGGGACGGACGTCGGCAGAGCCAGATGTCGTCTTCCGTGGGCGGGCGCAGGGCGTTGCGCGCGCGGCGCATGACGTCGGTCATGGCGCGCCAGCCCGCCACATCGCGCGGGGAGAGGCGGCGAATTTCCTCCTCGCAGCGCTCGTCGTCATCCCAAAGCTGGATGCTTTCGCCGTCGTCGAAAGGAACGAACATGCCGGCGGTGGCCGGCGTCCAGTGAAAGCCGTAATCGACCATGCGCAGCTCGTCGATGACGATCGGATGCAGCAGGCCGCACAAATAGGCGCACGGCGAGACGCGGTACCCCGGCCAGGTCTCTTCGAGCGTGCACGCGCCGCCGAGCCGGTCGCGCGCCTCCAACACAAGCACGCGCTTGCCGGCGCGCGCCAGATAGGCGGCGCAGGCGAGGCCGTTGTGACCACCTCCTACTACGATGGCGTCCCAGCGCTGTTGGGCCAGCTCGCGCACCGGCGCGGGCAGACCGACGCGGCCCAGCGCGCTGCGCGCAGAGGGTTGTGAAGGAGTCGACGTCATGATTGGCTTCCTTTCCGAAAATTGTCCCTAAATCACTTCACATTCATTCAACGTCGGCGCCGGCGGGAAGGAAGCGTGCGGCTCCGTCTGGTACCAGAAGGCGGTCGAGGCGATGTCATCCTGCAGGGGCAGATAGCGCGGCTTGCCCTCGAGCGGAGAGCGCCAGCCCAAGGCCTGGATCGTCACGCGCAGGTCCTGCTGAAAGCGAATGGGGTCCAGGATGTGCCAGCGATACATGCCGAAGCGCTGCTGGCTGCGGTAGAGGCCGTCGGGCTTGATCACCTGGGGCAGGCCGCTGTATGGCCCGCTGAAGACGCCGTACTGCCCGGGCGGGAACTCAAAGTTCCAGGCGCCGCCGAAGTAATCCTCGGTGCCTGTGCCGCAGATGGTCGGCCACTCCTCATCGCCGTCCAGATAGAACTTGATCTCCCCTTCGCCCCACCAGCCGTTGTTGTGGACGCCCCAGGCGATGTAGGTGCCGACGTAGTGGCCGCGTCCCTGCACGCCGTCGAGCAGGGTGTGCACGGTGGCGTAGGGCAGCGGGTTGCTGCGCCGCCACTGAGCGTGAAAGTAGGCGCACTCCTCCGGCACTTCGGTCAGGGCGTAGGTGATCTGGTAATAGAAGCCGTTGACCGGGTCGGGAGAGAGGTTTTCGACCGTGATGCGCGCCCGCTTGCGAAAGGGCATTTCCCAGTAGCTGTTGAAGCCGCCGGCCGGGTTGACCGCCACCGCCAGCGAGGTGATGTTGCAGCGTTCGCACCAGCCGTTGGCGAAAAAGTCGCCCAGAGGCGTCTCCACCGAGGGCGTCGGTTCGTCGTCCCAGTAGAAGCGGAAGAGCAGGCGTCGCCAGGCCGAAGGATGCACCGTCAGCCAGATGTGCTGAATCACGCCTGGTCCGTCGATGGCGGCGAGCGTCACCGTGGCGTTGCCGGAGATGTTGATGCAGGGGGAAATCTTCCAGCCCTGTCCCAGCTCCCGCGCGGCGACGGCGCCGGTTCCCTCCATGGCGCGACCGCCGCCGCCCTTGCGCCCGTCCGGGTTTTCGGCGCTGATCGAACGGGTGACCGCATCCGACAGCCGGGACAACCCACCCAGCCCTGTGCTGAATCCTGAAAATGGCATACTTTCTCTTTAATCCTTTCTAAACAGAACTGCAATAGAGTTGGAGTCGCTGTCACGCCGGAGGCGTGACCTGCGTGAGCCGCTGCGCCCCGCCGGAGGCGCTGCTTGACGCAGGTTCGGCCTTCGACCGGACGCACACGAGGAGCGGCGATGCTTTTTATCCTGCTTGAAGCAGATACTCCGCCACCAGCCGCTGAAAATGATGGACGCCATTCTCCCGTTTCACCGAGAAGCGCCCCTGGTTGTAGGCGCGCGAGTGCAGGTTGCGTTGCACCGCGTTGCAGATCTCCATGTCCTCGCGCTGAATTTCATCGCTGAAGGCGATCGACTGCTGCATCGATTCCCAGCCTTCGCCGCTGCCGGGGTGCTTGAACCACCACTCGAAGATGGTGAGGGTGCGCTCCACGTCCAGCGGAACGATGATGTTGATCTGCATGTTGTCCGGATAGAAGTTGAGCATCAGGTTGGGGAAGACCCAGTAGTAAAGCGCCTGTTGCTCGCCGTCGCTGCGCAGATAGCGGCGGTCGCGGCCGGGGATCTGTCCAGAAGGCGGCACCGGACGGATCGGCGCATGTTGCGATGAATAGTAGCGGAAGGTTTCGACGCGGTATTGCTCGTAGTCGATTTCACGATAGAGGCCTGGATGCGCAATCGGGATGTGGTAGCCTTCCAGGTAGTTGTCGACGTACACCTTCCAGTTGCAGTCGACGTAGTAGTCGCGGCGCTCGACCGGCTGCATCGAGGCGATGTCGAAGCCGGCGCGCGCCACTTCCGTCGGAATGTCGCCCAAAAACTCCAGGAGGGAAGGCGCTTCGTCGTCGAGGTTGACGAAGACGAACGGCCCCCACTCGGTCACGCGCACCGCCTTCAAGCAATAGTCCTCAGGCGACCAGTTGCGCACGCCCTCGAACTCCGGCGCATTGAGCAGTCGTCCATCGAGCGCATATGTCCAGCCGTGATAGCGGCATTGCAGCGACTTGCGGTTGCCCTTGCCCACCGCCACCGGCCCGGCGCGATGCAAACAGACGTTGTGAAAGCCGCGCAGGGCGCCATCCTGGCCGCGCGTGATCACGAGCGGCTCGCCGTAGAGGTCGTAGGTGAAAAAATCCCCCGGTCGCTGCACCAACGCAGTGGAGCCGACCCACTGCCAGGTGCGGTAAAAGATGCGCTCCTTTTCCAGCGCCAGCAACGCAGGATCGGTGTACCAGCGCGCCGGCAGCGTCCACGCCTCGTCGAGGCGGTCGGTGGGCGTGTAGTCGGAGAGGAGGGTTGAGGTGCTCGTCATGCGGTCAACTCCCGTGGCTCACTTTGAGGATCCTCGAATTTTGCGCAAACGGTCTGCGGAGCCAAGGCCTTCAATCCAGCGGACTTCGCACCGCCAGCCCGTTGCGTTGAAGAACATGCGTATAGATCATCGTGGTCTTGACGTTTTTGTGACCCAGCAGCTCCTGAACGATGCGAATGTCGTAGCCATTTTCGAGCAGATGGGTGGCGAAGGAATGACGGAAAGTGTGCGGGCTGACGCGTTTGGGGAGGCCGGCGGCCCGCGCCGCCTGGCGAACCGCCTTTTGCACGCCGCTTTCGTCGATGTGGTGACGGCGCACGACGCCTGTTCTTGGGTCCACCGAAAGACGGTCGGAGGGGAAGACGTATTGCCAGATCCACTCGCGGGCGGCGTTAGGATACTTGCGATCCAGTGCATCGGGCAAATAGACGGCTCCGTGGCCGCGCGCCAGGTCCTGCTCATGCAGACATTTCACCCACTGCAGATGGGCCCGCAAAGGCTCGCTCAGAGACTCGGGCAGCATTGTGACGCGATCTTCGTTGCCTTTGGCGTCGCGCACAACGATGGCGCGGCGCTCGAAGTCGATGTCCTTCACGCGCAGGCGCAGCGCCTCTAGGAGACGCAGCCCGCTGCCGTAAAGGAGCTTGGCGATCAACTGATGAACGCCGGTCATGTGGATTAACACTTGCCTCACCTCCTCGCGGGTGAGGACAGAAGGAATGCGTTTATCGCGGCGGCCGCGGGCCGCCTGAATCGGTCCGAGCGGTTGATTCAACACATCCCGATACAGAAAAAGGATGGCGCTGAAAGCCTGATTCTGCGTGGAGGCGGAAACGCTCTCGTCCACTGCCAGATGCGTCAGGAAGGCCTCCACCTCTGCGGCGCCCATTTCGCCGGGATGGCGCTTATGGTGATAGAGGATAAAGCGTTGGACCCAGTGCACATAGGCCTCTTCGGTCCGGAGGGAATAGTGCTTCCGGCGGACGACCTCGCGCACGCGGTCTAGCAGTTTCCCAGACGACATGGACGAAATCCTTTCAGAGAAGGCTCCGAAAAATTCTGTATTGACCGAGCCCCAGCTCTGCCTTATAGTGTGAAGAGATTCTTACAGTGCAGCTTTGAGCCTGTGTATTATACGGAAAAATTCCGCAAAGGCAATGTGGAATATAAACATTTACGGAATCCGTCTAAAGGAGCTAAATCCGGAATCCGTTTAATCGATGGTTGGGCGGTAGATATTCCGCTGTTTCGAGTAGAAAAAAATATAGTCAGAACAATGAGTCTGAGGACACAAGTCGAAGGTCTCAACAAGCTATTGACAGCTGTATACGGCAGGGATACACGCCTAAGTACCCTTCTGCAAGACCTGGGCTTCAGTCCTCAGCAAATTGAGATTCTTCGCCGACAGCACGCTCAACAAATCGTAGAATCGTACATTGCCCTTCTCAAAGAGCGCATAGTCGCGGACTCGGATGGCGAACGACTGTACGAAATCATCAAACATCGCTTTGGCTTAGATGGTGAACAGCCACAGACATTGCAAAGTCTAGGCGAGAAGTTTGGAATCAGTCGTGAGCGTGCGCGCCAACTTGAGCAGAAAGCTCTCAAGCGATGCAGGATTAGGTCAAGATTGAAGTCTTGGGAAGTAGGACTGTACGATATAGCCTACTCACTCTTGGATGCCTCGGATGCTTCGGTTCTCCGAGAATGGCAATGCAAGGCTGAACACAGAAGAATACAAGCGCATTGGCGGGGTAATCCGCAGGGTGGACAATAAAGAAGTTATTGCCTGGTTGAGAACTGTGTCTGAAGACCAACGTCAGTACGGCCCGGTGTTACCTTGAGTTGGGCGAGACTGAAACTGCGTGGCGTCACTTCCAAGAAGGTGAAGCCGCCTTGTCGTCGTGCGTGAAGCAGTATTACTCTTCGATTATTGGAGTCAATCCGGCCATCTTCTTGCATCCCGCTTTGGCGGATTCCATTTCGCTTAAAAGGCTGACCCGCTTATTGCGGCATTATGATGCATCTCTCACCGAGAATTCAACGTTTGAAAGCCTGAGAAGGGCGATTGGGACGACGGCAGGCCAAAATCCAGAGACCTGGCTGCGGAGATTGCCCGCCTCTGGATGGAACCATGATGTAGATGGATGGGAAAAGAGAGTCCTTGGGCGCCGGTCTCGAAGCGGGGATGAAATGGTCAGGCAAGTCTTGCCGCGTCTATTGCGCTCTCAGCGCGTGGAATTCATCCAGACGATGACCCGAGCAAAGCAGCGAAGACGGACTGAACAGAATCGAGAATGAATTACCCAATCCGGATTGCTGGAGTTTCCTGGGCCAGAAACAACCGGCCAGCGGACAGAACTCCGTTCTCTAGCGAGCAGCTCCCCTTCTGAGAAACCAGGCCACCGCCTCCGTGCGGTTGGCGACGCCAAGTTTCTCATAGATGTTTTTCAGGTGAAAGCGCACCGTGTTTTCGCTGACGGAAAGGGCGGCGGCGATCTCGGCATTGGTGGAGCCTTGGGCCAGCTTCTCCAGCACTTCCAGCTCGCGCTGAGACAGCGCAGAGGCCTCGCCAGGACGCCTGCCACCGCTCATCATCCAGCGCTGCGCCGCGCGAGGAAAGACCAGCCGTCCTTGCGCCACCTGTCGGATCGCTTCAATCGTCTGCGTGGGAGACTCGGTCTTCAGCGCAAATCCTTCGGCGCCATAATGCAACGCCTTTTGCATGCTTTCGCCATCGCCGAAGGCCGTCAGGATGAGCACGCGCACGGGCAGCTCCCGTCGCCGAATTTCCGCCAGCGCGTCCAACCCGTTGGAGGGCATCTGTGCATCGACGACGGCGACGTCGACCGCCGAAGCGGCGCGCTCCAGAAAGTCCAGCAGCTCCCGACCGTTTTGCACGATCTGGACGACTTCCATATCCGGTTGGCGATCGATCAACGAGCGCAACCCCTCGGTGACAAGCGCGTGGTCGTCCGCCAACACAACGCGAATGCGACGATCACAGGATGAACGGTTCATGGCTCGTCCGCGACGGAGAACGACTTCTCGGGGGGATCCAGCGGAATCGTGACAAGGATTTTTGCGCCTTGGCCTGGGCTGCTCTCGATGCGAAAGACGCCGTTGAGCAGCGCAACGCGGTCGCGCATTCCCAACAGGCCGATGTGGTCGGCGTGGCTGCTTTCGATCGGGTTTTCCAGGTCAGGAGGCTCGAAACCGCGCCCGTTGTCCGCCACCTCCAGACAGACCTTTCCCGGCTCTCCCCACAGACGCACATAGTGCTCGGCGACGCCCGCATGACGATTGGCGTTGGAAAGCGCCTCCTGCAACACTCGATAGAGAGCGATTTTGACGGCCAGCGGCGCGTCCTCCGGCGCGGCGTCCATTTCCAGATGCACGGTGGCGCCCGTCCATTCTTCATGCTGGATGACCAGACCCTCCACGATCGACGAGAGCGAACGCTGACGAAATTCAGGGGGCCGGAAGGTGCCAAGAAAATATTTGATTTCGTAGAGCGAAGACTCCAGCAACATTCCCACCTGCGCCAGACGCGCGGTGATGTCCGGCGGCGCGCCTCGCTCCGCCAGGTCATTTTGAACGCCGGTTAACAGCGAAAGCGCCGAGAAAAGATATTGCACCGGCCCGTCGTGAATGTCGAGCACGATGCGCGCCAGCTCCTCCTCCGCCACCGAAAGGATGCGATGGGAGGGAAGCGCAGAGGTTTTCGCAATTACGCCGGACGGATTGTTATCAACCACGAGATCGGGCGGCGTTGAAATAACGGCGCACTCCCTACACAAACGGGTAGGCGCACCTATCGTTCTATCCAAGAAAAACTATCGCGATGGGCGTTGAAGATTTAGAGCGAATTTGTATTCTATTCTATGAAGTTGGTGTAATCATGTCAACTGAGGCGCTCTCCCTGCGAGGGACGGATCGGTCGATTGGGTTCGCTTCCCGGGGGCGTCCGACGGTCAACGGCTTCCCGTTTGCTTTCCAGACGATTTCCGGTTTAAATAGATTCGCTGCAGCCCTGACAATTTTCTTGTCAGCACTACAGCGCAACGCCATCGTTTGCAGATCTCACGATTGAAACGCCACATCGGTATTGCAAAGGAGGAAACCGTCCCATGGTTGAAGCTGTGGAAGCGATCTCTACCAGCAAAGAGATCTACTATCCATCAGAAGAGGTGATCGCCAACGCCAATGTGCCGAATTATCTGGAAATCCGTCAGAAGGCGTGCGAGGACCCCATTCCCTTCTGGGATGCACGCGCCAAAGAGATGATCGACTGGTATGAGCCGTACACCCAAGTGCTCGACGCCAGCAACCCGCCCTTTTTCAAATGGTTCGTCGGCGGCAAGACGAACATCGTCCACAACGCGCTCGATCGCCACGTCAAGAGCTGGCGCAAGAACAAACTGGCGCTGATCTGGGAAGGCGAGAACGGCGAGCAGCGCACCTATAGCTATTTCAAGCTGTGGAAAGAAGTCAACCGCTTCGCCAATGTGCTCAAGGCGATGGGCGTCAAGCGCGGCGACACGGTGACCATCTACATGGGCCGCGTGCCGGAGCTGCCCATCGCCATGCTGGCGACGGCCAAGATCGGCGCCATTCACAGCGTGGTCTACGGCGGCTTCTCCGAGCAGGCGCTGGCCGACCGCATCTCCGACGCGCGCAGCAAGCTGGTCATCACCTGCGACGGCGCCTGGCTGCGCGGCAAGACCGTCAACTTGAAGGACATCACCGACGAAGCGGTCAACCGCAGCCCGGTTGTGCAGAAGGTCATCGTTTACAAGCGCACCGGTCAGGATGTAAAAATGACGCCCGGCCGCGATTTCTGGTGGCACGAGCTGATGTCGCTGCCGATCGCCAGCCCCTATTGCGAAACCGAGGTGATGGACGCCGAAGACCCGCTCTTCATCCTGTACACCTCCGGCACGACCGGCAAGCCCAAGGGGCTGATGCACACCTGCGGCGGCTATCAGGTGCACATCGCCACGACGCTCAAATATGTCTTCGATATCAAAGAAGAAGACCGCTATTGGTGCGCCGCGGATCCGGGCTGGATCACCGGTCACAGCTACATTGTCTATGCGCCGCTGATCCTGGGGGCCACCAGCTTCATGTACGAGGGCGCGCCCGCCTACCCTCTGCCCGATCGCTGGTGGGAGCTGATCGAAAAGTACAACATCACGATCCTATACACGGCGCCGACGGCGATCCGCAGCTTTATGCGCTTTGGTCCCGAATGGACGCAGCGCCACGACATGAGCAGCTTGCGCCTGCTCGGTTCGGTCGGCGAGCCGATCAACCCAGAGGCATGGCGCTGGTATTACAAACACATCGGCCGGGAGCGCTGCCCGATCATGGACACCTGGTGGCAGACGGAGACAGGCGGCTTTATGATTACGCCGACGCCGGTCGTGCCGCTCAAGCCCGGTTCGGGCACGCTGCCCTTCGCCGGTATTCAGGCGGACGTCGTGCGCGCCGACGGCACGTCGGCCGCGCCCAACGAAGACGGCTACCTGGTGATCAAGCACCCCTGGCCGGGCATGGCGCGCACGGTCTGGGGCGACCCCGACCGCTACCGCATGACCTACTGGTCTGAATTCGCCGAGCAGGGCTGGTACTTCACGGGCGACAGCGCGCGTCGCGATGAGGACGGCTATTTCTGGATCATCGGCCGCATGGACGATGTGATCAAAGTTTCCGGGTATCGCCTGGGCACGGCCGAGATCGAGAGCGCGCTGGTGGCGCATCCGGCTGTGGCGGAAGCGGCCGTGATCGGCGTGCCGGACGAGCTCAAGGGCAACGCCATCTACGCCTTCTGCATCCTCAACGCAGGCGTCGACGGCGGCGAGGCCCTGGAGCGGGAGTTGAAAGAGCACGTGCGCCACGAAGTCGGCCCGATCGCCGTGCCGGCCAAGATCGAGTTCGTCTCTAGCCTCCCCAAGACGCGCAGCGGCAAGATCATGCGCCGTCTGCTCAAAGCCCAGGTGACCGGTCAACCGCTGGGCGACACGAGCACGCTAGAAGGATGACGCTCAACAACCTTCCAGGAAGCTCCAGGCTTCCTGGAAGGCGTCCGGCGATAACGGGTTTATTTGCATAGTTCGTAGCTAAAACATTATTTCTTCCCAAACACAATCCAATCGACGGCGTTGGCTGCGCTTTCGGCGCGGCGCAGGTTTCTTTTACCCATTTTTCGGAGGTGCTTTCGTGCTCGAACAAATTTTGACTCGAGATGAACGCTTTGAAGCGCCGGCATGGCTCAAAGCGCAGGCCAACCTCAAGGATCTGGAGGCGGAGCATGCGCGCAGCCTGAACGATCCGGAGGGCTTCTGGGCAGAATGGGCCTCTCGCTTCATATGGCTTCGCCCCTGGAGCAAAGTGATGGAGTGGCAGTATCCGAATCATCGTTGGTTCGTCGATGGGGAGACCAACATCACGCTCAATGCGCTCGACCGTCACGCCGACGGTGCGAATCGCAACAAGGTGGCGCTGCTGTGGATCGGCGAAGGCGGCGACGAACGCAAGCTCACCTACTACGAGTTGCGGCGCATGGTCTCCAAACTGGCGAGCGGCCTGCGCAGCCTCGGCGTCGAAAAGGGCGATCGCGTCATCATCTACATGCCCTTGACCATCGAGGGCGTGATTTCGATGCTCGCCTGTGCGCGGCTGGGAGCCATCCATTCCGTCGTCTACGCAGGCATGGGCGTGGGGGCGCTGCGCGACCGCATCCTCGACGCCGGCGCCAAAGTGGTGATCGCGGGCGACCTCGGCATGCGCCGCGGCAAAGGCGTCGATCTGCGCAGCATCGTCGAACAGGCCACCGAAGACCTGCCGCTGCGCCATGTCATCTGGTTTCAGCGCGGGATCAAAGCGGAGCTGCGGCCGCATGAAGTCGACTTCGACGAGTTGCTTGCGCAAAGCAAAGCCGACGTGGAGCCGGTCCCCGTCGACGCCGAACATCCTCTCTACATCCTCTACACCTCCGGTTCAACCGGCAAACCGAAGGGCGTCGTCCACGTGCACGGCGGCTACATGGTGGGGACGACCTATCATCTGCGCAACTTCTACGACGTCAAGGACAACGACATCTTCTGGGCGACCTCAGACATCGGCTGGGTGGTGGGGCACTCCTACATCGTCTATGCGCCGCTGCTGGAGGGCGTCACCTCGGTCTTTCGCGAAGGCGCGCCGGACTGGCCGCATCCGGGCGTCTTCTGGGAGTGCGTGGAGAAGTACGGCGTCAACGTGATGTTCACGGCGCCGACGGCGGTGCGCATGTTCATGAAGTTCGGCCCGGAGCATGTCGAGAAATACGACCTCTCCACGCTGCGCCTGATCGCTGTCGCCGGCGAGCCGCTCAACCCGGAGGCGATGCGCTGGGCGCACAAGCACCTGCTCGATGAGGGTGGACGCGGCTTTGTCGCCGACAACTGGTGGCAGACGGAACTGGGCGCGCCGGCCATCGCCACGCCGATCGTCAAGGCGGCGAAGCCGGGCGCCGCCGGTCTGCCGTTGCCCGGGGTGGACGCCGCCGTCGTGGACATCGAAGGCAACCCTGTGCCCAAAGGCAAGGGCGGGCTGCTGGCGCTCCGACGCCCCTTCCCGAACATGATGCGCACCGTATGGGGGAATCACGCCCGCTACGAGCAGTATTGGAATGAAATCCCCAACTGCTATGCGGCGGGCGACGTGGCGAGCTGGGACGAGGACGGCTATATCTCGGTGTTGGGGCGCAGCGACGATGTGCTCAATGTGGCCGGTCACCGCATCGGCACTGCGGACGTGGAGTCGGCGCTGATCACGCATCCGGCGGTGGCGGAGTCGGCAGTGATCGGCGTGCCCGATCCGATCAAGGGCGAGGCGATCAAGGCGTTCGTGGTGCTGCGCCTCGGCGTGGAGCCGAGCGAGGAAGTGCGCCAGAGCATCATCGAGCACGTGCGCCGCGAGCTGGGGCCGATCGCAGCGCCTGGCCAGGTGGCGTTCACCGAAAAGCTGCCCAAAACGCGCAGCGGCAAGATCGTGCGTCGGCTGCTCAAGGCGCAAGAACTGGGGCAGGACCCCGGCGATCTCAGCACGTTGGAGGATTGAGCCGGAGAAACTGGAGAGCCGGAGGGGAACGATCGGGCGTAGTTGTCTTTCATCTCTTCATTGTGTTCTCTCGTTATTGTGTTCTCTCATTAGTTCATTGAATTCATCAAGGAGGAAGCATTATGACCAAAGTGGCGACGCCCCCCAAAAAGTCGAGCGGCAAGGGCGCCCAGGGCGGTGGCCGGAGAGGAGGAGGCAGACAGGAATGGTCGCCGGAAAAAGCAAGCGCCTATTGGAAGCGCAATCTGCGCCTGATCGGCGTTCTGCTGGCGATCTGGTTCGTCGTCTCGTACCTGCTTGGCCTGATTCTGGCCAATATGCTCTACGGTGTGCGCATCGGTCAGTTGCCGATGAGCTTCTGGTTCGCCCAGCAGGGAGCCATCTTTGTCTTTGTGATCCTGATTTTCGTCTACTGTTGGCTCATGGATCGCATCGACAAAGAATTCGACGTGCATGAATAGCCTTAGACGTCTACGAGCTTACAGGAGAATCCAACCATGAGCGATGTGCAACTCTGGACATATATCGTCGTCGCCATCACCTTTGCGTTTTACATCTGGATCGGTTACACCAACCGCGTGCGCGACACCAAGGGCTTTTACGTCGCCGGTCAGGGAGTGCCGGCCGTCGCCAACGGCGCCGCCACCGCCGCCGACTGGATGTCCGCAGCCTCCTTCATCTCGATGGCCGGTCTGATCTCGACGATGGGCTTCGACGGCGCCATCTATCTGCTCGGCTGGACGGGCGGCTACGTGTTGCTGGCGCTGCTGCTGGCGCCCTATCTGCGCAAGTTCGGCAAATACACCGTGCCCGATTTCGTCGGCGATCGCTACTATTCGCAGACTGCGCGTCTGATCGCCGCCATCGCCACCATCGTCGTCTCGCTGACCTATGTGGCCGGTCAGATGCGCGGGGTGGGCATCGTCTTCAGCCGCTTCGTGGGCCTGCCCATCGAGTGGGGCGTCGTCGTCGGCATGGCGATCGTGGCTTTCTTCGCCATGTTGGGCGGCATGAAAGGCATCACGTGGACGCAGGTGGCGCAATACGCCGTGTTGATCGTGGCGTATCTGATCCCTGCAGTGGCGATCGGCGTCGTGCTCACCGGCAACCCGATCCCGCAGCTTTCATTCACCTTCAGCGACATCGTGCCGCGGCTCAACGCAGTGCAGATTGACCTGGGCTTCAAGGAATACACGCAGCCCTTCCAAAGCAAAACGCAGCTCGATGTGCTCGCCATCACGATCGCGCTGATGGTCGGCACCGCCGGCCTGCCGCACGTGATCACCCGCTTCTACACCACGCCGACGGTGCGCGCCGCGCGCTATTCGGCGGGATGGGCGCTGCTTTTCATTGCGCTGCTCTACACGACTGCGCCCGCCATCGCCGCCTTCGCCCGCTACAACCTGATCGACACGCTGCAAAACGCCACGGTCGCCAACGTGATCGAAGGCGAAAAACAGAACATCTACGAGTTGGTCTACCCGGACGGCACGCCGGTGACGTGGGCGACGAGCTGGCAGCGCACGGGTCTGCTCGCCTTCTACGATAAGAACGGCGACGGCAAGATCGAGCTTCGCCCCGGCGCCGCCTTCCAAGGGCGCAACTTCAAAGCGCCCACCGATGGCCCCAACGAAGTCTTTTTTGACAACGACATCATCGTGTTGGCGAATCCCGAAATTGCACAGCTGGCGCCGATCGTGATTGCGCTGGTGGCGGCGGGTGGCCTGGCGGCGGCGCTCTCGACGGCTTCCGGCCTCCTGCTGGCGATGTCGAGCGCAGTCTCGCACGACATCTACTATCGCATCCTGCGCCCGACGGCGACCGAGCGACAGCGCATGATCGCCGGCCGCACTATGATCCTGATCGCCATCCTGTTCGCCGGTTACTTCGGCATCAACCCGCCCGGCTTCGTCAGCCAGGTGGTGGCGATGGCCTTCGGCCTGGCGGCGGCGAGCAATTTCCCGGCGATCCTGTTGGGCATTTTTGACAAGCGCGCCAACACGGCGGGCGCCATCTGGGGCATGAGCGTCGGCCTTGTCTTCACGTTGGCCATGATTTTGATGATGAAGTCCAATGTCATCTTCGGCACGCCGGCGCCGCTCCTCAATGACTTCATGGGCATCAGCGCCGAAGGGATCGGCACGATCGGGATGATTCTGAACTTCGTCGTGGCGTTTGTCGTCTCGCGCATGACGGCGCCGCCGCCGCAGGAGATTCAGGAGTTGGTCGAATCGGTGCGCATCCCGCGCGGCGCACAGGTCGTCGAAGGCGCACATTGAGGGCGCTCAAAGCAGAGTTGTCCAGAAGCTCGATTTTCGTGTACCCTTGAACGCGAGCAAGCTGTTGGCGAATGAGGGTGGCGAACGAGGGTGAAAACTTTAGCACGAGGGGGTCTGATCCGCCCCCTCGCGCTGCATGTACAGGACTGGATAGATGGAAGCTCTGGCCTTCATCGAACAGATTCCCCCTTTTGACCAGTTGCCGCCTGAAGACCTGGAGATGGTTCGGCAGGCGATGCAACGCGTCGAATATGAGGCGGGCGCTCTCATTCTGAAGCAGGGCGGCGCGCCGAGCGCTTATCTGAACATCGTGCGCAGCGGCTCGGTCGAGCTGCGCGCCAACGGCCGCGTCCGCCATGTCTTGGAAGCGGGCGAGATGTTTGGCTTCCCTTCGATGCTCAGCCAGGAGCCGCCCTTGACCGACGCCGTCGCCGCAGAGCCGTGCGTCATCTACCGCATCCCGGAGTCGCTGTTCCGAATCTTGCTGGAGCGTCCTCCCTTTGCGCAATATTTTCTGCGCGGGTTGAGCGAGCGGCTGCGCAGCGCCGCCGCAGCCGAGCAGTCGTTGAACGCGCAGGGGTTAGGCATGCCTTCAAAATATCTCGTCGTGCATGAGCCGATCTTTGTAGCGCCGGACGCCACCGTGCAGGAAGCGGCGAGGGTGATGGCGAAAGCCAACGTCGGCTCGGTGCTGGTCGCCGACGAGCCGCCCGGCATCCTCACCGACCGCGACCTGCGCAATCGCGTGCTGGCGGCGGGGCGCGGCCCGGAGACGCCGGTGCGCGAGGTGATGAGTCGGCCATTGATTGCAATCGACCCCGACACGCCCGTGCACGGCGCCATGATGCGCATGTTGGAGGAGCGCATTCACCATCTGGCGTTGGTGGAGGAGGGGAAAATCGTCGGGTTGATCTCCTCGACCGACTTGCTGCGCTTTCAATCGCAAAATCCGATTTTTCTGCAGCGCCAGTTGAACGCGCTGCACGACCCAAAGGAGCTGGCGCGTTACAGCAGCGAGGTCAACAGCGTCGTGGAGACGCTCTATCGCGGCGGGTTGGCTGCTCCCCAGATCGGGCGGATCGTCTCGACGCTCAACGACACGCTGATCGCCCGCCTGCTGCAGCAGGGCGAGGCTGCACTCGGCGCGGCGCCGACGCCCTACGCCTGGATCGTCTTCGGCTCCGAAGGGCGGTGCGAGCAGATGGTGCTGACCGACCAGGACAACGCCCTGGTCTACGCCGAACCTTCGGAGGCCGCCGACGCCTATTTTCATGCGCTGGCGGAGTTCGTCGTGCAGCGGCTGATTCAGGCGGGCTTTCCGCCCTGCCCCGGCGGCTACATGGCGACGAACTGGTGCAAGCCGCTGGACGAATGGCTGGCGCTCTTCTCCGACTGGATCGACCGTCCGGAGCCGCAAGCGTTGGTGGAGGCGGGCATCTTCTTCGACTTTCGGCCGGTTTATGGCGAGCTTTCGCTCGAGCCGCTGGAGCAGCGCATGATGTCGGCGCAGCGCAACGGCATCTTTCTAGCCTATCTGGCGCAGGCGGCCAACGCCTTTGCCCCGCCGCTTGGCTTTCTCAACCGCCTGCGCAGCGAAGGCGGCTACATCGACCTGAAGAAAGGCGGCGTGGCGCCGGTGGTGGGCATGGCGCGCGCGCTGGCGCTGGCCGCCGGCTCGCGCGAACGCTCGACGATGGAGCGGCTGACCGCAGCCGTGCAAGGTGGGACGCTCAGCGGCGAGGGCGCCGACAATCTGAGCGGCGCATTTCAGTTCTTTTTACATATTCGCCTGCGCGCCCAGCTCGACGCCATCCGCGCCGGCCAGAAGCCGGACAATCGCATCCGGCTCAAGGACCTGACCTCGCGCGAACAGCGGCTGTTGAAGGACGCCTTCGTCATGGTGCGCGAGATGCAGGAGGCCGTCGCCGATCAATTGCGTGGAGGCGGTCTACGGTAGAATTCGATCTTGAGGCGGCGTCAGAGAACTTCCATGAACTTGAATCGGATCCATCGAATCTTTTTTGGCGGCGTGATTGGGCTGCTGGCCGGTTTCAGTTTTCACATGGCCGTGCTCCCCTTTGTGGCGGAGCATTTTTTGCCCGCAATGCTCGACGCGCTTTACACGGCCATGAGGCCGGCCATCCTTTGGGTGGTCGGCGTGTGGACGGTCGCAGGCGCGCTGGCGGCTTGGTGGGGAGGCGCCCGACGGGGAAGCCTGATCTTTGGAGCAGGGGGGCTGCTGGCCGGCGTCCTTTTGGGCGGGATGATGGCGTGGGGCGCGCAGTCATGGAGCGTATTGCTGGCCTCGGCGGCGGCGGGTTGGCTCTACGGCTGGGGAGCCGGGCTGCTGGTCGGCGCCGGCTTCGGCCCCGCCGCCGAAGGGTGATTTGCATGAATCGAGGAGGCGCAGCGATGAGCGGCGCTTACGGGGCGTCAGAAGGATTGTGAATTCCCGGCAAACTTTCTGGAAGAGGATGGACAGAGGAAACGGTTTCCTGGGAGGGGCGAAATGCGCAGCGGTGCGCGTGAATCCTGGTTGGTTGTCTTATTTGTGGTCGGCTGCCTGCTGTTTAGCTATCCGCTGATGGAGTTGTTCAATGACGCCGCGCTGCTGTTTGGCGCGCCGGTCAGCGTGCTCTATCTGTTCAGCGCATGGCTGGGCGTGATCGGCGCCGTCTGGTTGATTCACGAGCGACGCAGATAGGCGACGATGTTTGGCGGCCTGATTCTCCTTGTCTCTTTGCTCTATCTGGGGCTTTTGTTCGCCATCGCTTATTACGGCGACCGGCGGGCGGATCGCGGCCGCAGCATCATCAACAATCCTTATGTGTACGCGCTCTCAATGGGCGTCTATTGCACGGCGTGGACCTATTACGGCAGCGTCGGGCGCGCCTCCAGCAGCGGCCTGGGTTTCCTGCCCATTTACATCGGCCCCACCCTGATCGCGGTGCTGTGGTGGTTTGTGTTGCGCAAAATGGTGCGCATCAGCCGCATGAACCGCATCACCACCATCGCCGACTTCATCGCCTCGCGCTACGGCAAGAGCAGCACGCTGGGCGGCCTGGTGACGGTGATCGCCGTCGTCGGCGTCATCCCGTACATTTCGTTGCAACTGAACGCCGTCTCCGCCAGCTTCACGTTGCTGTGGGGCTATCCGGAGCTTCGCTTCGATCCCTCCGACCGTTTCACCATCAGCGGGCTCGACACCGCCCTATGGGTGACGTTCGGCATGGCAGCCTTCGCCATTCTCTTCGGCACCCGCCATCTCGACGTGACGGAGCACCACGAAGGATTGGTGGCGGCCATCGCCTTCGAGTCGATCGTCAAGCTGCTTGCCTTTCTGGCGGTCGGCTTTTTTGTCACCTTTGCGCTCTTCAACGGCCCCGTCGATCTGTTCACGCAAGCTATGGCCGATCCCGACGCGGCGAGGCTGGCGACGTTCGGCGCAGAGACGATCGATTACAATCAGTGGGCGTGGTTGACCTTTCTTTCAATGCTGGCCATTCTTTTCTTGCCCCGCCAGTTCCAAATGGCGGTGCTTGAGAACATGGATGAAAATCACATCCGCAAGGCGAGCTGGCTCTTTCCTCTTTATCTGCTTGTCATCAACCTCTTCGTCTTCCCGATTGCGCTGGCCGGCCTGATCGTCTTCCGCCATCAGCCCATGGACGCCGATCTCTTCGTGCTCGGCCTCCCGATGGCCGCCGGCAATGAGCTGCTGGCGCTCTTTGTCTTCATCGGCGGCCTCTCGGCGGCGACCAGCATGGTGATTGTGGACACGGTGGCGTTGAGCACGATGGTCTCCAACGATCTGATGATGCCGCTGCTGCTGAAATTGCGCATCGTGCGCCCCTCGGAGCGCGGGGACTACGGCGGGACGTTGCTGTCGATCCGTCGCATCGCCATCGTCGTGATCATGGTGCTCGGCTACGTCTATTTCCGCGTGACCGACACCGCCGCCTCGCTCGTTTCGATCGGGTTGATCTCTTTCGCCGCTGTAGCGCAGTTTGCGCCGGCGTTTCTAGGCGGAATTTACTGGAAGGGCGGCACGCGGCTCGGCGCGCTCAGCGGCCTGGTCGCAGGTTTCCTGGTGTGGGGATACACGTTGCCGCTGGCCGCCACGCACAGCTTCGGCGGCGCGCCCGACGATTTTCTGCTCTATGGGCCGTGGGGAATCTCCTGGCTGCGACCGCACAATCTCTTCAATCTGACGGGGCTGGACCCTGTTTCGCATTCGCTCTTTTGGAGCCTGCTCGCCAACATCGGCGCCTACGTGATCGTCTCATTGCTCACCCGTCCCAGCGTGATCGAGCAAGGGCAGGCCTCTCGCTTCGTCAACGTCTTCGATTACTCCGCCGAGAGCGAAGCTATCTTTTTGTGGCGCGGCACGGCGACCGTGCAGGCGCTGCGTTCGCTGTTGGAGCGCTTTCTAGGGCAAGCGCGCACGGAGCGAGAGCTGAACGATTACGCCCGTCGTCACAGCCTGGATTGGACGCAGATGCACCAGGCGGACGCCGAGCTGGTGCAATTCGCCGAACGCCTGCTCGCCGGGGTGATGGGCGCAGCGTCGGCGCGCGTCGCCATCGCCTCGGTTGTGCAGGAGGAGCGGCTGTCGATGGACGAGGTGCTCAAACTGTTGGACGAGACGTCGCAGGTGCGCGCCTACAGCCGACAACTGGAAAATCGCACGCGTCAGCTGGAGGAGAAGAGCCGCGAGCTGGAGGCCGCCACCGCCGAGCTGCGCGCCGCCAACGAACGCCTGCAGGAGTTGGACCGGCTCAAGGATGACTTCATTTCCACCGTCACCCACGAGCTGCGCACGCCGCTGACTTCGATTCGCGCCTTTTCGGAGATTCTCTATGACAACCCGACGCTCGACGAGGAGCGCCGCACCCAGTTCGTCGGCATCATTCTCAAGGAGAGCGAGCGCCTCTCTCGCCTGATCAATCAGGTGCTTGACCTGGCCAAACTGGAGGCGGGCGCAGCGGAATGGAACACCACGGAGGTCGATCTCCACGCCCTCATCACCGAGGCGGTGCGGGCGTCGAGCGGCATGGCCGAGGAAAAAGGCGTGCGCATCCTCACCCGCATCGACGCAGGCCCACCACTCTTCGTTTGGGTGGATCAGGATCGGCTGATGCAGGTGATGCTCAACCTGCTCTCCAATGCCATCAAATTTTCGCCCGAAGGCAGAGGAGAAGTCTGCATCTCGACGGAGCGCAGGGACGACTGGCTGATCGTTCACGTCGCCGACAACGGCGTCGGCATCCGCCCAGAAGACCAGAAGGTGATTTTCGATAAATTCCGTCAAGGCGGCGACCGCCGGATGGGCAAGCCCCAAGGCACGGGGTTGGGCCTTCCCATCAGCGCGCAGATCATCGCCCATTTTGGCGGCAAGCTCTGGGTCGAGAGCGAACCCGGAAAGGGAGCGACGTTTTCGTTTACATTGCCGTTGTCCCCTTCCGATCATCGATAGCGTGGAGAGGAAAAGCATGTCCGCAAAAGTGTTGATTGTAGACGATGAAGCCAATATCGTGATTTCGCTAGAGTTTCTCATGCAACAGGCCGGCTACGAGGTCGCCGTGGCGCGCAACGGCGAGGAGGCGCTCGAACAGATCGCCGATTTCCGCCCCGACCTCATTCTGCTGGATGTCATGTTGCCCGGTCTCAACGGTTTTGACGTTCTTCAGCGCGTTCGGCAGCACGCCGGCGCGCATGAATTGCCTGTCATCATGTTGACTGCGAAGGGGCGTGAGGTGGAAGTGACCAAGGGGATGGCGCTCGGCGCCAACGCTTACATCACCAAGCCGTTTTCCACGCGCAACCTGCTCGACGAAGTGCGCCGACAGCTAGAGGCCTCTCGTCAGACGGAAATCGACAAAAAACATGAAACGTTCACAGATTAGCAAGCTGGTCGGCGTCGTCGCCCTGACTGCGCTGGCAACAGGGCTGGGAGCAGGCTGGCTGCTGGCGCAGGCGGCGCAACAGAACGGCGCACTTTGGTGGCTTGGCGTCGCCGTCGTCCTGGCGGCGCTGATCATCGCCGCAGCGACAGTGCAGCGCTTCGTGCGCGCCTTCGTATGGGACGTGCGTCGGCTGATCGACGCCGGACGTCTGATGCTCACCGTGCACCCGGAACATCGGGTGCAGCCCGGCGGCCCCCCCGATATCCAAGAGATGGCGGCGTTGCTCAATCAATTTGCGGAGCGCCTCGATCAGCTGCAGAAAGAACGCGTCGAAGCTGCCCGACAGGCGCGCGCCGACGTCGAACAGGAGCGGGCCATGCTGGCGACGCTGCTGGCCGAGCTGACGGAAGGCGTGCTGGTTTGCAACCTGGATGGACAAATCCTATTGTATAATCGCAGCGCGCGGCGCTTGCTGGATGGAAGCCCAGGCGACGCTGCGCAGCCTTTCGTGGGGTTAGGACGTTCGGTCTTCGGCGTCATCGACCGCAACGCCATCGTCCACGCGCTGGAACAGGTGCACTCCCTGCTCCAGCGTCGCAACCCGGATGAACAGACCGTGATGACCAGCTTTGTCACAGCCGCAGCCAACGGTCGTCTGTTGCGCACCCGGCTGGCGCCCCTCTTGGAGGCCGATGGGAGCCTGCGCGGCTACATTTTGACCTTGCAGGACGTCGGCGAGGGGATCGAGCGCAGCCTGCGTCGCGACGCGCTTCTGCAGACGCTGACCGAGCGGCAGCGCGCCTCGCTCGGCGCCATCCGCGCCGCAATCGAGGCGATGGAGAGCTATCCCGACATGACGCCTGCGCAACGTCAGCGTTTCCAACAGGTGATCCTGGACGAGGCCCAGCAATTGAGCGAGCAGATCGACGAGGTTCTGCGCGGCCATGCCAGCGACCTGCGCGCGCAGTGGATGCTCGAAGAGATCGCCGCCCCAGATCTGCTGTGGGCCGTGCAGCGTCGCCTTGCGGAGCGCCTGGGCGTCGAGGTCCTCCCCGGCGCAGTGGATGACGCCCTGCGCCTCAAAACCGACAACTACACGCTGATGCAGGGGCTCTCCCATCTGGCGCATACGCTTTCGCAAGATTTTGGCGTGCGCTCTTTGACGCTTTCTTTGCAGGGCGTGGAAAGTTTCGCCGCCATCGACATCGAATGGCCGTGCCGCGGCGTCGCCATGGAGCGATGGCAGCGCTGGAAGGAGGGAGCGTTCGTCGCCGACGACCGGGACGGCGTCGTTACGCTGCGCGAGGTCGCCGAACGTCATGGCGGCGAAGTTTGGTTTCAGGTGCGCCCCTCGGGTGAAAGCGCCTACTTTCGCCTGCTCTTGCCGCGCGCCGCCGACGCAGGGCCTGCTGCATCGGCCCCTGCAAAGCCCTTCATGGCTCCAGCCGTCGAAAGCCGACCGGAGTACTACGATTTCGACCTCTTCCATCAACCAGGCCAGCATCCTGAGCTCGATCGGCGGCCATTGCGCTCGCTCACCTACACCGTGCTCGACGCCGAAACCACCGGCCTGACGCCGGGCCTGGACGAAATTGTCTCGATCGGCGCGCTGCGCATCGTCAACGGACGCCTTCTGCGCCAGGAAGTCTTCGAGCAACTTGTCGATCCCCGACGGCCGATTCCGGCCACCGCTACGGCCATCCATGGCATCACGGATGCGATGGTCAAAGGCCAGCCCACCATCGAGGTCGTATTGCCCCGCTTGCACAAATTTGTCGAAGACACCGTGCTGGTGGGGCATAACCTGGCCTTCGACCTGCGCATGTTCAAAGAAAAAGAAGCCGAAAGCGGAGTTTGCTTTGTCAACCCGGTTCTGGATACACTGTTGTTATCCGCTGTCATCCATCCCGAAGAGGAGCGTCATGGCCTGGAAGACATCGCCAGACGGCTGGGAGTGCAGGTGCTGGGCCGACATACGGCGCTTGGCGACGCCATTCTGGCCGGAGAAATTTTCCTGCGCATGATCCCGTTGTTGGAGGAGCGGGGAATTTACACGCTTCAACAGGCAAGGACGGCGGCCGAACAGACGTACTTTGCGCGCCTGGAGTATTGAACCAAAAACATCGTCCTGGGGCGCAATTCGACAGCGCGCACACCATTAGAGCGGAGAATGGGAAGCATGCCGGCAAAGATTCTTCTCGCAGATGACGATCCGATGTTGCAGAAGCTGATCGCCAACACCCTCAAGCTGGAGCATCATGAAGTCATTGTCGCCGTCAACGGTCAGGAGGCGCTCGATCTGATCCGTTCAGAGAAGCCTGACCTGGTGATCCTGGACATCATGATGCCGGTGATCAACGGCTTTGATGTGTGCACGGAATTGCGCAGGCATCCCGAAACGGAAACGCTGCCGGTCATCATGCTCAGCGGCCTCGGACAGGTGCAGGAAAAGATCATAGGGCTGCGCGCCGGCGCCGATGAGTATCTCACCAAGCCGATCGACCCGCGCGAGCTGTTGACGCGCGTCGAAATGTTGCTGGAGCGCCATCGCATCCTGCGCCAAAGCGCGGTCGGCAAAACCGGGCGCGTGCTCAGCGTGCTGGGCGCCAAGGGCGGCGTCGGCGTCACCACGCTGGCGGTCAACCTTGCCGCTCGCCTTGCGCAAGAAAAGAAAAACGTCATTCTGCTGGAATTCCGTCCGGATTTTGGCACGGTCGCCGTGCATTTCAATCTGAAACCGACTGCGTCGCTGGCTGCACTGCGCACGCTGGAGCCGACGGCGATTACAGAGCAAATGGTGAATCGGCTGCTGGTGAAGACGGAGACAGGCGTGCGCGTGTTGTGCGGGCCGCAGTCGGCGGGCGAATTTGGCCCCTTTGCGCCTGGCCTCGGCGGCGCGCTGCTGGGACGGTTGGTGACGATGTGCGATTATGTGATCGTCGATTTGCCGCCACTGCTCGACGAGGCTGCGGAGCTGGTTCTCAAAAGCAGCGAACAGGTGTTTCTTGTGATTGAGCCGGAGCTGACGAGCGTCGTCGCCGCCGCGCATCGCCTCGAACAGCTCGCCGCCCTGAGCAACACGTTGACCACGCGCGTCATCGCCGTCAATCGACAGGGCGTCATGTTGCTCTCGCTGCGCGAGATCGAAAACCGGTTGGGCGTCGTCCTCCTCGATGTGCTTCCCTCCGCCGCCGACGCCATGAGCGTCGCAGTGCAGTTCGGCGTTCCGCTGACGCTGTCTCAGAGCAAACATGTTTACTCAGAACACGTCACTGAATTGGTCAAACAGCTAGAACAGAGCAAAGCTTCTGCGCTTCGTAGCCGCTCTCTGTGACCCATGCTCAATTACACACGCTCTGAATTGAGACAAAACATCGGACGAATAAACTACATGCGCCATATCGTAAGTTCGCCCAGAGACGATGACCCGTTGCATAACAGACAGGAGTGAGCCATGACCCAGACGACGCCAGCCGGCGTGCACATCGTCGGCGCAATGTTTCCAGCAGTCACCGAGGTGCTGACTCCGGAGGCGCTCGAATTTGTCGCTGCGCTGCATCGCCGGTTCAACCCCCGGCGCCTCGAGCTGCTTGCGGCGCGCAAGGAGCGCCAGAAACGCTTCGACGCAGGGGAGATGCCCGGGTTTCTGCCGGAGACTGCGCCGATCCGCACCGCTGCGTGGCGGGTGGCCCCGGCCCCAGAGGACCTCAACGACCGCCGCGTTGAAATCACCGGCCCCAGCGAACGCAAGATGATGATCAACGCCCTCAATTCCGGCGCCAAAGTTTTCATGGCCGACTTCGAGGACGCGCTCTCGCCGACGTGGAGCAATGTGATCCACGGCCAGATCAACTGCAGCGACGCCATTCGCCGCACCATCTCGTTCGAGAGCCCGGACGGCAAACGGTACGCGCTGAACGCTGAAATGGCGACGCTGGTCGTGCGCCCGCGCGGCTGGCATCTGGTGGAAAAGCATGTCCACGTCGACGGCGAGCCGATCTCGGCCAGCCTCTTCGATTTCGGCCTCTATATGTTCCGCAACGCCAAAGAGCTGTTGAACCGGGGCAGCGGCCCCTATTTCTATTTGCCCAAGCTGGAGAGCCATCTCGAGGCGCGGCTATGGAACGACGTCTTCAATGCGGCGCAGGATGCGCTTGGAATTCCGCGCGGCTCGATCCGCGCCACCGTGCTGATCGAAACCATCCTGGCCGCGCTGGAGATGGAGGAGATTCTCTATGAAATCCGCGAACACGGCGCCGGCCTCAACGCCGGCCGGTGGGACTATATCTTCAGCGTGATCAAGAAGTTCGCCAAAAACGAGCGCCTGATCCTGCCCGACCGCGCGCAGGTGACGATGACCGTTCCCTTCATGCGCGCCTACACCGAGCTGCTGATTCGCACCTGCCACAAGCATGACGCCCACGCCATCGGCGGCATGGCGGCCTTCATCCCCAACCGCCGCGATCCGGTGGTGACCGAAAATGCACTCAAGAAGGTGCGCGAGGACAAGCTGCGCGAGTTCGGCGACGGCTGCGACGGCACCTGGGTGGCGCATCCCGACCTGGTGCCGACTGTGATGGAAGTAGCCAACAGCTATTTGGGAGACAAGCCGCACCAGAAAGACCGCCTGCGCGAGGATGTGCACGTCACAGACCAGGAGCTCACCAACATTGCGGTGCCGGGCGGTTCAATTACGGAGGAAGGGCTGCGCCTCAACGTCAGCGTCGCCTTGCAATATCTGAACGCCTGGCTGCAAGGCAACGGCGCGGCGGCGATCAACAACCTGATGGAGGACGCCGCCACCGCCGAGATCTCCCGCTCGCAGATCTGGCAGTGGATTCATCACGGCGCAACGCTGGCGGACGGGCGACCGGTGACGCGGGAATTGTACGCCCAAATGCGCGATGAAGAGCTGGCGAAGCTGGGGGGAATCGCTGCAGGCCGTTACAAGGACGCCGTTGAGATTCTGGATACGCTCTGTCTAAGTGAAGAGTTTATCGAGTTTTTAACCTTGATCGCCTACGACTATCTGGACTGACTTTTTTTCCAGGTCCGTTGGGGCGTTCGCCGCCGCCTTCCAGGAGGCTCGATGGAGTTTAGCAAATGATTCCGGCAATCCGGAGGCGCCGTTTGCATTGCGTTTTGCCGGTCTCCCCCCAACCTTGTGATTGCCGAGGGTGGGCGGCTGCGAGCCGCCCCTACGATGCGCCCTCCTCCCCCTCTCCCAGCATTGGGAGAGGGGCCAGGGGGTGAGGGCCTCCTCCCCGTTCCGATGCCAGGCGCTGCTCGTCGCCGCGCCCCCCGCTTCACCCAAAACCCTGTGATTTGCCGAGACGCCGCAGCTCCGAGCCACAGCCCCCATTGCCAGATGATTTTGGTAAAAATCAGGAGCTTCCTGAAAGAGAGCAGCCTCCTCTGAAGGTCGAAAGAGCGACGCGCAATCTCTATTCCTCTGCATCGCTGCGTCCCCAGTCCCGTTCAAAGACGCTGTACAGTCGAGCGTAAATTTCAGGGTGTTCGACCATCAAGACAACCTCGCGGTTCAGTTTGTGGCTCGTCTCTCCGCCGTTCAAGCTGCCGACCGCCGACCACCACTCTCCGCCTGTGCGCACGAGAACGAGCTTGGCGTGAATGCCGCCAGCGGTCGGGTTGCCGACCCGTGCATCGAGATCGAGGCCTTCGGCCTCTGCAATGGCGCGCACGTAGGCGACGGTCGCCCGGTTGTTGCGCAGCCCATCCGGATCATCGAAAAAACTGTCAAGGAGCAGTCGCACGCGTGCGCCGCGACGCGCGGCGCCGATCGCCGCTTCAAGGCGAGGGTTGGGATCGGCGATCGGGTTGCTGGAGGATTCGCCGAAGAATTTGTGTTCATACATCTGGACAAAGACGATTTCATCGCCGACGCCGGCGCGGTGAAGCAACGCCTGGACGCCGGCGTCGGGGCGCAGGGCGTTTTCCGGCGCGCTGACGACGAGAAAAGGCATGAGACCGGACACCTGGAGCGGATCGCCAAAGGGCGCCTCTGAGACGGGAAAGAGCGGAGCTGGAGGAGGCGCAAAATCCGACGGCGGCGCGCCGTATTTCGGGTGCGAGGCTTCATAGGGGCGTAGATCGGCGAAAGTCGTCGGTCGCCAGTCCAGGTCAAAGAGCGTGCGCAGCGCTGCGACGACGCCGGTTGCATCGGTGAAGAGATAGAAGCCGCGACGACCGCCGACCGGCGCTTCCGTCGGCTCCGGCATGGCGTTCAGCGTCAAATTTTCGGTGCCGACGAACGCTCTGCGCTCATCGGCGATCCCATATTTGGCGTGCAGATAGCGATAACGACGCTTGTAGCCTCTCGGCGCATCGTCGGCGACCGCCATGTAGTAGACCTCGCCGCCGGCCTCGGCGATCTGGCGGACGCACCATTTTTGCAGGTTGGTGACGCCCCCCGGCGGCGCGCCGTCGAGCATGATGCGCACACGCACGCCGCGCTGTGCGGCCGCCGCCAAGGCGACGGCAAGCGAGGGATGCTCCAGCGTATAGAGGCTGAGGTCGAGCGAACGGGTGGCCGACTCCAGAAAGCGCAACATGGGCGCATACAGCCCCTCCGGCCCGACGGCGACTTCCCAGGAGGCGTTTTCTGCGCCGCGCCACGGCCACAGTCCGTCCTCGCGGCTCCAGCCGCCCCAACCCGGCTGATGCACGCGTCTTCCCCAGGCCAGATCCGCCAGATCGCTCGCCCAATCCGAGGCAACGTCGTTGTCGATCGGCAGTCCGCTCAGCGGGTCCGCCTTGCGACGCCACACCTGCCCGCCGGCGGTGGCAAGCCCACGCGTGTAAAGCTGCACTGGCGGGCCGAGCCATCCGTCCGCTGCCTGCGTGGAGGCTCCATACAGCATGGCGTCAACCACGCGTCGCCGCTCATCGAGGAGTGCAAGCACGCCGCCGTTGTTGTTGAGCGTCAGCCCTGCGCTCAACAGCTCCGCCTCGTTGTCTGCGGAGCTCCAGGCGCATCTTGCTTCCTCGCCGAAAGAGAGACGAAAGCTGTTCGTATTGGCCGTGCACCAGAGGCGTTCGCCCGCCCGGAGCAGCAGCGCGCTCGTCGAGGCAAACGAAGCTTCCCGACCTCCTGCACGCAGCGACCATCCCGCCAACGGCTGTGCGCTTCCGCCGACGTTCCACAGCAAGATCGCCTCATCCGGCTCGTAGCTGACGGCGCTGTCAATGTAAGCGGCTGCGATCAGCACTTTGGCAGGCGGCGGACCCATCACCGCCGGCAGGTAAAGGGTGGCGCCGTCCGGCGGCGGAGCGGTCTGCGCCAGCGCAACGGAAGCGCTGAGGCCCACCACCAGCAGGCTGAGCAGGCGCAGGCGTCTCAAGAGATGAACAAGTGTAGGCATTATGCGCATCCTGGAATCGATCGGAGAGGTTGAAACTGTTGCAAAGACAGCATACGCCGAGGACGGCGTCGGCGAGATCGGTCGTTTGTCGAGTTGTTTGCGCGGCAAGGGTGCGAAGCGCCATTTGCACCCGATAGAAGGGGGTTGCGCAGTCGAACGTGGCGCCAGACAGAGCAGATCGAGCAAAGAGGCGGCTAACGCCGCAATGCGACGTCCAGTTGATAAGGGTCGCTTGCGTCCTCCGGGAAAGTATAGCCGTCGACGATCAGCGGCTGATAGTCCTCATGCACCACGACCAGCGCATGGCTCGCACCCGGCGTCACTCGGGCGTTCAGTTGATAGGCGCCTCTGCGCCCGCTGGTTCCGGTGGCGTGGATCAACCCGGCGTCGAAATCGCTGTCGATCCACTCCTGTGCGCGGACGCCAGGCTTGAGCAACACGACCAGCGCGCCGACCACCGGCAGTCGGCTGTTGTTGATGTCGCGCACGACGCCGACAACGCTGACGGTCCGACCGCTGCGCTCCGGAGTGCGAGCGGCGATCGTGAAGTCCCCGTGCTGCGCCAGCCGCTCGCCGATGTAAAGCTCCAGCGAATAGCGACCCACAGGCAATCCATCCGGATGCGTCAGGCTCACCCAGGTTTTGCGCACGTCGCTTGCGCTCCAGACGTCCTTTTCAGACAATACTTCGTCTCCCTCGTAGAGCCAGCGCGTGCGCCAGAGCGCGCCTTTGCGCATGTTTCCGACCGAGAAGATGGCGTACACGGTCTTGACGTCAACGAAAGAGTCGCCGGGCTGGATCGGCTCCAGGTCGTCGGTGACGCCGGCGGCGAAGGTGATGGCTCCAAACGAGGCGTCGGCTGCGCCGGTCGAGCGCGCGCCGACCGTAACCGAGGCTGCATGCAGCAAAACGCCATCAAGCCGCATCTCCACAGTGTACACGCCATCGGGCAGCCCCTCGGTGCTGTACAGGTGCAGCCAACTTGTTCCACTGGCGCCTTCCTGCCAGGCGAAGGCGTCGGAGTAGACGGTTTCGCCGTCCAGCTTCCAGACATAGGAGAAGCGCTGTCCGTTGCGAAAGCCGTTGAACTCGAAGCTCACATAAATGTCGGTGGAGCCGCTGGGAAAGACCGTGAGCGGCTGCGTCACCTTGCTCTGCCGGTTGACCGCGGCCCCGAACTCGACGGCGGCGATGGTGGCTTCTCGGCTGCTGGACAGCGCAGCGCCCGGCGATCTGGCGCCTGATCGACCGCCCTGCCCCAGGACGGCGTTGTCATAAAAACGCAACGCAATGGAGGCGGGGCGCACCAGGCTGATCTTGCCGGCGACGTCGGCGCGCGAATAGCCGGAGGTGGGCACGCCGATGAAGTTGCCCGCGCTGTCGATGGCCAGACCGCCGGAGTTGCCCGGATTGACTTCGGCGTCGGTCTTGATCCACTCGAATTCGCCGTCGTTGTCCTCGTCTAAAAAGCCGGAGACGACGCCTTCGGTGTAAGTGACGGTGACGCCGCCCAGCCCTGGGTATCCGATCACGGCCAGACGGTCGCCGGGCAACAGGTCGTCGCTGTCCCCGCGCGGCACGGTCGTCAATCCGAGGTTGGCGGGCAACCCTGCGTTGTCATCATCGAGGTGGCCGACGATTTGCAGGAGGGCCAAATCGTATCTGACGTCATAGTCCACCATGCGCGCTTTGTAGCGCAAGACCGGCGCGCTGCGAATGTCTTCAGTAATGACGCCGATGGCGGCGGTTCCTTCGCGGTTCACCCACGCGCCGGTCTCCGGGTCGGCCATCACATGGAAGTTGGTCAGGATATAGCCCTTGTCGGGGTCGAGGACTGTGCCGCTGCCGGTGCGATCGATCTCGCCGGCGTCGTTCGGCGTCAGGACGAGCACGGTGGCGCGCAGGGCGCGGCGCAACGCTTCTCGCTCGACGCCCAGCGCCGCCTCGGCTGAAAAAACTGCGCCCGCCAGGCACAACGCTGCGGCCAACAGCAGCAAGCTTCGCAACGTTGGATCGATCCGGAACTTGTGCGCCGATTGAACGTGAGGCGACTGCATCATCCATCTCCTCCTCAGGGGCGGGCGGCGCCCTCAAAGCCTCCGGCTGCATCGGGCGCGCTCGCAGTGCGGTCTGGCGTTCGCAGGCGGATGCTATTCCTCACCACTGCGAAGGAGCGGGCGGCGGATTCCCAGTGCGCTGCGTCAGCGCGCAACGAGATCACATACACCCATCCGTCGTGGACGAACTGAATGTCCTGCGCCTCCACCACCACCGGCAGGTCGATTGCGCCGAGCTCGCGCATAGGGTCGGCGACGAATCCATACGTGGTGACGATGGCCGGCGCGCCGTCGATCGCCTGCATGGCGACGGATTCCAGCTCGCGGTAAGCCGTCAACTCGGAGGCAAGCTGCAGGCTGCGCTCGAAGCGCGCCCGTTCCAACGTCTCCCCCTCGCGCAGCGGGCGGCTGCTGACCTCGACGCGCGTGTCGTAGGCGCTCGGGCTGGCGAGATGGAGTGCGGTGAAGCCAACCTCGCTTTGTTCGCGCAGCACCCAGCGCTCGGGATAGGCGATGCGCAGCCTGCCGTCGTTGAGCGTTGCGTATTGCGCAGCGTTGTAAACCTGATTGCGCACCCCCAGCGCAAGGATGAACGCAAACAGCACGGTCGCCGCCACGGCGAGGTCGTTGCGCACGAACTCCCCCGGCGAAGGGGGCGCGTTGGTGGGGCTGGGTTTGATCAGGCGATCGATCCAGAGCATGCGACTATTCTCCTCGGTCCGACGCTGTTTCTACAGGTTTTGGCTCCCAGCGGTCGCCGGTGGCTGCAAGTTGCGCCACGCGCGCCGTCTCCTCGTCGGCGCGACGCACCAGCCAGCTCACCGCGCCCATCACCAACAACGTAAGCAAAAGCCCCAAGAGTAGCTGTCGCCAGAACTCGGCGCGCAGGCCGGTCGAACCCGTCTGTTCGACCAGAAAAAAATAGAGGCCAAGCAACGCAGCCGAGAGGACGACGCCCGCCGGCAGATAGAAGAGCGGCGTCTTTTCAAAGCGCGCCTGGCCGATGAAGTAACCGAGCACGCCGGCGATGCTGCCGTAGCCCAACGCGTTGACCACGATGCGAATGGAGCCGACGTCCAAGTCAACCCCGCCATGCTGGAAGACATAGACAAAATTATGAACCGTTGCGACGCCCAACCCGGCTGCTACAGCGTAGATGATCCCGTCAAGACGTTCATCAAATTCTGGATTGCCGAAGACCACGATGCGCACGGCGGCGTAGACGATGGCCATGCTCGCCATGCCGGTCACCAGGACGCCTCCCACCAGATGCGACCACCCGTAGGCGCGCAGCCAGCTTTCTACTGCAAAAACGACGCCGAAAAGCGGCTGATAGAGGGCGGCCATCAGCAGCAGTCCCATCAGATAGACGCCCAGCACCAGCCGTTTCGGCTCCGGCTCTGCGCGGTCGATCCGATAGAAGACCGCCAGCCACAGCAAAGCAGGGACCACGGCCATGACCAGGCTCAGCAGCAGCAAGCCGGTTTCATCCAGCGCAGGGCCGATTGCAGAGAACAGATGAAAGATCGCCACAAAGAGGAACAGCCCCAGCAGTTCAAACGAGATGGAGCGGAGAAAGCCGCGCTGCGTCGTTGCGCCACTTTCAGGCGGGCCACCTTCATGAAAAGGATGAAGTTGCACAGGGTCTCTCCTTGCGTCAATGCGCTGCTTGCGGAATGGATAGCAGAATCACAACCTCTGTTTGACAGGCTTCAGGACGCGCAGTAAGATGACTTGCGCTCTGTCTCAGCAGAGCGCAGGGTCTTGAAGGATTTTACGCTCGAATGTCAGATAATTCAAAGCCAATTCAACCGCTCATCTATACTGCAAACTCGCTGCGTCGCCTGGTCGAGCACCTGCGCAGCCAACCGCGCTTTGCGCTCGATACGGAAAGCAACAGCCTCTACAGCTATCAGGGCAAGGTCTGCCTGATTCAGATTTCGACGTATGCAACGAGCCATGAAGAAATCCTCGATTTTCTGGTCGATCCCTTGCGGTTAAGCGATCTTTCGCCGCTGGGCGAGCTGTTCGCCGATCCTTCGATCGAAGTCGTGATGCATGCAGCCGACAACGACATCTTGATGCTGTATCGCAGCTATGGGTTCAGGTTCGGCCGCGTCTTCGACACGCAGCTGGCGGCGCGCATTTTAGGGTGGAAGCAGGTCGGGCTGGCCGCAATCTTGGAAAAACATTTCGGCATCGTCAGCAATAAGCGCATGCAGCGCACCGACTGGGGGAAACGTCCGCTGACGCCGGAACAGATCGCCTACGCCCAGATGGACACCCACTATCTGTTGCCCTTGCGCGACCGGCTGGCGGAGGAGCTTCAACGCAGAGGACGGTGGGAGGAGGCGTTGGACGCCTTTGCGTCGCTGACGGACAGCGATCCGGCTGCGCGCATGCGCGATGAACGCTCGTTTTGGCAGATGCGCGCTGTGCGCGACGTCCCTCCAGAGCATCTGGGCGTGCTCGAAGCGCTGTGGCGCTGGCGCGAGCAGAAGGCGCGCGCGCTCGATCGTCCGCCTTTTAAGATCGTCAACGACGCCGCGCTGGTGGAACTGGCCAAATTGCAGCCTCTCACCCTCGATGCGCTGGCGGAAACGTCGAGGCTTTCGGCCTTGCAGGTCAAGCGCTTTGGCGAGGAGATGCTCCAGGCCATCCGCGCCGGTCAACAACAGCCGACGCCGACGCCCCCTGACGAGGAAGACCGGCCTGAACCGATGCTTGACAAGGCTGTGCAGGCGCGCTATGACGCCTTGCGTCGCTGGCGCACCGAACTGGCCCAGCAGCGCGGCGTCGACGCCGACGTTGTGCTTCCCAACAGTGCGCTTTTGGCCATTGCGACGCACAACCCTGCCACGCTGGACGCACTGGCGGCGCTTCCGGAGCTGACCGCCTGGAAGGCGGCCAACTACGGCCCTCAGCTCCTCGCCGTGCTTGCCGACGCTGCGCCCCAACCCACCTCCTAGGCGCGCTCTCCGACTTTTCCTGCTTCAGACCAACCGCATCGTCTCCTCAACAGTCTCCGTGAACGCGACGCCTGCGCCGGCAAGTTCCTGGACGAGTCGATGGAATCGCTCGCCGGTGAGCAACTTTTCGGGCGTGATCCATCCCTTGGCTGCGCCGAAATCTCCACCGGCCGCCATGCGCGCGACGATGGCGCCGGTGAACGCCGTGACGCGCGCCATCGAGGTGAAGCCCAGCGTTTCGTCGTAGCGATCCACCATGTCGATGCGCCGTCGATGGGGGAAGCCATCTTTGACGCCGCTCACCTCAACGCGAAAGATGGTCAGGTCGCGATCGTGTTCGCGCATCTTGACGTAGGGATAGAGCACGGCGTCGACCACGGCCTTGGGCGCCACCTCCACGCCGTCCACATCGATCGGCTGCTGGCTAAGCAGCCCGAGATCGCGCAACACCGTCGCCTTGGCGGCGAAGCCAGGCCAGCGGATCGTCTTCTGTGTGCCCAGCCTGATATTTTTGAACACCTCTAGCTCGAGCAGCCACGGCATAAAGCCTTGATGCCACGCTTCGACCTCGCGGCAGCTCCTCTTGCGGCGGCCAGGAAAGGTCCACCCATGGCGTGCGCGCGGCCACTGCGGCGCGCACGCCCAGCGGGATCACTGCGCCTGGCAAGGCAGCCACGACTGCATCATGCCGGGCGATCAGGTTGGCGGCGGCGTGCAGGTCGGCCAGATCGATGACCACGGTCTCCAGTTGTGCGGGGTTGAGCAGGAGCGACGTCAACCTGGCGCGGGCCGCGTCCAGTTGCGCCGGGTCTTTGTCCGCCAGCGTCACCTGCGTCACGCGCGGATCGGCGAGGGCATTGTAGGCTGCAGCCGGCCCCATCAGGCCGCTTCCAAGCACAAGTATCTGCATCGAACACCTCGTTCCCAGAGAATGGATGATTTTTTGAGATTGACAGGAGATTCATTCCTGTGTAGGATAACCTCCAATTCGACGCAGAATCAAATCAATCGCCCGCCAACGTCTTTCTAGGACGTCTTTAATTTTATCGAGGGCGAAGCCTGACGTTCAGCGCTGACCTCTAGGGCGGTTTCTTAGAAGCTCCAAAGCTTCCTGGAAGATTTCAGCAAACATTCCACATGAACCTGGGTTCAAAATAGATCCAGCGCAAGGGCGCAAAGCAGGAGAGCGCTTTGCGAGCCCGGCGGGATTTTCATCATTGCCGACGCTGTCAAGAGAAGACGTCTACTATTGGGTATTGGGGAGACTACACTGACACAATCCAGGAGGGATTTGAGATTCGGGAGGGATTCTATGATGTCGCCGTATGAAGGAGAACGCATCTTCGAGGCCGAGATGGTGCGACTCCACTTGTGCGATCGCAACCTCTATGCATGCGTCGAAGAGTCCTCTGAAACCCCTCGTTCGGCGTTTTCGCTTCGCGAATGGCTGAAGGAGCGCCTCGTTTCTTGGGTTATTGGAAGGAAAGCGCAGCCTTCGCCCGCTGCGGACGAGCTTTAGCCAACGCATCGAGCTTTAGCCAACGCATCGGTTGTCAGGACGCGACCTAAGCCCTGGCGCTCGGGTGACCTTCACCCAGATGCTCTGGCATCTGCACAGCTTCGGCTTCCGACAGCGGGGGCTGTGCGTGATCGGTGCGTCACGTCGGAGGCGATGACTTACGGGAGCAGACGCAACGCCTACGAAATTGCCGGATTCATTTTTCATTTCATCAGAGCGGCGCCTGTTGACACAACGCCTCCCATTCCTTCAAAGAAAGTGTTTCTGCGCGGCGCGTCGGATTGACGCCCGCCTCCTCTAACCAGGTCTGCGCCTCCTTTTTGTCGAGGCGCAGACCTGCAGCCAGCGTGTTGACCAGCTGTTTGCGTTTCTGACTGAAGCCGGCGCGCACCACGCGAAAGAAGCGATCCGGCGCGACGGCAACCGCCGGCCGGCTGCGCACGCGCAACTGCAGAACGGCGCTGTCCACCTTGGGCTTCGGTGAAAAGGCTCTCGCCGGCACGCGCTGCACAATGCGCGGCTCTGCATAGTATTGCACACTCACCGCCAGCAGCGACATCTCCCCTGGACCGGCGCAGATGCGCTGTGCGACCTCCCACTGCACCATCAGCACGGCAAGCGAAGGCGGCCGCTCCGCTTCGAGCAGATGGCGCAGCGCTGCGCTCGTGATGTAGTAGGGCAGATTGGCCACCACCTTGTAGGAGAATGGAATGGGGCGCGGATAGGATGGAGAAGGCGCTTCTTCCGGTTGAAAGCCTTCAGCGGCGTCGGATTCCGAACCTTCCGTCCTGACCAGGCACGCGGCGGCGACAAGTCGGTCCGGCGCGTGCTCCAAGATATCGCCGTGCACAATATGCACATGAGGTTGTCCTGCGAAGCGTTGACGCAGCGGTTCGATCAGGCGATCATCCAGCTCGACGGCGACGAGGCACCCCACGCGCGAGGCCAACGCCTCCGTCAAAACGCCTCTGCCAGGGCCGATCTCCAGCACGTTGTCCGTTGGCGTAAGCTCCGCCGCCTCCAGGATCGGCGCCAGATAGCGGCGGTCGGTCAGGAAGTTCTGCCCCAACGACTTCCTGGCGGGCGCTTCATGCATCAGTCTTTCCCTGCAGAACGTCGATCAAGGAGCAAGCAAAGTGCCCAAAGAAGAGGAGAATCTGACACTCTCGCAGTCGGCCTCGCTATTCCTCTTCAAGGCTGAGCACCGACATGAAGGCTTCCTGGGGAATCTCGACCGAGCCGACCATCTTCATGCGTTTTTTGCCCGCCTTCTGCTTTTCCAACAGCTTGCGCTTGCGCGTGACGTCGCCGCCGTAACATTTGGCGAGCACGTCCTTGCGCAACGCCTTGACGTTGGCGCGGCTGATAATTTTATTGCCGATGGCGGCCTGAATGGGCACCTCGAACATCTGCCGCGGGATGATCTCCTTCATCTTGCTGACCAGCCGCTGGCCCTTGTGATAGGCCTGATCGCGATGCACGATGATGCTGAGCGCGTCCACGGGCTGGTGGTTGACCAGAATGTCGAGCTTGACCATGTCAGACGGGCGATACTGGTCGAGCGTGTAATCCATGCTGGCGTAGCCTTTGGTGCGCGCTTTCAGCTCGTTGTAGAAATCGACGATGATCTCCGATAGAGGAATCAGGCAGACGATCTCGACGCGTTTGCTGTCGAGCCAGTTCTGCGTTTTCAGCTCGCCGCGGCGTTTCGTCACCAGGTCCAGCACCGGGCCGATGTATTCGGCGGGAGTGAAGATGCGCAGCTCGCACCACGGCTCCTCGATATGCTCGATCTCGGTGGGATCGGGGAGCGCGGCCGGACTGTCGATAGCGATCACCTCGCCGTTCGTTTTGACCACGCGATACTCCACCGATGGCGCGGTGAAGATCACGTCCATGTCATACTCGCGTTCGAGCCGCTCCTGCACGATCTCCATGTGAAAGAGGCCCAGAAAGCCCAGTCGAAAGCCAAAGCCGAGCGCCTGACTTGTTTCCGGCTCATAGGTCAGCGCGGCGTCGTTGAGTTGAAGCTTTTCCAACGCGTCGCGCAGCTCGTTGTAGTCGTCCGGGTTGGTCGGATAGAGGCCGGCGAAGACCATGGGCTTGAGCGGGCGATAGCCGGGCAGTTTCTCCGTCGCCGGTCGCGCCGCCAACGTGATGGTGTCGCCGACGTCGAGGTCCTGCACGCTTTTCAGGCCGGTGGCGATGTACCCCACCTGACCGGCGTGCAGCTCGTTTACGGGCAGCATCTGCGGCACGAGCACGCCGATCTCCAGCGGCTCCATGGTTTTGCCGGTGTTCATCGCCAGCAGCTTCGGCAGCCCCGTGATCACGCCGTCCACCATGCGCACGTAGGCGATCACGCCCTTGTAGGAGTCGTAGTGGCAGTCGAAGACGAGCGCCCGCACCGGCGCGTCGAGGTCGCCCTTCGGCGGCGGCACTTCGGCAATCACGCGCTCCAGCACTTCTTCGACGTTGACGCCCGCCTTGGCGCTGATGCGCGGGATGTCCTCTGCGGGCACGCCGAGCAGGTCCTCGATCTCTTGCGCCACCTCGTCGGGCATGGCCGCCGGCAGGTCAATCTTGTTGATGACGGGCACGATCGTGAGGTTCTGCTCCAGCGCAGCGAAGAGATGCGCCATCGTTTGCGCCTGAATGCCCTGCGAGGCGTCGACGACGAGCACGGCGCCTTCGCAGGCTTGCAGCGCGCGATGCACCTCGTAGCTGAAATCGACGTGGCCGGGCGTGTCGATCAGGTTAATTTCGTACTCTTCGCCCCGATGTTTGTAGATCATGCGCACGGCGCTGGCCTTGATGGTGACGCCTTTTTCGCGCTCCAGCTCCATGGAGTCGAGGAGCTGCTCGCGCATCTCCCGCTCCGTCACCGTGTCGGTCATGCGGATGAGCTGATCGGCCAGCGTGCTCTTGCCGTGGTCGATGTGGGCGATGATGGAAAAGTTGCGAATGTGATCGAGATTCATACGGTGAATTATACCGCAGCGGGTGGTTTGAGAGTGCAAACGGAATAAGATGAGTTCAAAAAAGAACTCGTGAAGTGAATCGGTGACAAATTGGCATTGTACTCGAAAAATTCGACGAAATTGTCGAAATTTTAACAAAAAATCATCGAAAATTCGATTGACAAAGATAGAAATCAATGATATAGTGATGACCGTGAATTAACCTTCATCGATTTTTCCTGCAAAACAAGGCAATCAATTCCATGAGTGCATCCGAACGGACATCGCGAATCACAATTCGCGATGTGGCGGAGGAGGCAGGGGTTTCGATATCCACCGTTTCCCTTGCTTTCCAATCCCCTGAGAGAGTGGCTTCCGCTACGCGAGAGCGAATCGCTGAAGCAGCCGCCAGGTTGGGGTATGTTCCACGTTTGCGCGCCGGCAATGGCGCGCGTTCAAAGCTTTTTGCCTTAATCATGGAAGAGCTGTCGTTGTCGGCGTTTCCTGAGACCGTATATGGCGCCATTATTCGCACGCTTGAAGCGCAGGCGCGCCAACATGGTTTGGGGATGCTTCTCGCCACCGTGCAAAAGGGTGAATTGCCCCAGTCGGTCCGAGAGCAACAACCCCAGGGCGTGATTATTTTAGGGGGATGTCCGGAGAACGACGCCCTCGCGGAGAAATTAGTTGAAAGCAATATCCCCCTGGTTCTGGTTGACACTTACATTCCGGGTCTGCCTGTAAACTCTGTTGTTCCGGATAACGAGTGGGGTGGATATTGTGCATACAAACATCTCGTTGAGCTAGGACATCGGCGAATTGCCTTGATTGAAGGCCCGCACAAATATAGAACCCTGGTGGATCGTCGGTGGGGTGCGTTGCGGGCGGCGGAGGAGTTAGGCGTCCCGATCCCTCCGGAGTATCGGCAACCTTCAATATCGAGCGGCTATCCTCAAAAGGGATATCGAGAGATGAAGGAATTGTTGAAGCTGCCGGAACCCCCTACGGCGGTGTTTGCTGTAAGCGATCGAGCTGCGCTAGGCGCCCTGGAAGCAATCAAAGAAGCCGGCCTGCGGGTGCCTGAAGATATCGCGCTGATCGGCTTTGATGATCAAACGAACGCTGAGTTTGCTACGCCTCCCCTGACCTCAGTCCATTACCCGCGCGAGGAAATGGGGCTCATTGCGTTTGAAATGCTGATGGCGCAAATGGAAGGAGAGCCGGCAATCCCTGTGCGCTCGTTGATCCCCTGTGAGTTGGTTGTCCGGGCCTCCACGCAGGGGAACAAGAAATAGTCGGCGGATTTTCGGTGCGTTTTGTATTTCACTTCTCAATAGCTTTTTCAAAGGAGGACGCCACCATGTCTACTCGCGGGGAGTCAATTTTTGGAGTTGCAATGAGTCGTCGGGAGTTGTTGCGTTGGACTGCTATGGCTTCAGCCGGGGCATTGCTTGCGGCGTGCGCCCCAGGAGCACTGCCCACCGCTGAAGAGCCCGCTCCATCAAAGGCAAAAGTGCGGATTATCGCCACCACTCAGATGCCGATCAGCCAATGGGAGCCGGCCATGAAGCGCGCAGTTGAGCAGTTGCCGGACATCGATTTGATGATCACCCAAACCAATATCAGCGAAGGCGGTTGGGCGGGCTACTCGGATCGCATCGTCACTCAAATCGCCGGTGGAGAGCAATTGGATGTGATCATGATCGCGGTTGAAGGACTGGGGCTGCTAACTGATAAAAAGATTTTGATGCCGCTCGATGATTACTTCCTGGCGGATCCCGCCGAAAAAGAGATTTTGGAAACCGACATCCACCCCGTGCTGCGAGAGATGCTGCAGGTGGATGGGAAGCAGATGGAGTATCCTTTCTCCTGGAACAACATGGTGTTGTACTACAACACGAAAATTTTTGAGGAGGAAGGCATTGATCCTCCGTCTAAAGATTGGACATGGGAAGATTTTCTGGAGGTCTGCCTGAAGGTTGCAAGGGTCACAGGAGGGGCGGATGATCGTTATGCCTACTCCTTCTGGGGCTCTGGCATGTTCGGCATGGCGGCCTGGTATTTCAACAATGATACGTCTCCGTTGAATGATTCATGGACTGCATCGAACCTGATGGATCCCAAGGTGGCTGAAACGCTGCAATTTTTGGCGGATCTGATCCTGAAATATAGAGTTTCGCCCAATCCACAGGGATGGGAGGAGTGGGCGCAATTTCACGCTGGCCACCTTGTGATGCGCACCTGTGGGCGATGGTGCATCTCTGGCTCTCTCAACGAAGGCTTCACCACCTACGATCTGCAATATCAGCCCCATCGCTCTGGGCCGTTCAAAACTGTGGTGGGGACCGATGGTTGGGGAATCTCCACCTCCACGAAAACCCCGGATGAGGCATGGACCGTCGTGAAGTTTCTATCCAACAAGGATGCGTCGATTGATATGACGAAGGCTGGCGGCAATATCCCTGCCCTTCGATCGGTGGCCGAAATGCCTATCTTCGCCGAATATGGACCGCCGAACACCGCAATCTTCTATGAGTCGCTAGATTTTGCCAAGACGGTGCCCTCCCCTAAGAACTTCAACATCATTGACCCGATTCTGAATCGTCACTATCAGACAATTTGGAACGGTGAAAAGAGCGTGGAGGAGGCTCTCATCGCAGCGCACGCAGAGGTGACAGCAGAGATGGAGAAATTGCAGGCAGGAAGAGCTTCCTTCGCCAGCGCAGGTCTTGGCACTCTTGCTATGGCGTGCGGATGCAACCAGTAGGGCTCGACTTGTCTTGATGCTCTGGCGCACTGCATCGAATTTTTTGCTGCAAGAGTAGCAACGATGCATGCGCCAGAGCATAGGGCTGCTTCGCATTTGGAGAGAATGCAAATTCTCCAAAAGGGGGAAGGAACTTGGCGACTACAGCAGATCATCGGTGCGACGCTTCTGTATCGAAGAAAAACCATACTATCTCCAGGTGGTCGACGAATCGAGTGCAAGAGATTGTAGCCGGCTATCTTTTCATTGCTCCGGCGTTCATCTCATTGTTTATTTTTCTTGTCGTGCCCATTCTGGCCTCATTTGTTCTTGTTTTCATGCGATATGACGTGCTTTCTCCGCCTTCATGGAACGGCTTTGAAAATCTAAGTCAATTATCCAGGGATGGGCGTCTGCAACAGGTGTATTGGAACACTTTCCGGTTCGTAGTGTTCGCCACATTTTTCAACAACCTACTCGGACTGTTGCTGGCGATGGGCGTCAACCGCGCCATGCCTTCGATTATCAAATATCTACTCCGTACAGCGTTGTTCTTCCCCGTGCTTACGACGACCGCTTCCCTGGCTTTGGTCTGGAATTTTCTGCTGACTCAGGATCGAGGTGTGGTCAACTATTTGTTGCAACAGGTGGGATTGCCGCCGGTGCCCTGGCTGAGCAGTTCCTCGTGGGCGATGGTTTCGGTTGTCATGTTCGATGTGTGGCGCGCGTGTGGTTTTCTCATGGTCATCTATTTGGCGGGCTTGCAGGCGATTCCGGAAGTCTTATACGAAGCCGCTGCAATCGACGGGGCCAGTCAACTGCAACGAGTACGTTATATCACTTTGCCCTTAATTTCTCCGACGGCTTTCTTCGCAATCATTATCTCGATTATTGGAGCAGCCCAAGTCTTCGACAACGTTTGGGTGCTAACCGGCGGAGGCCCTGGAGATGCAACCCGATTGATTGTGCTTTATGTCTATGAAATTGGCTTTAAACGATTTGAGATGGGGTACGCCGCCGCAGTTTCATTGACGCTGTTTGCGATACTGGTCGTTTTAACATTGCTTCAGTTTCGTCTCTCTCGTCGTTGGGTGCATTACGATTGACGCCTGGAAAGTGAGTTTCCCATGTCGATGCTCCAGGATGCTTCACCCCATCTTTCCAGAATTTCGAGATTTTTTCAGACGTTCCGAGTTTTTCTGGGGGAGACCGTCATATGGACCTTTTTAATCGTGATGGCGATTATTGAATTCGCACCGATCAGCTGGATTCTCGCCACATCGCTTCGCAATCCTTCGGAATCTTTCAAATTGCCGCCGGATTTCTGGCCTACATCTTTCCATTGGCAGAATTATCTCGCTGTGATCAATTCACCGCAGATCAATTTTCTGCTTTTCTTCTGGAATAGCCTAAAAATTGCGCTGATTACAACTTTGGCGCAGTTGCTCACTTGCTCGATGGCGGCTTTCTCATTTGCACGCCTTCGCTATCCGGGACGCGATCTTATTTTCTTTCTTTTTCTCTCGTCGCTCATGGTTCCGGCGACGGTTATCATGATCCCCACGTTTATTCTAATCCGAATGCTCGGCCTCTTGGATAGTCACTGGGCTTTGATTTTGCCCGCCACAACAAGCGCTTTCGGCGTTTTTCTGCTGCGGCAAGCATTTATGGGGATTCCCTCTGAATTGTTCGACGCCGCCAAAATTGACGGAGCCGGCTATTGGAGAATGTACTGGCAGATTGCCTTGCCGCTTGTAGGCCCAGCCTTGTCGGCGCTGGCAATCTTTACGTTCCTGGGTTCGTGGAATAACTTTTTAGGGCCAATCCTCTACTTACGAAGTTGGGACAACTACACCTTTCCAATTGCAATTGTGATGTTGAGCGGTTACATGGGAACGGGCAACCGCGCTCATGTGCTTGCAGCGGTCATGATTTCGATTTTACCTGTGCTTCTCTTTTTCTTAATGGCTCAGCGCTTTGTGATTCGAGGGATAGCGGTCACCGGTCTAAAAGGGTGAATGTAAAAGAGGATGGCTGATATTGTCCTCACGAGAGTAAGGCTTGACGTCTCCTGAGAACACAGGCGGATGCCCTTCCTCATTTTTTGAAATCAAAAGCTCATCTTAACATGGCGCCTCATTTGATTTTACTCGGTGGATTTTTAGGTGCTGGGAAGACAACCTTAGCGTTGACATCCGCTCAAAAATTGATATCGCGCGGGTTCTGTGTTGGGCTCATCACAAACGATCAAGGGAGTGAATTGGTCGACACAGCTTTGCTCAGGCAAGCCCCGCTTGCCGTCGCCGAAGTGGGGGGAGGATGTTTTTGTTGTCGATACCCAGACCTCCTGAAGGCGCTAGATGAGATGGTCTGTCAGGTGAGCCCCGACGTTATATTTGCCGAGGCTGTTGGAAGTTGTACGGATATCCTCTCCACCGTAATTCGCCCATTGCTTGCGCAACGCGCTTCGACCTATCACATCGCTCCCCTCACGGTAGCGTATGACCCTTTGCGCAACATCGAACGTTTCTCCGGCGAAGTTCACTATCTGTTTCGTCAGCAGCTCCATGAAGCTGAAGTGCTCGTTTTGACAAAACAGGACGTTCCGGCGGCTGCAGAAACAAGAGAATCATTCCAAGTTCTGGCCGAAAGATACGGCGTCGATAAAATTTTTCCTCTTTCCGCCGTAACCGGTGAAGGCGTGGACGCGTGGCTGGATTTTGCGCTCACTTCAACCACCGGCGCCGCCAAAAGACTCGATGTCGACTATGCAACATATGCAGCAGGGGAAGCCGCTCTGGGGTGGCTGAATGCAGTTGGCGAACTTACGTCGAATCAGAAGTTTTCTCCATGCAACTGGGCCACCCATTTCCTGCATATGATGGATAACGCTCTGAGCGCCTATAACGCGCCAATAGCCCATTTGAAAATCTATTTTCGCACGGAAAACAATGAAAGCTACAAGGCGAGCCTCACCGAATCTGGAGGTCCGGTTCGATGGGATTCGAAATCGACGGGGCAAAACGCCTCTCGGTTGACGTTCGTGTTCAACGCTCGCGTACAATCGTCTCCTGTTTTATTGGAAAACGTTGTGCGCCACGTTTTTGCGGAACTGTCTCCCTTCCCAGAATTTGCATACAAATTTACTCGCTTCGAATGTTTTCATCCGTCGGCGCCTCAACCGACGCATCGAATGTGAAACAAAACTTTTTATACCAGCAAGCAGACGAGGCTCTCCATGCAAAATTTCATCTATAAGGGCGCTAAAACCACCCAGATAAGTTTTCCGCTAGGAGGCATTGGCGCCGGCTGCATCGGACTGGCCGGCAACGGTCGCCTGATCGACTGGGAAATTTTCAATCGACCTAACAAAGGGAGTGTGAACGGTTTTTCACACTTCGCCGTCAGAGCCGAATCACGCGGAAAAGTGCTCGATGCACGTATCCTTCATGGCAATCTAGCGCCTCCTTATCAGGGTGAGCTACACGCTCCTCGTTTTCAAAGTTTTGGATGGGGCCCAAGACGAGAGTATATGACAGGTCTCCCCCATTTCAACGAGGTTGAGTTCAAAGGTGAGTTTCCGTTCGCCACATTAACATTTCTCGATCACAGCTTCCCGGGGGCAGTGTCGCTACGCGCCTTTAGCCCTTTGATTCCCTTGAACGATCGGGATTCAAGTTTACCCGCCGCTTTTTTTGAGTATGCGATTACAAATTCGACCGATGAACCGCTCGACTACACAGTGGTTGGTGTTTTACGCAATCCTTTACCGGCCAATAATCTGAATACAGTTGGTCTTCACCCCTGGGGATGTGCGCTGCATATGACTTCAGACGGGGTTCAGCCCGGCGCCCCCTCCTACGGCGATCTGACGCTGGCTACAGACGCCCATCTTTCATCAGACACAACTGTCAGCTGGCAACAGTACTGGTTTCGCGGTGTGTGGTTTGACAGTTTGGAAGTGTATTGGAAAGACTTGACTGCAGGCGGACGCTTCCAAAACCGCATCTATCCTCCTGAACGAGCAGGAGAAAACAATGAAGGGCTATTAGCCGTTCACTTCAGTTTGCAACCTGGTGAAAGCAAGACAGTGCGTTTTGTGATCACCTGGAACTTTCCTATCTGTGAGAATTACTGGAAGCCTGAGCAGGCGCTTCCAGAAGGAATCTCCCCTACATGGAAAAATTACTATGCGACGCTTTGGGAGGATTCTCAGGCCAGCGCGCAGTATGCATTGACCGAGTGGAAACGGCTGTTCGACGAAACCCATCGTTTCAAAGAAGCGCTATTTTCCTCCTCTTTGCCGCCGGCAGTGCTGGACGCCGTTTCAGCAAACATGGCGATCTTGAAGTCGCCAACGGTGCTCCGCCTGGAGGATGGCACTTTTTATGGGTGGGAAGGATGTCATCCCGACGCAGGGTGTTGTGAAGGAAGCTGCACCCATGTTTGGAATTATCAACAGACGTTGCCTTTCCTCTTTCCCAAGTTAGAGCGCTCCATGCGCGAAGCGGATTACCGGTATAACTTGCGGCCTGACGGCGGAATGGCTTTCCGCATTCAGCTTCCTTTAGGCGCAGGCCTTTGGAATTTCAGGCCGTGTGCAGATGGTCAATTTGGCGGCGTGTTGAAGGTCTATCGCGACTGGAAGATTTGCGGCGACAGCGACTGGCTGCGCCGTCTGTGGCCATCTGTGAAAAAATCGCTTGAGTTCGCCTGGCATCCCGACAACATCGATCGATGGGACCCAGAGAAAACCGGCGTGTTGTGGGGGAGGCAGCATCATACGCTTGACATGGAGTTGTTCGGCCCCAACTCCTGGCTGACCGGCATGTATCTGGCTGCGTTGAAGGCCGGAGCCGAAATGGCTGAGTATCTTGGCGATGAAGCAGCCGCAACCGAATATAAAGAAATTTTTGCAAAGGGGAAGAAATGGGCGGACACTCACCTGTTCAACGGTGAATATTATATTCAACGAATCGATTTACATGATCGCCGCATCATAGAGGCGTTTGCAAAGGACGACAGTGTTTTGATGGGCGGATCTACGCTGGAAGCGTACTGGGATGAAGAACATCAGGAAATCAAATACCAGATTGGCGAAGGCTCAAGCATCGATCAGGTTCTGGGGCAGTGGCATGCCAGCCTCTATGGCTTGGGCGAAGTGTTCGATCCCGAACAGGTGCGCAAGGCAAATGCAGCAATTTACAAATACAACTTCATCCCTGTGATGGGAGAAGTTTATAACCCCTGCCGCATCTACGCTCTGAACGATGAAGGCGGCCTGGTGATCTGCGCATGGCCGCCCGGCGTGACAAAACCCACCATCCCCGCTCCATACTCCCAGGAAACCATGAATGGGTTTGAGTATGCAGCAGCGTCTCACATGATCATGAATGGGCTGGTCGAGGAAGGCATCGTCTGCGTAGAGGCGATTCGTAAGCGATATGATGGCGAACGCCGCAACCCCTGGAACGAATTTGAATGCGGCAGCAACTATGCACGCTCGATGGCGGCTTACGCCTTGCTGAACGCCTTTTCGGGCTTTCAGTTTGACATGGTTCATCATTCCATAGGTTTTCAGCCTGTGCGTTTACAAGACGGATGTTTTCGTTGTTTTTGGTCGTTGGACAGCGGTTGGGGTGAGTTTGAATTGACTCCGGAACATGCTTCGCTTCGTCTGCTCTACGGCCACCTGATTGTGCGCACGTTGAGAGTGCCGTTCATTTCTGGACAAATTCTCTCTTCCGTACAGATTGGAAATCGAACATTTCCGTTTATACAGACCAATGGAGAAATTCAACTGAAAGAAGATGTTTGTATTCAAGCAGGAGAAACTCTGGTCGCATTCTTTCATCATTTATACGAAAAGCCGCAGTGACTGCCCTTATGTTAGATTCCTCATGTTAGGTCCCTCCTATTAGGTCTCTTATTAGGTGTAGTCAAGGTTAATCAGGTCGATGCGCTTCAAAGGTTGCTTCGTGGGCGGCAGTAATAGATTCAGGCGCCATCCCGTTTTTATATCTCTTTCCAGATTTGACAATCCCCTTTTGCCATCATTACAATGAAAAAATTCCCGCATCCGCACTACGCAATTGAACCGCCCGGTCATCGTTGAGCGCAGCGATGCTGCCCGGCGCCGGGCCTGATAAAGAAAGTTTAAAGACATGACGGTCGTTGGCATCATTGCCAATCCAGCGGCCGGTCGTGACATTCGCCGTCTGGTGGCGCACGCATCGGTCTTCGACAATAACGAGAAGGTCAACATCGTGCGCCGCGTCCTCATGGGGCTGGAGGCGGTGGGCGTGAGGAAGGCCTGGATCATGCCGGACGCCTACGGCATCGGTCGGAAGGCGCTCGACGCCCTGCGCCTCAATCTGGAGGTGCGATTTGTCGAAATGTCGCCTCGCTTTGAGGAAGGCGACTCCGTCGAGGCCGCCGCCCGCATGGTCGAAGCCGGCGCGCGCACGCTGATCACGCTTGGCGGCGATGGCACCAACCGCGCCGTCGCAAAGGCGTGCGGCGCCATCCCCCTGATGCCGATCTCCACCGGCACCAACAACGCGTTTCCGGTCATGGTCGAAGGCACGCTTGCCGGCCTTGCCGCCGGGCTGACGGCCATGGGTGTGGTTCCTCTGGAAGTAGCGACGACTTCCACCAAGCGCATCGATCTGTGGCGCGGAGGAACGCTCGAAGAGATCGCTCTGGTCGACGCCGTCGTTTATCGAGAACGGTTCATTGCCTCGCGCGCAGTGTGGCGCCTCGACGAGGTGAAAATGGCTTTGTTCACCCGCGCCGAACCCTGGAACATCGGCCTCTCGGCTATCGGCGGCTATTTGGAGGCGACGCCGCTCGCCGCGGACGAAGGCCTGTACGTTGAGATGGGCGAGGGCGGCTGCGAAGTCTTGGCGCCGGTTGCGCCCGGCGTGATCCATGCGGTGAAGGTGGCGGCGCACCGCCGCGTGCGGCTGGGAGAGCGCATCGTCGTGGTGGACTGCGCTCCCGCCCTCATTGCACTCGACGGCGAACGCAAGGTCACGCTGAAGGCGGGTGAGCCGATCGAACTGTGCGTGACCGCCTCTGGGCCGCGCGTCATCGAGATTCGACGGACGTTGAGCTATGCGGCTGCTGTGGGCGCCTTTATCCGTGAATCCCTCCCCACCGACGGGAAGGCATCGCGATCTTCGTGAAATGGGCCCTATGTTCAGAAGTGGAGGATGAAAATGAACCTGACCAAAGAGCAACTGCTGACCATGTATCGGCAGATGTGGACCATCCGTCATTTTGAAGATGAGATGGCAGCCGCCTACATGGAAGGAAAGACGCCTGCGTTTGACATTGGCTCTGGACCTGTGCCGGGCGAGATGCATCTCGCCGCCGGACAGGAGCCGGTCGCCGTCGGCGCGTGCATGCATTTGCGCAAGGAGGACACCGTTGTCGGCACGCATCGGCCGCATCACTTTGCCATTGCCAAAGGCATCGAGCTAAACAAGCTGGCCGCCGAGATCTTTGGCAAAGCGACCGGCCTCGGCAAGGGGAAGGGCGGCCACATGCATCTCTTCGACGTCGAACACAAGTTCAGCTGCAGCGGCATCGTCGGCGCCAGCTTCCCACCCGCCTGCGGCGCCGCGCTCGCCGCCAAAAAGATGGGCAAGGACTGGGTGGCGGTCGCCTTCGCCGGCGAAGGCGCGGCGAATCAAGGATCGTTCCATGAAGCGCTGAATCTGGCTGCGCTCTGGAAGCTGCCGGTGATCTTCATCATCGAGGACAACTCGTGGGCGATCTCGGTCTCCAAACGCCAGTCCACCGCCATTCCCGACAACAGCCAGCGCGCAGCGGGCTACGGCATTCCCGGTGTGCGCGTAGACGAAAACGACGTGTTGGCCGTCTACGAGGTCGTCGGAGAGGCGGTGCAGCGCGCCCGACGGGGCGAAGGCCCCAGCCTGATCGAGGTGAAGACCGACCGCCTCTACGGCCACTTTCAGGGCGATCCGGAGCTGTATCGTCCCAAGGACGAGGTGCCGACCTTGCGCGCCAACGATCCGATCCTGCGATTCGGAAAGCAACTGTTGGAACAGGGCTTTGCGACTCAGTCCGACCTGGATGCTGCGCGTGAGGCCGCGAAGGCGGACGTCGACGCCGCCTTCGCATTTGCGCGTCAGAGTCCCTATCCTGCGCCGGAAAGCGCGCTCGAAGATGTGTTTGTATCTTGAAACGACAGGGAGATGCAACGATGACAAACGAACGAGAATTGACGATGGCCAAGGCGATCGCCGAGGCGATCGATCAGGAGATGGAGCGCGACGAACGCGTTTTTGTGATGGGCGAGGACGTCGGCGTCTATGGCGGCATCTTTGGCGCCACGCAAGGGTTGTACGACAAATATGGCCCCGAGCGGGTGATGGACACGCCGATTTCCGAGACGGCGTTCATCGGGGCCGCCACCGGAGCCGCGGCTGAAGGAATGCGCCCGATCGTCGAGCTGATGTTCGTGGATTTCTTCGGCGTCTGCATGGATCAAATCTACAACCATCTGGCCAAGAACACCTACATGTCCGGCGGCCATGCGCGCTACCCTGTCGTGCTCACAACCGCCATCGGCGGCGGGTACAACGACGCTGCGCAACACTCCCAGTGTCTGTATGGTCTGTTCGCCCATGTGCCTGGGTTGAAAATCGTCGTGCCCTCCACCGCCTACGACGCCAAAGGGCTGATGATCTCGGCGATCCGCGACGACAACCCTGTCATGTATTTCTTCCACAAAGGTTTGATGGGCCTGGGCTGGATGAAATATCACCCTCGTTCGGTGACGCCGGTGCCTGAAGCGCCCTATACAATTCCTTTTGGCCAGGCCGACGTCAAACGCACGGGCAAAGATGTGACCATCGTCAGCCTGGCGATGATGGTGCATCGCGCTCTGGACGCCGCTGAAGAGCTGGCGAAAGAGGGTGTCGAGGCGGAGGTGATCGACCTGCGCACGCTGGTGCCGCTCGACAAGGAGGCGGTGGTGAATTCGGTCAAGAAGACCCATCGCTTGCTGGTCGTGGATGAGGATTATCACAGTTTCGGCATGACAGGAGAGATCGCTGCGATCGTCGCCGAGGAGGCGCTCGACTATCTCGATGCACCGATCCGTCGCCTGGCGGTGCCCGACGTGCCCATTCCGTACAGTCGCCCGCTCGAACAGTTTGTGTTGCCGAGCGCCGAGCGAATTGCCGCGACCGTGCGCAGCATGATGGGGTGAGCCGATGCCCTACGAGTTGACGCTTCCTCCCATCGGGAGCAAGGCCGAGGAAGGCATCGTGGTCGCCTGGTTCAAGCGTGAAGGCGCGCCGGTTCGCAAGGGCGAGCCTTTGTTAGAAGTGCAGTTCGATAAGGTGAGCACCGAGGTGGAGTCGCCGGTCGACGGGAGTCTTCTACAAATTCTCGCCCCGCGCGACGCGGTGATACGCCAGGGGCAGAGGCTGGCGATCCTGCTGTTGTCCGATGAGGCTGCACGCATTGAGGAAGCGCCGAGCGCCGCCCCGTCGACAGAGGCAGCGCAGACAGCGGCGCCTGCAGCCTCAACATTCCCTGCATCGCCGGCGGCGCGTCGGCTGGCTCGAGAGTTAGGGGTCGAGCTGGCGCACGTGATCCCTGCCAACGGGGAGCGCATCACCGAAGAGGATGTCCGACGCGTTGCTCAGTTGCGAAGCGACGCAACACCCCCTGCACAGCCGCTCACCGTCTCTCCACCTCAAGAGGTGCGGGCCACGCCGATTGCGAAACGCATGGCGCGTGAACACGACGTCGATCTCTCGACCTTGCGAGGCAGCGGGCCGGGAGGGCGCATTGTGGAGCAAGATGTGCAGGCGGCGATCGAAGCGCGCACGGTGCAGACGCCAACCGCTGCGCCGCAGGTCGTGCGCCAACCGCTCACCCCAATGCGCCGCGCCATCGCTCGTCGCATGATGGAAAGTCTTCACAGCACGGCCCAACTCACCATGACCATGCAGGCGGACGTCACTGCCTTGGTGGAGGCGCGAGAAACGTGGAAACCTGCTCTTGACGTCACTTACACCGATCTGATCGTGCGCGCTGTGGCGCTGGCGCTGCGGCAACATCCTTCCATGACGGTGTGTTGGGCGGAAGACGCCGTCGAGCGCCTGACAGAGATTCACATCGGCGTGGCCGTGGCGCTGGAGGATGGGCTGGTCGTTCCCGTCGTGCGCAACGCCGATGCGCTTTCGCTTCCTGCGTTGAGCGCCGAGATTCGGAAGTTGAGTGAGCGGGCGCGCCGCGGTCAACTGACGGAAGCCGAAATGAGCGGCGGCGTCTTCACCGTGACCAACCTGGGCATGTACGGCGTCGACATCTTCACGCCGATCTTGAATCCGCCGGAGTCCGCAATCCTGGGCGTTGGCCGGCTCTATGAACAGTTGGCGCGCAGCGCGCAAGGCCTCCTCTGGCGATGGATGATGAACCTAAGTTTGACCGTCGACCACCGCATTATCGACGGCGCGCCGGCCGCCGCCTTCCTGCAGCGCGTTTGTCAGTTGCTGGGCGAGCCGGCCGCCTTGAAAGGGTAGAGAAGGATCAGAGGTCATCCGAGTGAAAAATGCGCTGCGTCGCGGGGCGACTCTACGTCGTCTTGACGTCTAGAAGTCGTTATGCACTTTAGGTGGCTCGTCACGCCTGCCAACGAGCAGGATTGGGCGCAGGTGGCGGCGCTGGCCAAACAGGTGCAGGCCGCCACCGGAGACGCCGTCAAGGTGACCTTTGTTGACCCGGGCTATACAGAGGAACAGGCAGCGGGGTACGGGTTGCGCCTTGAAGTCGTCAAACTCCTCACCGCCAAGCGTGGTTTTATCTTGCTGCCTCGGCGCTGGGTCGTCGAACGCAACTTCGCCTGGATGGCTCGCTGCCGGCGGCTGGTGCAGGATGACGAGTGCCTGGACAAAACACTGGCTGGACTACATTTCGTGACCTTTGCGATTTTGATGGCGCAACGCTTTATTCCTTTTATGACTCAAAATTCATAACACGCTCTAACCTGTCGCCCAGCTCTGCACCCTTCAGGCAATCGGGGTATGCATCGGCGCGGCGAACGCTGGCGCCCCCAACGGAACGGATGCGCCGAGCGGCCCACCCCAATTGTACGAAACTTCATTTACAGCATTCTCCGTTTCATGTACACTGAATAGTGCATCGCTATGGTCTGTCCGCATGCGGACATTTGGGTTGCGTCCCAGAGGAGTTCCTGTGAACGACATATTTTCATCCCCAAGCCAGGTCAAAGAGGCGCTCGGTCGTCAGCAGTACATCGCCAGCGATGAGATCGCCACCACCGTATTTTTGACCACCCAGCTCGGCAAGCCGCTGCTTTGCGAAGGGCCGGCGGGCGTCGGCAAGACGGAGCTGGCGAAGAGCATCGCCGGCGCCACCGGCCGCGAGTTGATTCGTCTCCAATGCTATGAGGGGTTGGACGAGACCAAAGCCCTCTATGAATGGGAGTACGCCAAGCAGCTCCTCTATACACAGTTGTTGCGCGACAAGCTGCAAGACACGCTGGCCGGCGCTGCGACGCTGGCGCAGGCCGCCGACCGGCTAGCCGAGGAGGAGGACGTCTTCTTCTCGATGCGGTTCCTGCTGCAGCGGCCACTGCTGCGCGCCATTCTCAGCGAGAAGCCGACGGTGCTGCTGATCGACGAGATCGACCGCGCCGACGCCGAATTCGAGGCGTTTCTCCTGGAAGTGCTCAGCGATTTTCAGGTTACGGTGCCGGAGCTGGGCACGCTTTCCGCCGTGCACCATCCGATCGTCTTGCTCACCAGCAACAACACGCGCGAGCTGAGCGAGGCGCTCAAGCGCCGCTGCCTCTACCTCTTCATCGGCTATCCGTCGGTGGAGCAGGAGCTGGCTGTCGTGAACTTGAAGGTGCCGGAGCTGGCGCCCAAGCTGGCGCAGCAGGCGGTCGAGCTCGTGCATCGGCTGCGCAACCTCGACCTGCGCAAGTCGCCCAGCATCTCCGAGACGCTCGACTGGGCGCGGTCGTTGGTGGCGCTCAACGCCAAACGGCTCGATCGCGAGGTGCTCGAAAACACGCTCAGCGTGCTGCTCAAACATGAAAGCGATCTCCAGAAGGTGAAACGACGCCTCGAGGTGACGGAGAAAGGCCCCAGCCTGGAGGACGACGACCGTCCTATGCGCTGGCGAAACTAGTGGAGCTACGGAGGAGCCGATGGACGAAAGAATAATTCGCTTCATCTCTGCGCTGCGGGCGAGTGGAGTGCGCATCAGCCTGGCGGAAAGCGCCGATGCGTTCCAGGCTGTGGATAAGATCGGCGTCCAGGATCGCGAGCAATTTCGTCTCAGCCTGCGCGCCACGCTGGTCAAAGACGCCGGCTGCCTGCCGGTCTTCGATGAACTCTTCCCGCTCTTCTTCGACAGCGCCGATCCCCACACCCCCACCTTTGACGTGACGCAGGAGATGACGCCGGAAGAGGCGCAGATGTTGGCGCAGTTGCTGCGGCAGTTCGGCGAGCAGTTGCGCCAGATGTTGGAAAAACTGCTGCGCGGGGAGCAGCTCAGCCAGCAGGAGCTTGACCAGCTGGCGCAGATCACCGGCTTGAACCGCGCCCAGGACATGCGCTACCGAGACTGGTATGCCCAGCGCATGATGCGCGCCCTGCGCTTCAAAGAAGTGCAGGAGGCGCTGCGCGAGATTATGGAGTTGCTCGCCAAGATGGGCATGAACAAGCAGCGACTCGAACAGATGCGGCAGCTCATTCAGGCCAATCAGAAGGCGCTCGAAGAACAGATCAGCCGCTTTGCGGGCCAGAAGATCGCCGAGAACATGAGCGAGGCGGAGCCGGACGAGGCGAACCTCGACGAGCTGATGGACCGTCCGTTCCGCGCTCTCTCCGACCGCGAGATGGATCTGCTGCGTCGCGAAGTGCGTCGGTTAGCCAATCGACTGCGCAGCCGCATCGCCCTGCGTCAGAAGCGCGCCAAAACCGGCCAGCTCGACGCCAAGGCCACCCTGCGCGCCAACTTGAAAAACGCCGGCGTGCCGATGGAAATCAAACATCGCGATCATCGCCTCAAGCCCAAGCTGGTCGTGATCTGCGACATCAGCACCTCGATGCGCCACTGCTCAGAGCTCATGCTGAGCCTGGTCTATGCCCTTCAAGACCTGATCACCAAGACGCACGCCTTCGCCTTCATCGACCATCTGGAGTACATCTCGCCCGACTTCGCCGCCAAAGAGGCCAACGAGGCGATCGCCGGCGTGCTCCAACGCATGCCGCCCGGCTACTACAGCACCGATCTCGGCTTTGCCTTGAAACAGTTCGCCAGCCATTATCTGGACACGGTCGATCAACGCACCACCTTCATCATGGTGGGCGACGGCCGCAACAACTACAACGATCCTGCCCTGGACATCTTCCAGATGCTGGCGCGGCGCGCGCGGCGCATGATCTGGATCAATCCGGAGCCGCCCATGCTGTGGGGAACAGGCGACAGCGACATGCTCCAGTATGCGCCCTTCTGCACCAATGTCCTGATGGCGGCGACGCTGGGAGAATTGACGGAAGCCGTCGATCATCTTCTGTCTCATCCGTGAAAGGGAGGAACCATCGCAACCCATCCGGCGTTATATCCTCGCCTGTGTGCAACCTTGTGCACCGGGTGAATTGACAAAGGATAGGCGGCAGGCTAGACTTGCCCTGAGTCGGTCGTTTCAGGGCCATCAAACCCAACGACGCCTGACCCGCCACAAGTGGAAGGAAGCTTATGTCCACGCGCACGGATGTGAATGCGATCGAGTACGCAGCCGATGATCCAGCGGATATGCTGACGCACAATGCACGAAGACCTGCAACCGTAGATGGAACGATGAAGCCAGATCGCAGCAAGGGTGTTCGCAGCGGCGTTCAACCCGCCGCCCTCTCGATCGGAGCGATTTTGCGCGAGCGCCGCGAGGCGATGGGCGTCACGCTCGCCGAAGTGGAGGTGGCGACGCGTATCCGACAGAAATATCTGGCCGCCCTCGAGTCGGATGAATGGGACTTGCTGCCGGGCGAGGTGGTCGGTCGCGGCTTTCTGCGCAATTATTCGACGTATCTCGGCCTGGATCCGAACGAAATGATCGAGCGTCGTCGCGCGATCGCAGACGAATCGTTGGCGGCGGTGTTGGCCGACACCAGCGCCGGCTCCACCTTGCCGCCGGAACGCCCGGTGGACTATCGCCCCAAGGACGTCGCCCTTCACGATGAAGAAGATGAGCTGGAGCCTCCGCGGCGCATCAACCTGGCGCCGGTGGCGGCTGTGCTTGCCGTCGTCGCCCTGGTCGCTGCGCTATGGTGGGCGGCCACCCAGTTCGGGGGCGCCATCGTCGACGCTTTCACAGGGGTCCAACAACAAATCGCAGCGTGGCAAGAGGAGCGGATTGCACAGCCTGCACCCACCGCCACCCAAATGACGCCGCCGGCGCTTCCCACCAACCTCATTGCGCCGCAGCCGGTTGTGGAAAACAATCCCGCCGAGAGCAGCGGGGCGACGAATCCGGACGCACAACCGCAATCCTCCGTCCCCTCTACAGCGCCGGTCGGAGGGGCGGACGCCGCATCCGCCGCCGCAGCGCAAGCCGGGCAACAGGACGCAACTCAGCCTCCTGCTGCGCCGTCGAGCGAGAGTGCGTCCGGCGCGGTGAATCTGCTGGCGCTCCTTCCGACGCCGACGCCTGCGCCAACGGCGCCGACAGCCGCCCCGGCGCGAGTGATTACGGCGGCCAATCTGCGACAGGGGCCTTCCACCGAGTTCCCCATCGTCGGGGGCGCCGTCGAAGGACAAGAGATTCTGCTGGTGGGGCGCAATGCAGACGGCTCGTGGTATCGACTGGACAACGGCGCCTGGATTTTCGCCCAGCTGGTGGAGAACGCGCCAGCCGATCTGCCGGTCGTCGAGGCGCCCGCCGCCCCGTAGCAGCGGCTCATACGACGGCGTCGGAAGCGCCGTTTGGACAATTCAACATGGCATGAAAAGAGGCGGGGAAATTTCCCGCCTCTTTTCAATCTCTTAGGAGTTCCGCCGTGAGATGAAAATTTGCTCGTGGAATGCGGCCGTCCGGCGAGATGAACGGAATTTTACAAATGATTCCGGCGCCCCGTAGGCGCAGCTCGTAGCTGCGCATCTTTCAATCCCCCAAGACCTTGTGGGCAATCAAGAACGTGCGGCTGCGAGCCGCACCTACGGGGCTTCCTTCTCCCCCTCTCCCAGCATTGGGAGAGGGGGCTAGGGGGTGAGGGGCCTACCCGATCCCATCGAGAACGTGCGGCTGGGGTCCGCACCTACGATGAAACCGGAGCCTTCGCGTAGGCGCAGCTCGTAGCTGCGCTTCCTCACATTCCCCAAGGTTTTGTGGGCAATCAAGAACGTGCGGCTGCGAGCCGCACCTACGGGGCTTCCTTCCCCCCTCTCCCAGCATTGGGAGAGGGGGCCAGAGGGTGAGGGCCTACCCGATCCCATCGAGAACGTGCGGCTGGGGTCCGCACCTACTTTCCAACCGGATTGAGAAGAGACTTAAAATCTGGAATCTGCTCCAGAGGAACGGCGTCGATCTCGCCGTCTGCATTCTTCACCAGCCTGTACACTTGCAGCGCCCGATCGGTCATGAGCGTCCCGGCAAGATGATCGATCTCGTGTTGAAAAATGCGGGCCAGCCAGCCATAGGCTTTAATGCGAATCTCTTTCCCAAATCGATCCTGCGCCCGGACGACCACCTGCGTCGCCCGCTCCACATCTGCGGCCAGCCCCGGAATGCTGAGGCACCCTTCCTGGCCGACTTCAGCGCCGCGCTTCTTGATAATCTCCGGATTGACGATCTCGTAAAGACGCTTGGTGTTTTCAGGATCGTCTTCATCTTCTGGATACTCGATCACGGCGACGCGCAGACTGACGCCGACCTGGGGCGCCGCCAGCCCGACGCCGGGCGCAGCGCGCATGGTCTCGATCATGTCATCCAGCAGTTTGTGCAAACGAGGTCCAAAGTCGCGCACGCGCTGCGCATTTTTGAACAGCACCTCGTGGTCCGGATCGTTCACTGTCACAATTTCTAAAATCGCCATTGGTTTCAGGCCTTCGTTGATACGCCCCTTCTGTCCAGCTTTTATCGATCAAAGAAAATGGTAGAGGCTTATAGGATGTTTGTCAAACAATTTGTCGCATCGATGCGGACGCGCCAAGCCATGCGTTACTTTCCCCGGCATTTTGCGTCATCTATAGCGAACATCCCATCGATTCTGCGGATGACGGCGCCGGATCCGCTATCGATCGCTGCAGGGACGCGCCTGCGCATTTCTCGAACTGTATAGGAGGTTTTCCATGCGTTTTTTGTTGCGAACATTCGTGTTGCTGCCTGCGCTGCTGTTGGCGCTGGTGGTGATTCCGTCGGCGGCCTTTTCCGTCGCCCTGGGTGCATCCGCCGGCTCGTTGGATGGATGGCTGGCCGACGGGTCGAGTGACGCTACAGGATTCCTCGCTTTCACCAGTCCACCGCCGGGAACGGTGCCAACGCCGCCAGGAACAGTGCCGACGCCGCCGGGAACGGTGCCGCGTCCTCCTCGACCCACGCCACCGGCGCTGACGTTCCTGAAGGATCAGGCCACGATCTATCCCCACATCATCAAAAAGGTGATCGGCGATCGACTCAGCCCGACTATTTACGCCTTCACCGAGAACGGTTACCTCTACCGCTCCGATCACGACGGACGCCTGTGGTCGCTGGTGACCACCGCTGCGCCGGTGGAGGACTTTTTGATGAGCAGCGCCGATCCTGACGTGTTGTATAGCGGCGCAGGCGTCGACTGCCGCAACCCTCGTGCAGCGAACCAGCCCTTCTTCCGCTCCACCGACGGCGGCGTCACCTGGCGCGAGCTGCCGATGGCCATCAATCTACGTCCGTTGCTGATCGACCCCACAGACCCGATGCGTCTCTTTGCAGCGGACTGCCACATGTTGTACCTGAGCATGGATGGCGGCCGAAGCTGGCAGGAAAAGCCGGACAATGCGGCGGGGCAGCTATGGCTTACGCATCGCGTGATCGGGATGGCGGCTGCGGCGCTGACCGAGGAAGATGACGAGACTGCATCGATCCCGCACTGGCGCCAGCTGTACGCCATCGGCGTGGACAGAAGCGGCAACGGCGTCGTCGCTTTCTCCGACGATGAAGGAGAGACCTGGGTGAACCTGGTCGATCCCGCCACGGCGCTCGAAGCGCCGCGCGCGATCGTCGCCCATCAGATGCAGGCCGGTCTAATCTGGGTGGTGACCGCCCAGGGCGTGTGGACGACGTCGGACTACGGCGTCAACTGGACGTTGTACAACCGCGGCCTACGTGAGTTCACCGCCCTCCGCGCACCGGCGCTGAACGCCATCACCTATTCCAACGACGGCGCGCTCTATCTCGCCACGCTTCGCGGCCTGTACACCAAGCCAGGCGCCGACGCGGCGTGGAAGAAAGTGACCGGAACCTCCTTCGATGAATTGCATCTGTCGGGGCTGCTGCTGACCGAATCGAACCCTTCGTTGCTCTGGGTGAACAGCGCCGAGGATGGCGTCTTCGTCTATCGGCTGGCGAATCGGTGAGCCTCACACCCGGCGATGAGGAAGTGCTGGGGTTTCTGAGAAACGGGGCTTTCTGAGCATCCACTGGCCAGGAAGCCTCATGGTTTTCGACAAAATCATTCGGCGATCGGCGTAGGTGCGGCTCTCAACCGCACCTACGCGGCAAACCCTCAGGACTTCAGAGGATTCGAGCAGGCGCAGCTACGGGGGCTGCGTCCACGAGGCGCCGGAATCATTTGTCCAGTTCCGTAAAGCTTCCCGGCAGATAAATCAGGAAGCGCGCATGCGCAGCAGGCGCAGACCGTTGGCGACCACGATGAGCGTGCTGCCTTCATGACCTACGACGCCGAGCGGCAACGGCAGCACGAAGTCTGCAACAAACATCGGCAGCACAATGGTCGCCGTCACCAGCATCACGATCACGCCGATTGAGAAGATGACGTTTTGCCGAATGATGCGAGCGGCGCGACGGCTCAGTTGCAAGGCGAAAGGCAACTTCAAAAGATCGCTCGACATCAACACCACGTCTGCAGTTTCGAGCGCCACGTCGGTGCCGCCCGCCCCCATGGCGACGCCGACGTGGGCTGTCGCCAGCGCCGGCGCATCGTTTACGCCGTCGCCAACCATCGCCACGGTGTTTTCCTCGCGCAGCCGTTTGACAAGCTCGAGCTTTTGCTCCGGCAGCAACTCTGCGTGCACCTCGTCGATGCCCGCCTGTTGGGCGATGTATTGGGCGGCGGCGCGGTTGTCGCCGGTCATCATGACGATGCGCTTGACGCCGCTGCGGCGCAACTGGCGGATGGCCTCGGCCGCTTCCGGTCGCAGTTCGTCGGCGACGGCGATGTAACCCATCACCTCCCAGTCGCGGTCCTTTCCTAACGTGTCGGCGACCGTGCTGCGCCGCACCACCAGCATCACCGTCTTGCCTTGTCGTTGCAGGGCGGCGCCGATCATCCGAATCGCCGGCGAAAGATCCATATGCTGGTTCATGAACAGGCGATCGTTGCCGATGTAGATCGTCTCTACATGGTCGGCGCGGGCGAAGCACGCCCAGACGCCTTCGCCGGGAATCGCCTTGAAGTCGATCGGCTTCTCCAGTTCAAGCCCCATCGACAACGCCTTTTCCACGATGGCTTTGCCGACGTGATGCTCGCTCAACGTCTCGGCGCTGGCGGCCATGCGCAGCAGATTTTCGACGGTGTGACCGGTGAGCGGATGAACGTTGGTCACGACCGGTTTCCCCGTGGTCAGGGTTCCGGTCTTGTCAAAAGCCATGGCGTCGGTGTTGGCGAGCAGCTCCAGATAGGCGCCGCCTTTGAAGAGTACGCCGTTGCGCGCGGCGGCTGCGATGGCGCTCAGTGCGCTGGCCGGCGTGCTGATGATCAACGCGCAGGGGCTGGCGACAACCAGCAGGGTCATGGCGCGATAGAGCGTCGCGTCGAACGGCTCGTTGATAAAAAGGACAGGGAGTGCAATGGCCAGCGCCGTAGCGCCGATGACTGCGTAGGTGTAGGGCTGGCTGAAACGGTCGATAAACTTCTGGGTCGGCGTAGCGTCCTCGCGCGCCTCCTGCACGAGTTTGATAATGCGGCTCAGCGTGCTTTCGGCGGCCAGTTTGGTCACTTCCACTTCCAGGGCGCCGCCGCCGTTGATCGAACCTGCAAAGACCTGATCGCCGGGTCGTTTGGTCACAGGAATGCTCTCGCCGGTGATGGCGCTTTGATCGACGCTGCTCGAACCGCGGATGACAACGCCGTCGATCGGCAGACGTTCGCCGGGTTTGACCACGACGACATCCCCGATCTCCAGCTGTTCGACCGGCGCGACGAACTCCGCATCGCCGCGCCGCACAAGCGCAGTCTCTGGACGCAGCTTTCCGAGCGCCTCGATGGCTTTGCGCGTCCGCCCCATGGCGTAGGTCTCCAGCGCGCCGCTCAGCGTGAAGAGAAAGAGCAACAGCGCGCCCTCGGTCCATTCGCCGATTAAGGCAGCGCCGAGCGCGGCGGCCAGCATCAAAAAGTCGATATCGAATTTCCCCCGTCGCGCCTGCTCCCAGACGCCCAGAAAACCGGAGTAGCCGCCGGCGACAAACGCAATCAGCGCCAAAATGGCGATGCTCCATTCGGGCAGCCAGTGGATCACTTCTCCGCCCAGCCAGCCCGTCAACAGTGCGACTAACGTGATGAACGCCAGGATGAACTCATAGTTTTCCTTCCAGAAAGTCCACGTGCGCCATTCAGGCTTCGCGCTCGAGACCGCGACCGGATAGGACGCCGAGGTTTCGACAGTTGAAGTAGTCATACAATTTCCTCTTTCGAGTTCCTTGTTTGTGGGAATTTATCTTGCGCTGCAGTTTTGAGCATGGCGCGAATCTCGTCGAGACGCTGCAGGCGACATTCTGCGCAAAAGCCAACCAGGTCTAGCTTGACGGCGACGCTCTGAAAGCCGGTCTCCTGGCGCACCCGCTCCATCAACGCATCCACGCCGGGGTCGCCATAATAGTCGATGATCTTATGGCAACGCAGACAGATCAGGTTGACGTGAGGCTGGGTGTTGGTTTCGTAGTGCGTGTGGTCTGAACCGAAGCTCAACTCCACAATCGCCCCCAGCTCCCGCAGCGTGTTGAGCGTGTTGTAGACCGTGGCGCGGCTGATGCCCGGGTGGGTCGCCGCTAATTCCTCATACACCTGGTAAGCCGATGGGTGTCGCTCGGTGTGGGCCAAATACGCGCAAATTGCCATGCGTTGCGGCGTGAGGCGCAGTCCCGCCTTTTTCAGCATCTGCAGGTAGCGGCGATATTTTTCCGCAGGAGCGCTCGTTGTTTTTTTCGTAGAGTCCGACGTTGTCGTCATGGCGTTGTCTGCTTTAAATTTAGATTCAGTCGAATTTATATTTAGAACCAATCTAATTTACGGCCTCATTTTAACGCTGATTGTCCGTGGCGTCAAGGTCAAAAATAGAGCAAATGCGTTCCATCGATTCCGTCGGCGGCGAGCGAGTGGCTTTGACACGTCTGTTCAGCTTTGTTAAAATCGACACGCTTTTTAATTGCACATCTTGGGCGTTTGATCGCTCGACTGACTCGAACATGCGTCAATTGATCAGCTTTGTCGTCACCTTATCATTACTGTTGGTCACAATCGCATGGCTCGCGGCAAGTTATGCGCCGGCGTTGGCAGCGTCCTTGCCCAAAATAGCGTTTGCAACGCCGGCGCTTCAACCTGTCTTGTGGTGGCTGGCGGTCATCACCCTGGCGCTGTTCCTGCTCATCCAGTTGAATCTGTTCTGGACGACGATGCGCTGGTTTCGCTCGTCGAGTCGTGCGCCTGTTATGCAAGCGCTGGCTGCATTTGAGATTCGACGTAGTTGGGAGCTGTTCTGGACCCTCCTTCCTCTGTTGGCGACGTTCGCCCTGTTCTGGTGGATGTTGATCGGGAGCCTGATCACTTGACAATTTGAGGAGACCGGCAGAATAATAGGACTGCCTTACGCAAACCTTGTGCGCGCATCTGCAGAGTGTGTTGATACGCCTGCGAAGCGCTCGAATCGCGTTGAGGATTACAAGAGGGAACGTATGCTGAAATTGCCGCAATCTTCCACCGACCGTAAGCATTTTGTGATTGTTGGGGCATTAGTGGTGATCGCCACGATTGCGTTGGGCTTTTTCCTGCTGGCGATTCTGCCGGTCAAGGCGCAGCATTCGGTGCAGGCCGAGCCGATTCGATGGCTGTTCCAGTTGCACGTCTGGTTGATTGCGTTTCTCTTCGCACTCGTTGTTGTCTTTATGTTGTATGCGCTGATTGTCTTCCGCAAGCGCAAAGGCGACGACTCTGAAGGCGAACACTTTGAAGGCAATACAACACTGGAAGTGGCATGGACGGTCATTCCTCTGATCCTCGTCGTGATTTTCTCCTTTATCGGTTTTCAGACCCTGCGCGACGCCACCCGAGGAGGCGACGAGGTGCAGGTGGAAGCGGTTGGTTTTCAGTGGTCTTGGACGTTCAACTATCCCAATGGCGTCGTCAGTCAGGAGATGGTGCTGCCGGTCAACAAGCCGGCCTTGATTTCGCTGCGGGCGACCGACGTCATTCACTCCTTCTGGGTGGTGGAGTGGGGTCCAAAGCAGGATCTGGTCCCGGGCATGACCACGCGCATACACATCACGCCAACCAAAGTCGGTGAATTCCAGATCGTCTGCGCCGAGTTGTGCGGCCTCTCGCACTGGAGCATGGTGGCGAAGGTGCGCGTCGTGCCCGAAGATGAATATATCGCCTGGATGAATCAGAAGCTGGTGGAACAGAATATCCAGACGGCCAGCCGCTAGTTTTTGTTGAACATCCGCAGACAGGGGGAATCAACCTATGCAACTCACTTCTTTGGGATTGGTTCGAGGCATCATTGGCTACTTCGTCGGTCTTGTGATCGGGATGGCCGTCGTGATGATCTCGCGACTTGCGCTGGGCATGTCGGCCTGGGATCAGGAAGCGGGATGGGTCGGCGGCATCGTTTTTGCCACGATCGGGTTCATGTTGGCCGTCGGCTCCATGACCGACTGGCTCAAATGGACGCGTGGCGTTGAGACACCTTTTCACCACGGCCCGCCGGTCGGCAAACCGGCCTGGACGCGCTATTTCAGCGTCGATTACAACCACAAGGTGATCGGCATTCAATACGGCGTCACCGGCTTCCTGCTGTTGATCATCGGCGGCAGCTTTGCACTGGTCTTTCGGGCGGAGCTGGCCGACTCCGGCATCTCCTTCCTGCAGCCGGGCACCTATAACACGTTTCTGAGCATGCACGCCTGGGTGGCGCTGGCTTCGATTTTGCTCGGCGTCGGCGGCATGGCCAACTATCTGGTGCCGCTCATGATCGGCGCCGAGGACATGGCGTTCCCTCGCCTCAACGCTTTCGCCTACTGGATCAACGTGCCGGCCATCATCACGCTGATGATCAGCATGTTGTTCGGCTGGGACTCGGGCTGGACGGCCTACCCGCCGCTGAGCCTGCGCGGGCCGGTCGGCTATCAAATGGTCTTTTGGGCCATCTTCGGCATCGGTCTATCATCGATCCTGGGTTCGTTGAACCTGATCGTCACGATGCTGACGATGCGCCCCAAGGGCATGACGCTTTTCCGCATGCCGATCTTCTGCTGGGCCATCCTGGCGACGAGCATCATTCAGCTCACCGCCACGCAGCTGATCGGTTTGGCCTTCCTGATGCTCTCTTTCGAGCGCACGCTGGGCATGCCGTTCTTCAATCCGCTCTACAATGCGTTGGGCGAGAATATCGGCGGCCAGCCGCTGCTCTTCCAGCATCTTTTCTGGTTCTACTCGCATCCGGCGGTGTATGTCTTCGTGCTTCCCGGCCTGGGCATCATCAGCGAGCTGTTGCCGGTCTTCGCCCGCAAGCCGCTCTTTGGCTACCGCTGGATTGCGCTCTCCAGCCTGGCGATTGCGTTGGTCGGTTTCCTGGTCTGGGGGCACCATATGTTCACCTCCGGCTACGGCGAATACCTGCGCGTGGTCTTCATGATTTCGACGCTGCTGGTGGCCGTGCCGACCGGCGTCAAGTTCTTCAGTTGGCTGGGCACGCTCTGGGGTGGTCGCCTGACCTTCCCGACCCCGATGCTCTTCACGCTCGGCGCCATTTCGGTCTTCCTGATCGGCGGCCTGAGCGGCCCCATCCTGGCGACGGCGGCGACCGACCTTTTCCTGCATGACTCGTATTTCGTGGTCGGCCACTTCCACGCCACGATCTTCGGCGGCTTCGTCTTCCCGTTCTTCGCCGCCATCTACTACTGGTATCCCAAGATCACAGGGCGCATGTACAACGAGACGCTCGGCAAGATTCACTTCTGGCTGATGACGCCCGGCTTCTGGGTGATGAGCCTGGCGCAGATGACGGCCGGCACGATGGGCATGCGCCGTCGCATCGCCGACTACGATCCGGCGCTCGGCGTGGAGCCGGTGCACATGTTGATCACGATCGCCGGTTTTGTCATCGCCTTCTCCATCTTGCTGATGATCTACAACCTCTTCACCAGCGCCGAAGTCGGTGCATTGGCGGGCAACAATCCGTGGCGCTCGCGCTCGCCGGAATGGCAGATTCCTTCGCCGGTTCCGGAGCACAGCTACGCGCGGCCGATCACGGTCGTGGGCGAGCCATACGACTACGGTCTGGCCGGCTCCACCTATGTAGCGATGGCGGGCGCAGGGGACGACTGATTCACCGTTGTGTATAAGACGATTTGAGAAGGAAACAGCGCTATGTCGAAACAAGGGTATGGCTTTGTAGTTCTGATCGGGATCATACTGGCGGTGCTGACGGTCATCGAATACTACATGGGGCTCTGGCACGTCGGCGCTGCGCTCCTCTTGCTGGTTGCAGCGCTGAAGGCGATCCTGGTCGTCTACTTCTTCATGCATGTCAGTCGTCTCTGGAAGACGGAAGAGGAGCATTGATCTATGGCTGCGATTACGACCGGCGTCCACGCTGTCGCCGCCCATCACGAGGCTCACGACGATTACGCCGTCCAGCTGCGCAGGAATCGCCTGGGGCTCTGGCTCTTCTTCATCTCAGAGGCGTTTCTGTTCGGCGGGCTGTTGGCCACCCGCTTCTACCTCTGGGGCAACACCCGGCCAGAGCTTGACCAGGCCATCGGCTTGATCGTCACTTCCGTGCTGTTGTTGAGTTCGGTCTCTATGCGTCTGGCGGAGACCGCCATGGAGAAGGGCAATCGGCAACTTTTCTCAATCTTCATCTTGCTCACGGCCTTCTTCGGCCTGGTCTTCCTGGGCGGCGTCGTGATCTTCGAGTGGGGGTTGATTCCGGCCATCTATCAGGGGCACCTGACTCCGTGGGGCGACAAATACGGCGCCGTAGTCTTCGCCATGACCGGCATGCACGCCCTCCATGTGGTCTCGGGCATCGTCTTCATCTTCATCGTCTGGAACCTGGCGCGCAAGGGACACTTCTCGCCGCAACGACACTGGGGCGTGGAGTCTTGCGCCATCTACTGGCACTACGTCGACGTCGTGTGGATTTTCTTCTACCCGGCGCTCTACCTGATCGGCAACGCAGTGCATTTGTCGCATTGATAACGTTTTTTGCACAGAGACAGGTGTATAATGCGCAATGTATGAAGGGCGTTGGCCTGAACATACATTGCGCATTTTCTGTCTGTTGCGAGGTTGAATGATGCATCCACTGGTGAGAGCGCTTTTGGGGCCCTGGGAGCTGCGGTGGGAGGTGCTGATCCCGCTGGCGCTCTTCGGCTCGCTCTATGCGCTCGGATGGGTGCGCCTGCGACGCCAGAGCAAGACGCAGAAGGTCGCCAGCAAGTGGCGGCTGGTCCTGTATTACCTGGGACTGGGTTCAGTCGCACTGGCGCTGATGTCGCCGATCGACTGGCTGAGCACGCAGCTGCTGACCATGCACATGGTGCAGCACAAGATTCTGGTGATGGTCTCTGCCCCGTTGATCTGGCTGGGCAACCCGTATCCGGTGGCCCTTTGGGGGCTGCCCCTTTCCGTGCGCCGCTTTGTGACCGCCGGCATCGCAGGCGACACGTGGTTGCGCGCCGGGCTGAAGGCGATCAGCGCGCCGGGCATCTGCTGGCTTGTCTTCACCTTCACGTACCTTGCCTGGCACGATCCGTTTCTTTACGATCTGGCGCTGCGCGTGGATTGGGTGCACAACCTGGAGCATCTCACCTTCTTCCTGACCGCCATGCTCTTCTGGTGGCCGGTTGTCAACGGCGCGCCGCGGCTTCATAAGAGCATGCCTTACTGGGGACGGATTCTTTTCGTGCTCGCCTTTGTTCCGCCCAACGCCATCGCCGGCTTCGCCATCGCCAATTCTCCTGAGGTGATCTACGCCCACTACAACACCGTCCCAAGGCTTTATGGGATGTCCGCGCTTCAGGACCAGATGATCGGCGGCGCTGTGATGTGGGTGTGGAGCAGCGAAATGATGATCAACGTCGCCGTCATCATGCTCGGCGTGATGTCGTTGAAGGAGCGCAAGCGCAAACAGAAAGAAACCGAGGCGGCCGGGAGTGCACAAAAGCCTCTTTCCGAACACCGGATAGAGAAAGTGGAGGTGGCGGGATGAGGCGCCTGGATGGTGGCCTGGGACAGGTGCATCGAATTGTCCTCATGCTTGCCTCAGTCTGGTTGATGATCGCAGTTAGCGTGACGCCGGCGGCTGCGCATGGCGGCGGGACGCCGCAAGTCGTCGACGCCCCCGCCGGCCCCTACCGCCTTTTTGCGTGGACCACGCCCGATCCCTGGCGCGCCGGTGAAGTTGCGCACATCACCGTCGCCGTCACTCGAGTGGACGCCGCCGGTCAGGTCTTTCCGGTCGCCGACGCTCAGGTGATGATCCGGCTGACCTCGGAGACGCAGCCAGAGCAGACGTTGACTTTGCCGGCGCAGCCGGTGAGCGCAGTCGCGACCGGCTTCTACGAACTCGACCACAAATTTCCAGGCGACGGCTTGTGGCGCATCGAGGTGGAAGCGCGCGGGGCCGAGGGCGTCGGCGTCGTTGCGTTCACTATGGCGGTCGAGCCGGCTGCCTCCGCCCCGTGGCTGCTGTGGGCGGGAGCGACACTGGCGGCGGTGGTCATCGCATTTGGCTTGTGGCAGGCTGCGCGTCGACGTGCAACGCAAGCGGTTGCGCGCCGCACAGCGCAGCCTTCGTTGCCGATCAAGGGATAAGGTATGGTTCTTCTCAAGCTTTTCAGCAAGAAATGGATTGTCTTCACGCTCATCGTAATCGCCGTGATGGCTTTGTTTGTGCGGCTGGGTTTCTGGCAGCTCGATCGCTATGAGCAGAAGCGAGCCTACAATGCGCTGCTTGCGCAACGTTGGGCGCAGGAACCGTTCAACTTGAGCCGGGAGCCGCTGCCCGCCGATCTGAAGGAAATGGAATATCGCCGCGTTACGGCCGACGGCTATTTTGACTATGACCATCAAATCGTATTGAGAGGCCAGGTCTACCGGGATGCGGCGGGCGTCGTGCTGGTCACCCCGTTTGTCATGGACGGCAACCGCGCCGTGCTGGTGGCGCGCGGCTGGGTTCCCGCCGACCGCGCCGATCCGCGCTTCTGGCCCGAACTGGAGGAGCCGGCGGGCGCGCCGATGATCGGCCTGATCCGCCCCTCGCAGGCGGCGCCGAACGGACAAATCTCTGTCGCAGCGGACAGCGCTCAGCGAGAATGGTATCGGATTGACATTGCGGCCATTCAGGCGCAGATGCCCTATTCGCTGGAGCCGGTGTGGATTCAACAACTGCCCGAGCCTGCGCGCCCGATCGACCGACTGCCGGTGCGCGAAGAGCCGATGGCGCTCGACGCCACCACCCACATGAGCTACGCCGTGCAATGGTTTTCATTCGCCGTCATCGCCGGTTTCGGCTATGTGATGTTCGTGCGCTTCAAGGAGCGCCAGGCAAGGCTGGGGGAGCGCTCGGCCGACGTCTTCCCGCTTTCCGCACACGCGCGTGACGTCAATGAGCATCGCGTCGCCGAACAGGTGACGAAAGCAGACGACGGCGTCGTCGAGGCGTCCGCCTCTGCAGCTCCGTCAAAAGCTGCGTGAGGTCGGCGAACAGTGAAGTCATCGCCGTTTTGCATGCGTCCAACATCAAAAAATCATCATACAAAGTGAATTTGCCTGCATGATTAAGAGCACAACTGTTAAAGAAAGCGCTCCATCCGAGCCCGAATTGACGCGCGAGCAGGCGCTGGTGCGATTGGCGATCGGCGACTATATCATGCTGACCAAGCCGCGCATTATTCTGTTGTTGCTGGTCACCACCTTTGTGCCGATGTTTCTGGCCGGGCCAACGGCGCCCGACGGCTGGCTGATCCTCTGGACGATGGTGGGGGGATTTCTCGCAGCAGGGGGCGCCAATGCGCTCAATCAGTTCGTCGACCGCGACATCGACCATGTGATGGTGCGCACGCGACGTCGCCCGCTGCCCAGCGGGCGCATGAAGCCGGCGCAGGTGTTGATTTTTGGCGTCTTGCTCGGCGCGTTAAGCTTTTGGGTGCTTTGGTGGAAGGTCAATCTCCTCTCTGCGTTGATTGCACTGTTTGGATTGCTCTTTTACGTCTTTGTGTATACGCTTTTGTTGAAGCGTTCGAGCACGCAGAACATCGTGGTCGGCGGCCTTGCGGGCGCAGTGCCGCCGCTGGTGGGCTGGGCGGCGGTCGCCAATGAGATTTCGCTGCTTCCCCTGTTGATGGTGATGATCGTCTTCTATTGGACGCCGCCGCACTTTTGGGCGTTGGCGCTGATGCGACAGAAGGAATATCGGGCGGCCGGAGTCCCCATGCTGCCCGTCATCGCCGGCGAACGGGAGACGCATCGTCAAATCCTGCTCTATTCGATCCTGCTTTTTTTGATCAGCGTGCTGCCGGTCTTTCTGCAATTGTTGGGGCCGGTCTACCTTGTGTTGGCGCTGATCCTCAACGGAATTTTTCTGGGACAGGCGGTCGACATCTGGCGCAAACCGACCAACGCAGCAGTGTGGCGTCTGTACAAATATAGCCTGCTCTATCTTGCCCTGCTCTTTCTGGCGATGGGCGTCGATCGGCTTTTCTTCGTCCCGCCCACGAACGTTGTGAACTTTGTGTGGCGGCTGCCTTTCTAGGCAGCCATCATGCCTGGACGACGCCACGCATTTTTGTTCTTTTTTGCGGCTCTGCGTTGAATTCTTTGGCCATGCGTTCGGAAGTCCAGCAGCAACTGCTCGAGCTGAACCGCCGGTTTTATGCGACCGTCGCCGAGGAGTTTGATCGCACCCGTCAGGGGATTCCGGAAGGCATGCGTCGGCTGGCGCACCTGCTGAGCGAGCGGTTGCCGTCGCCCGCGCGGGTGCTCGACGTGGGTTGCGGCAACGGACGTTTTGCGCGCGCCCTGGCCGAGGCAGGCGTCGTGGGCCGATACACCGGTCTCGACGCCGACCAACGCCTGCTGGCGCTGGCGATGGAGCAAACGTGCAGGTTGGAAGGGCTTTCCTGCCGCTTTGCACCCGCCGATCTGGCCCAGCCCGAATGGGTGAAGGCTGCGACGGAGGCCCCCTACGACGCTGTTGTTTCTTTGGCGGTGTTGCATCACTTTCCGGGCCGCGCCCTGCGCCAACGGCTGGTGCAGGAGATGGCGAGCCTGCTGGCGCCTCGAGGGCTGCTGACGCTTTCGACCTGGCAGTTTCTCAGCGCCTCACGCTTTCTTGAACGCACGTTGCCCTGGAGCGAAGTCGGGCTGAGCGAGGCGGACGTCGAACCCGGCGACGCGCTCCTGCCCTGGAACCAGGGCGTGCACGCCGTGCGTTACGTCCACCACCTCGACCTGACAGAGCTCGAGGAACTCCTGGCCGCCTGTGGGCTGCATATCATAGAGCGCTTTCGGGCCGACGGCAAGGAGGGGAATTTAAATCTGTTTGTGGTGGCGCAACGAAACGATTGAACTTGCAAGGGGGCAAACTTGCTCGCCTCAACCTGCTTCTCCATCTGATGGCGAGCGTCGACGTAAAGCCGACCGACCCACTGCGTTGGCGGTGACGACCAGCCCGGGCAGCTTCACCGGCGTGCACATCGCTGTCAGCGCAGCCAAAGGCATCGGGTTGGGGTTGCCCACCCATGTTGGCTCGTCGGCGAAGTGGGCCTCGACCTCGCCGCCGTTGTGGATGCGCTGACTTATGGGGTTGTCATCGAACCGGTCTATGGGGAAGGGTGTTGCGCGCCGCCCCCACATCCGCAGACCTTTGCCATGGAAGGGTGGCTGTGCACCCGTCAGGTTTCCCCCGAGGCCGCCAGCCGGGTCGCCCAGGCGATAGAGGCGGCCTTTGCGGCATTTGACCGCTGCGAAGATTGAGCGCACCCTAGAAGTGAACCGACTTGCGGCTGGGGTCGACTTTGACAATCAGCGTCTGACCGCGTTGATGCCGCACAATCTGGACACCTCTTGGGCCGTGTCCGTCAGTTTTTTCAAGCGTTTCCTCAAAGCTCAGCACCTTAAGTTTGCTGCGTGACTTGCACTGCTTGGCTGGTCGCTGGCGGCTCAAGCCACACCGTTTCCGGAGCGTTCTGTAGGAGGTCGGACTATCATAGACGACAGCATAATCTCGTTCGACCAAGCGAGCCAGGTCTTTCACGGTCTAGAACTGCGCAGATATGGCTTCGTCTCCTAACAGTTGTTCAGGCATGCACCGTTTGAGTTGAGCCGCCAGATGCTCCACTTGGTCAGGACGTAGTTTCGCCGAGTTGCCGCCAGCCCGTTTGTCAACCAGCCCGGCGATGCCAAATCGCTGGTAACTGCGACTCCAGTTCATCAGGCTGCTGCGACTACAACCGACGCTCGACATAATTTCAGATGGCGTCTTTCCTGTGCCGTAAAGGCGGACAGTCAGGAAACGAATCTTGGTGTTGCCTTCCCTGCATTGATCATAGGCAACCTGCAATTCACTCACCTGCTCTGGTGTGAACAAAGTGCGTTTTTTGGTATACCCCTATATTGTAAGTTCTTTATGTTGTATAAATTTTACTTGATTTGTCTATCAGCTATTACTTTCATACATGAGTATTCAAGGAGGGGGTCCAAAGCGTGGTAGGTTGGGCAGACCATGCCTTTGCTCAACACACAGCTCCTCAACAGTTTACTGGTTGTTATCCCACTCCTCCCAGAACAGCGCGCCATCACCGGGTGCTGCCGGAATATAGACGCGGCCATTGTGACGCGGGAGCGGCAGCGAGCCAAGGTGCAAGCAATCAAACAGGGGATAATGCAGGAGTTGTTGACAGGGCGGGTCCGGCTGTCATAAAAGGAGGTTGCTTCCCGTGAGGATTTGTCGGATATGCGTCGAAAACTTCCGAAACTTCAAACATCTCGATGTGAAAACAGGCGAACAACTTGTCATTGTTGGCGAGAACAAGGTCGGCAAGACAAACCTCCTGCACGCATTGCGTCTGGTGCTCGATCCCTCCCTTCCTGACAGCGTCCGCCAGTTAAGAAAGACGGACTTCTGGGATGGATTGAAAGGGCACTTGACCAAGGATACTGTCATTCGGGTATCGGTTGATCTGACGGACTTTGAGGATGACGAAGATTTGTTAGCCATATTGGCCGAGCATATCGTAGAGGTTGAGCCCCTGGTGGCACGTGTTTGACCTATCTGTTTCGACCGAAGGTGAATAATCCAGAATACGATCCTTCGTCAGAAGTCGACTATGAGTTTCTTGTCTTCGGTGGCGACCGCGAGGAAAACCGAATAGGCTACGAGTTGCGACGACGCATTCCACTAGATCTGATGCCTGCTTTGCGCGATGCGGAGGGCGATCTGGCAGCCTGGACACGCTCTCCGTTACGTCCCCTGCTCAACCGGGCGACTGAGGCGATAGACCGCCATCATCTTACGACCGTGTCGGAGAAAGTTCGTGAGGCCACCGGGGCTGTGCTAGATATACCGCATAAAGACGACCCTCAACAAAAACCTCTCCGAGCGCTCGAAAAAGAGGTTTACAAGACCATCAAAGATTTCGTCGGTGAGCGCCAGGCGTTGCAAACAGCTCTGGGCTTTTCCGCCACGGATCCCGAAAAGCTTTTGCAGTCTATTCGGCTATTGATTGACGGCGGTAAGAGGACAGTAGGAGATGCCAGTCTGGGGTCTGCTAATCTGCTCTACATCACGCTCTTGTCCATCCAAATTAACCAGCTCGTCGCAATCAACGAAAGGAGCCACACATTCCTGGCCATCGAGGAGCCTGAAGCCCACCTCCATCCGCATCTTCAACGACTGGTCTATCGTGACTTTCTCAGTCCTCGTGCCCATCTGGCGGACAACAAACGCGGTGAACGGCGGCCCCAAACCCTCCTACTTACCACACACTCGCCTCATATCCTCAGTGTGGCGCCCTTGTCGTCCATCGTGTTGCTCAAAGCAGAGAAGCAAAAGGACGAGGATGGTGTCGAGTATACTCATACTGTCGGATTGTCTGCTGGCGCTCTAAAACTTGATGCAAACGAAGTTGCAGACCTCGAACGCTACCTGGACGTCAATCGCGGCGAGCTCCTCTTCGCTCGCGGCGTCATTCTGGTAGAGGGAACCGCTGAGGAGTACTTGGTGCCGGCGTTTGCCAGTCTGCATGGATATCCGCTGGATGAGTATGGCATAACTGTATGCTCGGTATCGGGCACCAATTTCATACCATACGTAAAGCTGCTTGGCAAGCAAGGCTTTGACATACCGTTTGCTGTTATTACGGATAGAGATCCGAGAGCAGATGGTGGCGAACCGCTTGGCAAATCCCGTGTAATGAGATTGCTTAAACACATCAGCCTAGAAGGTCAGCAAGCCAGCGATGGCTTGGAAAACGGCTGGGAGACTATGGGTAAAGCATGCGGGATATTTGTCAATCAGCATACACTCGAAATTGATCTGTTCGACATAGCCTCTGAGCTGGTTTGTTCGGTACTGGAGGAATTGACTGAGAACCGTGAGGCCAAGGCACGCGTACAAACCTGGAGACAGGATCCCTGTGCTCTAGATCAAGAACGTTTTCTGAAAGACATCGAAGAAATCGGAAAGGGACGATTTGCCCAACGGCTGGCAAGCAGAGTGAAAGCCGTTCACTGTCCATCGTATATCCGTGAAGCTATTGAATATGTCGCAGCTAAGTGCCAATAGGTCTCTGCTCTCAGAAGAAGCAGAAAAACTAAACTTGGAACAGAAGCAGGTCTACGACGCTACAGGGAATTGCGTCGTACTTGCCGGGCCCGGCACGGGTAAGACCCGAACCCTGACGCTCAAGCTGGCGCGGATGCTGCAGGAAGATGTGCGCCCGCCGCGCGGCATTGCATGTATCACCTTTAGTAACGAGTGCGTCCGGGAGATCGAACGTCGCCTTGACAAACTCGGCATTCGTCGTGATCGGCGCCTTTTTGTTGGGACAGTGCACAGCTTCTGCCTTGTTAATATCGTTAAGCCATATGCGAGACTGGCAGGGCTCCTACTGCCAGACCCTCTCAAAATTGCAAGCGAACAGGACCGGTCAACTTGTTTCGAGCAAGCTCGGAGCAGGTGTCAATCCAGCTCTTCCAGCGTTGAGATGGATCGTCACCGTCGCACATGCCTTGACAGAGGATCTCCTGAGTGGCAGCAGAATGGGTTAGGCAACCTGGTCGAAGCTTACGAGGAAGAGTTACGTAAAAGTGGCTTGCTTGACTTTGACGACATGACCCTGCTGGGATTGAAGATTGTGCAGGAAAACATGTGGGCGCAAAAGCTGCTCAAGGCTCGCTATCCTGTTCTGGTGGTTGACGAGTATCAGGACTTGGGTCTACCGCTACACCGCTTGGTCGAAATCTTGTGCTTCAAAGCAGGCATACGCCTGTTGGCAGTGGGTGATCCCAATCAGTCTATCTACGGGTTCAACGGCGCCAGGCCCGATCTACTGTTGGACCTGGCTCAGAGGAGCGCTGTTGCAAAATTCGAACTACATCTCAATTATCGGTCCGGCCCACGCATTGTTGAAGCTTCGCAGCAAGTCATTGGTCAGTCTGGGATAACCAGACCGCAAGACGGTGCCCACCAGGGAGAAATCTGTTTCCGGTGCATACCCGAAGGTCTTTCAGAGCAAGCTCGTTTGATCTGTGAGAAGATAATAACAGAACTGACCGCAGCGGGTTGCAAGCTCGGTGATATAGCGGTCTTGTATGTGGACAAAAACGACGGTGACATTATTGCTACGGCTGCCCAAAACGCACATCTCAAATTCATTCGCATTGATCGGAATGCGCCTTATCCCAAAACACGCCTCACGCGTTGGTTGGAGGACTGCGCCATTTGGTGCGTAGAGGGTTGGAAAAGAGGAGATCCTCGTTTATCAGACTTACTTCGTATTTGGAGCGAGTTTGCTGGCGATGCTCCAGGCCTTCCAACAGAAAGTCGCAGCAAGCTGGTGAGTTTCTTGTGGCGACACAGACAAACCGATGAGCGGCCTCCGATATCCTTGCAGGAATGGATTTCTGGCCTTCATGAAGAGTGTCTGCAGTTTGTGTTCTTTAAGAACTGTGAGTATCAGGATGATTTCGAGGCGCTGTGTAAATTGCAACAGGCTTGTGACAGCCAGGGCGCTCTGTCCGGTATCACACTGCCTGACTTCGCCGGACAGAGAGGAAGCGAGGAGCATCTGAATTTGATCACTCTTCATCAGGCAAAGGGCCGCGAGTTTGAAGTCGTGATCATGATGGGCCTGGAACAGGGACGTCTACCTAATTGGAGAAGCGACTCCAGTGAGGAGAAAGCAGAGGCGCGCCGATTATTCTATGTGGGCCTCACGCGCGCAAAAAAGAAGGTGTTCTTGCTCTATTCGGGATGGTATCAGAACAATAACGGCCAGATATTTAAAAAGGGAGCTTCTGAGTTTGTGACTGAACTTCAGAACAATCTTGCGGCGAAGGAGACAGTATGACCACCGTCGGTCAACGCAAGCGCCTCGTTCAGGATTGCGTCATCCGCCTGCTGTACGACCAACTCGGCTCCATATACCTGGGGAACTGGAGCGACCGGCCCGACAACCACAACGTCGAGTCGGACGTGCTGCACACCTGGCCGGGAAAACGCGGCTACGACAAGTTAACAACGGAACGCGCCTTGCGCCAGTCGTATCAGGCTGCCGCGCCGGACTGAAGGCGTATCCGCCATGATTTCATTAGCAATGAAATCGTTTGAGTGTATGATTGCAGCGTGACTGAAAACCGTTGGGCGTCCCGCACCGGCTCCAACGCCTCACTGCTCAGCCGCGAGCTGGGCTCGCGGCTGAGCGGCCGCTACGCGCCGGTGGAGCTGTTCCCCTTCTCCTTCGTCGAGTTTCTGCGCTTTCGCGGCTACGCACTGCCCGACCTGACGCGGCTCACGACGGTGGAAGCGGCCGCTTGCAGGGCGCCCTGGCCGAATACATGCGCCTGGGCGGCGTTCCCGAGCTGTTCAAGCACCCTGAGTTGCCGCTGGCGCGCACCCTCTACGACGACGTGCTCTACCGCGACATTGCCACGCGCCACCGCATCGAGGACGTACGGCCGCTGAAGGAGTTGGCCTTTTATCTGATGAGCAATCCGGCGGGGCTGGTGTCTTTCAACAAGCTCAAGGAGCAGCTCTGGCTGGGCAGCGTCAACACGGTCAAGAACTACATCAAGCACCTGGAGAATAGCTGGCCGATCTTCACAACTGCTGCAGAGTTGAAGCCCAAGCCGGGAACCAACCGTTTTTCCGTTTCCCAGTGCTCGGCAGACCGCAAGGTCTTGGAGAATTTGAGGAAGCGCAGCTATGAGCTGCGCCTGCAGGTTGCCCCAATGGTTTGTTAAATTTCATCAGCTTCCCGGAAAGTCGTATTCTACGGGAAACCTTCAATCAACTGCGGAACTTCTATAAAGACCCAAAGACCGATCCCTCACAGGTTTGCTCCGGCGGTGGCGGCCCAGGTATACTTCGCTCATGATCACCCCGCCTCAACCTCACCTCGTCGTCGCCAGGCTGCGGCGCCCGATCGCTCCTGCGCGCGCTGTGGCCCGCCCGGGATTGATCGCAAGGCTGAACGAAGGGCTGGCGGCAGGACGCCTGCTGACGCTGATCGCGGCGCCGGCGGGCTACGGCAAGACCACGCTGGCCGTGCAGTGGGCGGCGCAGGTGAACCATCCCGTGGCCTGGCTCTCCCTGGACGAGGCTGATGACGACCCATTGCGCTTTTGCACATACTTCGTGGCGGCGCTGCAAACGGCGGCGCCTTCCCTCGGCGCAGAATTGACTCCTGTGCTGGCCGCCGGTCAGCCACCGCCGCCGGCGGCGCTGGCCGCCGCGCTTCTCAATGACCTGGCTGCAGTCGAGGCAGGGCCGATCCTCTGCATCCTGGACGACTTCCACGTGATCCAGGATCCCTTCATCCTGGCTCTTCTAGAGAACCTGCTGATGCATCAGCCCACCGGCCTCCGCCTGGCGCTGGTGACGCGTGAGGACCCGGCCCTGCCCCTGGCCAGGCTGCGCGCCCGCAATCAACTGACCGAGGTGCGGGCAGCCGACCTGCGCTTCTCGCAGGCGGAGGCGGCCGCCCTCCTGCGCGACGGCATGGGACTGAGCTTAACCGATCCCGACCTGGCCCACCTGGCCGAGCGCACCGAAGGCTGGGTCGCCGGCCTGCACCTGGCAGGTCTGTCGTTGCAGGGGCGCTCCGACCCATCTACGTTCGTCCAAACCCTCAGCGGCTCGCATCGCTTTATTCTCAGCTACCTGACCGAAGAGGTGCTGGCGCGCCAGCCGGGCGATGTGCAGGAGTTCCTGTTGCAGACCTCGATCCTGGATCGGCTCACCGGCGACCTCTGCGACGCAGTCACCGGACGCCGCAACAGCGCAGCGCTGTTGGAGCGACTGTTCACCGCCAATCTCTTCCTCATCTCCGAAGACGATGAGGCGCGCTGGTACCGCTATCATCGCCTCTTCGCCGGGCTGTTGCAGAGCCAGCTGCGTCGGCGCAGCCCAGAGCAGATGGCCGAGCTGCATCGCCGGGCCGGCCTGTGGCATGCGGCGCACAATTCGCCCGCCACCGCCATCGATCACGCCCTGGCCGCAGGCGATTACCACCGGGTCGTCGAATGGCTGGAGCGCTCCGCCTGGGCGCTGCTGAATCAGGGCTACGCGCGCAAGCTGGAGGCGTGGTGGCATGCGCTGCCCCCAGAGCATCGCAGCCGAAGCCTGCGCCTCACCTTGGACTTCGGCTGGATGCGCCTGCTGCGCGGCGCGTTGGAGCAGGTGGAGCCGCTGTTAGAGCAGGCGGAAGCGTCCCTGACCGTCGGCGACTCGGATGAACAGGTCGCCGGGCGGGCCGAGTGGCTTGCGCTGCGAGCCAACTGGCTTCAAGCTGGCGGACGCCATGCGGAGGCGATTGAGGCCGCCCACCAGGCGTTGGAGATCGTCCCCTCGAAAGATTTGCGCGTCATCGGGCTGGCCAGCCTGGCGCTGGGGGGAGCGTATCGGCAACTTGCCAACTTCGAGCGCAGTGAAACAGCGCTGCGGAGGGCGATTCAGGCCAGCCGGAACGCAGGCGATCGCGTGACGGAGACGCTCGCCACTGCGCACCTGGCCTTGATGGCGACGCAGTATGGGCGGCTGCGCCTGGCGGCCAGCGTCGCTGCAGAAGCCATCCAACGCCTCACAGAAGCGCATACGGCGCCGCCCATTCTCGGCGCTTTACACGGCGCATTAGGGCGGGTCTACTACGAATGGAATGACCTGCAGGCGGCGCAAGACCACCTGGAGCGGGGCGTCCGGCTAAGCGCCCTGGCCGGTCACAACGCCTCGACGATCTACACCCTGTGCGCGCTGGCGCGTCTTTTTCAGGCCGCAGGAGCACTGGAGGAGGCCAGCCGTTGTCTGGACGAAGCTGCAGCATTGCTGGCGCAAGGGGCGCCGGGTTGGGTCCGACCTGAACTGATCGCTCGTCAGGTTGGCCTGGCGCTGGCGCAAGGAGACGCAGCCACAGCCGAAATGCGCTTGCGGGCCGGCGGCCTCGATCCTGACGCTCCGGTCAACGATCACACCGAGGCGCTGCATCTGGCCTGGCTGCGGCTGTTCCTGGTGCGAGGCGATGCCCGGACCGCCGACCTGGCGCAACGCATCATTGCCGCCGCCGAAGCGGGCGGCCGCCAGGCTGCGCTGATCCAGGCGCTTCTTCTGGCGGCGCAGCTCGAAGCGGATCCGCCATCCCGTGCAGCAGCCCACCTTCGACGAGCGCTGGCGCTGGCCGAGCCGGAAGGCTTTGTGCGCGTTTTCCTGGATGAAGGCCCAACCCTTGCCGCGTTGTTGCAACAGCTGGGGCCTCCCTCCTGGCTGGCCCATGTCATACCCGCCGCCCGGCATCCTTCTTTACAAGAAAAAGCGATGGCCTCGCTCGCTCCCGAAAGGACAGAAGCGCAATGGGGCGATGCCCTGTTTGAGCCGTTAAGCGCGCGAGAGACAGAGGTGCTGCGGCTGCTGGCCGAGGGTCTTACCTACGCCGAGATTGCGGAACGGTTGGTCGTCAGCCTCAACACGGTGCGCTTTCACGTCAAGGAAATCTACGGCAAGCTAGGGGTGAACCGCCGCACCCAGGCTGTACGGCAGGCGCAGGAGCTGGGTTTGCTTTAGTCGACGCAACTCCATCTTTTTCACCGGACGGACTACATGGCCATGTAGTCCGTTTTTATTTGGGCGGGCGTACACTGAAGATGAAATGGAAAGGAGCAGGACCATGAATGCAAAAACCGGCGCCGGCGACAGAAGAGTCTACAGCATCGTCGTTCGAGGCCAGGTGGATGAGGAATTTGTCGCAGCCTATTGCCCGGCGGCAACCAAAATGACCTGGGATGGCGACGCCACGCGGCTGTCGAACATCCACACGGACCAGGCCGGGATCGTCGGTTTGGTTCGCCATCTGCACAGCCTGGGCTATGTTGTTTTGTCTCTGGAAAGCTGACAATTCGTCGGCTATGCAGTGTATGTTTCAGCAAGGAGCAAGGATGTCATCTCAAGCCCTGACCCGCCGCACTTTCATCAAAGCCGCCGGTGTGACGGCTGCAGGCGTGGCGCTGGCCGGCGTCGGCCTGGGCGTCGCAGCCACCCGCACGCCGGCATTCGACTACCCTGAGATCGTTCTGGAAGGAGAGACGTCGATGAAGAAACGTATTCTTGTCGCCTACGCCACTCGCGCCGGCTCCACCGCCGAAATTGCGCAGGCCATAGCAGAAACGCTGACCGCCCGCGGCTACGCCGTGGATGTTCGGCCGGTGAAGGAGAAGCCCAGCCTGGACGGGTGCGCCGCTGTCGTGCTGGGCAGCGCCGTTCGCATGGGCGCCTGGCTGCCCGAGGCCGTGAACTTCGTCCAGGCGAACCAGGCTGCGCTCCGTGCGCTGCCCGTGGCGCTCTTCACCGTGCACATGCTCAACACAGGCGACGACGAAGCCAGCCAAACCGCACGCGCCGCCTACGTGAACAGCGTGCTGCCGCTGTTGAACGAGGCCGAGACGGTCTATTTTGAGGGCAAGATGGACTTCAGCCGCCTCTCGTTCCTCGACCGGTTCATTGCGAAGATGGTCGGGGCGGTTGAGGAAGACAATCGGGATTGGGAGCGAATCCATGCCTGGGCGAACACCGTTTGGAGCTAAGATGGGCCTCATGAAACATCAGAATGCTTTGCCATCCTTCGGCCTGAAAACTTTCATGACGCTCGCCGCCATTGGTCTCGTGGCCGTCGCTCTATTCTTTTTTTATACGCGGAGCACGCAGACCGAGGCTCCGGCTCGTCCCAATCCATCGGAGATTTACGCCGCCGACGGGGGCGACCGGCTTTATTCCCCCTTTTCGTTGCAGATTGATCCCATGGAGCGTCTGTTGCTGATCAACTTCGAGCAAGATCCGGACGAAATCTATGTGGGCTTCGAGCCGCAAGTCTTCGACGACCCCGTCCACGGTCGGGGCATGCTAGTGATTGGCTGGCGCGTGGATGGCCGCGTCGATGTGTACCATCAGCCCGGCCTGATCCTCGACCCTGCCACCTATGATATCGCCGGTCAAGGCTTGGCGGAGATGGTGGAGCGCCCCTTCACCGACGCTTATTTCGAGGTCAACGCTGCGGGTGTGGACGCCTACTTTGCCTTCGATGACTTGCTGGGGCGTCGCATCGAGGTCACCGTCCAAGAGCGCAATGCACGCCCGCGCAAGCCCTTTGGCCTGCTGGCTCCGATGGGCAGCGCCGCCGCCTCCCCTTCTGCGCTGCCGCTCGTTTTCTTGCACGACTTCTACTTCGTGCGCCAGGGGGACACGAACCTCTCGATTGTGGTGGATGGTCAGGTGCGCCGGCCGGACGCCCTGCCCATCCCTCTAGACGGCATGCGCATGCACTTCACCCGCTACAGCCCCGACCCCCTGATCGCCACGTTAAATCCAGCCTACGAAGGTCCGCTTGCGCCGCTGGAACGCACCGGCGAGCAGGAAGCTCGCCTGGGCGATCTGGTCTTTGACCTGGTCGACAACCAGGGGCGGACGGAGATCGTCCAGATGCGCCGCACCTTCAAGCAACGAGAGATCGCAGTTGCGTTCAACCCACCCCTGCCGCACCTACTCAATTTGGCGGACGGAGCAGAAACGAGCGGAACTTTCACCCTGCGCGGGGACCCGTCGGTGGGAACCGTGACCGGCGAATACCGGATCAAGCGCGCAGGGAGCAGCGTCGAGGTGCAGCTGACGCCCGGCGGCGGCTGGCGCCCGAACGAAAGCAAATGGGAGTTGCGCTTTCTCTATTGGGTGGCGTCCGTATTTAAGCAGTGGCCGAAGACGTATCTCTGGACGGGCAGCCTAGACCTGACCGACCCAGAGCAGGTCACGATGCAATCCACCTGGCGGCGAACCGAATGACGCGCCTCTCATCTCATCGGCGGTGCTGGAGCGCCTCCGGATTCAGACAGTTGGGCGGGAGCCTGCCTTCCAACCCGGCCAACAAATTGTCGGCGGCCATCTCAGCCATGCGGCTGCGCGTCTCGAAGCTGGCGCTGGCGATGTGCGGCGCGATCAGCGCGTTGTCGAGCGTGTACAGCGGATGGTCGGCGGGCAGAGGCTCCGGGTCGGTGACGTCGAGCCCGGCGGCGAAAATCTGCCTCGCCTTCAGCGCTTCATAGAGCGCCATCGTATCGACGACCGGCCCGCGCGCCGTGTTGACGAGCACGGCGTTCGGCTTCATCAACCGCAGCGCGGCGGCGTCGATGTAGTGGCGCGTTTCCGGCGTCAACGGCACGTGCAGGGAGATGAAATCGGACTGGGAGAGCAGCTCCTCCTTGCTGACCGGGATGGCGCCCAGCTCTTTTTCAGCCGCTTCATTGCGCATGGCGTCATGATACAGGATGCGCATGCCGAAGCCGCGTGCGCGCCTTGCCACCGCCTGCCCGATGCGGCCGATGCCGGCGATGCCTAACGTTGCGCCGTGGATGTCCTGCCCCAGCAACAACATCGGCCCCCAGGTGCGCCAGTGACCGTTCTTTGCATAGTCGCGGCCCTCAACAATGCGTCGAGCGCAGGCCATCAGCAGCGCAAAGGCGAAATCTGCGGTGGTTTCGGTCAGCACGCCCGGCGTGTTGGTCATCAAGACCCCGCGCTGTGTGGCGGCGGGCACGTCGAAATTGTCGAAACCGACGGCGAAATTGGCCACGACCTTCAGCCTGGGCGCAGCATCCAACAACTCGGCGTCGATGCGATCGGTGAGCAACGTCAAAAGTCCATCCGCCTGTCGCGCCCACTCCAGCAACACCTCGCGGGGGGGCGGCAGTTCATCCTGCCAGACGGTGGCGTCGGTCTGTTCCATCACCTTGCGCAGCCCTCGTTCGGGGATGATGCGCGTCACAAACACTCGCGGCTTGCTCATAGGACGGCTCCTTTAGCTGGCGCTGTTGATCCAATCGCGTAAACGGGTCAACCCTTCACGAATGTCAGATACGTCGATTCCGGAGTAGGCGAAACGGATGTAGTGACCTTTCTCACCGGGGAGCGGGCGGCCAAAGTGCAGGCGTGTGCAGAAGGAAACGCCCGTGTTTTTCAAAGCGGCGTCGGCGAATTCGCTCACGCTCTTGAAACCGAGGCGTTCCATGGCGCCTGTGACGTTCGGAAAGAGATAGAAGGTCGATTCCGGCTTGTGCACCGTCACGCCTTCGATCTGACGGAGCAGATCCACGGTGACATCGCGCCGCTCGCGCAGAATCTCGACGTTGGCGCGCGCGGCGGACTGGTCGCCGCACAGCGCCTCGACGCCCGCCCATTGCACAAAATGGGCTGTGCAAGATTCGTCATTGGTGTTGAGCCGCACGATCGCCTGAATCACCTCTTTGGGGCCGATGGCTGCACCCAATCGCCAGCCGGTCATGGCGTATTTTTTCGAGAAGGTGTACAAAATCACCGTGCGCTCCTGCATCCCCGGCAGGCTGGCGATGCTGGTTGTTTGGCCGGAGTAACGCACGTCGAAGTACGCCTCGTCAGAGAGCACCCAGAGGTCGTGCTTGATGGCCAGCTCGGCCACCCGCTCCATCTCCGCAGGCGAGGACTCGGTCCCCAACGGGTTTTGGCAGTTGTTGTAGATCAGGATGCGCGTGCGAGGCGTGATCAACGACTCCAGATAGTCCAGGTCCATCTGAAAACCGGTGGGCGTTTCGACGTATCGATACGGCAGGCCGACGCCGCCGTAATAGTCGATCTGAGACTCGTAGATCGGGTAGCCCGGGTTAGGATAGAGCACTTCATCGCCCGGCTCCATCACCGCCTGGATGAATTTCGTGACGACCGGTTTTCCACCTGGCTGCACGGCGACGTTCTCCGGCGCGTAGCGAAGGCCGCGCTCGCCGCCCACCACCTCGGCCAGCGCCTGGCGCAGCGCAGGAATGCCGGCCGCCGGCGCGTAGCCGGTCTTGCCCTCTGCAATCGCCCTGTTCTGCGCGGCTACAATGTTGGCCGGCGTTGGGATGTTGATGTCGCCTAGATGAAAAGGATAGACCTTATGCCCCTGCGCCTTCCAGGCCGCAGCCGCTTCAGAAACGGCGAAGGCGGTTTCTGTGCCGAGATTCTTCAGTCTGCTGGCCAATCGCATGATCGATACACCTCTGCTCCTTTTCAAACAAAAATGCTACACTGACAGCCCCTTGCATTTACGTCATTGTATCGTTTCGCCGAATCTTTGTCACCTTCGTCTTATGATTTCCCTCAGCGGGGGGCGGGCGCGCCGCCGATGATGCGCCGCATCACGGCGTCGGCGTCCAGTCCTTCGATCTCCGCCTCCGGGCGCAGAAGGATGCGATGGCGGTAGATAGGGAGAATCACCGCCTTGACGTCGTCCGGCGTCACGTAGTCGCGGCCGTGCAGCGCTGCGTGCGTCTTGGCTGTGAGCAGCGTGGCGATGGCGGCGCGCGGGCTGCCGCCCAAAATCAGGTCGGGGCTGCGTCGCGTGGCGTTGGCGATGCGGGTGATGTAGGCGAAAATCCCCTCTTCGACGGCGACCGCCTGAATGGCGCTGCGAATCGCCGGCAGGTCGGCGGGGGTCAGCACCGGCGTCACGCCGCTGCGTTCGAGATGGTGCGCATCAAAACCCGCGTGGTATCTGCGCAAAATCTCCTGTTCATGCGCTTCGTCCGGATAGCCGACCACCACCTTGAAGAGAAAACGGTCCAGCTGCGCCTCCGGCAACGGATAGGTGCCCTCGTATTCGACCGGGTTCTGGGTGGCGAGCACCATGAAGGGGTCGTCGAGGGGATGACGCTCGCCGTCGATGCTCACCTGGCGCTCTTCCATCGCCTCCAGCAGCGCAGACTGCGTCTTGGCCGGCGCACGGTTGATCTCATCGGCAAGGAGGATGTTGGTGAAGACCGGCCCTTTGCGCAGATAGAACTTGCCGCGCGCCAGGTCGAAGACCTGCGTCCCCACCACGTCGCTCGGCATCAGGTCGGCGGTGAACTGGATGCGGGCGAAGCCGACGTCGATCAGGCGCGCCAGAGTCTTGGCGATCAGCGTCTTGGCCACGCCAGGCGCGCCCTCCAACAGCACATGGCCGCCGGCGAGAAAGGCGATCACCACCTGCATGAAAACATCTTCCTGCCCGACGATGACTTTGGCGGCTTCTGCACGCAAACGTTCGTAGAGACCCAACAGGTTCGTCATGAAAGGCTCCGGTCGTTTCAAGAGTGGTGTGCAGTGCGGTTGCGTAGTGCGTGTTGCGTAGTGCGTGATGCGTGACGTACATGATCAAATTGATTCTAACAGGGCATCGACGTCGCCCGCCAGCTCGACCAACTCGCGTTCGCTGAGACGCCCTGAGAACTTGCGCAGCATCTCGCAAACGTCGCCGCGCTGCGCCTCGCTCAAAGGCGGCGACGCGCTCGCCAGCGCCTCCAGAAATTCCTCATCGGGCAGGTCGGCGCGCACGCCGAATCGTCGCGCAAGAGCCACCTTCAGCCGATGCGCGTGGTGTTGCGCCAGGGCGTCGCGGCGCTGGGCGCGGCGATAGAGGTTCGCCATCGCCCGCACGTATTCAGCCGCCTCGCGCCTGCGCATTTCCTCCGCCGACGCCAACGGCGGACCCAGCCGGCGCCCGCTCAGCGCCCAAAAAACGCCGGTGATCACCAGCCCAAAAAGCGTCGCCCAGCCGGTGGGCGTGCGGTAGAGCCAATCCTGCAGCGTCGCGATGCGTTCGCCGACGCGACTGAAGCCGAACAGATGATAGCTATCGAAGACGACGCCGCCGCCCTCCGGCGTCGTGCGCAGCAGGGCGGGCGCCAGCTCGCCCTGTGCAAACTCGCGCAGGTTGCGGTTGGTGAAATCGACGCCCGGCGCGAAATGCCAGACCACGCCCTCGCCCAGCGCCTGTACGGCGACGACCACCTTCAAGTCGTTGCTCGACGCAGTTTCTTCTGACGCGGCGAGCAGCGCCAACACCGGCGTCGCCTGGGGCGCCTCGCTCAGGTCGAGCGTTTGGATCGGCGAAAACCAGTCGCGCTCATACACAGGGCGACCTTCCGGCAGCAAAGGCAGAAGCTGGGCCAGTCGACGTTCATAGCGCAGCTCCGGGTTGAGCGCCACGCCAAACGCCTCGACCAGGGCGTGGTCGTCTGGGCCGGGGCCGATCAGGGCCAGCGTCCCACCTGCTTCCACCCAACGGCGCAGATGCTCGGCCTCCTCCGCCGTATAGGTGAGCCGGTTTGGATACACAAACAGGAGCTGCGCCTCGCCCGGAATGGTGAAGCGCAGTCCGTCGTTGCGCCGCACATCGTAGCCGAGCGCCTCCAGCCACAGACGCAACGCCAGCAGACCATCCGGATGGGTGGCGTCCAGGTCATAGGGAACCGGTTCAGGAGGCGGCGTCGTCGCCAGCGCAACCAGAATCATCAGCGCAAAGAGCGCTGCAATCGCCAGCGGCGTCGTCCATATCCGCCCCTGCTGCAAAATTGCAGAAAAACGCCCACGCATTGAGAGAAGCTGCTCGCTCATGGGGGCGCCTCCCTTTGCTGGACGTCGCCTGCTTGCGCCAGCGTCTCTAATTCATGGACGACATGCTGATAGCGCTGAAAGGCGGCGACATCCGGCTCGCGCAGGCCATACCAGACCTCGTCGAAGACCGCCACGACCTCGCCCAACGGCGCGCGGATGGGGTGGTGAGCCGGCGCGCGCGTCAGCAGCTCGCGGTTGGTGAGGCTGGGGTCGCGAGGAATGAGACGCCGCTCCTGGAGCGTCAGCAGCGCGGCCAGATAGAGGTAGCGCACGGCTGTGCGATAGGCGCCCTGCTCGGCGGAGCGCGCCGCCGCCTGCCGCGCCGCCGCAGGCGTGGCGGGAAGGGGGTCGGTTTCCTGCCGCGCGCGGCCGACGTCTCCGACAAAGGCGCGCACCATCGTTTGGAGCCAGCGCGTTAGCAGAAAAAGCAGCACAGCACCGGCCAGAGCGACGACGATCCACCCTGCAACCTGCGCTGCACTCTGACCGAGTGGTCCTGGTGCTGCGCCGACCGGTGCACGGGCAAAGAGCCGCTCGAACAGCTCGGCCAGCCAGCGTCGCAGTGGATCGAGCCAGGAGGGGCGCTGTTGAAACGCCGGCGCGGCGAAGACGCGCTCCAACGTCGCCAGCCGCTCTGCAGTGCGGTCGTCGCCGGCGGCGTCGAGCTGGGCGATGACGAGACGCAGCCGCTGTCGGGCGGCCTCCACATCGAACGGCGTCTCTCCGCCATCCAGGGGAGAGGAGACAGACAAAATCTCGCCATTTTTCAAAGAGACGCGTGGGATGGCGGCCAGCCGCTGCTGCGCTTCCTCGAAAGCAGGCGGCTCTTTTTGCAGCAGCGCGTAAGCTTCCTCCAGCGCCTGGCGATAGGCGGCCGGTGATGCAGGCGGTGGAAGTTCCTCCTGCGCTTGCGCTGCCGTCGCCGCCATGCCGAACAGCAACAGCGTCACCCAAAACACGCGAACAATTCGTCGGCTCATGGCGCAGGCAGGGTGCGAGGACGTGCAGCGGCCTCCAACGCCTGGATGCGCAGCTCAAGGTCGAAGTTTTCCTTGCGCACGCGCAGGTCGTAGTAGACGAGCGTCAGCGTCAGAGCCAGGAAGGGGTGCCACAGGATGCTGACCAGATAGCCGAGGCCGGTCAGCGCGCCGTTGAGCAGGCCGAACATCTGCGGGGTCATCGCGGCGAAAGCGGCGAATTGCACCAGCGTAAGCGGCAGAGTCAACACGACGCTGTTGAGGATGAACAGCAAAATCAACAGGCCAAAGAGCCGCCAGAAGCTGTCCTCCGTCAACCGCCAGCTTCGGCTCAACGCAGTGGTCGGCCCGAGCCGCTCCGTGACGATGACGACCGGCGCAACCAGCCAGCGCGTGGTCAGATAGGCAAACGGAAGCAGCAGCAAAAACATCAGGCCGAAGACCAACGCCAGGAGCAGAACGGTGGCGCCCACTGCGGCCACTCTGCTGCTGTCGGCCACCGTCGCCAGCGCGACGATCACGCCTGCGAAAATGAAAGCGAGGATGAAAAAGACCAGATAGACGACGAGGAGCACGCCCGAGGCGATCAACCCCACCAACAGCGACATGCCGACGAACGGCCAGAAGCGGCTCATGCCGACGCGCACGCTGGCGCCGATGGAAAGCTCGCGTCCCATGGCGTTGGCGTCCGCCTGCGCCAGCAAGGAGAGAAAGGCCAATGCGCCCAGGATCAGCCCGAAGAAGCTCACCGTCAGCGAGAGCGCAATCGTGGCGCCGCTGGCTTGCAAGACCGTCCACTCGTCGAACGCGGCCGGCTGCTCCACGGCGCCCAAAAGCAGCCCGAAATAGCTGTTGGCCACCACGCCCATCAACAGCGCCGAGATGACGGCCAGCGGCACGAAGAAGAGCGCAGCCGTCAGCGCCAGCTTTCCAAAGCGCGCCCGGTAGAGTCGAAACGCTCGGTCAAGAAGCTGGCCGAGACTCATCGGCGCGGGGAAAGGAATCGCCTGCATTGCACCGTCTCCTCATAGCAGTTGAGACGAGGATTGGAGCGTCAAGTTGAGCTCCCCTTCAGAATCTGTCGTAAGATTAAGATATGGATCGCCAATCCTCGCTGCAATTTATCATGAACGCGTTGATTCTGATAATTGCGCAGGCGATTGTAACCAAGCGATCGCCGCAAATAAATCTTCCAGGAAGCTCAAAGCTCCCTGGAAGATGATCGCTCTTCTTTGCGCCTCCGCGCCTCTATATCTTTGCGCAGAATCGATTGTTCACATCAACTCGATCACCGTGTCATAGGGGTCGCGCAGCTCGGGCGGGATGTAGATGGTGGTGCGATCCGATGCTGCGGAGACGAAGAAATTGGCTCCTTCGCGCTCCATCTCCAGCTCCTGGCCGGAGGCGACGTGCCTGGCCTTCTGCACGTGCGCAGGCACGCCGGAGAGGATGACGCAATCGCTCACGTAGTCGAGCACGTGCACGAAGTGATGGCCGTCGCGCACGGTGCTCACCGTCTCGCGCGTCGGCGGGATGACGCCGGCGCGCGTGCGATAGACGCTCTCGCCGTTGCGTTCCAGCCAGCGCCCCACCTCGCGCAGCCGTTCCTGATGCAGCGGCGGAATCTCTCCCTCCGGCGTAGGGCCGACGTTGAGCAGCAGGTTGCCGCCCACGCTGGCCGACTTGACCAGCACATGCACCAGCCGCCGCGCGGACTTGGTGTTGCGGTCGTTGCGGCTCCAGCCCCAGTGGTCGTTGATGGTCATGCAGACCTGGATGGGCAGGCCATAGATGGTGGTCTCGTTGAAGCCGGTCGTATTCTCGCCGGGCAGGTCCTGCTCGAAGCCCTGGATGTCTTCGCCGGGCAGCGGCTTGACGTGGCGGTTGTTCTCGATTACGGCGTCGGGCTGCAGCTCGTGGATCATGTCGTAGAGCTTTTCGTACTCGAAGGAGCCGCCGGGCAAGAAATATTCGTTTTCAGGGGTGATGGGGTGCCGCGGCCAATCGCCGTCGAACCAGATCGCCACAATTTCGCCGTACTGCGTGCACAGCTCGCGCACCTGGCCGTGCAGAAAGGCCAGATAGTCTTCCCATGCCAACCCGCTTTCGGCGCGGAAGCGATAGGCGGGGTGGTGCCAGTCCAGCAGCGAAACGTAGAAGCCAAGTTTGACGCCGTGGCGCGCACAGGCGTCCGCTAGCTCGGCGATCGGGTCGCGACGGAAGGGCGTGTTCGTCACCTTGTAGTCGCTGAGCGCGGTGTCGTACATGCTGAAGCCGTCGTGGTGGCGGCTGGTGATGATGATGTACTTCTGCCCGACGTCGGCGGCGGTGCGCACCCAGGCGTCGGCGTCGAACTTCGTCGGATTGAACTGCGCCATCAATTTTTCATACTCCGGCACGGGGATGCGGTCGGTGTGCATCACCCATTCGTGTTTGCCGAGGATGCTGTAGAGGCCCCAGTGAATGAACATGCCGAAGCGTGCATCCTGGAACCAGGTGAGCCCTTGAGGAGATGCCTGTTGCGTCATGGGTCGATCCTTGCGATGTGTTGAAATGGATCGCAAAGGCGCAGAATTTCATGCCTCTACGCACGCTGCGCCTCTGCAGTGAAACTTTTTACTTCTTTGCAAACTGCGGTAGATAGGGATCGTTCACCGCAAAGAGATCATCCACCATCTGCTGAATTTCCGCAAGCGAAAGCACCGCCGCCGAAAGCGGATCGTGCGCCACCGCCTGATAGACCAGCCGTCGATTGCCGGTGAGCGCAGCCTCGACCGCCATCTCCTCGATCTGCGCGCTAAGGTTGGTCAGAATTGCGCATTGCGGCGGCAGCGGCCCAACGGCGACCGGCTCCAAGCCCTCGCGGCTGGCCCACACCGGCACCTCGACGCAGGCGTCCTGCGGCAAGTTGTCGATCAGGCGTTTGTTGGGCACGTTGCCGTTGAAGCGGAACGGCTCGCCGCCTTCGAGGGCGTTGATGATGTAAGCCGCGTATTCATGGCCGCGCTTCAGATCGAGCGGCGCCGGATTGTCCAGCCACTGGCGAATTTCGTCGCGCCAGGTGTGCTCGCGCTCCTGGTAATGTTTCAGGATGTAGGCGTATTCGCCCGGATTCCAGCCGGTGCCATGCGTGCAGTACTTTTCGATAAGGTCTGGACGCTTGCGGAACCACCAGTTGTATTCGGAGTTGTGGCCGCTCGATTCGGTGACGTAGTAGTCGAGCGCCAGGAACATTTCGTTGCGCACCTGTTCTTCGTTGTAGACTTCCGGTCGCTCCGTGATCGCCTTGCGAATGAGCGGATAGGCGTCCTCGCCCTTCCATTTGTACTCCAGATACCAGGCCATGTGGTTGATGCCTGCGCAGGTGTAGGTGATCTCCTCCATCGGCGCACCGATCCAGCGCGCCAGCATCTCTGCAGTGCCCTGCACGCTGTGGCACAGCCCGGTCACGGTGACGTCAGTCGTGCGGTCGATGGCGCGGCAGAGCATCGCCATCGGGTTGGTGTAGTTGAGCATCAGCGCGTGCGGGCAATAGCGCTCCATATCGCGCGCAATGTCCACCATCACCGGGATGGTGCGCAAGGCGCGGAAGACGCCGGATACCCCGCGCGTGTCGCCGACGTTCATATCCACGCCGTAACGCTTGGGGATTTCGATGTCATGGCGCCAGACCTCCGTGGAGCCGGCCAGGATGGTCACGATCACGTAGTCGGCTCCGCGCAGCGCCTCGACGCGGTCGAGCGTGGCGCTGACGGTGGCCGGATACTTGCCTTCGTCGATGATGCGTTGCACCGCCCGCTGCGACCACTCCAACCGTTGGGCGTCGATGTCCATTAGGCAGATATGCGAAGCTTCCAGCAGCGGGAAGGTCAGCAGATCGCGCACCAGCGTGCGGGTGAACCCGAAGCTGCCGGCGCCGATAAAGGTAATCTTAGGCATGAGAACAGCGTCCTTTCTCAATCTTGAGTCGGTTGCAAAGTAATCAATTTCAGTGCATAGGCGTCGAATTCCCAGGGCGCCGTTGGCGTTTCGGCCAGGCCTTCCCGGGCGCTCTAACGAACGGTTCTGGCAATTCGTAGGCGCATTTCGCAGCTGCGCTTCCCCCTCTCCCAGCATTGGGAGAGGGGGCCAGGGGGGAGGGGCCGCCCGATCCCACCGAGAACGTGCGGCTGCGAGCCGCTCTCAGAATACGAATTCAATGTTTCAAAACTGCGGCAACCACTGCGCTTGCGCCTCCAGCATCTCCGTCACCATGGCGTGAATCTGCGGCAACGTGCAGACGGCGGCGGTCAGCGGGTCGAGCATCACGGCGTGATAAACCGCGTCGACGTCGCCGGTGAGCGCAGCTTCAACAATGAGGCTCTGCACGTTGATGTTGGTGCGATTGAGCGCAGCCAACTGCGGCGGCAGCGCGCCGATGTGCGTGGGTTGAACGCCGCTGGCGTTGACCAGGCAGGGCACCTCGACGCAGCAGCCTTCGGGCAGGTTGGTGATCAGGCCGGTGTTCGGCACGTTGCCGGCAATGACGACCGGTTTGTTCGTCTCGATGGCCTCGATGATGTAGGAGCCGTATTCGTGGCTGCGCGTCGTTGGAAACTCGCCGGAGACGATCTCCTCGTACTCGCTCTGGAACTGCTCCAGCCGATGCAGACAATGGCGCAGATAGCCGCCCGTGCGGCCAAAGTCGAACCAATGGTTGACCGGGTCGGTGAAACGGGGAACCAGCTCCTCGTTCACCATGCGCGCCGTCTTGCGGAAATAAGGCACGTATTCACTGGCGTGGCCGCTCGACTCGGTGACAAAGTAGCCGAAGTATTTCATGAGGTCGGTGCGCACCGGCTCCTGGGCGATGATCTCCGGTCGCTCGATGGCCTGCCAGAGCAACGGGTAGAGGTCTTCCTTGCCGCGGCGGAACTCCAGGAAAAAGGCCTGGTGGTTGATGCCCGCGCAGACGAAGTTCACCTCTTCGTAGGGCACGCCGATCCAGCTCGCCAGCATCTCGCTTGTGCCTTGCACGCTGTGACAAAGTCCTACGTGCGGACGCCCCGTCCCGTCGGCGATGGCCCAGCAGTTGGCGGCCATCGGGTTAACGTAGTTGAGCAACAGGGCGTCGGGCGCCAGCTCATCCAGCTCGTCGCACAGGTCGAGCAGCACCGGAATGGTGCGCAGCGCGCGGAAGACGCCGCCCGGCCCCAGCGTGTCGCCCACGCACTGCTCGACGCCGTATTTCTGCGGAATCTCGATGTCAAGCCGGTAGGCCTCCAGCCCTCCCTGCTGGAAGGTGGTGACGACGTAGTCGGCGTCTGTAACGGCCGCGCGGCGGTCGGTGGTGGCGACGACCCTCGCCTTGAGCTTGCGCCGATCGATCATCGCCTGCACGATGGTGCGCGCCTGCTCCAGCCGCGTAGGGTCGATGTCCATCAGCACGATCGTGCTGTCCTGGAGCGCCGGCGTCAACAGAATGTCGCTGCACAGATTGCGCGTAAAGACCAGGCTGCCCGCGCCGATGAAGGTAATGGTTGGCATAAAGTCATTGCTCCTCAAGTTCAGGCAATTTATCGATTGCGTGTTGCGTGTTCCGTGTTTTCAGAGGGTGCGCAGCGCGCGACGGAACACGAAACGCGCATCCACGCCCTTATGACAGGCGCGCCAAAACGACGTCGCCTTTTTTCTTTTGACGCCGTTGTCTCCTCGTTTCAGGATGTCAGCCGCAGGAAAAGCCGTTGCCCCCACTCGCCGTAGACCGGAACCGGACGCACCTGACCGGTCAGCGCATTGACGATCCCCGCCACCCAGGCGATGACCAGCGCCAGGGCGGCCGCCATGACGATGGAAAAGCTCGCCATGAAGAGCAGCGCGCCCCCTAGAGGTAGGAGCACCGGCGCCAGCCATTCGATGAGCCGATAGGTGGCGTAGATGAGCGCCGCCGCCACCGCCAGCGTCGAAAGCATCGAAAACCAGGAGACCTGCCCCTTATAACGCATGGCGCGCTGTTGCTGGCGAATGACGGGCATAAAGAGCGCCAGCCCGATGGGAATGATAAACAAAAGCGGATATTCCACCGAAACGAAGGCCGTCAACCAACCGAACACCAGCCAGAGCAGCGGCACGACGACGGCGCCGCCGACCAACGCCAGCGACTGGCAGGCGTGATAGAGCGTGAAGCGATCCCGGCGTCGCAGCAGAACGATGGCGAGCGGGCCGACCAGGATCAACAGGTAGCTCAGCGCAGCAAGAAGACGATTGAGCCTGTGCATGGTCATGGGCTTGTGCATGGTCACCCTCCGATGCCTGCAAGCTGCAATTCCCTGGCGAGGTGGCAGGCGACGAAGCGCCCCGGCTGCACCTCCTCCAGCGCAGGCGCAACGGTGCGACAGGTCGTGTCGTTGGCGTAGCGGCAGCGAGGATGGAAGACGCATCCCGACGGCGGATTGGCCGGGCTGGGCACGTCCCCCTCCAGGATGATGCGCTGCGTCTTGATGTCTGGGTCGGCCG